>Ga0194134_10004101_pt1 | contig 14955 bp, 12 predicted proteins | sample TA2KigOff0mmetaG_FD_148602 | JGI IMG/M metagenome (GOLD analysis project Ga0194134, IMG submission 148602) | Freshwater microbial communities from Lake Tanganyika, Tanzania - TA2015056 Kigoma Offshore 0m | ecosystem: Environmental > Aquatic > Freshwater > Lake | place: Tanzania: Lake Tanganyika... | reverse complement strand
AGAACAACAGCCTGACGGGACATCGTTCAAACTATGGGCGCTACACTTTTGGGCGTCGGCCACCGCAGTCTCGCCCCGAGTCCCATTACCATGAACAAGAGTACCGTAGCCCGTTTAACCGTTGCAGCGGTTGTGTGCGCGATTCAAGGTTGCGCGACGACTGAAATAAGCGCAGTTGCGGATCAACCGGATCTGCGGTTCAACGGGGTTGTCTCTGCAGGCCAAGTCAGAGGCGAACGGTCTGCGCAAGTTAGTGGAGTTGTCGAATCTGAACTTCTACGAATATTTCCAAAAGCACAGTGGCTAGCAGGTGGGACAGCGGTCGCTGATGTGGTACTCGACATATCGGTGTACTCGGCTCGGCTGACAGAGTCACGCTCAACACAAGAGCAGCGTATCTGCCGTCGATGGTCAGAACCGGACAAGGACGCAAAGGGGACATTGCAGAGAGTCTTTTCACGCAAGTGTCTCGATTGGCAAACCCAGCAGATACCCTGCCTAACCCGTAACTACGAACTGGACGTCCAATTACGGGCACGTCAGCGAGCTAGCGAACGCATTCTCGTCAGCGATCGAAAAGTCACTACTGGCTCTGACCGAGCCTGTGGTAGCGACAGTCCTACCTTGGCTTCACTGCAGGCAGATGCGGAATCCAAGGCGGCAAGATGGGCTGTGAACCTCTTGCGTGATCCATTGGCCGCGCTGGCAAGCATCCCGGTGCAGAACGCCCCCATGGCACCGGCCAACTTGCGCACAAACGAACAAGTCCGAGCAGGGGTTTCTGAAGGAAGAGCCCAGCTGCCCGAGCCTCAAGCCACCGCGCCTACGGGAGCACTTCGGGCACATGCGTTGGTCATTGGAAACGGCGCATATCCCGGTTCGGCGCGACTAGACAACCCTGTAAACGACGCAAGGGCAATGAGTGAAAAGCTTCGCTCGATGGGGTTCTCGGTTACGACGGTGACTGATGCTAGGAGAGGGCAGATGCTAGAGGCGTTGGGCCAGTTCCAGAGGTCTGCCTCAGGAGCAGATGTATCTCTGCTGTATTTTGCTGGGCACGGCGTGCAGATCGATGGCGCAAATTTCATCCTTCCAACAGACATCGACCACAGCGACGTGAGCAAGGCGATATTTGACGGCGTACGCCTGAGCGACGCTATTGACAACTTCCTCCCTGGAAAGACCAAATTGGTTCTCCTTGATGCCTGTCGGGATAACCCCCTGCAGAGAGCGGGTAGCAGGAGCCTCACGCGTGGGCTTGCGCCGATGAATGTTTCTCAAGGTACTCTGATCGCGTACGCCACACGAGATGGGCAAGTTGCTCTAGACGGGGTAGGACAGAAGCATTCACCGTTCACACAGGCCCTTTTGGAGCACTTAGGTGATCCCACTGACATCGGCGTGGTCCTCAGGCGGGTACGAGAAAAGGTCATGCAAGCCACCGGTGGGAAGCAGCAACCGTGGGACTACGGCAGTCTCACAGGCGGTGAACTGGTTCTTTCTTCAGTGAAAGGTGGAAAGTAGGGCGGCGGCAAAAATGGCGGAAGAACTTAAAGCCAGCGTTAAATACCTGAGCACGCTCAGACGATTCGCTGTCGGTTTCGTGCCGGCCCTGACTCTCTTGCTTTCACCGCCCGTCCTGGCGTCTACCCAATCGCACGCACTGATCATCGGTGTAGGCCAGTACACCCAGGCCTCGGAATCCACGCCTCTGTTGGGCGTTCCGAAGGATATGGAAATCGCGCGTCGTATGGCCATGGCGATGGGCATTCCATCAAATCAGATCGTGGAGCTGAGAGACTCACGGGCGACCAAGTCGACCATCGTGGCCGCTCTTCAGCAGCTTCGGCAGAAGACGGGCGTGGGTGACCGGGTGTTTATTTACCTCTCCGGTCACGGAACCAGCTATTCAGGCCCCAAGGGATGCGAGCAAGGCTTCGTGCCCTACACGGAAGGAAGACACACTTTCGACGATGTGCTGACAGAGGCCGAACTGGCCAGCTACACCTCAAAGATTGCTGAAAAGGCTGACAAGGCCATCGTGATGGTGGATGCCTGCTTTTCAGGGGGGTTGGGTGCGGCACGAACCAGATCCATCTCCCAAGCCGCCGGAATGCGTGCAAAGGTCATCGCTCGTTCGGCGGACCAATGCAGTGTGGCGGTGAATCAGCTCAGCACCACGCGCAGCTTTGTCCCAGCCATGCAGCGTTTGGGAATCCCCGAGCAAAACTTCGTTCAGATCTCGGCGGCCAACCAGAACGAGGTGAGTTGGGACAACGAGGAACTGGGAGGATTGGCAACCCACGCGATGGGTCAGTGCCTTTTGGGTGAGGCCAAGGATCTGAACCGAAGCGGCGCCATCACGCTTGAAGAGGTCAGGCAATGTGCACAGGCCAAGCTCAACGCTTTGATGGAGCCTCACCGTTCAGCGGGGATGCTGCCGTCGAACATCCAGGTTCGCGGCACAAGAAATTTGATCGTGATGGCCGATCCACCCAAGCTGCCGGCGTCCACAATGGTTTCTACTCTGCCCACACCGCCGAAGCCCACGGCACCCACTGCGCCCGCGCTTCCTCAATCGCTCCCTGATAAACCGGTAGCAGGTACACCGACGCTGCCCTCACTGCCCGTACCCACAGCGCCCAGTGTTCCTGTGCCGCCTCTGCCCGTCGTTGCCGAAGTTCTGGTTGAAACCATCGAAGACCAGCTGGCAGCATCACGAGCGACCCTAGACGACGTCCTGTCGCAGCGAAACGGGCGGTTCAAGCTTGATGTGCAAGCACCCAAGCAGCTCAAGATCAATCAAGATCCGTTCAAGTTCACCGTGAAGTCCTCCACGGAGGGCTACCTGTACGCGGTGATGCTGGGTTCGGATGGAAAGAGCTTCTACTTGCTCTACCCCAATAAGCTGGATAAAGACAACAAGATCAAGGCCAACACAACGTACACCTTCCCACGGCCCGGGTGGTCAATCAAAGCTGGTGGGCCCGTGGGTACCAATCAAGTCCTGTTCGTGGTCACCCCCTCTGTGCGGGACACCAAGATCTTTGTGCCCGATGAAGACAGCGGCGGCGGAGCGTTTACCTTCTCGGTGGCTGATCTGGCTTCAAGAAAACGCCTGGTGGACTTCTTTGTGGGCAGGGGTGTGCAGGGCAGAAGTGGGCAGATGGCCGCAACCCTCGTCAAGGTTGAGGAAGTGCAATGATCCAAAACCTATTTACATTCCTGCTGCTGCTCACGCTTGGGGTAAGCCATGCTCAGACACCAGCGGCCCCGAGCGTTGATGAGATGGTGAAGGCGCTCACGCCGGCTCCCAAGACCAGAAGCCTGGGGTCAGGTACCCGAAACCTGGTGCCTACACTTGATCTGACCGTCAACTTTGACTTCGACTCCGCCCGGCTTCGCCCCGACGGAAGGGACTTGCTCAAGAGCCTTGCTTCTGCGCTCAGTGATCCGAGATTGCAGAACTTCAAGTTCCGGGTGGAGGGCCATACCGACGGGCAGGGTACCGAGGCCTATAACGACCAACTCTCCCAGCGCAGGGCCGATGCGGTGGTGGCATTTCTTGCCTCAACGGGTGTCTCTACAGATCGGCTCGAACCGGTGGGCAAAGGTTTCCGAGAACTGTTGGATCAGGCTGATCCGAAGTCTCCCTCCAACCGCAGGGTACGGGTGATTACATTGCCATGAAGAACCACCTCCTTGGCCTGTTGGTCGCTGCTTCGTGCTGGGTGCCTGGTGAGGCAGCAGCGCAACGCGTCGCCTTGGTGACACCTGAAGAGGCCTCTGCTTCCCAGGCTGCGGGTGGAATGGTGGTGCCGCGCAGCACGCCACAGCCGGGTGCGCCTCAGATCGCTCTCGTCACCCCGGATGTCTCAAAACCGGTCGGAGCACCGACCTCTGTTGAGGTTCGGTTTGTTGGCACTGCTCCCGCAGAAGTGAAGCCGGAGACGTTCCGCGTGCTGTACGGCTCGTTCAGGATCGACATCACACAGCGGCTATTAGGGGTGGCAAAGGTGACCAAGGAGGGAATCAACGTCAGCGAGGCCGTGTTGCCCGCAGGCAGGCATCAGCTGTTGCTATCGATCAAAGACTCCCTTGACCGTGAGACGATTCAAGTGGTCTCCTTCGTGGTTCGGTAATCGCAGGCGTTCACACCCATGAACCGCCCACCAAACCCATCCCGGCCCCGTTGGGCTGCGCTGCCGCAGCGGAACTACGCGCCACCGCCAAGCCCGTGCCGCCGACGCAGGTCATTGGGCTGGCGCGCACGCTAGGAGCCACATGACCCGAACGCTGATTGCCGCAGGGCTTGTCCTGCTGACCCTGATCGCCCTGCCGCCTGCCCGCGCCCAGGCTTTACCCCAGCCGTCCAGCTATGACCTGGACCGCAGCCACACCTTCGTCACCTTCGAAGTGCTGCACTTCGACACCGCCACCATCCGAGGCCGTTTTGGCCCCCTGGATGGGCAAGCTGAACTGGACCTTGCCGCGCGGCGTGGGCGGGTGCAGGTTGCGGTGGACACTGCACAGGTGAGCACGGGACTGCCGGTGCTAGACGCTCTGCTAAAGCGCGCTGACCTGCTCGACAATCAAGCGCACCCTAAGGCCTATTTCGTTGCCGAGTCATTCGAGTTTGATTCACAGGGCCGCGTGACAACTGTGGCGGGCGAATTCACCTTGCGCGGCGTCAGCCGAGGCCTTGCGCTCAAAGCCGAGCGTTGGCGCTGCTATCGCAACCCGCTGTACCGACGTGAGGTTTGTGGGGGAGATTTTGTTGGGGAATTCAAGCGCAGCGACTTCGGCATCACCCACAGCCTGCCCTTTGTGGCCGATACGGTTCGGCTGCTGGTTCAGGTTGAGGGCATACGCCAATCCAGCCCCTAAGACACTCGGTTACGCAAGGCTCGGCCAGCGCACAAGCACTCGCGACTTTCAGACAAATTTCGGCCCCTGGACTTTCATGTGGTGGGCACCGTGGGCGCCCAGGCTCCGATGTGCTCCGCAGGCCGGCACTAGAAGAGGGTGGTCAGGCGCAACCAACTCTCGGGCAGGACGCGCAGCACCGCGGCCTCCCACACCTTGTCGTAGCCGGTCAAAATGGCCGTGCCCATCAAGGCCAGCAGGGCTGCGAAGCCCATCTTGAGCTTGCCGATATGGGCCATCAACCAGCCTCGAGCCCTCATAAAACCGGCTCGCGAAGCGTAGGCCGCACCCATCAGGGGCACCGCAGCACCCAGGCCGAATCCACCCAAGATCAAAACCCCGCGAACACCGCCGCCTTCGCTGGCCACCAGGGTAAGCGCGGAAATAAGCAAGGGCCCTGAGCAAGGGGTCCACACCAAGCCCAACACCGCGCCCAAGGCCAGGGCACTGGCCCAGTTTGCGCCCGACAATCGCGCCGACCAGCTTTGCGCCCCGCTGGCCAGTGGTGTCATCCACAAGCTCATTCGATGCTGCAGACCGGGCAGCAACATGACCGCAGCCATCAGCAATAGCAAGACTCCGCCCACGCTGCGCATCGCATCAGACTCCACACCCCAAGCCGCGCCAAGCGTGCCGATGAACAGGCCCAGCGCCGCGAAGGAAGAAGCCATCCCCAGGCCCAGCAGCATCGGCGCCCAGCGGTTTTCCTGCAACGCGCCGCCCAGGACCAAGGGCAGCAGGGGAAACACGCAGGGATTGAGTGTGCTCAAAGCACCGGCCACCACGCCCAGGCCCATCTCGGCGAGGGTGGCCGACATTTCATGGGGCCTTGGTGGCGGCTAACAAGGCGGTGCGCAGCTTGTCGGCAGCGGTCTCGCCGCCCACACGGGCCACTTCGGTGGGCCCTTTGAAGACCACAAGGGTGGACTGTGCGGCCACCTTGGTTTGACGGCGCAAGTCCTTTTCCTTGTCGTAATCGGCCACCAGCAGCGTCACCTGAGCAAGACCGCTGTCGGCCTTCAAGCCTTGCAGCGCCTTTTGCTGTGTTTTGCAGGTGCCGCACCATTCGGCGTGAAAGTGCACCGCCACTGCCCTGCCGCTGGACTGAAGCTGCGCCAATCGATCGGCTGAGTAGGACTGTATGTCCAGGGCCAGGGCCATCGGCGAAAACAGGCTCAGCAGTGCCACTACACCGGCCCAAGGCCAGTGGACGCTTGACCAAAGCAGCGCAATGTATTTCATGACAGGCTCCTGGAGTGAAGTGATCCGTAGGGTGTTGTGCTTGGGTGCGCAGGGGATGTATTCATCGCCGGGGTGTGGTTGATCGTCGGCCCAGGGGCCGCGCGGGCGGGGTGCCAGGGCTCAGCCGGTGGGGTCCAGCCCAAGAGTCGGCTGGCCACTTCGCAGCGCCGCCCCAGGTCGCTCTCATCATCGCCTCCTATATTGAGGATTCCGTGGCGCGAGCTGCCCAGCCATTGGTGGTCGCGCTCGACCATGGCGGCCGTGCGCGGATACGTCACCAACAGAGCATCAGGATAGGCCGTGCCCAAGACAGCGCGCTGGCTTGGCGTCGGCGCTGTCAGGGGACGTCGACCTGGGAAACTCCGGTACACAAAGCTTGAGGCTCGAGCAGCCGTGGGTGCTTGGCGGGGCAGCTGTTCAGGGTCCTGTCCATGCGCCAATGCGAAACCGACTTCATGCAGACCACGGCCGTCCACCCTCGCGTACAGGTCCGAGAACTGAGAGGCCAGGCGCGGGTTGAACTCTATGACGGTGAGCCGTTCGCGCTGCTCATCGTAGAAGAACTCCATGTTGAACAGTCCATGGGTAAAACCCACCGCGTTCAGGAATCGCCGCGCAACCTCGGCAGCGCGAGCCATCACAGTGGGGCTCAGGCGGCTGGGGTAATCAAATCGCATGAAGGCCTGGGTACCCGGATACATCCGCGCATCCACCACTCCCAAGGGCCGAAGCTCGCCGCCAAACACATAGCCGTCGAGGTTGAATTGCGGAGCGTGAATGGGTTGCTCGAGCATCATGCCCACAGCGCTTCCGGCCTCGGGCAGCCTTGAGCGCACCACGCGCTCAAAGGGATGCGATAAGCATTTGAGCAGCACCGAATCCCACCAGCCAAAGCCCAGCAAGCGCTGCAGGTCCTGTTCGTTGTTCAGCTCGCGTGCCAAGGTTGAAAAGGCTGCCTTGATGGGCTTTGCGAACACCGGGTAGGGCAGGCTTTGCGCCTGGTGGTGCCCATGCCAACCATGCGCCTCCACATTGGCCTCGGGACACACGCGCTGCAGCACCTGCCGCGCATATAACTTGTGCTGACAGGCAAGCACCGCGCGCACCGGCGTGCCAGGCCACCCCAAACGCTCAGCTACCAGGGCGGAGGCCAGCGCACCGAACTGTTCGTGGTGCGACAGCACAGCGTTGCATCGCTGGATCCGTGCACGCACAGCTTGCAGGGCCGCGAACCTCTCGATGTCAAACCATGCCAAGCGCAACTGGCTGGGAAAGGCGAAAAGATCGAAGCCCGCGCTCAGGTGTGGCCACCGTGCGTACAGGCCGCGATGTGCGATCTGATCAAAGTCGTGGTTGAACAGCACCAAAGTGCGTTCATCAGCAGAATGCGCCATGCAATCGTGTTACCCAATGAAGTCCTGTGCCGCGCACCAGAACCCTTCAATCCGAGACAATAGGCCATTGTGGCCCCAGACCCTTTTCCCCGATGGACCTGTCCGACAAATACGACCGCCGCACCCGGTTGATGCGCATAGGCCAAGGTCTGGCGGCCTTGCTGCTGCTCAATGCCTGCTTGAGTTTTAGCACCTGGTGGCCCACGCCCTTTGTCGTGCTCGACGCCCGAGTGGCCCCTGAATTCATCGGGCTGTGGGCGCTGATCTTGTGCCTGGTGGCCTGGCGTGGCTCGATTGGGCCGGCGGGCCTGCGATGGATCACAGGGGGCTATGCGCTGCTTGTGTTGGGCCGGTACGCCGATGTCACCGTTCCCGCCCTGTTTGGCCGTCCCATCAACGCCTATTGGGACCTGCCTCAAATTCCCCGGTTTCTCTGGGTGTCGGCACAGGAGTGGCCCTGGTGGCTGACCACCCTGGTCGTATTGGGCGCTGCTGGACTGGTGGTTTTTCTGTACGGATTGCTGCACTGGGGGGTGGGGGTGCTGGCTGCGCGTGTGGCACCTGCAGCCAAGGACCGGCCTTGGGCCTGGGGCATCAGCTTGGCTGCCGTGGCCTTGGCTGCTGCCAACTATGCAGGGGTCCAGTCGACGTGGCCCTACGTGTCCAAGCCCGTGGTGCCGGTGGCGGTTCGGCAAGCCCAGGTCTTGTGGGGCGCATGGTCGCCCACCCGGCAGGCCGGGATTTTGCCGCCCAGCAGCCCCGTCGACGACGCGATGGCCGCGCCGCCCGGTATGGCCTTGGCCGCCTTGGCTGGCGCTGATGTGGTGCTGATGCCTTTGGAGTCCTTGGGTGCTATCACCTATGACGATTCGCAGATCAGCGCAATGCTGCAACCCGCTCGCCAACGCTTTGAGCAAGATCTGCGAGCTGGCGGCTTCTTGGTGGTGTCGGGCTTTCTGAAGTCGCCCACGTTTGCCGGGGGGTCTGATCTGACGCATCTGAGCTTGTTGTCAGGAATCGACCTCAGCGACCCGATGCGCCACGACGTGCTGTTGACCACACAAAGGCACACCTTGGTGACGCTTTTCAAGTCGCAGGGCTACCAGACCTTCGGCGTGTACCCCGGTGTCTTCTGGCCTTGGCCCGAACGTGCCTTTTACCGATTCGACCAGTATGTGGATGGACCGGCCCTGAACTATCAGGGACCCGCCATGGGCTTTTGGAAAATCCCCGACCAGTTCAGCGTGGCACAACTGGAGGTGCTGTTTCCGCGCAACTCAAAAGCCAAGCCCCGCTTCACCTTCTTTCCCACCATAACCTCCCATTTACCTTTCAGTCCGGTACCGCCCTTTCAACCCGATTGGCAGCGTCTGCTGGGGCCCAATCCCTATGAAGACGCCGATCTGCAGCGCGTCCTGGCTGAGCGCCCAAATTGGACCCAAATGCGACCGGACTACGTTCGGATGATGGCCTACACCTACCAATGGCTGGGGGCCTTTCTTCGAGACCACTCGGGCCGGGAGACGTTCTACATTTTGGTAGGAGACCATCAGCCCGCAGCCAGCGTGACCGGCGAGGGGGCTTCCTGGGATGTGCCGGTTTACTTCGTATCGCGGCAAGACCGCGTGTTGCAGCGCCTGACAATGCTCGGATACCAGCCGGGCATGCACCCTCAGCGCAAGAGCCTGGGCGGAGTGCACGACCTCACCGACCATGTGTTGCAGGCGTTTTCCGCTCAGGGCCCAGGTGTGCGCAACACACGGGTGGCGGCGGCACCGCCATGAGCGCCAGCATATGGGCGCAGCACCTCATGCGCTGGCTGCTCGCGCAGCGGTGGCCAGCACGGGCATTGTCGCCATCTCTGGCTGCGCAGCACTTCCTAATGCAAGCCCCTGAGCAGCCACAAACCGATAGCCATGGCGCCCATAAGTTCGGCGGGCAGCATGGGGTAGGCGTCAAGAAGCCTGGGGGTGATTTACCCAGGGCTTGCGTTGAGGCCTGAACTGGTGATCACGCACCCACAACCCCGGCCGTGGCCGTGGCTGCGTGCAGCCCTGCTGTGTGTGTGTGTGGCCTTGCTTAACTTGGGGGTGTGGCGATGGGCCAATCCCGCACTGCCGGGAGCCGAGGCTCCGTTACCTGTCAAGGGTTTGGCGTACAACGCCTTTCAACGCTGGCAAAGCCCCTTGCAAGGTCAATGGCCAGAGCAACGCGAGGTGGCGGCCGACCTTAAGGCGCTGGCGCTCATGACCTCAGCCTTGCGCACCTACAGTGCCTCAGAGCTGCCAGACCTGCCTGCCTTGGCCCGATCTCTGGGTCTGCGCATCACCGCAGGCGTTTGGTTGGACACACAGGACCTTCGCAATGAGCGCGAGCTTCAGGCAATCGAGGCCGCTGTGCATGCCGAGCGCGGTATTCCGGCGCAGGCACGCAGCATCGACCGGGTAATCGCCGGCAACGAGACGCAACTGCACCAACTGCTCAGCCCAGAAGCATTGGCGGCGGTCTTGAGGCGGCTGCGCGCCTCGCTGGGCCTGCCCGTTTCGACCGCCGAGCCTTGGCATGTTTGGTTGGCACACCCCGAGCTCGCTGCTGAGGTTGACTTCATCGCCGTGCACCTCTTGCCCTATTGGGAGGGCGTGCCAGCTGAGGTAGCGGTGCATGAAGTGTGGCGGCGCTATGACGAGCTGCGGCTGCGCTATCCCGACAAGCCCTTGGTGGTTGCCGAGGTGGGCTGGCCCAGCGCTGGCGCACCAGTGGAAAAGTGGGTGCAGGGAGCCTTCAATCGTTCGGGCGCTTCGCCGCTTGAGCAGGCCCTGTTTCTGCGCGAATTCGTGGCGTCGGCCCGCATCCGCGATCCCCATTTGGACTACTTTCTGATCGAAGCCATTGACCAACCCTGGAAGGCGGATACTGAAGGCAGTGTGGGCGCACATTGGGGCATGCTGGATGCTCGTCGAATGCCCAAGTTTGCTTGGACGGGTCCCGTGGAGCGCGACCCCTATTGGCGCGGCAAGGCCCTCGCGGCAGCCTTGCTGGGCGTCCTGGTGTTGTGGCCCTTTTTGATGAGGGCGCCACACCTGCGTCTGACGGGTCGCTTGGCCCTTGGCATTGCCGCGCAAGCCGTTTCATCACTGGTGGTGGTTCTGGCCACGCTGCCGCTGATGCACTACTTGCAAGCGCTTGATGCAGTGTTGATGGCCCTGCTGGCGCCGGCCTTGCTGCTCATCGCGGCCATTATTTTGAGCCAAGCCTTTGAATTCGCCGAGCTGTTCTGGGAAGGAAGCCTGCGGCTACAGGCACAAGCGCGCCCCGTCTTGCCGGGTAACGAGGTGCCCATGGTCAGCGTGCATTTGGCCTGTTGTAACGAGCCCGCGGAGATGGTGCTGGCCGGTATCAAGAGCCTTCAGGCGCTCGACTGGCCCCAACTGGAAATCTTGGTGGTTGACAACAACAGCACAAACACGGCCTGCTGGCTGCCGGTGCAGGCCTTTGTGCAGCAGCAACGCTCAGCGGGTGACCACCGTTTGCGCTTCATTCACTTGCCGCATTGGCCGGGCTACAAAGCGGGCGCGCTCAACGAGGCCTTGAGGCAAACCCATCCGCAGGCCCGTTGGGTGGCGGTGGTGGATGCGGACTATGTTGTTTCGCCAGACTGGCTGCAGCGCTTGGGGGGATGGTTCTCAGAGGCAGACGTGGCGGTGGTTCAGTCGCCGCAGGCCCACCGCGCATGGCTAAACAGCCGCTTGGCTCGCATGATGAACTGGGAGTACGAGGGCTTCTTTCGCTTGGGTATGCACCACCGACACGAGCGCAACGCCATCGTGCAACACGGCACCATGACCATCATTCGGCGCCAAGCTTTACAGGACGTTGGGGGTTGGGACACCCGCTGCCTATGTGAGGATACCGAACTGGGTCTGCGACTTCTGCAGGCCGGTTGGCGCAAGGTCTATGTGGACGAGGTCTTGGGCACGGGGCTGGTGCCCCAGACATTTGCAGCCTATCAGCGTCAGCGCGAGCGGTGGGCGCGCGGTGCGATTCAAATCTTGCGCCGTCACGCTGCTGCGCTGTTCAGCCGATCGCCGCTGAGCCTCGGGCAGCGCTATCACTTTGTAGCCGGTTGGCTGCCTTGGGTTGGCGATACGCTGCACCTGGTGTTCACCTTGACCGCGCTGGTGTGGAGCGCGGGCGTGCTATGGGTACCTTCGTCCTTTAGCCTGCCTGCGCCTTTGATGGCACTTCCACTGTTGTTGTTCTTTACCGCGCGCTTGGTCCTGGTTCCCCTGCTGTACCGCCGGCGTGTGAACTGCAGCACCGCAGACGTATGGGGTGCGGCATGGGCCGGCATGGCGTTGTCACACCGCATCGCGCGTGGTGTGCTGGCGGGGTTTTGGGGCGGTGCTGCAGCTTTTCACGTGACCGACAAGGCCAACGGCGGCAGGGGCTTGTCACCGAGGCGCGCGTCGTCGTTCTCCGCTTGGCAATCGGTGTGGCAAGAAGCGCTCTTGGGCGCAGCGCTCGTGTGTGCGCTGTTGGGGCTATGGGTGGCTGGTCCTGCGGTGACGGCGGCTTGGTGGGCCTGGTGCAGCATCCTCTTGCTGCAGGCCCTTCCGTACGTTGCGGCCGTGAGTTGTGCGTGGTGGGGGAGGGGTTTGACTACTGTATAGGTATACAGTATTCTTATGCTTACTTGGCATATGAGCACTACCTGCCCGCAATCTGTCATGAGCCCTTCAATCGCCAATGCTTCGCACCTATCTTGCGCACCGGTCCGGCCCCAGGAGTCCTTGGCATCTGCCCCGATCGCTCGACGAAAGGTCCACAGCGTGCGCTGCGTGCACGCTGAAACCCAGCGCTTTGGTGTTGCAAGAGCGCCATGTTCGCCTCAAATCGGCGCCCGACACCCACTGGTGCAGGCGGCCTGCCAAGTCGGCGCTCAGTTTAATCAGCGTCACCGCCGCTTGGGCAGCTTTGAGGGCGACCCCGACCGGCTCGTGATCTTGAGTTGTCTGGCAAGCTTTCTGGTCCTGCCTTTCCTGCTCTGAATCCAGCCTCCCGGGGCCCGTACCGGCATCCGGTGCAGGCTCAGGTTCTGAGCCCGTGCGGTGGCATCATCGAGCTGATCGCCCCTTGATTCAGCAGCCCTTCGTGTCCTCCTTTTCTGCTACCCCTGGCGCCACGCCAGCCAGCGAACGGCCCGGTTTCAAGCCTGGCTTGTTGTGGCTGCAGGCGCCTGAGCTCGAAGACCTGGCCCACACCGTGTGGGCTTGGTGGCGTCGCTACCCGCCGGCGCTGCTCGAAGAAGAAGCAGTCTTGGTCCCCAGCAACGGCATGGCCGAGTGGTTCAAGGCCGAGTCCGCCCGTGCATTGGGCATCCTTTCGGCCTGCCGGGTGGAGCTTCCAGCGCGCTTTGCGTGGCGCCTGTATCGTTTGGTTTTGGGCGCCCAGGCCAACGAGGCCAGGTACACCGACAAGGACGTCCTGCCCTGGTACCTGGCCTCGCGTGCCTCGCAGTGGTCTGCGCTGCCGGAGCTTCAAGCGACTTGGCAATCCATCCTGCAACGCCACGCCCAAGCGTCAGCCAGCGCCGGTCCGGTCCATCCGGGCTCGCCCGAGCTGTATCGTTGGTGCGTGCACGCGGCCGACCTGTTCGACCAGTACCAGTGGTATCGCCCCGATTGGCTGCGGGACTGGGGGCAGGGGCATGCACAGCTGCGCCTACAGGCACACGACGCGCGCCGCGCTGCAGCGCTGCCTCAAGATCAAGCGTGGCAAGCCGCGTTGTGGCGCTGGCTGGTCCACCACGAACGCCAGCGAGATGGCTTGTCAGTGCTGCCTTCCCGCGTGGCAGTCCATCAAGCCTGCATTCAGCGGCTGCGCCAGGCCTCGGCAGGTAGCCTGCCTCAGTTGCCGGCCCGGGTCGTCTTATTTGGCAGCACCGCCTTGCCTCCGGTGGTGCTGGAGCTGTTGGAAGCCCTCTCACGCCACGCCCTGGTGGTGATGGCCGTGCCCAGTCCGTGCCAAGTGCATTGGACCGACCTGGGTGATGCGCCCCACGAAGGCCATCCACTCTTGGCGGCCTGGGGCAAGCAATCACGAGACTTCATCAAGCAGGTGGAAGCCCTGGAGGGGCGTTGGGCCCAAGGGGATGAGCGCAGCATCACCCGGGTAGACCCAGCCCCCGCAGGCCTGTCGCATTCAGCCCTTGCGCGTGTGCAAGCCTCTATCCAAAGCAACGAGCCCCTGACCGAAGTGACCGATTCGGTGCGCAAACAGGGGCAGCAGCTGGACGACGGTTCGATCCGATTTGTACGTGCCCATACCGCGCTTCGAGAGGTTGAGATTCTTCACGATCACCTGCTGCATGTGCTCACAGCCAGCCCAGGAACCGACCGCCCGCAAGCACGCGACGTGGTGGTGATGGTGCCCGATCTGCGCACACACGCTGCGGCCATACGGGCGGTCTTTGGTGCCTACAAAGAACACGACCCGCGGCACATCCCCTGGAGCCTGGCCGATCTGCACGTGCAGGCCGATCAGGGCCTACCGGCGTTGGCCGACTGGTTGTTGAGCTTGCCCACTCGGCGCTGCACCGCCGCAGAATTGACGAGCTTGCTGGATTCACCAGCCGTCTGTCGGCGCTGGGGATGGGACGAAGACGATCGACAGGCTCTGGGCAACTGGGTCGCGGCCAGCGGCATCCGCTGGGGCTTGAACCACGTCCACCGGCGCTCCCTGGGGCTGGGTGCCGCCGGCCCGGCCATGACATGGCAATTTGGCGTTGACCGCATGCTGGCTGGGTATGCCGCCGGGGCTGAAAACCCTGTAGCTGGGGCACCCCTGCCCGGTGTGTGCGGCCTGGCTGCCCGGGCGGCAGGTCAGCTGGCAGGTCTCCTTCGGCGCTTGGAAGTTTGGCGGCTGTGGTCCTCTGAACCCCATGTTCCCAGCGACTGGGTCGAGGCTTTCCGAGCCCTTTGGGCTGATCTGCTCGAGCCTGTGGACGCCGAACAAAAGCGCAACAGCCAGAGCATCGACCTGGCCTTGTCGGAATGGCTAGGGCACACCCAGCAAGCGGGGTACCAGCTCCCGCTAAGTTTGGACCTGGTTCATCTGGCGGTCATGGAGCAGTTGGCTCAGCCAGGGGCACAGGGGCGATTTAGGTCCAGTGGTGTCACTTTCTGCACCCTGATGCCGCTGCGCGCGGTGCCTTTCCGCTTGGTCTGCCTGCTGGGCATGGATGAGGGCGAATACCCCCGACCCATCCGCGCTCGGCAGGGGGACCTCCTGGCCCAGCCCCACCTTGCAAGGCCGGGCGACCGGTCGCGCCGCATGGAAGATCGGCAACTCATGCTCGATGCGCTGCTGTCTGCCAGGCAGCAGTTGGTGGTGA
>Ga0194134_10004096_pt1 | contig 14964 bp, 22 predicted proteins | sample TA2KigOff0mmetaG_FD_148602 | JGI IMG/M metagenome (GOLD analysis project Ga0194134, IMG submission 148602) | Freshwater microbial communities from Lake Tanganyika, Tanzania - TA2015056 Kigoma Offshore 0m | ecosystem: Environmental > Aquatic > Freshwater > Lake | place: Tanzania: Lake Tanganyika... | reverse complement strand
GTGTCCCCAGTACTACCCCCCTCGGGGGTTTTTCTTGAACGCGCCCACCGCGCGGAATTCGCTTTTTCAATTAAAAAATGGCATTTTTGACACACTGCCATTAGGTTACGCGGGTCGAACACGCTTCCACCGCTGCTAATTGGCGCAACGTGATGGACTTCGGTCGACGCGTTCTCCTTGCAACGCTCGCAAATAGGCGAACGCGCGCGAACGCTGCGCGAAAGCTCATTCCATTTACGCCCGTGTCGCATCGTTATGCATCGACTGTAGACGCGAACGCGTTACCGCACTAATGAACGCGTCGACGTCCTCAAGCGCTACAACTAACGTCCAGGCTTCATTATCGCCGCGCGTCATTACGACGGGCGTAAGCGGTAACCGCGTAGCCTTTGCAGCTGTTCGCGCCTGGTCTAACCAACGCACAACCCCCGCCGATTTCCGCCGGCGCTTGACTTCAACGGCTAATCCTGAACCCTGGATGTCGACGCCCATATCGACGCCGTTCCGCGCGGTCCGTTCCACGTAAACGCCTAGCGCGCGCAACGCTGCGGCCGCTTCACGCTCTCCATTTGCGCCTTTGCGCCGTTGTCGCGCGCCCATAACGGCCAATCTACCCCATGTAAAAAAAATTTCTAGCCCCCCTTTACAACCTTTTTCCCAGTTGTTACGTTGCGCTAGCGCTGCTAAAGCGCGCAGACGCAACGTAAAAAAGGGTTGCGTAGCAAAGCCAAAAAAAACTTACTGCACTTAGCCACATGTAGCCGATAAGGGGTAGCATGGAACATGTGGCGCGCGGAAACTTAGTTTTGACACTGCACGAATCGCAGCTAATAACGCTGCGTTTTGGTGACGTTACCGCCGATGTGGTGGTCGTTAGCGCTGCCGGCCGGGTGAAGGTAGCGATAGCCGCGCCTCATTCGGTCGCAATTTCTCGCGGCTATTCGGAAGGGTTAGAGCATGACAAACGAAAACGGTTGGAAGTCGATAGGCCATTTCTCGAGGGTAAATGACCTGAATTGGGCGGAGCGTCGGCAATTGTCGCGCATTTGCTCTAAACGGTTGACGGGCGATACTGTGGCGTTTCAACGCCAAAACGGCGTTGTATTGGATGTTGAAGTACAAAGGCGGCCGCCCTTGACAACGAAACAACCCGACGGGCCTAAATTGTTTACGTTTTTACGCCAAAGCAGCACGGCCCCGACGTTGCCCTGGCCGGGTGAATCGGCTACGCCTACTACCCCAGCTGCGGCCGAAGGCAAACCCGATATCACACTAGCCGACGCGTTCGTATTGGCGGCCGATATCCACCGACTGTTGGCGCTTTCGCCGTCGCTTGAGGGGAATAACCGCCGGCTAGCCCATTTGGCGTGCGCCTGGGCTATCCGCAAATTGGAATTGGACGCGCGCCAAATGGAGGCGAACCAATGAGCTGGTTGGACCTGCTGTACGGTTTCTTGGTCGGCGTCGGCGTAGTGCTAGGTTTTGCGTTTTTGACGTTTGCGATTTGCGACACAAAAAACGACCGCGACGCGGGGGTAAAACGATGAACACGCAGCAGTGGATAGTCGAAATGGAGGCGGTACGGGCCGAAACGTACCGGCTAGGCCAGGAAATAGCGTCCGAATGGACTACGCGGGCTAGCCACGCGGACCTATTTACTTTAGACGATGAAATGCAACGGTTAAAGCGGTTAGTGACGGCGTTGGCCCAACAGTTGCGCGCGCTTTTGTTTCAACCGTTGCTAGTGGAGAATGGCGGCGCAATTATGCGGCCCGAGGGGTCCAATGCGGACCTTACCAATCTAACGGCCGGGTTTCGCTTGCGTTACGCGCAGAAAACGGTAGTACCGAATGAACGCGCGTTGGTGGAGGCTTTGCTCGAATTCAACGGCGGCGATTTGGGGATTATTAGCACGGGTAGCCAGGGGGCGCTAGCGGCGACGCCCTGGAAGGTTGGTTTCATTCGGGAACGGGTCGACCCAAAACTGATTTTCCAACGCGACGTTACGCACGACCGGGACGGTAACCCAGTTGAACCGGCGGTCGAACCAATTTCCGAGTATCAAAAACAATTAGGCGCGAAGCGCCGGAAAGGCACTAACGATGAGTGATTTGAGTAGGTTTAGCCGGGGTCGTTTCTTGAAAGCCGGCGATGTTCCATCCGGAACCATTGTGGAAATGCGGGGGGGGCGGTCTGAAGAATTTGAGGACGGCGCAAAGGCTGTACTTGAAACGGACGTAGGGGATATCGTATTGAACAAAACCAACCTGCGGGCGGTCGAAGAAATTACGGGCCAGCTGACCGATTCCGACCGTTGGTACGGGTTCCAATGCGTCATTAGGGTTGAACGGGTAGCCTTTAGCGGTCGAATGGTGGATTCCATCCGTATCTACCCCGTGGAGTCCAGTCGGGCCGCCAGTGGCCCGCAAACGCGCCCTGCGCCCGCCGACCGCAACGCCCCCGAGCAGCGCCCCGCCAACGCCTTAAGGCCGCCAAACGCGCCTAGAGGCGGTCCGCTTAAGCCGGCTAGGGACGATCCGAGGCCGCAACGTACCCGACCGCTTCCGATGAACGATCCGCCAACGGGCGACGATATCCCCTTCTAGGCCATAAATGCATCCCCTAGCCGATTTGCTAAACCGCCTACGGCGGGCTACTGTCGCCACGCCCGCCCAGTATCAAGCGTTCGAGGCTGAGTACCTAGCGGCCGTGGTAGCCGCCCAGGATGATCAAAGCGGGCCAACTTCCCGGCTACGGTCGCTGTTGCCTGGAGCGCTTGACGCTTACCGCGCGCTCCCGTCAACGGCGCACGGGCCGCCGGCTATCGGCTACCCCATTAGCGACGAATTGGAAATAGCTCGATGGCCCGAGCGCCCGCCGATCATCAATGGCGTAATGCGCGCCGGCGAAGTCGGCCTACTGGTCGGGCCGCCTAAGACCAAAAAGACCTTCATCACGCTCGATTTGGCCAATAGCCTAGCGTCGGGTGGCAACTGGTTACGGGAGTTCACGTGTCCCAACCCGTCGCGGTGCTTAATCGTCGATTGCGAATGCGAACCGGGAGAAATTCATCGGCGACAAAACAAACTGCGCGCAGCTGCACAACGCACAAACCGCTACCGAGGGATCAATACCGACCTGATTTGTTACGCGGCGTTACGTGGTTTGCTTGGACAACGGGAAAGCGTCGACGCCCGCCTAGAGCGCCTCGAATGGACAATTTTGGACGCGCGGGCCGCCTTTGTTATCGTGGATACCGTTTCGGCGTTTCTACCCCTTGAAAACGAAAACGATAACGCCGAAGTATCCGCCATCATGGGGGGTATCCTCGATATTGCGACGCGTACGGAAGCGTCAATTCTGTTGGTTCACCATACCCCAAAGGGCGTAGCCGGCCGCGCAGCTGTTGACATGGCCGCCGGAGCTGGCGCCTGGACGCGGCGCGCCGATAGCGTCATTGCGCTAGGACTCGAGAAAAGCGGCGCCGTTGTAGCGTCGTTTCGCGCGCGTTCGATGCAAACCCCCGACCGCCACGTGATCGATTTCCCAGTCGATGACGGAGGCGTATTGCCAACGGCTAGCCTGTTCCTGGAAGCTGAGAATGACGAATAAAAAGCCCCCGCCGGCTAACGTGGCGCGCTAGGCCGACGGGGGATGAGCGAGAGCGCCGCTATGTTATCGCCGATGCCAGCTACCGTTTAGCCCAACGGTTGTCGGGACACGTCGCCGCCGGCATTTTGGCCTTGGTGGAAAGTTCCGATAGCGGGTTCCGACCACAACCGCACTTGCCGCAGTAGCCGACGGGTTCGCCTGGTTTGCGATGTGGACACGCTAGGCAAGCGTCCAGGCGCGCAACGTAGCGCCGCTTGCTGATTTTTGGCATGAAGGCCCACGACGCCAACGCGCGCAGGAAGCTCCAAACACGTTTCAAGGTTTGCATACCTAATCGGGGGTAAGCCTGGGCGGCAATTTGGCGCGCCGTTAGTTTGGGACGCTCAAGCGCGCGCGCGCGTTCCATATCGGCCGCCTGTTTCTGCTCGAGCGCCGCTAGACGCAATTTTATATCAGGCGGATACTCGTACGGTTTGATCTGTTGCCAATGCTCGCACGTTTGACATTTCGTTACGTCGTGGCCTATCGCGCATTCAGGGGTACGGTCTGCCCCGCGCATACGAAAATTGATACACGTACCGCGCAGTTCATTGTTACTCATGGCGTTAGAGTACCTGCGGTATTCCTAAACCCCTATTACACCACGTGCAATTAAACGGTGCGCCGTCGCATTGATTAGGGTCGGTTGCAAAATCAAAATCCCACAGCATAGCTGCTGGTTCAACTACGACGCCATATTGAATGAGTACTGCGGCCGTCGGGACAATCTTACCGCCAAGTTCGCAAGGCGCACCGGAACACCGGCAAAAATAGTTTCCGCTACCTGGTGGAATTTCTAATTCTTGCACGTTTGATTGAATCTCCCAACTAATAGACGCAATGTTCATGGCCGTTACGTAGCGCGCTTGCACAACTGCCCGACAATCGTCGATGTAATTTACCCGCCATTCGTCGGCGGGATAGCGGCCTTCACAACCGCAACCGCGTTCAGCGCACGACATGAGTTTTCCCGCGCATCCGGGAAAAAGCAATTCATAAAACGGTCCGCCAGCCCAAAAAACTGTATCCGTTAAAATTGTTATTTTGTAATCAGCGCCTAAAAAAGCCTGCAAAGCTTGCGCCATACTTTGTCCGCTTGCCGATTGCGTTATGATGTTGCAACGATGGCCCAAGGACGGAATGTTCGGGTCTTGGTCGCCGATCCCAATGATGTCGCCGGCGCTGGAAATGGTGAGCCATTGAAATACCGGAGGCGGGTCCCAACAACATACTCGCTCAATTTCGATTACGTCCGTCCAGCGTTGCTCATCGTAATACGGACTAGCTGGATCGTTGACGTTGTAAAACGCAAATTGGCCGCCCGTGATTTGGGTTTCGTATTGCGCCGGACACGTGCAAGGACTAACCACCGGGCAAGCTGTGGCGTTACAGTAACCGATGTAATTTGGTCCTCCAATTTCAGTCACACCGACGCTTGGAAAGTTGTTAGTGCATTGTGGAAACGGGTAGCCGGGGATGGGACACGTCCACCCGTTCCATTGAAATTCGTAGCCGTTGGTGGCGTCACCAAATAAACATAGGTAGGTAAGGGTTCCTGCATACGTTAACGCCGTATTTGGACAACTAGCGTATGCACTACTGCAACTAGGACCGGTTACGCATATTGGCGCGCCGCCTGCTTTTACGTCTACGTTAATGGTGTACTTGCACGACGGCGGCCCTATGTAGTTTTCGCATGGCGTAAAATAATAAACAAGGTCCCTAGGTCTTTCAGGTGGCGGATCGCAGGGATAAACGCACGTACCGCACGGCTCACGGCAACAAGCTAATTTAGGCATGGTCGCCCCGCGGTAGCCAGCGCGCTACTAATCGACCAACAACGCGCGCGATGCCTGTTTGGATAAGGATAATGACGACGCCGGCGCAGGATACGGCGATGAGCGCCCACACGAGCAGCTCCGCCCAAAACGGCGTCACGTCGCGCACGCCGGGTAGGTTGTAAATGATTTGAGCGGCGCTTTCGATGATGGACGATTGCTCCGCAATTCCTTCCTGCGCCGTTGTCGTAATGGCCGGCAAATTAGGTTGAGGTTTTTGCGATTCGTCGGCAATCCAAACAAACCGCCCGCGCGACGATGTGGCGTTCGCTACGATTTCGTTAGACGACCGCGCGATTACGCGTTCACTCGAGCAAGCCGACGCGGCCAGGACGACCGCGGCCGCCAGTGCGTACTTACTCGCCTGGCGCACATTCGACACCGTTAGCGCGGTCAAAAACATAGCGGAGGATGCTTCCTTGGTTAGTGGCGTTATCGAGTATCCCATGGCAAAGTACGACTCCTTGTACTGGTGTCAATACTGCGCCGGCCGGCAAATTGGCCACCAATGTTCCGTCGCCAAAATAGAGGCCGCCATGCTTCAATTCGTAGAGGTTCCACGCTACGAATTCCTTGGGAATGCTTGCGTCGACTTCTTGCGACACGTCATCGGATATGCGAGTGTTTGCCGCAAGCGTTAGCACTGGGTCGATTAGCTCTACTTTTTTGACCGTGTAAATCCATCGGTACGCGCCTGGAGCAGGTGTGCTAGCCACAATCTCCGCAAGTAGCTCAATAGGTCGCGTCCATTGGTCCGGAACGGCTAACGCCTGTTGCGCCCCAAAATACGCTTCCCGTTTGTTAGCGGTAAACGTCGCGCGCGCCTTGTCGGTACTGAACCGCTGTTCGTTTTCGATTGTTGCCGCCAGTTTGCCGTCCTGGCCAAATCCGAAAAATTGACGCGGATAGACGTAGCTCATGGGAACGTAGGCGACGGTGTAATAATTTCGGCAAATGAAGTTATATCCATAGTGTTAAAATCGGCTTTGTTGGCGAAAGGTTGCCACCAAAAAGCGGTTTGGAGCTGTTTGACTACCACGGGCGCCGCCGGCCATGGCGGCGACGCCGCAACGGATGTCAATAGCGGCCGGCCGTCCTGGGTCGGTAACGTCACCTGTTCCAAATGTCCGTTTTCGGTTGCCAAAAATCGCAACGTGAACGACCGCCATGGATCCTCGACTATTTGTTCATCCCAACCGACCAACGCTATTTGACCGATTGGATAGTTTAGAAATGTTTGGCTATTACGTTTGTTAAGGAAGGTTTGTAAACTTAGAACAGTTGCCACGTCAAAATTATCTTCGGTATATTTCAAAAACGTAGAATCAAAAAACCCCGTTAAAAACACGTCCGCGGCCCATTGTTTATATGTTTGCGGCGTTCCCCATACGTCCACTTTAGTTCCCGCTATTGCTGATGTGGGCGGCCACGATGCATCGAAATTCGCGGGAACCGTTGTCGGCGCCACGAACCGCGGCCATTCCTGCGAGTAGACGCGTTTCGACATGATCCAATACGGGCGCGTCGGGTTGTCGCTTGTGCCGGTTGAATCGCCCGTAACGTTTGCGGTGTAAAGCATTGACGTGTACGTGGCCGTCAATACGTAAATTTGCGTGTCCGACTGGTCGAGGCGGATGTTGGTACACACAAACCGCGCATCATCCGGATGGCGTTTGCGAAGTACGGGCTTGTTGACGAACGCTCCCGGCGCCAGCTGTTCAATTTGCTTTAGTGTGAGCGTCGTAGCGCCGTCATCTGTAACTACTTGGAATTCGTCAATGAGGGTTGAAACTGAACCCTTTTGGCGAGCGTCTAGTGACCGCTTCCGATGATTGACTTCTAGTATTGCCATTAGGGTTTGCCTCTACTGTTGCGGGCGATTTCCCGTAGGGTTTCAAGCGCTTCAGGCGGGAACACAAGCGGTACGCCGTGTTGCCCAGGGCCGCCGGTCATCGGCGTAATCGCGGCCATTTCGCGCAACGTTGCATCGGCTACCGGCGAATCGACGCGCTTTGGACCGCCTAGCCCGACTAGGCCAGCAGCGGCCCCGAGTAGGTCGCCCGCCATAAAACCCACTTCGTCATAGTAATCGCGCAGCATTCCAAATTGGTTTTCGAAATGTTCGAACAATCCGCCCCAGGTCGGGTTAGCTAAAAACTTGGCAGTGCTATCTAACGTTTTCGCAAAAAACAAGACCGCACTCTCATACGCCAATTCCATTCGGGACGCGTACGTTTCAAGCGTCAAATCCTCGCGGCCGAAAAATTCCTGTTTTTTCATTTCCGTTGCAGCTGCGCTAGGTCCGACCGCCTGGGCGACGCGCATTTCATGTTGGAGCTTTGCAATGCTGGTTTCCGCTGCGGCCGTTATGGCTTTGGCGTCGAAGTTGCGCGCCATATCGTTGACCTTTACCCCGTATTCGTAGAGCTTCTTTATGCCGCCGATCAGTGAATCTAGGCTCAAGTACCCGCTAGCAAGGCCGCCGAGGTACGCCGCCTGGGACCGCAAATGCCCGCCAAGCGCCTTTTCAAGGTTGCCGAGCGAACCCTGTAGGTTTCGCATCGTCGCCGTCGCCTGGCCGGCGTCCGCTTGAATTTTGACTGGTAACCGGATTTCCTTTGCGGTCGTCATTTGATCCCCTTCATAGAATTAGCAAATTGCGCTACCCGCGTCATGGCGTCGACCGTAGGCGCATCGAATAGCCATGGTGCGATTTCTTTCGGTTGCTTACGCGTTAGCGCAGCTGCAATTACCGCTAACAGAATTTCGACGCGTTCGGCGTGTACTGGCTTCTCGAGGATCCCCGCGTCGGCCCCCGAATCCACTAGGCGTTCACCGATTAGCCTAGCGATTCGGGAGCCGGCGTAGGGTTTGGCGCTTCCATCGCCAACCGTACGATTTCCTCGACTACGCGCGCCTCGACCGTTGTAGGGTCGACCGATGGCGCCAGGAGCGGCGTTCCGTCGCCGTCCCGGACAAGCCGAATCCATGAACGCTCGATAGGGATAGCGGCATCCGCTACCGATGGCCGTTTGACCTGTATTGGCCGGCCAAGCGTTTTCGATTCGACGGTACGCCATTGGGGTACGATTTCTGAAGGTTGGATCATGCGGCCATATTACGTATAGATTCCGCTTACCTGGAATTCGATTCGCACGGTATCAATTTCATCGCCGCGCATCGTATGGGTACATGATGTAACGATGCCCGAGGTGACGTACGACTGAGACGTACCGCCCGATTGCGTTCCCGAGTCCTCGATAGTCATAAACACCGGACTACCGCGTACAGTTTCGTTAAGGAACGCTTGAATGAGGCCCGTACGCTGAAAGTCTGTGCCATCGGCTGTAGCCGCCAAAGTAGCGGTTATGCGGCCGCTAAAACGCCCGCGGATAAACGTTTTATAGATATTGGTAAGGATTGTCGATTCGATGGCGGTTTGCTCCATCGCAAATTCGATATCCATAACGTGTAGCGCATTTGCTGGCGTTGCTGTCGCCGCTAGTTTGAGCGTTGCTTGGTTTCCGGGTTGGGGTGTGTATGCCATTTTTAGTTTCCTAAGTAAGCGTAAATAACACGAAGAATTCGACCGCCACGACGCGCGGAGCGTCGGTATCGTTTGGGGGGGGTTCTGGCGCTATGCCGATTTCGGATTTAGCCGTCAAACCAGCAAACTGGATAACCATTAGCGGAAAACCGCTAGGACTGTAATTGGTTAAGCCGTTTAGACTGGCTATTACCGAGTCGGCAATAGCGTAGGCGTCGGATAATTGGTCCGCCATGCACAAACACCGCACCGAGGCGCTATACCGTGGAGCTGCGGCTAGTAGCTGTAAGCGTTCCTCCCGGTCAATTTCAAAAACAATGGCTGGTAATTCTCCATCCGCCCTACGTAGATCGGGCGAGATACGCGTACTTACCAACGACGTAACGCCGGCGGTCGTCGACAATCGCGCGTATAAGATTTGCGCCAAGCTCATTTGGTAGCCCCCACGGCCGCGCGATTTGCGTTTTCGAGTAGGCCCGCGCGCAAATTGTCCCTAAATTCAATAAGGCCGCGCGTTTCTGCGTATCTTTGCGCCCGAGCGCGCACTAACTTGCCTGGGATAAGTTTACCGCTGCGAACGTGCCGAAAGCCTGGGTCGATGACGTTTGCAATAGCCGCTTTGGGATATTGTTTTCGGCGTAGGCCAGTCACGCCAACGGTTACCCCTTTTTTAGTGTCAAAAACGCGCGTTCGGATTGAACGTTTAATGGCGGCGCGATGGCTGTTTTTGGGTTTCGCGCGTTTGTAAATCGCCGTCTGCCATCCTTGCCGGTACACCTTTTGTACGCCGTTCATCGTCCGCGACATGGCGCGACGCTGCGCCGCCTGGAACCGCTTTGGATCGGCTAGCCGCGCTAGGTAGAGCCGCCAGCGCTCCGACGTTGCCGGGGACATGACAAGGCGTACGTTCATGCCGCTACCCATTCCTGGTTTGCTTCGTCCCACGTCCACGAGTCACCGGAAGGCGCCGGCACTGGGGATAGCCATTGGCATGTCGTTTCGTCTAATACCCACGACGGAAACGGTTTCGGCGGAATGAATGCATTTCGCTGCGCGTCGTAGGTGTATCCGATGCCGGCGTAATTTTTTCGCAGTGCTTTGCTTTGGTCCGCGCTCGGTTGCCCCGTTGCGTTGTCGTAGTGGACACCGCCTCGCGTGTTGTACGAGGTTTGCACCCACGACACGGCGTCGGGAAGCGTGTTGATAAACGATTGTTCGGCCACGATAACTGTATCGATCTTGCCTGTCGTGTTTACTCGTGCAAAATGTGCCATAGGTTTGTTTCACAAGACCACAAAAGTTCCGGAGGATGTAAAGGTGTGGATCGTGTAGCCGCCGCTCGATGTGACCGTGCCGCCCGTCGCACGCTGGTCTCCGATATAGCGCACGATGACGATGCCAGAGCCGCCGGATTTTCCAGCGATAAATCCGACGAGACCACCGCCGCCACCGCCACCGCCTGTATTTGCAGAACCAGCCGTTCCTTCTGTTGTGGTTGCGAACGAGCCATTTCCGCCGCCGCCTGCGCCGCCAGTTCCCGCAGTGCCTTGTGATGGACTGCCGCCGCCACCGCCGCCTGCATAAGTCACGCTTGCGCCTGATATGCTGTTTGCCGTTCCAGCTCCTCCATTTCCTGCTACATTGCTCGCGGCATTTTGGCCAACTGCACTAGCTCCACCACCGCCGCCGCCTACTCTAAAACTGATGTTGTTTCCGGTTCCGCCGTTATTGCCTTGCGATGGGCTTGTGGCAGGCGTATTTCCATCGCCAGCACTGCCAAGCGCAGTATCACCGAAGCCACCGCCACCAGAACCACCTGCGGCTCCTGCTTCATTGCCGTTGCTGCCGCCGCCGCCACCCCCAGAAGATGTAATGGTAGCAAAAGCTGAGTTGCCTCCATTTGCTCCTTTTACATTAAATACTCCCGCTCCACTGCCACCTGCGCCGACAGTCACGGTGTACGAAGCTCCGCCTGAGAGCGTGAGTAGATCGCCGCCGACATTGGTGCGAAAGCCTCCCGCACCGCCACCGCCTGCGCGGTCCAAACCGCCTCCACCACCGCCCGCCACCACAAGAAAACTTACTTCAAGCGGAGGTAGGCTCACTTCTCCCACCTTGCAACGTAACCGCAGTTGCCGATGCTTATTTCGATCATCGGTAACTTCCATAATTTCATAATTGGTAATGACCGTTTGACTAGCGATAATGTCGTAGACCTGGACAACGTAGCCGACCAAAACGCCTGGATACCAGGGAATGACGATTTCGATATCGTCGATAGCTGCTTCGCCTCGATTAATTAGCGCATCCGAACGTTGGGACGTCCGCACGTGGCCGCGCAAATCTACTAGCGTTGCCTCAGTCGGCACGGCCGCTTGACCGGTTGCCGAAACGGTTAGCGTCCTACTACGTACGCGCATACGCGTACGCATGAGGCCCGAGCCGATCATAGGATGGCGCCCGTCCTCCAGCGCGCCGCCAAAATGTTGTAGCCGTCGCAGTCCGGCGGCGTTGGATCGTCGCCGCGGTACGCGTAGTAATACGCCAACCGAAGTTTTAACGCCTGTTGAATCGATACCGGGACGCTAGCGATTGGCAGTGAAGTCAAATACGCTAGCGTCCCGGGGAAGGCAATAGTTCCTAAATCGATTTCCTCCCGAGCATCGTAAATGCTGAAATACTCGAGGGTCCGAAACTTTGACGCCGTTAGGGTAACTGGTGAACCGTTGTCGGCGGTCCATGTAGCATTAGCGGTATTGACGGGGTACAAATCGAATCGGAAATAGCCATCGTCCGGTTTTAAATCGTAACGACGGCTAATCGAAACTATGCCAAGCCGCATGTGCGTAACCTGTTCCCATTCTTCCTGAACAACCGTTATTAGCGTAGTGATGTAAGCATCATCCTCCGCGTGAAATACGCGTAGGTGCGCTTTGGCATCGGCTAGGCTAAAAACGGACATGACTTAGCGACGGATCGACACCATGGCGTTTCGGTCGAGGATCTTTCCAACCATGCGCGTTTCGCTGAGGAACCGCACCTGGCCGTTAGCGGCCGCCGTGTACGGATCGCTAATCATTGGAACCGTATCGACGCGCACGATTCGGTAGCCGCGCTCGATGTTGCCAAAAACGCCGATTGGATCGCCGCTTGCTGGCGCAGCTGCGACGGGCCATGACGCCGTTACATAAACCGGGAATCCCATGAAGTTCACCGTTGATCGGTTTCCGTCCATTGGCCCTGAACCGTCGCGTGCAACGCTCGAGAGCTGGCCGCCGCCGAACGGGAACACATTTGTTGAGGATTGCGAAAGAATCGACGCCCAAACCGACGCGTTCAAGAGCCAGCACGCGTTACCAAGGTACTGCGGCCGTAGGCCCGTGCTGTAGGCGATTGTGGCGCCTTCCGCGACGGTAATTGTATTGCCGGCCAAATCTGCGTTCAAAGTGTTTCCCGCAGCGGCACCAAAGTCCCAAATCGACTGGCTAGCAATGCCGCTGTAAGCGTTCAAATTGCCAGTCAAGCTGGAGCCGTTCGTGCCGGCCAGGAACGCCAGTTCCCAGTTAGCGCCGTGGAGTTCTGCGTGTTCGCGGATGACTTCGCTACCGACGTCGAACGGCAAATCCCGCAGCGATTCGGTAGAAACTGTAGTCACTACGCCAAGCTTGGTAGGCGTAAAGTCGACAACGTTACCGACCGGATCCTTGTCTTGAAACGCGCCAGCTTCGGCAACGGCCGTAGTAAGCGCGGTCATATATGACGTCTGACGATAGAAACGCAAGGGCGCGCCGCTATTGACCGACGTAACCGTAGCCAATCGTGCTACAACCGCGTCGCGGTCCATGAGTTGCGTAAACGTTGGATCGGCTACAGTCGTCGTGCCGCCAAAAGTTGACGCCGCGGTCGCGCGAAGCTCGAGCTTACCGCCGTTCTTATAGCCGCTTGAGAAAAAGTCCCGCACTTCGGCGCGCAAATCGGTAGTAGCGGCGCCAGTCGTAGAGACGTGCGTAACGCCGCCAAGGTCAATCCGATCACGGACGCCGGCGGTACGGATTTCCCAGTCCAGGCCCTCGAGTTCCGCCAAACCGGCGTTTAACCGTTCTTCTGCGTTTTTCTCATGGCCTTTGGCCATAAGTGCCTCAAGTTCGTCGGCCTTTGCTTTACGTTCTGTGTAGAGTTTCGATAGTGGCTTCATTTGCAAACCTTTCGCAGCAGTAGCGACGCCTTTTGACGTTGCCGGGTTAGTGAAAATGAACGCGCGCTAACCCCTGCTGCGGAATAGGCGGCGCGTTCTACGATTGAGATTTCGCGTAAATCAATATCGCGGAGGATCCGTCGCCCTGGGGTCGACGTGTCATCCTGCCGAACAAAGAATCCAAACGACATTTGCCGCACCACGCCGGCGCGCACCAACGTCATGGCGTCGCGCGCCAGCTGCGTATCGGGGAGCGTCGCATCAAACGCCAACCCGTCATCGTCGCTACGCAAATTCAGCGTTCCCGACAACGTTGACGCCAGCGGCATTTTGGGGTCGTGTTGCCAAAATAGCGAAACGTCGGGGTCTTCGAGCGTCTTATCAAACGCACCTGGGGCGATACTTTCGACAACCGTTTCCCCCTTGTAATCCATTGGTAGGGAATCGGTGTTGTAGCGCGCAGCGTAACCGCGCAAACGTAACGCGTTCGTTTCCTTGTCGGAAGTGGCGTCGTCGATATCGAAATTTCTATATTCCATCATCGGTTAGGCCTTTGCCGGCATCCGCCGGCATAATGGGTACGTTTCCGTTGGCAATTTGCGGTAGCCCAAGCATCATCCGCGCGTCGTTTACGCTTACTGCGCCCGTTTCCGACAAATCCTTCAGCGCCGACGCGGTATCCCGCAGGTTTCCGCGCATAAGCGAGTAGTGATCAAATCGGAAATGCCGACCGCCCGCTAAAAGTTTGCCGTTCATAGCGTCGGCAAACCGCGCGCACCACGGCGCGACGGTCGTTTCGACGTATTGCCGCTGCATTTCAATTTGGCTTGTAAGCGCTCCGGCGTCGCCCTGGAAAAGCATTTGAGGCGGGATAGATAGGGCGCGGGCTACTTCCATGACTGCAAATCTCCGTTCATCCGTGAGGCCTTGTATCGCGCCCGCGCCGACCTGTTCGACTTTTACGCCTTCATCTAACACAAGCGGCCTAGCTGCGCCCTCCGGCGACATATGCTTCCGAGAATAGGCGTCGAGTAGGTCGGTTTTTGCGGTTTGCGACAACGTGCCAGGATGCGTAATGGAAATTTTGCCGACGCGGCCCGATGCCGCTATTGACGTCGCTACGCGTTCCTGCAAAACGGCTAGCGACATAGCCGGCGCGCATCGCACCAACGGGCTATCGCATAAATACGGGTTATTGAGGTTGCCCGGGCCGGACATAAGCACCACAATTTCGTACGGATCAATTTTGCGCCCGTCGAGTAACCAATTAGGTTCAACCTGGAACCCACTCCATACGGCCGTTACGCGGCCCGGCAACAACGGATAAAGCGCTATTGCATCGCCGCGCGGGGAACGCTGGATAAAAGAATACGCCGAACCACGCAAAATCGACGTAGATATCATCCATGCGCGCCATTGGCGGCCTGTTTGGTACGGATTAGCCTCCCGCCGCAACAAATCAAGCGCGGAATCGTCTAGCGGCGAGCTGTCGGTTTTATCGCGGTAAACGTTGACGTCCAGGCGCGCGACGTCCTCCGAAATGAGTTGAACCGCGCGGACAACGCTCGAAAGCGATTCCCGGGCGGCCATAGTATCGGAAAAAGTGCCGCCAATGTTACCAACGTAGGTCGTAGTGGCCGTGTTTGTGCCAAAAACGCCCGCAAGCCGCCCTAAAACGCCGTCGATAAATGGCATCGCGCCCAATATCGCAACGCCAAAATACGGTTTGTCAA
>Ga0194134_10004094_pt1 | contig 14967 bp, 12 predicted proteins | sample TA2KigOff0mmetaG_FD_148602 | JGI IMG/M metagenome (GOLD analysis project Ga0194134, IMG submission 148602) | Freshwater microbial communities from Lake Tanganyika, Tanzania - TA2015056 Kigoma Offshore 0m | ecosystem: Environmental > Aquatic > Freshwater > Lake | place: Tanzania: Lake Tanganyika... | reverse complement strand
GCTGCTGCGCTCGCAGGCGGCCCGGCCGGTGGCGCTGGTGGGAGCCGCCATGGCCCTGGTGTATGCGGCCACGGAGGTGTTGTTTCCGGCCTGGATGATCGCGGGGCCGGGTCGGTCGCGCCTGGGGTTGGCGTTGGTGCTGTCGGCGGCCTACGGCGGTGTTGGCGGTGGGGCTGATCGTTCAGGCCAAGGCAGGCAGCCCACAGCGGCACTCGGTTCGTGAGGCAGCGCGAAAACTACAGTGGGCTGGCTTCGTGATCGGCTGGCGTTGGTGTGGTGACGCGTTGATTCACACGCCAGATCAGCGATGCAGGGCGTCGCTCACCATCAGTGAGCAACTTCGGAGGATCACCGTAAACTAGACAGATGGACGATCCATCAGCTAACGAAACCCAATGCAGAAACAACCCGTTCTGAGCGTTGTCGTGCCGACGTACAATGAAGCAAGCAACATTGAGCTTCATAGTGAGCGGACCCGGAAGGTCATGAGAGGGCTCATCGAGGAGGGCTTGATCGGAGATTATGAGTATATTGTGATCGACAATTGCAGTGTCGATGGCACGCGTGAAATCATTCAGCACCTCAGCGAGTGCGATCCAAAGGTCAGACCGATCTTTAATCGTTTTAACTATGGCCCGGTGATATCGCCATTCATTGCTTTGACCAAGTCTGAAGGTGATTATGTGGTCGTCATAGCAGCCGACCTCCAGGAGCCGCCAGAGCTGATCAATAAGTTCGTGAACGAGATCTCGTACGGAAGTGATTTTGAAGCCGTTATTGCAGTTAAGAGAAAGAGTCAGACAGGGCTGTCCGTGATGCCACTTATGCGCAGGCTGTACTACAGAATTCTGCGCATGGGGGCGGAGAGCATCGTATCGGGCTTCAGTGGCTTTGGTCTTTACTCCAGGCGTTGTATTGAAGCGATGGATATCCTCTCAGGAGGGGATCCCTCCCTCCGCATGTTGCTGCCGAAAACGGGCTTCAAAGTAAAAGCCATTTATTATGATCATCAGGAGCGGTATGAAGGAGAGTCTTCATATTCCATGCTTTCATACACGACTGAAGCACTGCGTACAATGTCGCGACACACTAAAATTGCCAAAAAAATTTCTGTTTTTATGATATTTTTAAGCCTGCTCTCCTTCGTTGCTCTTATACCCGCAATCATTATTATAAGGCTGATCAATGGTGTCATCATAGCGCCTGGATTCACATTTGCGGCAACGCTATTCTTGGCGTGGTCCATGCCAATATTCATTTCCTTGGCAGTCATCCTTGACAAGCTTGAGCAAGCCGATACGGCGCGCATAGTTAGTTTCTTTAAAAAAACAGATTAGCTGTTTCCCGAAGAGCAGTTTATTCTAACGAACATGACAATGTGAACAAAGCCAATGCTGCCGAGCCGAAGCCGATCGCAGGGCGGAAGGTCTTGGTGCGATCCATACTCGCCGGTATTTCAAACACCATTGCAGGACCCCTGATCTTCCTAGCGCTTGACTTTTTAATCTTTCGCAATGTTCTTTATAGTTTTCTGACTACAGAGGTCATCATGCTTCTGTATAAGATGACCATTTACAGGATTTATGTCTTCCGTGGGCATAAGAAAAGGGTGGGCTTGTTAATGGCGCTGCTTGTGACTGCGTGGGGGCTTTCAACAAACACGGTCCTGCAATCAATGGCGCTATCCCAGGCACAAAGAAGGCTTTTCTCGCTTGCGTTTGGGGTTAGTGGATCAGCAGTCATCGTCATTGGAGCTGTTGTGATCAGTCGATGGCTTGTCAAGAAGTCCTGATTCCAAACTGAGACCAAACCCTGCTCCTCCCGCCCGGAGTTAATAATGTCAGGGGCTGAAACTGTCCATTAAAAGGCACCCAACTCAGATCGGGACTACGCGGAATCACTCAGGAGCGTTGTGCCAGAACCCCGGTGACCAAGAGCGGAACGAGAAGGAAGAAACCTGCTAGTGTTGAATTTTAGTGGATAGACATGGCAGCGAAATCAAGTTTCGCCAAGTGGTGCAATCTATTACGAGTTGGGGGTTCTACTCTGGCCTGCATCCTCGTTTCGGGGATGATCAAACCCCAATCAGGTACTGCCTCTGGCCTTGACGCACTGAGGAGGAATGATCTCAGCTGCAGTGATTTAATGACCTTGAGCAAGGCCACCAAAACTAGGATCAGCAGCAACCCTGACAATAAAATACTTTTCCAGGAATATAAGTCAGGTGATAATATAGAGCTAAGGATTCCCGCCGAGGAGCTTCTTGGGACAGTATTTTTAAGCGGAAAATACAAAGTAGGGGCCAACAGCAGTGTTCGCTTGAATGATGGACATATAATCTTCAAGCGGACTGAAGGCGAAGATCTGGAGAAACTCATTATCAAATATGTCAAGAACAGATACGGTTATAATTATGCTTACATTACATCATCAGAGCCAGCCTCGATTGACTATTTCTTGAAGGGCGAGGTCCCGCTGCAATCTTTTTTATTCACTGAGAAGTCCCGCTCTGCAACTTCAAGTTCAGACCTTCAGAAAATGAGTGGCGGTAGTAATATTCCAAACTCGCTGAATGATTTTCTAAAAACGAGAAGGCCTTTTACGGTATACTCAAATGTAAAGTGCTTGGCAATTATTCGAAATGCCAGTGGGGCCATCGAATTTCATAACGTAGAGGATCAAGTCTTTTCAGTCAAGCAAGGCACATATACACCCCTATATGACGGCGATATTATCTATGTTCCATTAAACAAATCGTCTATAACTCCAAGAGATGCGGCATCCTTTTCCGCATCTCCCTATGCATCAGACGTGCAGATCTCAATCACGGGATGGGGAGTCAAACCCACAATTAAGTCGTCCCCATCGGGAACTAGCTTGTTTGATATGCTTGTAACATCCGACTCTCTTCAGAGAGGCTTCAGTTCGAGGCTACAAGTCTATCGGTATGATACATCCATTTCCAAGTACCAAGCCATTGAAGTCAGCTATCCCAGTGGAGCCCAAATGTTTTTTCCTAAGGACAAAGATATCGTTAGCGTTGGCAAAGATGCCTGGACAAGCACACTCAATAACATTAACGAAATGACAACACCTTTGATAACAGCCTTGTCTAGTTTCTTTTTCTTTAAGGGACTCGCAGGGTTCTAATGAACAGAAATATTATTCTCGCTGAGACTCCAAGCCAAACTGGATTGAGGCATTTCTTATTATCTCAACACGTGACAGTACAGATTAAGAAAGCGTTGGCGATCTCAATCCCAATTGCATTTGCATCGGCTTTTGCATACTCATATCTAGTCCCATCTAGAATCATTTTTACGATCCAGTTAAATGATCCATTGATTAGCTCATCTTCAAACGCGCCTAAGTTGAATGCTCTTCTTGGCAATACCAAATCAGATCCAACGCTTACCAATTACCTGGTTTCTCAGCAATACCTATGCAAGAATCTGGCAGCTGTGCCTGGTTTCTCGACTACACGTAGTCGGCTGACAGGAAACATTAATAAGCGATGCTCGAACAATCTCCCATTAGCACCCTACGTGCGCGCTACTTTTGCGAAAGGAGAGCGTTATGAAGACCTGCAGGCTATACGATTTACTCTTCAGAGCTACGATACCAGCAAAGATTCTCTGTGGATTAAGAACCTTGCTCGCTTTTATTCCAATCAATCCAGATCATTTGCCAAGATCCGGATCGATGCGGTGAATCAAGCTATCGTAAGAAGCGAGATTCAGGCCTCGATTGATTCCAATAAGTTAAGAAACTCGCTCTTCAACTTGATATCCAAATATCAAGGTCCTTTGGACGAGAAGTATAAAACCTATTCAAGCCAGCTGGTCGCACTGGATAGTTTGAGTGCCAGTTATGCACCCAAGGAGGCGGCACTTGTCGCATCCCTAGCCGCTCAATTAAATCTGGCACCCAAAAGAGTATTGCCATTGATTGAGACCCTCAGCGGGTTGAATCGCGATGATTCGGAGCAGCTTTTAAAGTCACTACAAGATATTAATGTGCGACTTGTCAAATTGCGAGCAGGCTCAACCAAAATGAATCCCGAGTACATTAAGACTCTTCAACTTCGAACGTCACTTATTTCCCAAATAAGCAGCAAGGTCCCGAATTTCGCTCAGATTGCAAAGCTTCAACCGAATCCAGCGGCTCTGGTAAAGACAATTGAAACAACCATAGAGCTTCAAACTCTCAAGTATCAGATAGCAGAGAATCAACGTCTTACCACTTCTCTGCTGGTCTCATTGAAGGCGATCAGCAGCGAACTGCCCCAGTACATTCTCCTGCAATCCAAGATATCTGCTCAAGACGAGGCCATAAGCAGTGCTGCAAAGGACAATGAAAACTTAAAAATTGAGCTCAATAAGCTTGTAGGAACTTGGGATGTTCTAGAGGGTCCATACATCAAAAAGACTCAGCCAGCGATTGCGTTCCTAATGTTTTCTGCCGGCTATTCTGTGCTATTATTCCTCATGCTATTTCGCAATACTGCCCAGCGCATATACTCACACTTAGCAACACTCCTGAATTTCTCGTCAGGCAAAAGGTCGTGATCAACAAACTATTTGCGTATACCAGTCTTCCTTTTGCTTTGAATATAATTCTTCCAATCTTTACTTTTCTTGCTGGCTTTTATCCGTATCCGGCCTTATTTATTAATCAGACGGATACATTCAATGATTTCTATTCCATTTGTTATTGGACGTTTAACAAGGTTGGCACCTATGGTGAAGCATATAGGAATATTTATCCGCCTTTTGCTCATCTCCCATGTCTACTATTCTCGGCTTTACTGCCGGATCTTGAATACGGATACGATTCCGCCAGACTATTATTTCCAAACTTCTTGCCCCTTTCTATCTTATACGCTGTAACCATTACTTCATTTTTCTTTGCGTACAGGTCATTATCAATCTTATTCAGACTGGATAGTGGATGGTTCATCCCTTGGTGCTTGATTGCTTCATCGCCTTTTATATTTCTGCTCGATAGAGGCAATCTATTGATGATCAATATTATTAGCCTGAATATCATTATCTGTTTATTGTGTAGCTCAACCACACGGACTCGGCTTGCATTTATTCTCATTTTAGCAGCGATTCCTGTTGCTACAAAACCGTACTTGGTATTGAACTATATAGCATTTCCAATATCTTCCCTTGTGGTGGGTTTTGGTGCTATTGCCTTGAATTTAATGGCAGTCGTTTTATGGCAACCACATGCCGTGCATCTAATTCTTTCAAATATCCGTAATTTTACAGATACATCATCACTGTTCGTATCCATTCCTGCTTTAATTGCAGATGGACAAGCATTCACATCCTTCCGACAATATTCCAAGACACTTCTTCAGTCTCTGGAATATTCTTCACTTTTCAACTCTGTGGCGTACGAACCCCTTCGCTTTCTCATTTATAGTTGCCTGGGACTGTATTATACCTACTGCTTGGCAGCTACTATATTTTTAGTGTTGATAGTTTATCGAATTCGTTTCATTCCTTGGTATGCCTCTCGCGCCTTGGACTATCAGCTACGAAAGAAAGAATCTCAATGTGGAGCATATGATGCTCTGACTCTAATGATGGTCTCTTGTTCAACCTACGCTCTAGTGACGGGAATTATCCCCCTTCTGACAAAAAGTGTTTATTGGTATGGAGTATGTCATTTACTGCCTTGCATCATGGTCGCTGATACTGTAATCTATTCGTCTAAGGCAGCTTTCAAGGTTAAGATAATTCTTTTTTATCAAACAATCAAAGTCATTACGCTCACAAGCCTTATTTATCCACCAATGTCAAGGCTTTGCGAGTTAGAGCCATTCCACCGACGCTTTGCAATCGAAAACTTTTCATTTCTGTATGAATTTTTCAACCGCGAGTACAGCTGTCCAACCCCTGGCCTTGAAACCATAGCACAGTTTTCCGTGCGAATGATAAATCTCCCACTTCTTTGCCTGCTAACCGCCTTCATTCTTCTCAAATATTTGAACGCAGTTAAGAATGGATCCATACCAACTCCTCTCTTCCTTGAAGGAAAGTCCAGCCGATCGAAGATAAGCTCCATGACGATTCAATCCTGAGCACAAGTCAAGCGGCATAGGATCGTATCTGTAGCTTGATCCCATTTCTGGAGCACTGCGTCAGACGTGCAACCTGATCTGGAATGTGGTCAGCAGGTAGGCTGAACTCATAGCGACGCAACATCTTCGCCAGAGCCAGCATGGACTCCTGGAGTGCGAAGGCTGTGACGTGGACCCCGGAAACCTGTCCAGGGTGAATGAGAGTCCTCATCCGGCCAGTCTGGGCCGGGGACTCGACCATGAAACGCACCAGGCACACGGCGGAGCAAATCATCCGCAAGCTCAAGACCGCCGTACAGCTGCTGCCAGCGGTGATAGGTCGGGGCTGACACCTCCAGAGCGCGGCAGACATCGGCCACGCTCTGGCCCTGCTTGAGGAGCTGCTCAGCGGTGCACAGCTTGCGGATGATCTGCTCGGGAGTGTGGCGCTTGCGTTTCATGGGGCTTTTCCTGGCCAAGTCTGGCCGGTTGGGAAGCTCTCATAAGGACCGGTTCAGTTTCTGGGGTCCACGTCACATTCACCCTGGACCGATCTCCGGGGTCCACGTCAGGTCACCACGCTGCTCAAACCGGCCATGCCCAGAGATTCCTTAAGACTGCCGACGACTCGAAGACTAAGTAACATTTACAAATAGGAGTGATCCATGATTAGAAAGTCTTGTACCGGCTTCGCAGCCGCCTTGTTACTCACGCTTACCCTGCCGCCTGCTGCGGGCCTCGCCTATGAGGTCTGGGTGGAAGGCCATGGCGCCGTCGGCGATGGCACGACCGATGACACCACCGCCATTCAAGCGGCCATAAACGATGCCTCCGCACGAACTAACGGTGGGGCCGTACGTTTTCTGGCCAAGACGTACAGGATTACTCGTCCCCTGAGCATCAACACCCCTGGTGTGGGCCTGCGAGGAACCCAGCCCGGCTGGCCGGGGGGCGGCGGCACCATGGTCATCCAGGCAACGCCAAACATCGACGGCATCCAGATCTCCTTCCCTCCCAGCTCGGCGCTCTACGGCTGCTACATCGAGAACCTGGGTCTCACCATGCGTGCCTGGAACATGGACACCAACACCGAGGGCAGCGGCATCCTGGTGCAAGGGGCCCTTGGTGTGCGTCTTACAAACGTGGTGGTTCTCAACTCATACATCGGCATCCATCTCCGCAGCAGTATCAATACGCGCATTGAGAACGGCAACATACAGCGGCTCTTCAAGACCGACGGCAGCAGCTTCGGCATCTACCTGTCTGATGACGGCAAACACGCCAACGCATCTAACTGGATTAACGGTTCAATCGTTGCATTTCCCCGCGCCAGCAGTGGTGATAATTACGGACTTTACTATAAGGGGCTGATGCAGGATCTCACCGTCCGCCACCTGGAGATCAACTCCGCCAAGCATGGCGTCTACCTCGAACGCCTTGGTGGACGGGTCAACTACGATGTCATGCTCTCAGACCTGGTGATCGACCAGTTCAGGAAGTACGGCGTGTGGGTGAAGGGCTTCACCGATGGCAGTCCAAACATCTCCGGTGGGTGGTTCGCCAATGCCGCCATAAACGGCGAGCAGATTGCTGTTTACGCCGACGGCTCAAATGGCCTGCGCATCTCGGGCGGAGAATTCTTCGGTTTCAACAGTAGCAACCCCAGCTCAAGCGCCGTGAAGATCTCCCGCTCGACCCTCTCATCAGTGACTTCTAGCTCCTTCCGCAACTATAGTAACTCCGTAATTGTGACCGACAGCTCAAATGCCGTCATCACCGGCAACACCTTTGCCAACATCGCCGCGGGCGGCTTCACCTCTCATGTGGTGGTGCAGAACTCCTCAAACCGAATCAACGTGACCGGTAACACCTTCATCGGCAACAACAACACCGCCTATGGGGTGCACCTCCAGACGGGCACGACCTACAACCTCGTTTCAAACAACATCTGGTCTGGTCCCTTCACGACTACCTGGCTGCAGGACAGCGGCGCGTCCAATCAGACCACTGGTAATGTCGGCAATTGACAGAGAATGGTATTATTACTCGCGTTTGCAAAGACAATCGGATAATCCCGCAATCCCTAGATAAACTGCAGCAACATAAAAATACAGCAGACGGGCTCGCGCATGTATATGATTGAAAGCACAGGTACCTTGAGGTGGGTGACTTTTACTGGGCAGTTCCGGCCCCTGACATCGTTAACTCCGGGCGGGAGGATCAGCGTTCATTCTCAGTGTAGACCTCATGGGGAGTTCTGCCTCCCAGTGAGCTGTGCGGCCTTACATGGCAGTACCTCGACAGGAATCGGGACAGGTTGATTTCTGCATCCCAGCCATCGCTGTAGGCATGCAGGTACACCTCCTCGTACTTGACTGTGCGCCAAAGCCTCTCCACCAAGATGTTGTCGTAGCACCGCTTCCTGCCTGACCAGCTGACATTGATCTCCTCGGCCTGCAGTCTGGACACGAAGTCGCCAGAGGTGAATTGGCACCCCTGATCGGAGTGGAAGATCTCTGGCTTGCGATCACCTGCCAACGCCATTTCCAGGGCATCGAGACAGAACTCCGTGTCCAGGCTGTTTGAAAGCTTCCAGCTGAGGACGTTTCTGGAGAACAGATCAACGATCGCCACCAGGTAGAGGAATCCCTTCTGCAGCGGGATGTAGGTGATGTCGGTGGCCCAGACCTGATCCACAGTCGTGACCAGCCTGAGGTCCAGCAGGCAGGGAAAGCGCTCCGATGGCTCTCCTGGAATCGTTGTGCGTGGCTTCTGGTAGATCGCCCGTAAACCCATGCGCCGCATGAGGTTTCGGACTCGATCACGACTGATCGGGATCCCCTCTCTGGCCAGGTATTCCACGATCCGGCGACTCCCACTACAGGGATCCTCCAGGTACAGAGCATCAATCCTGGCCATGATCCGCAGCGTGGATTCACGCACCGGAATCGGCCGGTAGTAAAGCGTGGACCTCGGCAGCCCCAGCAGTAAGCATTGCCTGCTGACGCTGAGCTCGGGGTGGGCGTGATCGACCAATTTGCGCAGTTCACGGGCGTCAGAGCAGCTGAGACTTTTTTTTGAGCCACTCCAGCTCCATCTGCAGCTTGCCGATCTGCTGGAACAGCTCTGCTTCCTTGGCCTGGCTCTCGTCTTTGGCCTTGCTCTTGTTGGCACGGGTGAACAGCTCACTGGCGCCATCCAGGAGCTGCCGCTTCCACTGGCTCACCTGGATCGGGTGGATGGCGTGGTCAGCGGCGATCTCTTGGATCGTCTTGCGGCCACTGATCGCCTCCATGGCGACCCTGGCCTTGAACTCCGGGCTGTGGGTGCGGCGCTTGCTCATTGGTGGGAGCCCCTTTCAGGGGCGGTACCCCGCCTCAGAGGTTAACGATGGGGCCTGTCCAGAAAAACCAGTCCACCTCAATGAGAAGCAGGCCACCTCGGTTGGGTTTCTGATCAGAGCCGTGGCCTGGTTTAGCAGCCAAGGCATCATATGCCGCAGGGTGCTCTCGGATAACGGCAGTGTGTACCGCTCCAAATCTTGGCTGCTGGCCTGTGAGGCATTGGGGCTGACACCCAAACGGACCAGGCCCTACACGCCCCGAACCAACGGCAAGGCAGAACGATTCATCAAGACTCTGCAGAGCGAATGGGCCTATGGCATGAGCTTCCAGAGCTCAGCTGAACGCAACTGCTGGCTGGGCCGCTACCTGGCGATCTATAACCGCCGTTTGTGCCACATGGCCTTGGCGAACCGCACACCTTATCAGCAGCTCACCTGCTTCCGGCTACTGAATGACCTGGCGAGAAAACACACATGTAGTCGGCCTCATTAAATCCGTTTCAAAAGCCGAGAATTGTCTTCAGCTTTCTCAAGCAAATATCTGTGCTCGACTGGAAAAGGAATTGATGGGTTATGTGTAACCATAAGGATACTTTTACCTCTAGCCAATAATAGCTGAATGGTTCGGCGCTTCGCTGGATTATCAAGACCATCCAATGCTTCATCTACAATAACAACAGGCTGAGGAGAGCCAGATGCGAATGCAAGGAATAGGCGCTGTTGCTCACCACCACTTAATCCATCAAGATAAAAATTATCCCTTGCTTCGAGGAGCTCCTTGGTGCGACTATCTCCCAATAGGCAAGCAAGATCTTGGCAAAAAAAATCAAAGTCAGGAGCTTTCAGATCCAAGAGCTCGGCCATCTTGATCCCTGTTATTCTGAACGATTGAGATAGGTAATATGCGATAGAGCCCAGGCAAAAATATTTATTATTATCTATTATGTTATGGTCGCCAAGCTTGAATAGGTGGCTGCCGTACTTGTTGAACTCGCATCGAGAATACAGAATCTGTCTTATAAGGGTTGATTTTCCTGCCCCACTATCTCCCATGAGGACAGTCAGCTTGCCTCTGTCAAGAATTAAATCATCAAAATATTTATATCTGACCGCTGCTTGTGTTGACATTGCATCTGCTTGAATATCTTTTTTCTCGGCGACGACACTTATCCTTGAACCCATTTCGTCCAGTTTACGGGACTCAGGAATTATATTTGCATCTACGAATGCAGTATTTCCTATTTGTCTCGAATTGGACAGGCTTCGAATCCTAAGATAGCTTGCTAGTTGCGAGAAATTTGTATTAATAGACAGGACGACGCCATATATTTGATTGCATATAGAAAATAGCCTTGATAGCACAAACAATAGGATGCCAAGTCGGATACCATTTTGCAAACCTCCTTGGCTAAGCGCTTCGTTGCTGATGCCAGAATATACAATAAGGAAAATTGCCAATATTTCAAAGATTATCTTGGAGATATTGTTGTAGTAAATCTGCCAAGTCGTAGCGTTTGATATTATGTTTATAATCTTGGCGTACACTGCCATGTAATTATTTAGCAGCCCATGAAAGTTGAGATTAGCCTTATCTTTGTTAAAGAAGGTCAAGAGCGCTTTCGCTTTGATAGTAGAAGTTTGGGTAGCGTTTGAGAAGCTTCTCAGTTGTTTGTTTATGTATTTTGATAGCACAGCGAAATAAAGCAAGCCCAAAGCGCAGAGAACACTAAGCTGGCCAGGAAACATCGTTGCCAAGAATCCAACGAGAATTACCCCACTTATTGCAGCTGGCACAGCAAAAATAAATGGTACGATTACAGTATTACTTATTCTGAGAGGATTAATTAGCGAGTTGGCGACAATTTGAGATTCATCACCTGAATCAGTAGGTGTATCAAACGACAGTGAACTATAGCATGCATCTAAATACAGTCCTTCTTCTAATACTCCTGAGTATTTTGCACCTATCAGGAGAATGATAGGTTTCGTGATGGCAAAGAGTAGAGCCAGAGTCAGAATGGAGAGATATCTACTGGATTCTAGATGCTGGCTTGGTGTCTGATAAGACTGCAAGGTTAAGAAGATTAGTATCTCGCTTATTGAAGACAACAATCCGATGGCCAGAAAGGCATACAGATACATCCTCAATTTTCGAGTCTCAGTCAGCAGTATCAGCAAAGGTAGTAGTTTACGCATGTTCTCTTGTTGTCATGGAGAGTGAGAAAATCTTACAAAAGACAGCGATTAAGAGGGCAGTATAGAGCAGCTGATGAGATAGTGTACCTTCGCTGAATGTCTTCAGGGATTCATATGTCATTATTATTGCCATGAGCTTTGGGATCCTGGCATTTAAGTTTAAGAGATTATATATAAGCAGGGCATAGATGCTGTAAACTGCTACGCCAAATACTACTGGATTGACTATGTTTTTTGATTCTTGAAGCGATAGTCCGACTAGTGATGGAGGAAATGCCACTGCTAGGTTTACGCCAATGCGACTATATGGAAGGATTCTGTAATAGTAGAACTCATGAGCCGCCTCTCTTTGCCCAGTTAACATGGCCATGGGCCCCAGAAGGTCGGGGAAGGTATTTTGCGTGTGATTTTTGTTGATGATCTGCAGTAGATTGTCTGCTCCTTGTACTCTAAATATTGTTGAAATAGCTATTTTGTCGATACTAGAAATATCGAGAGACATTTCATTGCCTAAGAATTTTTGCAACTTAGCATTATTGCCATCCATAAGGGCTGCAATTGCATATGTTGATGATTCTATTCCCGAGCATTCGAAGCAGATCCCATTTCGAATGAATCTAGACGCTGTGTTTACTGAAAATACAGCCAGGCTTGTCGTAAGGACTAATATAAGACTCAAGACCATTCTAAGGATAGCTAATATGTGCCTGCGTCCTCTCTTTCGAGCCGATGAAAATTGATTGTATATATCGTAGACTACCACTGCTATCGCCACGAAAAGATACTCCTTACTTGTAGAATATAAACTAAAGACAATGAGATACGCTAGTATTAAAAATTTGGTTGCTATCGCAAGCTGATACTTGTTAGGCGGTTGAATATTGCATATTTCAATGTATTTAAGCGCGCCAACCAGGGTCAGTCCATATCGAATTAGCAGAAAGATAATGGTATCGATTTTATAAGGTAATCGAATTATGTTAGAAGCAGCACCACTCGAAATTCCAAATGAAACAGAATTAAGTACGATTAAACCGCCTGCACCTGCGACACAAAAGAGTAAGATAAAGCTGGCAGATTTATAACGGCTTAAATTGCTCTTTGGCTTGAATAGCGCCTTCAACTGTGCATAGTCAGGAGATGGTAGAACTAATGAAGCGCATAGAGTGCCAATTAGTAGCGCTGTGTAGTAGGAAACATACAATCCATAGTTTTGACTATTATAGTCTAAATAGCCAACCTGAAAAGTGTCGAACATTGTCTTTATAACTACATCTGCAGATACATTTTCTTTGGCAGTTGAAAGTAGTAACTCAAGGTAGGCAAGCTTAAGGCTATAGCCAGCAATCAATAATGATGCAATAAGCAGAGACAGATAATTTCTTCTTGAAACCAAAATCTTAGTGCATGCTAAAACTAATATGGTTGAAATCAAGATAATGATCGGACTTTCGATTGCTATTAACTTTCTATAGCCAAAGAAGTAAGGCACTGCAACCATCGAATAGGATGCAGCATACACAACAGGCAAAATGTAGTTCTTGATTCTCATCTAAAAAAGTTGATTTGAGCATAGCTTTCTGACGACCTCATCGAAAGACGTGGTAGCTTTCCACCCCAATACGTCATATATCTTTTGGGGAGATAGTGAGATCTCTTTTGGTTCATTAGGCCGACAAAGGCTAGGATCAATTTTCACACATTCTTTCATCCTTAAACCGTAGTAGTCACAGCATTTTTCTACAAAATTCTCCAGAGTGTTTGTCTGTCCAGTGCATACTATGTAGTTGTCTGGAAATTGTGATTCAACTATTGCATACATGGCTTCCACATAGTTGGGTGCCCATCCGAAGTCTCGGGATACTCCCAAATTTCCTAATGTTAAAAGAGATTCCTTTCCGTCAGCTATCTTTTTGAGAGTAGATACAACTTTCTTCGTTACGAAATAATCTTTCCTAAGTATTGACTCGTGATTGCTAAGAATTGCTGAATAGCCTAATACATTGTAGAACTTGCGATAAGTATCGGTTAAATATAGAGCTGCTACTTTGGCAGATGCATATGGACTTTCGGGACAGTAGCGTGACTCTTCTGTGTGTGGTTTATTTTGAAAAGAATCGCCAAAGCACTCTGAACTTCCAGCATTTAGAAAACGTATCTCTCTCCCTGAAGTTCTTATTGCCTCTAGAATATTCTGGGTTGCCACTGCGATGGACTCGAAAGTCTCTGCTGGATTACGAATAGACTTTGCGACACTTGTAATGCCGGAAAGGTTGAAGACTATCTCCGGCTTAAAGTCATCAAGAATCGACCTGACATTGTCTTTGACCAACAAATTTAGTGATGCAGTTTCAAGCTGTTCTGACTTATTCAACTCCTCAATTAGGAACTTGTTCTCCGAAATTGCATATCTACTGACACCCAGTACTCGAAAATTATTACCTAGAAGTAAATGGGCTAGTAGATGTCCATCCTGTCCGGTCACCCCGAAAATCAAAGCTTTTCTTAATTTATTTGGCTGAGTTTCATTCATGGCAATTCTTTGATATGGTTGGGATATTCAAATTGTGTAGCTTTGCGCATATTGCCATGGGCGGGTTCTCCATCGAGCCCACCACCGCAAAGCCCTTGCGACGCAGCAGAGCCTCCTTGGCCGCCTCCTCTTGATCAGCAGCCACCATCTCCGCCACCAGCTCCTCGAGGGTGGTGGTGGGCGTCCAGCCCAGTTTCTCGCGGGCCTTGGTGGGATCCCCCAGCAGCGTTTCCACCTCCGCCGGGCGGAAGTAGCGCGGATCGATCCGCACCACCACGGCGCCGGTGTCGCTGCGGATCCCCGTTTCCTCCAGGCCGCTGCCCTGCCACTGTATCGGGCCCCAGCCCAGCTGCTGGGCGGTGAGCTCAATGAAACGCCGCACGCTCTCCTGGCGGCCGGTGGCGATCACGAAATCCTCCGGCTGCTGCTGCTGCAACATCCGCCACTGCATCTCCACGTAGTCGCGGGCATGGCCCCAATCCCGCAGCGAATCCAGGTTGCCCATAAACAGGCACTGTTCCAGCCCCGCATCGATGCGCGCCAACCCGCGGGTGATCTTGCGGGTCACAAAGGTTTCACCGCGACGGGGTGATTCGTGGTTGAACAGCACCCCATTGCAGGCGTACATGCCGTAGGCCTCGCGGTAGTTCACCGTGATCCAGTAGCCATACAGCTTGGCCACCGCATAGGGGCTGCGGGGATAGAACGGCGTGGTTTCCTTTTGGGGGATTTCCTGCACCAGGCCGTAGAGCTCACTGGTGCTGGCCTGATAGATGCGGGTTTTCTGGCTGAGCCCCAGCATCCGCACCGCCTCCAGGATCC
>Ga0194134_10004075_pt1 | contig 15027 bp, 13 predicted proteins | sample TA2KigOff0mmetaG_FD_148602 | JGI IMG/M metagenome (GOLD analysis project Ga0194134, IMG submission 148602) | Freshwater microbial communities from Lake Tanganyika, Tanzania - TA2015056 Kigoma Offshore 0m | ecosystem: Environmental > Aquatic > Freshwater > Lake | place: Tanzania: Lake Tanganyika... | reverse complement strand
GTCGCCTATCACCATCAGGGCCAGAGCCCCTCATCCGCTCGCCAGTGCCAGGGTCTGCTGCTGTGATCGCCTGTGCCTGAACAACTTGAGCAAGTTGTGCGTCGCAGCAACGAGGTGCCACTCACCATTCACCTTCTCCAGTCCCCGCAACAGGAAGCGCCGTATGCCCCTGGCTTCCTTGATCTGGCCGTTGACCGGCTCGACAATTGCCTTGCGCTGGGCGTAGATCGCTTATCCAGCTTTGCTTCTCAGCTTGCGGGCCGTCCGAGCTTTCACATCGGCGTCCTTGGGCATTGGACCGCGTTTTAGCGGCAGGGGTTGGCCATGGGGCAGCCGACCGGTGGCGATGTAGCCATCAATCCCCTGATCGGCGCACAGCTCAGCGTTGTCCTCGCTCCAGTAGCCCGCATCCGCTGTGACCACATCCGGCAGAGCGCCAGCTGTGGCCGCGATGCGCTGCAGCATCGGTTCCAGGTGCTCAACGTCCGGCGCCTGGTTGCTCACACCAACCGCCACGATCACCTGGTGATCGCTGTCGACGGCCAACTGGCCGTTGTAGCCCTGGATGTAATGGCCATCTGACTTCATCAGGTGGCTATCGGCATCCGTGAAGTTCCGCTGGCTCTTCTGGGTTGGCGCGCCGTTGGCCTTCCTCGCCAACCCACGGCGCGGCATCGCTTCTGCCGCCAGCGGCTCCAAATCCGGCGGTTCCACTCTGGCTTCCTTGGCGGCCTCGATCGCCTTCTCTCGTGCGGCTTTGGCTTTCGCAGCTGCCGCCTCAGCTCTTTTGTTCAACTCCGCCTGCTCAGCCGCTGGTGCGTCGGATTCTTTGGAGTCATCAGCCTCGGCTTTGGCCTGATCGGCCTCCTCTTGCCGTTGACGCGCTGCGGCAGCAGCGGTCTCCGCTTCCATCTCCTTGCGGGCCTGACGAATCCGCTCCAAACGGTCCTGGCGGCGCCGCAGTTCATCCGGCAGCTCACTGCCGCGGTTGGTTTTGCCGTAGCGCCGGTCTTCCTGGGCATCGAGGATTTCGGCCTTACGCATCAGGGCATTGATCTCCTGCGCCAGCTGCTTCTCGGCCCTGAGCATCCGCTCGTGGCTCATGGCCTTGTGCTTGCTGGCGTTGGCTTTGACCTTGGTGCCATCCAGAGCCACGTGCCCCAGGCTCACCATGCCTGCCTTCTGGCACAGCCGCAGGATCTGAACAAAGAGACCTTTGAGCGCATCGAGGTTGCGGCGCCGAAAGTCACTGATCCGGCTGTGGTCGGGCTGCTGATTACCGGTGAGCACCCGGAAGGCCAGATCTTCGTAGCAGGCCCGCTCGATCTTGCGGGATGACACCGTCCCTACGCAGTAGGCGTAGAGCAGCAGCATCGTCATCATCCTGGGATCAAACCCCTTCTCCCCCCGGGGATCTTTGGCCTGAGCCGGGATCAGGATCTCAGAGAGATCCAACTCATCCACCAGGTCCAGCAGGAAATACACCTGGTGGTCATCGGCCAGCCACTCACGCGGTGAGGGCGGCAGCAAGGTGGTCTGATCCGGCTGCCAGGGGCGGAAGGACTTGGGCTTCTGCATACCCCATTCTCCCAGCCAGATCCATTGCTGTCACTAGGATCTGGCCTGATCTAGGGGCGTCTGTGGAGAGCTGTTCTTGGATCTATGCGCGACACGCTCCTAGCCTGGCGCCAGTTTTTCCCGCCTATCCCTCTCTCAAGGTCAGTTAGTGTCCGCCTTTGTTAATTAACTTGTGATGGTTTTCGCCATGCCTTCCACAAATGAGATTTCCCCTATGTGGTGAATTCTCCTCATCCCGCCTGATCTGCTAAAATTGTCTGGTTTTCCGAGGTCGATCGAACTTCTGGTTTTTATCTATGGCCACCGCCCTTTGATCAGGGAACTTATTCTTTGCCAATTTCTTATATTCTTTGAATGGCTATTCTGGCCCCCAACTATCTTTTTATACATGTTTCTAAGTGTGCGGGACAGTCAATCACTTGTCGCTTGGTAGGCTATCGGCGTTTGGATCGCAGTATTCCTGGGCATGCGCCGCTTTCATTTTTTGCTCCCGAGATTGTTAATTCTCGATTTTGCTTCGGTTTTGTTCGTAATCCCTGGGATAGAGCTTTGTCGATGTATCTATTCTCAAGGGCCAAGCGCAAGCATATGAACCTAGCTGGTTATAGAGAGGCTACTTCTTTGGACTTTAAGCATTGGCTAATTAATGGCCGAAAATATAATAAATATGATAGTTCTTTTTCGGGTATACCTGATTTGCCTCCTTTACAGCGTCGATCTCAGATGTATTGGCTCGAGGGTTGTGATTATATTGGCAAGGTTGAAACTCTTGGCCACGACTTAAAGATTATTGAGGCTCGTATTGGCAATTCGTTGAACGACTCGCTTGCGTCAATTCTTTTGCGGCCTTTCCGGGGGCTTCCCTACCGCAATCGTACTTCTAGAGGGCCTTATAGGGACTACTTGACGACGAAGCAGCAGATTTTATTGCTACTCATTTTGCCCCTGAAATTGATTTGTTTTCTTACTCTTTTTAGTGCCATTTGGATATTGTTGCTTTGATTTATTATGCCTTCTCCTAAAAGCCTGCTCTTTCTGACCGGAACTCGGGCGGATTTTGGAAAAATATCGCCTTTGGCTTTTGCGGCCTACAGCAAGGGATTTAAGGTGACATATTTTGTGACTGGTATGCACATGCTTGACCTCTATGGCTCCACGAAACTAGAGGTCCGTCGTGCAATGTGGGCTTCTATATACGAGTTTCTTAATCAGCGTCCAGGAGATTCTCAGGATGTAATTCTTTCTAAGACATTAGTCGGTTTTTCCGACTTTGTTGCAGAGGATAGGCCTGATTTGATAGTGATTCACGGAGATCGCATCGAGGCTTTGGCGGGTGCTTTGGTCGCGGCGGCTAATTATGTCCCATCTGCCCATGTAGAAGGTGGTGAGGTTTCGGGCACCATTGACGAAGCTTTTCGCCATTGCAATACCAAGCTCTGTGCGCATCATTTTGTCTCTTCAAATCATGCTGCTCGGCGTGTCATGGCTTTGGGGGAGCCACCTGAGTCCATCCATGTGATTGGTAGCCCCGAGCTGGATTTTCATGCTGCTCCTTCGGGAGTTTCTTTAGATGAGGTGAGGAGCCGTTATGCCATTCCTTTTTCTGATTACGGCATTGCTGTGTTTCACCCCGTGACCAGTGAGCAGGCCAGTATGGGTGAGCAGGCTAGGCAGCTGTTTCAAGCGCTTCAAGCCTCTGGTCGCTCATTTGTCGTCATTGCCCCTAACAATGATCCCGGTTCTGAGGCAATTTTTGCTGAACTCGCGCAGCTACCGCCTGAGCAGTTTCGCCTGATCCCATCAATGCGCTTCGCCCACTTTTCCGAGCTGATGAAGAATGCGGCCTGTCTGGTGGGCAACTCCAGTGCAGGTGTTCGTGAGGCTCCGTTTTTAGGTATCCCATCGCTTGACATTGGCACCCGGCAAACCAACCGAGCCTTGGCGCCGTCTGTGGTGAGCTGCTCCGCAGATGACACAGCGGCAATCTCTCACTTCCTGCAACACCAATGGGGTCAGCGTTACGAGCGTGATCCTGGTTTTGGTGAGGGTCGGGCAGCGGAACGCTTTGTAGAGGTGCTCGCTGATCCCGCTTTTTGGGCCCGTGGGTTACAGAAAACCTTCCACGACGTGGCCTAGGCCCGTGCCGTTTCGGCCCCGCTCGCCGCTGCTGGTGATCTACCTGTTGCTGGCGCGGCTTTTGCCGTTCCTGGCTGTGCCCCTGCTGCGCCGTCGCTTGGGGCGCGGCAAGGAGGATCCGCAGCGCTGGCGGGAGAAGCTGGCTGAGCCCACCGCGTCTCGCCCCACGGGGGCTCTGATCTGGTGCCATGCCGTGGGGCTCGGAGAGGTGCTGGCCCTGCGCGGTTTGATCGGGGAGCTGGCGGAGCGCCTGCCCCAGGTCAGTTTTTTGATCACGTCCACGGCCCGCTCCTCGGCCCAGGTGCTGGCAGCCAACCTGCCGCCTCGTACCGTGCATCAATTCCTGCCCCTGGATGCGCCGTCCTATCTGCGCCGCTTCTTCGAGCATTGGCGTCCCCAGCTCTCCATCTGGACTGAACAGGAGCTCTGGCCGGGGGCGGTGCTGGCCGCCGCCTCCCGCGGCATTCCCCTGGCCCTGGTGAATGCCCGCCTTGGCCCGGCTGGTCACCGGCGCCGCCGCTGGCTGCGGGGGCTCTATGGCCCGTTGCTGCGCCGCTTTGCCCTGCTCTCCGCCCAGGACAGCGCCTCCGCCGCGCGCCTGGAGGACCTCGGGGCGGCCGCGGTGCGGGTGGATGGGTCGCTCAAGCCGGCGGCGCCCCTCCTGCAGGCCGACCTGGTGGGGTTGCAACGGCTTCAGGCGCTGCTGGCTGGCCGGCGCCTCTGGCTGGCGGCCTCCACCCATCCGGGCGACGAAGCCGAGGCCATCGCTGCCCAGCGGCGGCTGCCGGGCTGGCTGTTGATCCTGGTGCCCCGCGATCCCCGCCGGGCTGACGCCATCGCCGCCCAGCTGGCGGCCGCAGGCCTACCGGCCGTGCGGCGCAGCCGGGGCGAAACCCCTGACCCGGAGCACGCCGTCTGGCTGGCCGATAGTTACGGCGAGCTGGGGCTCTGGTATCGCCTGGCTCCCGTGGCCCTGGTGGGCGGGGGGTTTGACCGCATCGGCGGCCACAATCCCTGGGAGCCGGCCGCCCTGGGTGCGGCGGTGCTGCACGGCCCGGATGTGGCCAATTTCACAGCCGATTACGCCATGCTCCATGCGGTCGATGCGGCCCGCGCCGTCGCCCCCGGCGCCCTGGCGGCCGTCCTGCAGCAGCCCGACCTGCCCGCCGTGGCGGCCCGGGCCAGCGCCTTGGTGCGCCAGCAGCAGGGGCGGCTGGCGCCCCTGGCCCGCGACCTGGCCGCCCTGATCCAGCCGGAGCCATCGCCATGAGCCGCTCCCTCCGCCTCTGGATCGCCCTCTGGTCGGCCCTCTGGACCGCCGCCCTGCCGCTGCTGCTGCTCTATCTGCTCTGGCGCAGCCGCCGCGCCCCCGTCTACCGCGCCCATCTGCTGGAGCGTTTCGGCTGGCATCGGCGCTGGCCCCCTGGGGCCGTGTGGGTGCACGCCGTGAGCCTGGGGGAGCTGCGCTCGGCCGTGCCCCTGATCCAGGGCCTGCTGGCGCAGGGGGAGCGCGTGGTGACCACCCACTTCACCCCCGCCGGTCGCGGTGAGGCCGAGCGGGTGTTTGCCACCGAGATTGCTGCCGGCCGGCTGCGAGCGGTGTGGGTGCCCCTGGAAACGGCCTGGGCCTACCGCGGCTTCCTGCGCGCGTTCCGGCCCGCCTACGGCCTGGTGATGGAGATCGAGATCTGGCCCCAGATGATCGCCTCAGCCCGGGCCGCCCGGGTGCCGTTGTTGATGTGCAATGCCCAATACCCCGCCCGCTCCCTGGCCCGTGACGCGCGCCGCCTGCCGCTCCGCCAGGCCCTGATACGGGGCTTTGCCGGCGCCCTGGTGAAGTCGGAGCTGCAGCGCCAGCGCTTCGCTTCGATCGGCCTCACCACCATCGCCGTAACCGGTGAGTTGCGCTTCGAGCAGCCCGTGCCCGCCCAGCTGGTGGCGGCCGGGATGGCGGCCCGCCGTTGGCTGGGTGCCCAGGATCGCCGCGTGATCTGCATCGCCAGCGCCGTGGAGGGGGAAGACCCCATCTACCTGCAGGCGATCCAGGCGCTGCGAGCCCAGGCCGAGGCCCGCGCTGAGGTCCCCCCCCTGGTGGTGTACGTGCCGCGGCGGCCGGAACGGTTTGACGCAGTGGCGGCCCTGCTGGAGGGGGCGGGGCTGCGGCTGTTGCGGCGCTCCAGGCTGGGCGGGGGCTTTGAGCCACAGCATTGGGGCCAGCCCCCGGACCCCCCGCCCGACCTGCTGCTCGGCGATTCCCTCGGCGAGATGTATGCCTACCTGGCCATGGCCGACCAGGTGGTGGTGGGCGGCGGGTTCACGCCCGGCGGCGCCCACAACATCTCGGAGGCGCTGGTGTTGGGCAAGCCCGTGCTCACCGGCCCGGATGTGCACACGATCGAATACCCCTTCCTGGAGGCGGAGGCGGCCGGGGTGGCCCGCTCCGTGCGGGATGGGGCGGCCCTGGCCCAGGCCCTGCTGGCCGGGTTCCGCCCCAGCCCTGAGGCCATTGCGACCTTCCTGCGCGACCATGGCGGTGCAACCCAGCGCACACTCCAGGCCCTGCCCGAGCTGCTCAGTCGATCGGCAGCGCCACCGCGCCACTGAACTGGCGCTGCTCCCAGGCGCTGGCGATCAGCCTGCTGGAGCTGCCCATGCGCGCGAACTCCGGGCGCAGCGGATCATTTGGTAGATCGCCCCCCGCAGCCAGCTGCAGAAACTCCGCCATCGCATCCAGAAACAGCTGGTTGCGCTCCAGCGGGTAGGTGCGGGTCTCGTCCCCGTCGGGGCCGCTCTGCCTGAGTTCGCCGCTGAGCAGATTCACTTCGAGGCGCCGGTCCAGGCCGCAGAGCGTGAGCCGGCGGATCGACACCGGCGCCAGGTAGTCGAGGGCCACCGTGCCCGCCGCCCCGCTGGCGGCGGTGAGCTGGATGCTGGTGGCAAAATCCACGCCGGGGAAGGCGGCGTGCCCGAGGCAGCGCACATCCCGCACCGTCAGGCCCGGCACCAGAGCGCTCACCAGGTCGAGTTCGTGGCTCAGATCCAACAGCACGCCCCCGCCTTCGGCGGCGGCGGCGTAGCTCCGGGAGAAGCGCCAGTTGGGGCGCCATTGCCGCACGTCGTGGCCGATCTCCGCCTCGAAGCGGTAGAGGTCGCCCAGGTTGAGCGCCGCCAGGGCCCGCACCGCCGGGTGGTAGCGCAGCATGAACCCCACCAGGGAGCGCTGGGCCACAGGCCCGGCGGCGGCCTCGATCGCCTGGAGCTGCTCCTGCCGCCAGGCCAGCGGCTTCTCGGCGTAGAAGGGCCAGCCCCGCTCGCCGCACAGCTGGATCAGCTCCAGGCGGATCGGCGTGGCGGTGGCGATCACCAGGGCGGCGATGTCGTGGCGCTGCGCCAGCTCGGCGGCGTTGAAGCGGCGCCAGGGCAGGAGCTCCACCCGGGCCCCCAGGGCGGCCAGGTTGGCGGCGTGGCGCTGGCCGATCGAGCCGGCCCCCACCACCAGCACCACACCGGCCAGGGCGGGGCTCACCATGCCGAAAAGCCGCCGTCCACGTTCACCAGCTGGCCGGTCATGTAGCCCGCCGCCGCACTGCAGAGAAACAGCATGGCGTCGGCGATCTCATCGGGCTGGGCCATGCGCTTGAGCATGATCAGCTCCCCCACCCGCCGTTGGAATTCCTCGGAGTGGCCGTTGAACACCGCCCCCGGCGCGATCGTGTTGACGGTGGCGCCGCGATCGGCCCAATACCCGGCCAGCCACAGCGTGAGCCCGTGCAGACCCGCCTTGGTGGTGGAGTAGGCGGAGAAGCTGCGAAAGGGCATGCCCTCATAGATGGCGTGGTGCGGGCCGTTGAGGGCATACATCGAGGCCACGTTGATCAGGGTTACGGGCCAGCGGCCCACCAGGTCGCGGTCCATCTGCCGGGCCACCAGGAAGGCGCCGGTGAGGTTGGTGCGCAGCGTGCGGTCCCAGTCGGCCAGGGAGGTGTCGGCGAAGTCGGGGAAGGGCTTGCCGGCCCCCATCAGCAATTCGCCGGTGATGGCGGCATTGTTGAGCACCACATTGGGCTGCCAGCCGTCGGCCAGGATCCGCTCGAAGATGCCGCCCACCGCGTCCTCATCGGCCACATCCAGGGGGTAGAAGCGGAACTGGGGATCCGCGCCGTGCTGCGCCTGCAGGGCGTCGGCCCGCGCCCCCGGCAGATCGCTGGCGATCACCCGGGCACTGGCGGCCAGCATCCGCCGCACGTAGGTGGAGCCCAGCACCCCGCCGGAGCCGGTGATGAAGATGGTGCGCTCGCGCAGGTCGCTCACGGCTTCAGGCATCGGTTCCGGCCTCCAGTTGCTGGCCCAGCAGCCATTCCACCAGACGGAAATCGAAGGGGCTGTCAATGTCCAGGCAGCGCTCAGGTGGCATTTCAAACGGGATCACCCGCCCCTCATAGAGCGAGTTGGCCTCCCGCAGGTATGCCGGAGCCATCACGTAGGTGGAGGCGGCGTGCTCCCACACCTTCGGGGCCGCCTGCCGCGCCCACACCCCGCCGGGCAGGTGCTTGGAGACCCGGAGGGTGCCCTCGGCATTCAGTTCCACGAGGTTGAAATAGGGATTTTTGCGGGCCTCGCAGACGCTCATCACCAGGTCTGGGCGCTCGGCTTCAAAGAGATCAAGGGCGCCGTGGATGTCGGCCTGGCTGCGGAGGGGCGCCGTGCAATCCAGGTCTAAAAAGGCTGAGATCGTTCCCAGCCCCTGCTGGACCAGGCTGTGCTCCGCCGCGTCCAGGGCGTGCTGCCACACCCCCCACTTCGGGGCCTGGTCGGTGGCCAGCTCGGCCGGGCGCAGGCCGATGTCAAGGGCCCCGCGCCGCAGGGCGTGGGCGTGGATGGCTTCGTCGTCGGTGGACACCACCACCGCCGAAACCCGGGGATTGCTGAACAACTGATCGAGGGACCAGTCGATCAGGGGCTTGCCGTGCAGCAGGGCGAAGTTCTTGCCTGGAACGCCTTTGCTGCCCTTGCGCGCTCCGATGTGGCCCAGGATCATCCGCCGCGACTCGCTGTGGGATCGAGATCCCAGAATGCTCCCAGCCCGTCGTCCTGGGGTGCCCACCGCCTGTGCTGCTGGCAACCCCCCGCTTCTGGTACGTCCGCCGGCCCACGCCCCTGGCGCGGCTGCTGCAGCCCCTGGGTTGGCTTTATGGCCTGGGCGTGCGCTGGCATCGTCGCTCCAGCCGGCCCAGGCGTCTGCCGGTGCCGGTGGTGTCGGTGGGCAACATCACCCTGGGCGGCACCGGCAAAACGCCGTTGGTGATTGCTCTGGCCCGGGCGCTGCAGCACCGCGGTTGGCGGGTGGCCGTGTTGCTGCGGGGCTACGGCAGCACCCGCCAGGCGCCCTGCCGGGTCGACGCTGGCCACTGCGCCGCCAGGGTGGGTGATGAAGCTCTGGAGCTGCATCAGCAGCTGCCGGAGGCCCAGGTGTGGGTCGGCCGCGATCGGCTGGCCTCAGCACGGGCCGCCATCGCCGCCGGCGCCACCCTGCTGCTGCTCGACGACGGTCTGCAGCATTGGAGCCTCGCCCGCGATTGCGACATCAGCGTGCTCGATTCGCTGCATGGGCTCGGCAATGGCCTGGTGTTCCCGGCGGGTCCCCTGCGCGAGCCCGTTGGTGAGCTGGGGCGTGCCGATCTGCTGGTGCTCACGGGCGGTGGCACCGGGGGTGGTGTGGGTGCCGAAGTCCCGCTGCCCTGGCCGGTCGCCAAGCCCCGGTTTCGCCTGGTCAGCTGGATCGAGCCGCCCCCAGGCCTGGCGGGTCAGCCGCTCCTGGCCTTCTGCGGCATCGGCCTGCCCGCCAAGTTTTTTGCGGCGCTGGAGCAGGCCGGCCTGCTGCTGGTGGAGCGGCTGGGCTTTCCCGACCACCATCCCTATGCTCCAGAGGATCTGGAGCGCCTGCAGCACCGTGCCGCCGCCCTCCACGCCACCTTGGTAACCACCGTCAAAGACTGGCAGCGCCTGCCCGGCGGTTGGCAGCAGCGGGTGGTGGCCCTGCCGTTGCAGCTGGACGCCGCGGCGGTCGCGGCGATCACCACCGCAGTGGTGCGCCAGCTTGGTTCTCTCAGGGATGCCGGCGCTGATGGTTGAAGCCGCCGCCCCCCGATCCCCGCGCATCCTGTTGGTGGCCGGCGAGGCCTCGGGCGACCTGCACGGGGGGCATCTGGTGCAGGCCCTGCGACGCCGCTGCCCCGCGGCCCAGGTGGTGGGCGTTGGCGGTGCCCGGTTGCGGGCGGCGGGGATGGAGGTGCTGGTGGATGTGAATCAGCTCTCGGCCGCCGGATTGGTGGAGATCGCGGCCAGCATTCCGCGCCACTGGCGGGTGATGCGTCAGCTCAAACGTCAGATGGATCGGCACCGCCCCGATGTGGTGGTGCTGGTGGACTACCCGGGTTTCAATCAATTTGTGGCGCAGGAAGCCCACTGCCGCGGTATCCCGGTGTTTTTCTACATCGCGCCCCAGGTGTGGGCCTGGGGCCAGGGCCGGGCCCGGCGCATGGCGGGTTTCATCGACCGCCTGGCCGTGATCTTTCCGTTTGAGGAGGTGCTGTTCAACGCCCATGGCCGCCCCTTTGCCCGTTACGTGGGCCATCCGTTGCTCGATGGCCTGGAGGTGAGCGCTGACCGCGCCCAAACCCGCCGCCGGCACGGTTTTTCCGAGGCCCAGCCGCTGCTGGTGGTGATGCCCGGCAGCAGGCGCAGCGAGGTGCGCCTGCTGCTGCCCGACCTGTTGCAGGCGGCCGCGCTGCTCAAGGCGGATGGCTGGCAGGTGGCCCTCCTGCAGGCCCCCACCCTGCATCGGGCCTTCCTGGAACAGGTGGCAGGCGGGCCTTTGCCGCTGCCGTTGATCAGCGGCGACACCTACAACCTGCTGGCCGCCGCCGATGCCGGCCTGATCGCCTCGGGCACCGCCACCCTCGAGGCGGCCCTGCTCGGCTGTCCCCCCGTGATCGTCTACCGCTTCTCCTGGTTCACCTACCTGCTGGCCAAATGGGTGATCGGCCGCCGCACGATGGGGCTCCCGAATGTGGTGTTGGGCCGTCGCCTGTTTCCCGAGTTGCTCCAGCGGGAGGTGACGCCGGCAGCACTGGTGCGGGCCGCGGTTGAGCTCCAGGCCAGGCGCCCGCAGCTGGAGGCGGCGTTCACGGAGCTGCGCTCCAAGATGGGCCCGGCCGGCGCCTCGGAGCGGGCCGCTGATCTCGTGTTGGAGCTGTTGCCATGACCCGGGCGCTGGATCGCCGTTTTCTGGCCTATGGCCGGCGCTACCTGTGGCCGCTGTTCACCTTGGCCCTGCTGTTCAACGTCGCCTACGGCGCCTCCACGGGTGTGGTGCCGCTGGTGATTCGCTTCCTCTTCGACGACATCCTGCCCGCCAACGACCGTGGCCGGCTGTATCTGGCGCCGTTGGTGATCGTGGGGGTGATCGGGTTGCGGGCGGTGTCCCAGTTCTTCGGGGGCTACCTCACCGAATCGGTGGGCCAGCGGATCACGGCGGATCTGCGCGCCGATCTGGCCGCCAAGGTGATGGAGCTGCCCCAGGCCTATGTCGACCGCCACCCCTCCACCGTGCTGGTGTCGCGGGTGCTCAGCGACGTGAACCTGGTGAAGGGGGGGCTTGTCGATGGCCTCTCCAGCCTGGTGAAGGATGGCCTCACCCTGGTGGCTCTGGTGCTGGTGGCCTTCTATCAGGACTGGCTGCTGGCCCTGATCGCCTTCATCCTGTTTCCGCTCGGGGTTTGGCCCGTGCTGAGCTCCTCGAAGAAGGTCCGGCGCCATTCCCGCAAGGGGCAGAACAGCCTGGCCCAGTTGGGCGCCTACCTGCAGGAGGCGCTGGTGGGATCCCGGGTGGTCAAGATCTTCGGCATGCAGGCCTATGAGCTGCAGCGTTTTCAGCAGGAAAATCGTTCAATGCTGGCGTCGGCCCTGCGCACCACCCGCGCCAAGCTGTTGAACCAGCCCCTGATGGAGCTGATCGGGGCCGTGGGATTCAGCGCGGTGCTGCTGTACGGCGGTGAAGCGGTGATTGCCGGCAGCCGCACCACCGGCAGCTTTTTCGCCTTTCTCACCTCCCTCTATCTCTGCTACGCGCCTTTCAAGGGCCTGGCCAAGTCCAACGCCACGCTGCAGCAGGGCCTGTCGGCGGCGGATGAGTTGTTTGCCATCCTCGACACCCCGCCCGATCCGGTGGAGCCATCCCAGCCCACCCCCCTGGCAGGTTTCCACCAGGGGCTGAAGGCCCAGGGGGTGTGCTTCGCCTATGGCGATGAGCCGGTGATCGACCAGCTCGATCTGGCGGTGCCCTGCGGCAGCACCGTGGCCCTCGTGGGGCCGAGCGGAGGAGGTAAGAGCACCATCGTCGATCTGTTTTGTCGCTTCTACGAGCCCCAGGCAGGCTTGATCAGCCTGGATGGCATTGATCTGCGCCAGCTGGCTCTGGCCGATTTGCGCGCGTTGATTTCAGTTGTGGATCAGAACACGTTTCTGTTCAACGACACCGTGGCCAGCAACATTGCCTACGGTCATGCCGATGCCAGCCCCGAAGCGATCGAGGCTGCAGCCCGAGCGGCCACCGCCCACGACTTCATTGCCCAGCTGCCGGATGGCTACGCCACGGTGATCGGCGAAAACGGCAGCATGCTGTCGGGGGGGCAGCGCCAGCGCATCGCCATCGCCCGCGCCTTGATCAAGAATGCTCCCATCCTGTTCCTGGACGAGGCCACCTCAGCCCTGGATTCCGCCTCCGAGCAGGTGGTGCAGGAGGCACTGGACCGTTTGATGGCCAACCGCACCACCCTGGTGGTGGCCCATCGCCTGTCCACCGTCGTCAATGCTGACCGCATCTGCGTGATCGCCGCTGGACGGGTGGTGGAATCCGGCACCCACGCCGAGCTGTTGGCTCGCGGTGGCCGCTACGCCGACCTATTTTGGACCCAACTCGCCAGCGCTGACGCGGGATCTCTCGGATGACAGCCACCGTTCCTGCCCCCGCGCCCGGCCCCGCTGGGACCGACGCTGGCCGCTTCCAGCGCGATGACTGGGGGAGCGCCTTCCGCAACGTGGGCGTGGAGCTCAGCGAGGTGCCCTTGACGGCGGCCAGGGGTGCCATCCCGGCCGACCTGCAGGGCACCCTCTACCGCAATGGCCCGGGCCGTCTCGAGCGTGGTGGCCACTGGGTGCACCACCCGTTCGATGGTGACGGCATGATCACTGCTCTCCGTTTCGACGGGGGACAGGTCTGTCTCACCAACCGCTTTGTGCGCACGGAGGGCTACCTGGCCGAGGAGCAGGCGGGGCGCTTTCTCTACCGCGGTGTGTTCGGCACCCAGAAGCCCGGGGGGCCCCTGGCCAATGCCTTCGACCTGCGCCTCAAGAACATCGCCAACACCCACGTGGTGCGTCTGGGCGACCAGCTGCTGGCCCTCTGGGAAGCAGCTGAACCCCACGCCCTCGATCCCGACACCCTTGAGACCAGGGGCATCAGCCTGCTCGATGGGGTGCTGCGCAAGGGTGACGCCTTCAGCGCTCACCCCCGCTTCGATCCCGGCCACCACGGAGCGCCGCGGATGGTCACCTTTGGTGTCAAGGCCGGTCCGCGCAGCACCGTGCGGCTGATGGAGTTCGCCGTCGAGGACGACCCGGCTGCGGGCGTCAAGGCGGGCCAGTTGCTGAGTGAGCGCCGCGACAGCTTCAACGGCTTCGCCTTCCTGCACGACTTCGCCATCACCCCCAATTGGGCGGTGTTTCTGCAGAACGCGATTGCCTTCAACCCGCTGCCCTATGTGACCGGTCACAAGGGCGCCGCCCAGTGCCTCCAGTCCAAGCCCGGCGGGCAGGCCAAGTTCTGGCTGATTCCCCGCGACAGCGGTACCTTCGCCGGCCAGCCGCCGCGCATTGTCGATGCCCCCGACGGCTTTGTGTTCCACCACCTCAACGCCTGGGAGGACGAGGCTGCCGTGGTGGTGGAGAGCATCTACTACAGCGATTTCCCCTCGATCGGCCCCGAGCAGGACTTCCGCGCCATCGACTTCGATCTGCTGCCCGAGGGCCTGCTGGAGCAGTGCCGCATCGATCTGGACGCCGGCACGGTCCGCACCACCCGGCTGAGTGAGCGCTGCTGTGAATTCGCCATGGTGAACCCCGCGCGCGAAGGGTTGCCATTCCGCTACGCCTGGATGGCGGTGGCCGAGCGGGAGACCGGCAACGACCCCCTGCAGGCAATCAAGAAGCTCGATCTGGAACAGGGTGAGAGGCACGTGTGGAGCGCTGCGCCGCGGGGCTTCGTAAGTGAACCGGTGATGGTGCCCCGCCCGGGGGCCAGCGCCGAGGACGACGGCTGGGTGTTGGTGCCCGTGTGGAACGGCGCCCGCTGCGGCAGTGATCTGGTGATTCTGGAGGCTGCCACCATGGCCGAGCAGGCGGTGCTCGAACTGCCACTGGCGATTCCCTATGGCCTGCACGGCAGCTGGGATCAGGCCTGAGCTGGGCCTTCCGGCAGAAGCCGCTGCAGAGCGGGGGCTAGCTGGGCGAAGGCCCGGCCGCGGTGGCCGATCCGGGCCTTGAGCTCCTGGGGCATCTCGGCGAAGCTGAGGCCGGTTTCGGGCACCAGGAACACCGGGTCATAGCCGAATCCGCCCGTGCCCCTGGGGGCTTTCAGGATCTGGCCGGGGCAGCGGCCTTCCACCTCCAGCACCACGGTTCCGCTGGGGTTGGCCAGGGCCAGGGCGGCGGCGAAATGGGCCTGGCGGTTGGGAGTGGTGGCGCCGTGGTTGGCCTCCTCCAGTTCGCGCAGGAGCCGCGCGATCCGGGCGCTGTCGCTGTCCGCATAGCGGGCGGAGTGCACGCCGGGTGCCCCCCCCAGGGCGTCCACGCTCAGGCCGGAGTCGTCGGCCAGGGCCCATGCCCCAGTGGCCCTGGCGACTGCGCTGGCCTTGAGGCGCGCGTTCTCGGCAAAGGTGGATCCCGTTTCCTCCACCTCCAGTCCCTCGGGCTGGGCCAGGATCTCCAAGCCCAGATTGGCCAGCAGAGCGCTGAATTCGCGCACCTTGCCGGCGTTGCTGCTGGCGATCACCAGCTTGGTGAGGGGGGAGGAGGCCATGGGCTCGATCGGCACGGCCTCAGACCGCCTCCGCCAGGGCACGCGCCCACTGCAGCACTTCGGCCACGCGGCCTTCCGTGGGGGCCTCGCAGTAGAGCCGCAGCAGCGGCTCGGTGCCGGAGAAGCGCAGCATCAGCCAGTGGCTGGGGCCCAGGCGTAGCTTCACCCCATCGGTG
>Ga0194134_10004067_pt1 | contig 15043 bp, 21 predicted proteins | sample TA2KigOff0mmetaG_FD_148602 | JGI IMG/M metagenome (GOLD analysis project Ga0194134, IMG submission 148602) | Freshwater microbial communities from Lake Tanganyika, Tanzania - TA2015056 Kigoma Offshore 0m | ecosystem: Environmental > Aquatic > Freshwater > Lake | place: Tanzania: Lake Tanganyika... | reverse complement strand
GATTAAACACAAAAGTTAAAGTAGTAGAATTAGACGCAACTAATGGAGCACTACATTATTTTAATGAAATGGTAGATATATTTTGTAATGTCGATAATCAAGGAGTAATTGATTTTTACATGCTTGATGATGAAACAGATGAAGAAAGAATGGTTAATGATACTATCGATGCTGCTTATATGGAAGCCTTAAGTGCTTATGAAACAGGAGATTTAACAGGTGCAATAAACTACCATGTTTATGAATTCTTTTATAAAAAATTAGAAAAATACGGAATACCAATAGATACTGAAATTGAATTGGTTGATTTTGGTGTTAGTCAAAATATTAATGAAGTTGAAGAAAAAAATTCAGAATGGGAAAGTGTATTAGCTTTAGAAAAATATTGGAAAAAAAAATTAGAACGTGGAAAAAATATAACATATAATGAAGATGACCTCAAATATTGGGGAATTACAACTCGTCAATATGAACATTATGCTAGATTTAAATTTCAAGATTTAGTTGGAGGTGAAGAGTTTTTTGAAAAATTTATTAAAACTTTAATGGACAAAACTTTTTCAACAAAGGACTTTAGTGAACGATTGGTTGGAGGATACGATTTTGAGTGGGTTATTACTGATATGGTATATAGAGATTATGATTTCTTTTTATATGGTAAAACATTACCTGGAGGTTCTGTTACATTGATTATGGACGACCACAGAACTTTATCATTAGAAGAGGCGTTAGAAGACGAAGATGTTGGTTGGGAAATTCAAGAGGAAGTAAATGGTCTTGTTCAGGACTGCATGAATGAAATTATTTTTCCAATAACAGGTTATGATGTTACCATACCTTTAATTAATATTGCTGAAGAATGAAAATAATAATCACAGAGAGTCAGTACAAAATGTTGTTGGAATCAAATTTAGAATCCATGCAAAATCTTATTGATATGGCATTTGAAGACCTGAAAGAAAATTGTGAAAAAAATTGGGTTGAACAATATGCTTGTGCCGAAGTTGAGGCGGTAGAAAAAATAAAAGTTGTTGATGTTCAAAAAGTTTTTGTGAAAACAAAAACAACAAAAGAAGAATCTTTTTTAATTGTAAAAATTGATGTTGACTACAATTATATTAGAGAGTATTTAGATTTGTCTAATTTAGAAATACAACTTCAATATGAAACAAAACAAATTGTTGGAAACAATATTCGTGTTACTATAAATAATCAAAATAACACAAGAAAGGAATTCAATTGGTGATGAAAATAATAATATCAGAGAGTCAATATAATTTACTTTTTGAATCAAAGTTAAAACAAAATCTTATACAGCAAATTAAAGATTTTGGAATAAAAGATACTGCCGAACTTGTTAATGGTTTGGATAATTTATTTGAAATACTTAATATAAATTCACCAATGGAATTTCTTCATTTGTTTAATGACTTGAATGTTGTTCAAAGTGAAGAAAACCCTGATTTTACTTTATATAGGTATGAACCAAAACGTAATCTAATGATTTACAATGAAGAATATAATCATGTCTTTGTCAATTCTGAAGATATTTGGATACCTTTACTTGATACTGGTCTTTTTAATCCTGACATTCAGAAACTTACAAGGGAGTGGTTGGCCAATGTCTACAATTTAAGGGGAGTTACAACAAGTAAATTTGGTGAAGGTTTCGGAGCATTTATTGTTTAGCGCCTACAATATAAAAAAATAGAATATGAAAATAATAATATCAGAATCACAATATAACTTACTTTTCGAAACAAAAAGTGTAATAGCCGCACAAACATTAATTGATATGGCAGTTGATGATTATGTTGAAATTTGTGATAAAAGATTGGCGTTTCAAAATATAGAACTCGCACTCTGTAATGGTTTTAAAAATGGTACGGTAAAACTTGAGGTAACAAGTGTTGAAAAAAAAGAAAATGATAGATTTGAAGATAATATATTTTATGTAATCCATTTGATTTTATATGTTGATAAAGAGTGGATGTTGGAAGATTCATATTATGAAAAATTTGAAACAACATTGGCGATAAAAATTGAAAAGATTTTGGGGGCATTTAGATATTATTGTTATATAGATGAAGTTAGAATGAATGATGAAATAAAAGATAATTTAAACGAGTCAGAAAAAGAAACCCCAAAGAATCAAAGATTAATTAAACAAATGTGGTTTGACGGGTATAGTAAAGAAGATATACAAAACTATACTGGAATTGATACAGATGAGTTTTATACCATCTTAAAAGATGAAAAACAAGGTATAGATTGTCCTGAGGCAAACCAAATCATTATGGATATGATACGAAAAACTAACCTGATTAATAAAAATATTGATTTAACTAAATTTAATTATGAAGAAGGTAGTTTCAAATTAAGTTATGGTTTTGGTTCGGGAAGTTTAGATTTTACTTATAAAGATAGTTCATTTTATATTGAAGGTTTTGCAACTCCGTATTGGAATGGGGATTGTTTTTTACCTGTGGACATTAGTTATTTTGAAGATATCGAAACTAAAGAATACAATGACGAATATGATGAATTACAAATGAGAGTTGACAATGAACTAATTCCAAAAAAATTTAATTCATATCAAGAAATAATTGATTTTATGAATAATGTTTATCCAGGTCTAATTGTCCCAAAAATAGAAAATTCTATACCACATTATCTTGATAGATTGAGTGATTAATTTGACTTCTATATTATTTAAGTGTATCTTTAAAACACTATGAAAACATTTCGTCAAGAAATAAGAAATTGGTTAAAAGAACAAAAATTATCTGAAACAAATACAGATAGAAACAATCTTTTAGAGGAAATAATAGTTAAAATAAATGAACTTGAAAAAATAGAAGAAAGTTCAATAAATTTTGCCTACTATAAAGGTCACATGGATGGTGAATCAAAAAAAATACCTAAACATAATTATTATAAAACAACACATAAATCTAATAGCCTGTTTAGACAAATAGTAAAAAATTAATTATGGAATTAAGTGGAAAAGAAATACAGGAAAAAATTGAAAAAGGTGAAAAGCTTGTGATAGAATTTTACGGGACTTGGTGTGGACCATGCCGTATTTTAAAACCTATATTCGAAAAAGTTGCTAAAGAGAACAAAACGGACGTGCAAATGTATTTTTTGGATGTTGATAAAAATAGAGATTTGGCAATTAAATATGGTGTTAAAAGCATACCGGCGATAAAAACATTCTATGGTGCTACTTTAGTTGAAACTTCCGTTGGTGTTGTATCTGAAAGTAGAATTAACGAATTAGTAAAAAATTTATTATGAAAAGAAAATTATGTTTATTAATCAAAACTTTAACATTTGGTAAAGTTTGTTTTGGTTGGTGTGATAAAAAAAAATAAATATTTTTTGTAAAAAAGTTTGTTATTAAGAAAAATCATATTATCTTTGTTGAGTTATGAAAACAATAGAGGTTACAATACAAGAAATTTGGCAAGCAACTCGCCCTATTGTTCAAAAAAGTAAGAAAACTTACACAAGAAAACGTAAACACAAAAACCAAGATATATGATAACACTTAATGATTTAAAAACTGCAGCGCCGTCTGTATTTGCAACTTCTGCATCACCAAAAATGTCTAACAAGTACGTTTTCGTACCAACCATGAACATCATGGAAAACTTTGAACGTGAAGGATGGGAACTAGCAACTGCTAAACAAATTGGTCATGGAATACATGCCGTACATGAACTACGGTTTCGTAACGGACAATTACCAAAAGTTGGTGACACTTTAGTTGAAGCTGTAATCAAAAACTCACATAACGGAATGGCAAAATTTTCAGTAAGTGCGGGACTTCACAGACTTGTATGTTCAAATGGTCTAACAGTACCAACGGCACTTTCTGAGTCATTCAAACTTCGTCATTCAAGATTTGATTTGGATGAGGTTAAACTTTTAACCGAGTCATTTGCAACTCGTTTACCACAGATTGAAGGCTCTGTTCACAAAATGATGGAACGTGAGCTTACAACTGATGAAAAGATTGATTTTCTTCGTCAATCTGCTAAGGTTCGTTTTGGAAAAGAAAAAGTTCTTAAAGAAATGGAGATTGTAGGACTTCTAACACCAAATCGACATGAGGATGAGGGTGATGATATGTGGAAAGTTTTTAATGTCGTACAAGAGAAGTTTGTCAGAGGAGGGGTTGAAGTAACATCACCAAAAGGACGTGTAACTAAACTTCGAGGTCTACAAAACATTATGGCAGTTAATACACTTAACACCAAACTTTGGGAGTTGGCGGACGCAATGTGTTAAAAAAGTAAAATCCTCACAAAAAAAGTGGGGATTTTTTTTTAGTTTAAATTTTTTTTGTATCTTTGTATTCTAATCAATTAAAACAAATACATATGTCCACCATCACTCAAGTCAAAAACTACAAAGGTTCTAACTCTTTCGTCCTAAAAATGAAAAATGTAATTTCTAAATATGGTAAATTAACCGTAGCTCAAGAAGCTGCCGTTATAAAAATCTTTACCGCACCTGTTGAGGCAAAACAAGTTGAGTTAACCGATGATATGAAAAAAATCCAAGCATACGAGGGACAAAACTCATTTGTTTTGGACATCAAATCCAAGATGGAAAAATACGGTAAATTATCCGACAAACAAGTATCAGTGGCACTTGCACAAATCAGTAAAGAAGAAACCAAAGAGGCTACAATTCACATGAATGTTCCTGTTGAAGGTGACACAATCATTATCGGTCGTAAAATCGGTCAACAAATGAAAGAGACCTATGGCCTTCAATTCAACCCAACTTTGTTAGACATCACTAAAGTATTGGCAGTTTCACCCAAAGCTGTAAAAATGTTAGGTAAAATGACAATCAAACGAGGAGATATTTGTGTGTGTTGTGCAAAGACCTTAACTGATGAGTTTTCTATGTTGACTAAAATGGGTAAGACATGTGCTAAACATATGAGAGTTGAATACATCACCGATAAGTCGCAAGCGGAACGTTTCAGAAACGAATACCTAAAACGAGTTGAGGAGATTGGTGAAATGGAATTTTGGATTCCAAAACGTCAAATTAAAAAGTGGGAAGGAAACGGTGACTTACTTTTGGACTTAGCTTAAATCAAATGGGAGATAACACTCCCATTTTTTTTAACAAATAATAAATTAACGGAAAATTTTAAATATTTAATAATATCACTTTTTTTAGTCGTTTACATTTACTATATTTTAGTATATGTTAAGACACCATAATCCAATTGAAATTAATGCGACAACAACAGGTTTTGCATCACCTGCAGAAACCTATGTAGACAAACGACTTGACTTAAATGATTTAATAGTTAAGGACCATTACACAACATTTTATTTTAAGTATTCAGGACCAAGTGTGTTTGGAGTTAACAATGGTGATACTATTGTTATTGACAGAACAGAGGAACCAAAAGAAGGTGAATTGGTTATTTTAACAGACAAAACATATTTCAAACTTAGAGAATACAAAGGAGAAAAAAACTTATGGGGCAAAGTAACATGGGTGCTGAAAAAAATGTAAAAAAAATTGGTATTATTGATTGTAACAACTTTTATGTAAGTTGTGAACGATTGTTTAACCCTGAGTCTATTGGTAAACCTACAGTTGTATTATCAAACAACGATGGGTGTGTTATTGCTCGTTCCCAAGAAGCAAAAAACCTTGGAATTAAAATGGGTGAACCATTTTTTAAAAGTCGTGAGTTTATGGACCAACATAGATTTTGCGTGTATTCATCAAACTACAACTTGTATGGTGATATGTCAGATAGGGTTATGAAAGTGATTGGTGAGTTTGGAAATGATATTGAAGTTTATTCTATTGATGAGGCTTTTGTGGACTTTTCAAACATACCACAAGAAGAACTTACTGAAACATTATTGGCAATCAAAGAAGAGGTAAGAAAAAAAGTAGGAATACCGGTATCCATTGGTGTTGGCCCAAATAAAACTTTAGCTAAACTAACATCCTTTTTAGCTAAACAACAGCCAAACTATAATGGTGTATGTTCATTTTGGGATATACCAAACTTTAGAAATATGTGTTATAGAATTGATGTTGATGAGGTTTGGGGGATTGGTCGTAAATGGGCAAAAAAATTAAAAAATATTGGTGTTGATTCTGTTGGTCAGTTTTTAAATACAAACGAGTATACGGTTAAAAAATTGATGAACATCAATGGAGTTAAAACACAACTTGAACTTCTTGGTATGTATTGTCACCCAATTCAAAAACTTTCAAAACCAAAACGAAATATAGCATCCACTCGCTCATTTGGAAAGGATGTAGAAGACTTTAATCAGTTAGGTGAAGCCATGTATACTTACATCAAAAATGGTGTAAAGAAACTAAAACAAAATAAATTGTTTGCAAATAAAGTAACCATTTTTGTATCAGGTAATTATCACAAAGGTGACAAATACCACCATTCCAAAACAATTAAACTTCAAACACCAACAAGGGACGTTGAATTAATATGGTCACAAATATATGAACAATATAAAATATTGTGCAACAGGTCTGAAAAGTATAAAAAGTGTGGTATAATTTTTAACGAACTAACACCCGATAATGTAATCCAAACTAGTTTATTCAATGAAACTTTTGATTTTGTTGAACCTCCAGTAAATAAACAAAAAGATTGGGAAATGAGACAAGACTACATAACACAAAAGTATACAACATCTTGGGATGAATTACCAAAAGTATTTGTATAACTAAGACATACTTTTCAAAACCATTTCAATAGTGTAAATAGAATCACGGTCTTGTTTGGTTTTAACTTTTTTGTTTTTAAGATACTCCAAAGACGACAATAACTCATCTTTTTTGCTCCTTGCATTTACAGGACTGACTGGTTGTGGTTGTGAATAAGATAATTTGGGTTCGTTAGTGCAAACAATCGTTGATTGAGTAAGTTCAGGATGATAAATCATCTGATAGATTTTTGCAGCCATCATGGGGTCCTTTGTTGTTTTAAAAATAATAAGATATTTGAGTAATTTCATACCATAAAGATACAAAAAAATAATCAAGCATAATAAACATTTAGGTAGATATTTATAAAATAATGAAATATATAATTAAAAAAATACTAAAAGAAGAGACTGAAAGTGATGAAGAAAATTTAATTCTAAAAGGTATAAATTTAGCCATAAATTCAATAAAACAAGATTTTCCATTTATTAAAGGTTGGGAAATATCTGAAGATATGTATGAATATGGAAGCACAATTTATTTAAATATGTTTGTTGACCCCATAAAAGTTGGAGAATTTTACAATTTAGAAAAAAGAGAACTTTATGATTATTATTTTGATAGATACCTTACATACCCAATGGGGGCATTTGAATATGGTGATTTAGACCCGTATGAAGAAACATCTAAAATAAATGAAATGTTAAATGATAATTATGAGTTCATTCCTGATGAATGGAAAATGAACCACAGACATTTAGATAATAACAAAAAAAGACTTCATGTTGACTCCTACAAATATGTTTAATGAAAATAGAGCAACAACAGACATACTTAACTTGATTAGAGATGAGGGTATTTTTGTTGCTTCTGAGTTTGTTGGGGGTATTGAAAACTTAAAAATATTACTTAAAGACAACCCTGACTTTACAGAATTAATCAATTCACTAAAAGGTTCTTTAAACGTTATTTACCACACTAGAAAAGAATATATCGAATTTCCAATGAAGTTTGAAATAGTAGACACTAAAAAAAATAAATGGAACACAAACTCATGGTTAATTTTAAACTTGATTTATGACAGTTCAAATTTCAGTGAATATGAAAAAAAACAATTTGAAACGTTTCTTTATAACAATATTGCGGATTTAAATATTGGTGACGTTGATATCAAACCAATTGTAAAAAAAATGGTTAAAGACGAAGAATATTCTGCGCCCGATTTTGTCAATGGGAAATATTGGGCAGATTTGGACCATGAAATAGAATACGATGATAATGATATAAAAAATCTATATCGTAAGTACAGAGAAAATAACAAACTAAACGAGAGCAGACAATTAACTGAAAACAAAAAATTAGAAAACCCAATTCAATTTTTTTATACTAACTTTTTAAACAAAGAACCCATTGTGTATAAAGGAATAATTTTACAACCAACTTATCACAAAGAATATGATATCATCACTTGGGAGATTGAAAATCCTGAAGATTATTCTTATAATGGGGAGTTACTTAAAGAATTGGTTTTAAATGAGTTTAGGGATTTTTGTTCTATGACTAATTTGAATTATTATGAATTATATAAAAAAGTAAATATACTTTCAAACTTACCTCAGGGTAGATATTACTTGAATGAAAAAGATAAAAATTACGTTGAAAGTATTTTAAAAAACAAAAAAAAATTAGAGTTTAGTGACAGAAAATATGTATATTCTTTAAATTTTAACTACACCAAAAATATATTTCATATTTACATGGATGTAATTGAAATTACAACATACGGAAAAGTCAATGGATTTAAAGTTAATATTGAAACAGGAGAAAAAACAAAAATTGATGGAAGATTTTTGGATGAAATGAGTGATTTGCAATATGATAATTACAGAGAGTGGAAATATGATGACTTTTATTTTGAAGTTATGAATTATTTGCGACAAAACCCAAGGTTCTTTCAAAGTAGAGTTGATATGTTTGACTTACGATTGGAATTTACATATGACCAAAATTTAAATGAAACCAAAATGATAAAAGAAAATAAAGAAGACCCAACTCAAAAAATATTATCATACCTCAAAAGAAGATACCAATTTAGTGAAACAAATTTGGGAGATGAAGAACAACCATTGATACATAAACGAATATCTTTCAACCTTGATGGAGAAAGTTATAGCATCAGTAATTTTCAAAATAAAAGAGAACAATTATTAGTTATTACAGATATGTTAGACTTACATAATGTAATTGAAGAAATTTATCCACATGAGAGACAACTTGACCCTTATACTCAAAAAGTAATAAGAGCTGTTAAAACATTTATAAATCAAGTAATAGGAGAATGAAAGATATAAGAAAACATATCAAAAATGTTCTTTTTGAAGAAAACCAAAATAAGGTTGATATGATTAAACAAATGATTTACAACCTTTTTGATGAAGTTTCTTTTATTGAACAATCTACTTACGACAATAAACCATTACTCAAAGTTTATTTTGATTCTGACGACCCTGCGGCAAATATTGAATCTTGGTTTGCCGAACACATATCAGATATAATATTGGAGTACACAGGGGGTAATGTGGTTGTTTGTGCTTACTGGAAGTTTGGTTGGCATTGGAGAAAAAAAGCTGCAGATGTTTATATTGATACCGAACTTTTAAAATATGATGACTTAGGAAATGTTATTAATGAAGATTACTTAATTGAGAATGATGATAAAAAAGAAATTGAAAAAAATTTAAATGCAATTGAGAAAATATTAAAATTAATTGATGTGAAAGGACTATGTAAGATATGGGTTGAATATAATCCTGAAGATGATGATTATGAAATAAGAAGTAAAACAACAATTAGATATTATGAAATGGTGGATATGACTGAGGAACTTGGGTTTATAGAAAATGCAATAATATCTTTGGGATTAAGAACTTATATATTTGCACCATATTATGTCGAAAATTGCAATGACAAAATTGAGTACATGGATTATAGATTTTTACCTACTAAGGTCTAATTTTATTTACCGCTACAAAAAATAGAACTAACTTTAAAATAAAAAATTATGTCATATTTAAACGCAAACATTCCAACAATTACTTGTTACATGAGAAATGAATTTTTATACAATCATGAGCAAGGACAGGGTGAATTTACAAAGGCCGATGTACACACTGTTGCAAGTATTGAAAAAAGAGTTCCACTATTTGAAGCATTTTTAGAAAACGGAGTTAATTGGACAAGAAGACCAATTAATGCTTTTTGTTGGAAATTGGATGCAGAAGTATTACCTTTAAGTGAACATATGTATTGGGATTGTTTTTCTTCTTATATTGATGTTCAAGTAAGAACAAGAATGTTTGGATTAAAGGCTGATTTAATTTCAATCACAGGTGTTAAAAGACAAGGAACTTACATGTTTACTTTAGATTGGTCACATGAAAATAAAAATATGTTAGATACAAACTTTTCTGAAACTCCTGAACATAAATGTGGACATTTATTTAGAATGGATAATGGTAATTATTTTATTTATCCAAACAATAGAATTATTTGGTCAGATACTGCTTGGACATTTAATAGAATTGATGTAAACCCTGGTTATAAAATTGATATGAATATTTACACTGTTGAAAATCAAAGTAAGTATGAGACTAATTATAATTATATGACAGATTTTACCAAAGTAACACAAGAAGAAAACAAAAGTAATAAATGAAAAATATTTTAACAACAATCATTAGTTTATTTCTGATTAGTAATTTACTAATTGCACAGACAAATAATTTACCTTCTACAAAAATAAATGATTTAGATAATAGGGTTGTAAGTTTAGATTTGTTGGACACAAATTCACTAATTGTTGTTTCTTTTTGGAGTACTTGGTGTAAACCATGTAAAGTTGAACTATCTAATTTGAGCGATAATTACGATAAATGGTCAGAGATAGTTGATTTTAGAGTAATTGCTATAAGTGTTGACGACCAAAAAACAATCCATAATGTACCAACTGAAGTTAATGGTAAAGGTTGGCCCTTTGAAGTTTGGTTAGATAAAAATCAAGATTTGGCAAGACAGATGGGGGTAAATATTATACCACATACTTTTGTTGTTAAAAATAAAAAAATAATATACAATCATGTCGGGTACTCGAGTGGGGACGAAGATTTATTATTCGAATTTTTAAAAAATAACAAATGAGAACATTAATTTTACAAATCCTTAAAGAAACCACAAGAGAGCAAGAAGTATTTGATGATTTTGTTTTATCATTAGAAACATATGCAAATGGAATTGCATATGACGGTGTAAAAAAAATTGTTCTTGATTACAATGAAGCTATGGACGTTATTGAATGTAATATATTTTTTGATAAAAATTTAGTAATAAATAAAGGTTTAGCGTTCAACAAAATAAGAAATCATATAATTTACGATTTTGGACTAAAGTTGTCATATTTTCCTTACAAATTTCATCTGTACGAACACTACGAATAATTTTTAATTTCAACTTATTTTTTTGTATCTTTATCGAATGGAAAATATTAAAAAATATATTCACTTTTTGTTGGAGGACAAAATAGATAATTTCGAAGTCATCCAAAACGGCACCAATTATGAAATTATTTATTATTTAGACTATAAAAATAATACAAAAAATTACTTGTTTCGTTTTTCAACTGACACATTCTATGAAACAGAAATACAATCAATTTTAAAAGACCTACCAAAAAACTTTTATAAAGTTAAAATTAAACACCTTAACGTCCCAATCAATATTTCATTTTATAAGTAATCTTTACCTAATTACTGTCGGTATAATATTTATTATATATGAATTTACGACATAATATAAAAAAAATTATAAACGAAATTGACTTTGACGATAAAACCAAAGCAGAATACATAAAAAAATCAAAAGTTATTAAACTTTTAATCAAAGAGGTTTTTGGTGATGTAATTTGCGGTTTTCATTGGGACCCAATGAGTTTTGTTGGTAACGTAGAAGTTCCTTATCCTGATGAAAACTTTGGGTCTGTTAGAATTATATTACATATAACTTCTGAAAATTTCAGAGAACTTGGATACAATAATTATCACAACAAAAAACAGGAACTCAAAGACTTAATACTTAAATTTCCAATGTTTAACCGAGTCTTTGTTGCATTTGATACCACAAAATGTGATGACAAAATAAATGAGTCAGAACTTACAGAAAGATGTTGGAAAGGATATACACAAAAAGGAATGAAAACCATGTTTGGTAAAAGATATCCAAATTGTGTAAAAATTAAAAAGAAAAAAAGTGTCAGAGAAACCATTAAAAACATCTTAGATGAAGAAGTCACCAAGAAATACCCAAAACCTAATGAGAAGGTAGATAAATTGGTTTATGATTGGTTAGATAACTACTTTGAAGGTTCACAAATGTATAAAAAAGAATCATGGAAATATTATAGTTTTTATTTTGAATTTTGTAAAAATGGTAGAGAAATTGGCGAATTGAATGTTAGATTTGATGATAAAAGTCCCAATTTCGGACCAAAAGATACAAGACCAACAAACGAAAGAAGTGTTGACGAGGTGTGGTTATACATTTATCCTGTTATGATAGATGAATTACTTACAGATATACCAATTAGAAAAAATTATATGATGTATCTTATTGAAGAGTGGTTTGAAGACACAAAATTAGATGAAATCCAAAGAGAATTCAATAGAAATGATTTGTCTTTGGATTATGTTTTTGTGTCTGAAAGTAAAAAGAAAGGTGAATTATGTGTCCCACCAATTCAAAAACCTGAAAACATATCAATGCAAGAAATGCAAGATTTGATTAAAAAAAATACTTTGTATTCATATAAACAAATGGAAGAAAATGAAGAAGAAGAACCAGGTTGGACCGAAGAGTTATATATGGGGATACTTCAAAAAAAAGAACGAGAAAGAATTAACCAAGAAGATAGAGACAATAATCCTGAACCATTCAATGATGAGTATTAAATATTTATTAAAATGAAACTACAAGAAAACATACAGAGGATTAAACAAATGATGGGACTTCTTACAGAAGTAACTAACCCATATAAAGTAGAATGGTTAGAACCAACACAAGAATACTTTACACAAGAGTTAAGTGAATTGTTGGGAAATGAGATGAGGTTTTCAAAAGGAGAATTCTTTCACCCTGATAACTTTAACCAAATGTTTTTTTTATTTCCTCATACATTCAAAATGATTGCGGAACATTCTAAAGGGGAAGAAGTGGAAAGTTATGAAGAAACCAAGGAGATATTAATAAATAAAGAAGTTAGTGATTTAATGGATGATTGGGGTGATTTCAGAAATGTTTTAATGAATGATACTGAATCACGAAAAGAAGCATTTAATTTTTTCAACAAAGGTCAGATGAAAGTTTGGAAAGGAATAGACCCCGAAACAGCAGAATATATTGACAACACCGATAAAACTTTCTATATGGGAAAACTTGGAAAGTTTATGGAATGGGAACCTGACTATAAAGATACCACAACAGGTGGGTTTACAAAACAATATAAAGATTCTGAATATAAAGACCAGCTTGGTGGATATATTGGAAATATAGAACAACAAAAAGAATTTGCAAGAGAGGGTAAGGTGAGACAATTGCCAGCACCATTTGTTATAAAACTTAATACTAATGATAGAGAAGGTAATGATTATATTTTAATTGGTGGACATAAAAGAAGTTCAATAGCATTACAGATGGGAATTGAACCAATAAAAGTTTGGCTTATAGATTTAACAAAATGAACCTACAAGAAAACATAAGAAGAATATTAAGGGAAGATGATTATTCACCAGCAGGAAAAGAAATTACACCCAATTCAATTATTGTTCACAAATCTAATCCAATGTTTAGAGATAAGATAATGAAAGAAGGATTAAAAGTAAGGGCAGGGGAATGTTACAAAACATATATAGGTTATGGAGTAAAATGTAAACCCGCAATATTTGCAACCAACACAACAAATAAAAGAGCGTGGTTTGATTCATCATACGATGATGATATATGGTTTATAGACACAAGAATAATTCCTGATGTGAAGTGGTATAAAGATAGACACTTCGAGTCAACAAAAAAACATATTGTAACATTTCAAGATATACCAAAAGAAGCTCTAACTTTGAAGTATGAAGGAACAGGAAGTGGAGATGTAAAAAAATGGAATAAAAATTCACCAAACTTATATGAATCCATAAGAAGAGTATTAAGGGAAGTTAGGGTTCCAAGAAATGAAAGGGTGGAACTTTACAAAGATAAGAATATTATTGTTGTTGTTCCATTAACTCACAGAGCATTAAAGAAATACGCTAACGAATGTCAGTGGTGTATTAATGATGATAAAACAGATTGGGAAGATTATCACCAAGGTAAACACGCGGTTATTATTCAGAGAAACCCCAAGAAACCAAAAATGGGGATTACAGGACATCCTACGGCATCTGAAATATTCTTTTTAGCAAAGTGGGATAATAATCAATCAAGTTTTGAGGACGTATGTCAGATATTAGATTATGAGTTTAGGAACGATAGAACAATGGCCGATTATTATACCACAATATCAAACGACATTAATAATTTCGGAACAAATATTGTTTATTATTCACCTGAAAATGGTGTATACGACCAAGAAGATAATTTCTTATGGAACTTTAATTACGAAATATCGGATATACCAAACGTTACACCTGAAGTAATTAAGATAATGGATAACTATCTTCAAGAAGAAGAAATGTCATTACAAGAATCCATAAGAAGAATATTAAGGGAAGAAACAAAAAAAAACCCAAAAGTTTTCAATTATAAGAAATATACACTTATTTTATCAAATAATCCTTGTGATATATTTACACATTTCAAAATAGAAAATCTTCACGGTCTAAACTATAAAAAATGTTTAACACATGAAAATACAAAGAAAAGTGCATACATCGCAGGCCTTACAAATATATCACCAAAAACAAAAAAACATTTTCTTTTTTTAAACCTTAATAGATTAGGTAAAGATAAAGAAAAAATGGGTTTAATTATGCACGAAACCATGCACTTATCGTTAGAACTTTATAAACACGATGTTGAAAATAAAGAAGAAGAAATAATAACTTTTGCAGAAAACGAAGCTTATAAAATTTATGATATAATACAAAATTTATGAACCTACAAGAATCCATAAGAAGAATATTAAGGGAAGAAGTTAATACAAAAACATATATCCTACGAAGATATGGTTTCGATGAACTTGAGGAAATTTTTAATCAAAAATTATCTAATCAGTCCA
>Ga0194134_10004061_pt1 | contig 15056 bp, 17 predicted proteins | sample TA2KigOff0mmetaG_FD_148602 | JGI IMG/M metagenome (GOLD analysis project Ga0194134, IMG submission 148602) | Freshwater microbial communities from Lake Tanganyika, Tanzania - TA2015056 Kigoma Offshore 0m | ecosystem: Environmental > Aquatic > Freshwater > Lake | place: Tanzania: Lake Tanganyika... | reverse complement strand
TTTATATCGAGAATACCGCGATTTTTTCGGGAACTTACAGCTCAAGGTACAGTCTCAAAAATCCATACATGCCATTTTAGGAACAGATTACTTTTTTCAGTTGTGGGGGAGGAATACACCGTTCAAATTTAGTTCGGAGATTTACTACAAATACCTATGGAACATTAATCCTTACGAAATTGATAATGTACGGACGCGATATTATGCTACCAATAATGCCCGCGGTTATGCCTATGGGATAGACGCAAATCTAAACGGAGAGTTTGTTTCAGGTATTGAATCATTTTTTAAAATTGGGCTTATGTCGGTTAAAGAGGATATTGCCGGTGACGACTACAAGGCATATTACAACCAGGCAGGGGAACGCATTATTTTCGGATATAGCGAGGATCAAGTCATAGTTGATTCAGCGATCATTGAGCCTGGCTTTATTCCCAGACCTACTGATCAATTACTGACCATTGGAACTTTAATACAGGATCAAATGCCCGGATTGGAGCAGTTTTCTGTGCAGATGGGATTGCAATACGGGTCTCGATTACCCTATGGCCCTCCCGATCGCGAGCGATACAAGGATACCCTGAGGATGAAGTCTTATTTTAGAGTAGATATCGGATTTTCATACAATTTACTGGGAAAGCAGACAAAAAAGTCTACACATAAATGGATCGGTAGATTTGACTCTGCCGAGCTGAGCTTGGAAATTTTTAATTTGCTAGGAATTAGAAATGTCCTATCGAAACAATGGATTCAGGATGTGAACGGTACTTTTTTCTCAGTGCCAAATTATCTGACCAACCGGCGCGTCAATTTAAAACTGTTAGTGCAATTTTAGTAGGCTGGCGTAAATAAAAACTTGTTGGGGGAAACTAACTTGGTTTTTACGGCATACATCACAATACCCGCTGTATTTTTCACACCTAATTTTCCCATGATATTTTTACGGTGAGTATTTACTGTATGCTTGCTCAAAAACAATTGTTCAGCAATCTGTTCATTGGTTAAACCTTCCGAAATAAGTATAATGATTTCATTTTCACGATCCGAGAGGACAACTGCCCCGCAGGTGAAAGAACCGACGTCTAAATCATCTACATCGATGTTTGCTTTTTGAATTTTTTCAAGAATTTGCCCGCAAAAAAATTTATTACCCCTACTCGTTTCTTTAACGGCATCTTGAATTTCAACCAGATCACAATCTTTTTTTATATAACTAGTAACTCCTGAACGAAGGGCATCCACCAATACCTGTGCGCTCTGTTCGTGCGTAATGGCGAGCACTTTAAGAGCCTTATTGATTTTTAATAGCTTTGGTATCACATCAATCGAAAATCCCTCAGAGGTATAATCAATCAATACAATATTTGGTTCAAATGACTTCACTTGCTCCAATAATTCTTGACAATTTTGAGCTTCGCCAACAATTACGGTGTGTGGCTCACTCGTTAAAATTGCTCGTAATCCTATACGAATCAAATCGTTACTGTCTGCTAGCAAAAGCTTCATCTTATTTAGACTCATTTTAAACAAGCAAAGATACCACAATTAGCTAATAATTGTCAAAAAAAAATCAATTTTCAGGGCATTTTAATTGATGTATCTTTGTGTCGTGATTACTAAAGTTGGCGCTGATTTATTGACGGCATTAAATTTCTTAAGAGCTGGCGAACTTGTTGCCATTCCTACAGAGACTGTCTATGGGTTGGCTGCGGATTGTATGAATGACCGTGCAGTGCAAAAAATTTTTGAAGTAAAACAACGGCCAACCACAAACCCCCTGATTTTACATGTAGAGTCCATAGAACGGATTTACCCTTTGGTAACTGAATTTCCAGATGCGTTCGAGCAACTGGCAAAAGTTTTTTGCCCGGGCCCTCTTACCTTTTTAATTAAAAAGTCCTCACTAGTCAGCGAATATATTACAGCAGGTAATGATCGTGTAGCCGTTCGCATTCCAAAGCATCCACTTACACTTAAATTAATTGCGGCACTAAACGCTCCTCTAGCTGCACCAAGTGCCAACCTATATGGAAAATTGAGTCCTACTGAAGCAAAACACGTAAAGAACCAACTAGATGGTAAAATCCCTTATATTTTGGATGGAGGTGAATGCCAAAGAGGAATCGAGTCAACGATAATTGGACTTGAGAAAAATGAAGTTGTGATATACAGATTAGGCAGCATTACTCCGGAAGACTTGGCTCAGCATCTTGGTTACATGCCTGGATTGAAAGTTCACAGCAACGATATTCCGGTGGCAAGTGGTATGGTAAAATATCACTATGCGCCGATTACTACATGTAGTTTCTTTGACCCAATGAAACCTTTCGATGAATCTGCCGGATATATTTTTCTTTCAAAAAATCTGCTTTCATCTTCCACAATAAACATGAGAATTTTAAGCCCTACAGAAAACCTTGATGAAGCAGCTAAAAACCTCTATTCCACACTGCACGACGTGGATAACGGAGGCTTTTCACATATTTACATCGAGAAGGTGCCAGATGTTGGAATAGGAATGGCTATTAATGATAGGATCGGTCGGGCAGTTGCCAAATTTCATATTTGACTAAACTGTTAAACAGTCATAATATCTTTTTCCTTGAATTCGAGTAGATCGTCGATTTTTTTAATGTAGGTATTCGTTATTTTTTGAATTTCTTCCTCTGCGTTTTTTTCCATATCCTCGGACAATCCCTCTTTCTTCAAATCCCTTATCATATCCAATGCATCCTTTCGGTGATTGCGTACACCCACTTTCGCATTTTCTGATTCAGCCTTTGCTCTCTTCACCAAATCTCTACGTCTCTCTTCGGTGAGGGGTGGAACTGCTATGAGCAGTTGTTCTCCGTTATTTTGAGGATTTAATCCAAGGTTAGCATTTATAATTCCTCTCGCAATATCATTCAAGATTGCTTTTTCCCAGGGCTGAACGACGATAGTCCTGGCATCCATTGTATTAACATTCGCCAACTGTTGCAGCGGGGTCAAGGCACCATAATATTCGATCATAACACCCTGTAACATAGAAGGGGAAGCTTTGCCTGCCCTTATCTTTATTAGTTCAGTTTCTACATGGTCCAAAGTTTTTTGATTTGAACCTTTGAATTCATCATAAATAAAATTTAATTCTTCAGTCATTGTTAAATTTAATTACAAACAATGGTGCCAACAGACTTTCCTTCCAACAGCTGTTTCAAGTTGCCAGGAGTATCCATATCAAAAACAATTATAGGTAAATTATTTTCCTTACAAAGGGTAAATGCTGTGAGGTCCATTACGTTTAAACCCTTAGCATACGCCTCATCAAAAGTTATAGTCGAATATTTTGTTGCAGATTTATCTTTCTCCGGATCAGCACTATAAATTCCGTCCACACGGGTTCCTTTTAGAATGACATCAGCATTGATTTCAATTGCACGTAAAGAGGCCGCTGAATCCGTTGTGAAAAAAGGATTGCCCGTACCTGCCCCAAAAATAACAACTCGCCTCTTCTCGAGGTGACGAACTGCTCTCCTACGTATAAAAGGCTCAGCAATTTCTTTCATTTCGATTGCAGATAATAATCGTGTGTTTATGCCTGCAGATTCCAATGCCGCTTGCAATGCCATTGAGTTTATCATGGTTGCGAGCATTCCCATGTAGTCGCCATGTGTTCTATCCATTCCTCCCTGTTCGGCTTGAACCCCTCTAAAAATATTACCTCCACCAATTACAATGGCAACTTCAACTCCCATATTATAAACCTCTTTAATTTGATCGGCATATTGAGTCAATCGCTGATTATCAATGCCGAATTGTCTAGATCCCATCAAGGATTCGCCACTTAACTTTAATAATATTCGGTTGTATTTCATAAGTTTATAATGACAAATTTAACTTCTTTATTGATTTAGGAACAAAAAAAAAGCTATCGAATGATAGCTTTTTAAATTCATTTTGATTAACTCAAGGAAAATCTTTTGAATTCCGTAACTGTAAGTCCTTTTTCAGAATTGGTTAAAAATTGCCCAACTGTTAACTTATTATCACTGATAAATTGCTGACTAAGGAGGGTATTCTCTTGGAAAAATTTATTTAATCGTCCTTGAGCAATTTTCTCTGCCATTTCAGTGGGCTTACCTTCCTGAATAGCAAGGTCTTTACCTACTTCCAATTCTCGCTCGATTGTTTTTGCATCAACTCCTTCTTTGGTTATTGCAATCGGATCCATTGCTGCTACCTGCATTGCTACTTGGCGTCCTGCCTCTTTAACCGCATCAGAATTTGAATTGAAACCAACAAGCGTCGCCAGACGATTTCCCGGGTGGTTGTATGCAACTACTCTTTCAGCTTTCAAAACAGCATAGCTCGATAAATCCAATTTTTCCCCTATAACTCCTATCTGTTCAGTAATCTTCTCGGATACTGATAATTTATTATCGTATGCTAAATTTTTAAGTTCATCTAAAGAAGATGGTAATTTTGACAGTGCCAAGTCCAGTAGAGATTGAACTAAGTTCACGTAACCATCATTCTTCGCCACAAAATCTGTTTCGCAATTTAAAGTTAAAATCACACCAGTCTTGGCGTCGGAAGAAGCTTGCGCTAAAATCACACCTTCTTTGGCTTCGTTATCACCTCTTTTTGCAGCAATTTTTTGACCTTTTTTTCTTAAAATATCAACTGCCATTTCAAAATCACCATTGGCCTCAACCAATGCATTTTTGCAGTCCATCATTCCCGCGCCTGTTTGTTGGCGCAGCTTATTTACATCAGATGCCGTTATTGTCATTTTATTCTATCTATTTAAACTATACGGAAGTTTCTTGTGTGGATTCTTCAGGAGCAGACCCTTCAACAACTACTGCCTCTGCTTTATCGTCTTTATCCGTTGACTTCATATTTTTTCTTTCCTCTAAACCATCACGTATGGCTTTACAAATTTCGTCGAGGACAAGCGATATTGATTTGGTCGCGTCATCATTCGAAGGGATTGGAAAATCAACCATTTTTGGATTTGAATTGGTGTCAACCATAGCAAAAGTTGGTATAGCCAATCTTCTCGCTTCCGCTAATGCGATGTGTTCTTTCAGAATATCCACTATAAAAATGGCCGCCGGCTGTCTTGTCATTTCAGCGATAGAACCGAATGTTTTTTCCAATTTATCTCTTTGACGCGTCTTGAACAACTTTTCTCTTTTATTAAGAGTGTCCCATGAACCATCAGATTTCATTTTGTCTATCACGGACATTTTTCGAATTGATTTTCTGGTCGTTTGGAAGTTTGTCAACATTCCTCCTGACCACCGCTCTGTTACGAATGGCATGTTGACCTGCATAACACGCTCCGCCACGATTTCTTTTGCTTGTTTTTTTGTTGCAACAAACAAGACTTTCTTCCCTGACTTTGCAATTTGCTTCATGGCAGCGCATGCGTGCTCTAGGTGTACTATCGTTTTATTCAAATCGATGATATGAATGCCCTTTTTCTCCTCAAAAATGTACGGAGCCATTGCAGGGTTCCATTTCCTTTTCAAGTGACCAAAATGAACACCTGCCTCTAATAATGTTTCAAAAGTTAATTTAGACATATATATATTTTAGTTTACATTCCTATTAAATTCATCAATACAGAAGGGTGGAATTTTCCAAGGTGCTCCTGCATTTGGATGCTAAACAACCAGTACCAACGATTAACGTTTAGAGAACTGGAATTTTTTCCGTGCTTTCGGGCGTCCTGGTTTCTTACGTTCCACCATTCGTGGGTCACGTGTCATTAAACCTTCTACCTTCAACATCGGTTTATAATCCGAAGAAACTTCAACGAGGGCTCTAGATATTCCTAAACGTATCGCTTCTGCCTGACCATTTATTCCGCCACCCGCCACGTTGACTTTTACATCGAACTGACCCACAGTTTTTGTGAGTTCAAATGGCTGGTTAATCTTTGCCTGAAGGACATTTGTTGGAAAAGCCTCGGACATCAATTTTTTATTTACAGAAATATTTCCTTTCCCTTTTGTTAGGTATACACGAGCAACTGCCGTTTTTCTTCTTCCTAGTGCATTAATTACTTCCATAATCTTTATTTAAGTGAATCTAGATTTAGTAGCTCCGGTTGTTGCGCTTCGTGCTTGTGAGCTGAGCCTACGTATACTTTCAAATTCGTGTATAGTTTTCGACCTAAGGCATTTTTAGGTAACATTCCTTTTACTGCCTTTTCAATTAACCTCTCCGGATGTTTTTTTAACATGTCCTCTGCAGAAGTAAAACGTTGCCCACCTGGGTAACCAGAGAATCTCACATATTCTTTATTTTCTAGCTTTAATCCGGAAAATGCTACTTTATCTGCATTAATAACGATTACATTATCTCCACAATCAGCGTGAGGTGTGTAACATGTCTTATATTTCCCCCGAATGATTTTAGCCACTTTACTCGCCAGACGTCCGACGGGTTGACCCTCTGCATCAACGACAAACCATTTTTTATCCGCCGTTTCAACACTGCCGGATAATGTCTTGTAACTTAATGTATTCACTGTATAGTTTATTTAAAAAAACTTCAAAACCCAAAAAATAGGGGTGCAAAGATAAGGTTATTCTTTAAATTAACCAAGGAATAAGAAAAAAATTAGTGCTATTTCTTTTTGAATGTTTTAATGGCATTCCGAGTATAATCACTCATTATCAATCTTCCGCTAATTTCAGCTCTTTCAATAAGTAATTCGTTCCAATGGTTTGTTCCTTGCCAGAATACTTGTTTCAATAAAAGCATAGCCTCAGGATTAGATTTTGCCAGTTGAAGAGTCAGCATGTTTATTTGAATATCCATTTCTGAAGAGCTATTGTAAATTTGCGCGAACAACCCTTTAACTTTTGCCCATTCAGCAGACCTCCATTCAGTTGCGTTGATTGCCAATTCACTCATTGCCGATAGACCAATTTTTCGTTCCACCGCAGGCCCCACTACGAAAGGGCCTATTCCAACAGCCAATTCCGACAGCTTGATGTCCGCATTTTGAGTTGCAAAACAATAGTCACAGGCAGAGGCTAGACCCACGCCACCACCAACAGCTTTCCCTTGAACACGCCCAATAATAAATTTGGGACAGGTTCTGCAAGCATTAATAACGTGAGCAAAACCCGAAAAGAATGCTTTGCCTGATTGAAAGTCATTAATAGTCATCAATTCGTCAAAACTTGCTCCTGCGCAAAATGCTTTGTCTCCTTCAGATTTAATGACAAGTACCTTTACCTCGTTCTGTTTCCCGAGCTCGGTTATAGTGTCCGCTAATTTTCTTAAAATTTTACCCGGCAATGAATTGCTCAGCGGATGGCCAAATGTTATCGTTCCAACTCCAACCTCAGAAACTTCATAACTTACGAATCCTTGCTCAGTAATCGTTGTCATATTTTTTATTTTAACAGAAAGCTATCTTCTCCAATCATAATACCTTCGCAATATAGTTTGACTTGATAAGTTCCCCTCTCAATGACATCAGTATTAACATCATAATAAATCGTTACGTCCACCGCTTGATTTTTGTAGTCAATTTCTTTTTTATCCGAATATGAAACCGAGCCAATTTCTGTGGAAATGACATTTGAGCTTCTCCCTTGTAAAACCTGTCCGCTTGGTGCAATTATGGACATATAAATTATTTTTTTACCTTGTTTGACCAATAAATTTTCTTGGAGGGTAAAACTAGACTTTAATTGATGAACCTTTTTTGCTCGATCTGTTACCTCAGTGGTATTGTTCAATTTCATTTTTAGTGCTCCGGAGCTAATATTATATGCTCTGAGTCTTGAACCCTTTTTAACCTGTTCTCCTTTTTCCTCAGCTTCTTTTTTATAGGTATCCCTCTCTACAGAGGTTTCATTCAGCCTTGTTGAAGTTTCGTCCAAATCTGAAGATAATTTTTTATTCTTTTGGTTCAATTCGATGTTTTGTTGCAGTATTCTTTCATTTGCACTCTGTAAGTCTTGTATTCTTTTTTTAAGTTGAGACAATTCTCTAGCAGAAATTCGATTTCGATCGAGTTCTTGAATAAGATTCCTTATCTCTTCTTTTTGGGTTTGAATTGAGTCACTATTCAAAGAATCCAAATTTTTCATATCGTCGTATGATTCCAGGATATTTTTCAAATCTTTTCGCATATCTTTTGAAATATCCCCCAGGTAACCGGACATCATTTGTTCCATATCTTTAAACTCGGATTCAAGAAGTGCATTTTTATTTGCACACTCCTCATTTAAGTTTCTGGCATCGAACCACTTGTATGCAACGAAGGCCGTTACAGCAAGAAGGAAAAAGGTTAGCAAAAGGTAAGTTACACTTTTGGCGTTTTTTACTGTTTCTCCACTCATTTGACTAATTTTTGATCAAATTTACACAATAATCATTTCTGTATAAACTAAAAATTCTGAAAAGTAACACGTCTGATAAACCGCCAAACACTGTTGTCTCCTACAGACGTAAATCTGGAGTCACTGCTGCTTGGATATGGTCCACCATGCTGCATTGTCGACAGGACATTAACACCTGTAGGCATAGCATTTAAAATAATTCGCCCGCATTTTTTTTGAAATTCATCAACCACACCTTCTAATTCTTTGTCCTTTTCATTTCCAATAACTGTTCCGGTCAATTGCCCATCTAATTTCGACAACAACATGAATAATTGAGCATTATCCTCATACGCAACCAAAAGTGAAAAAGGACCAAAAACTTCACAGCACAACTCTTTATCTGCAAAAAAGTCAACCGACGAAACTTCAGCAAGAACTTTTTCACCATGTATCGAATTTACTCCAGGACTTCTGTACAAAACATTAACCTCCTTCCGCGCTGTTAACTGACAAATACTATTTTGATATCGCGATTGAATTGATGGATGAAGCATGTGAAAGTGAGCTTGCTTTTCGACGGCAAGCATTAGTTGATTTTTAAAAATTTCTCCCATGGAACCTTTAGGATAAAAAATAACCCCTGGCTTTGTGCAAAATTGACCTGCATCATTAGTTATTGATTCAGCTAATAAATTTGCATATTTCTCTGTGTTGTGGGTCAATTCATTGGATAGAAATACCACTGGATTAATACTTCCCATTTCAGCAAAAACGGGAATTGGATATTCCAATGAGGCACAAGAATCCATCAAATAACGTCCAACAAACTGTGAGCCAGTAAATCCGACGGCATCTATCATTCCCGAACGCAATAAAAAATTTGTTGTTGAATGATTCTTATCATCAACGTAATGTGTATATACGCAAGGAGACAATGATAATTGGCTCAAACAACTTTCAATTATTCTTGCAACCATTGAACTCGTTCCAATATGAAAAGGATGAGCTTTATAAACCACTGAACAGCCCGCTGCGAGTGCCGAAACAACGTCGCCTCCAATGGCTGAGTATGCCAGAGGAAAATTACTTGCACCAAGAACTAATGCTTGACCAATAGGTTGACTTTTAAGTTTAAATGAAACTTCTTTCCCATTAATTAACTTGATTTCATTTTTATCCCCCAATGCTCCCCTATCCAGAAATGCACAAAAGTGATCTAGTTGAAACAACACGCGATCGAGTTCCGAGAGAAATCTGGTTTCACTTAGGCCACTTTCTTCGCAGTATATTAAACATAGCTTTTCTTTGGATGCCTCAAGTGTACTTTTAATTTTCTTGAATAACAAAACTCTTAACGCCGGTGAAAAAGTAAAAGCATTTTTAAGCTGTTGACTTTTGGCTGCAAATATTTTATTTAGGACAGCTTCTGGCGAGTCAGAAAAATATTCAATCAAACCGTCCTCACATGTAAAGTGATTGTATGTTTTAAGTGGACTAGTTGACAACACTCACGTTAAAATGATAGGCCTCCATGATTTGGTTTACCAACATTTTCTTACATGCTTCCTCTACAAGGTCAAGAGCCTCTTGCTCAGAGCTAGCTTCAACGAATAAGCGTATGTGCTTTCCTATTCTAACTCCATCAATAGAGGAAAGGCCCATAGTTTTTAAGGTGTTTGTAACAGCTTTACCTTGAGGGTCTAGCAAAGCATCGTGAGGCATTACATCTATTTCTGCTTTAAATTTCATTTTTTATGGTTAAAACTTGTTGTAAAATGGATAAACCTAGGTACAAAATTAGGATAAAAGGTATAGACCACCATTGAAAAATGGGGATACTTATCAACGACAAAATAAAAAAGGTAAATCGATATGCATTCTCATTAAATCTCAGAGATTGAAATTTCATAGCAATTAAAGTAATTGGAGCCACCATGAGTGGTGCAAACAATGTTACTATTGCCACTAATGAATAGCAATCAAAAAGAGCATAAATAAAAGAAGATTGATTTGCCAAAATCTCAAAATTTGAGACGAAGAACATTGGAAAAAAAATGAAAAAGAAGGTACTCATTGGGGTGGGTATACCGATAAAAAAATTATGTTGATTTTTATCAATATTGAATTTCGCCAGACGGATTATTGAAAATAAAGGAATTATTAACGCCACAAAAGGGAGGTATTTTATTGATGCATCATAAGGGTTGTAATAAGTCCCTACTTCACATGGATTGCGCATCTCAAATCCATCTTTCGGTTGATAAAAAAATGCATCAGACCATTCTTGAATTTTAATTTGAACGAATTGGCCAGCATCTATTTGACAATTTTGTTGAGAGATGGCAATATTTTTCCAAGAGTCAATATCTATCCCGAGAATAATCATCACAAACATCAAAATTCCTGGAGCAAGTCCGAAAGAGATCATATCTGCCAAAGAATCTAATTGTTTTCCAAAATCACCATTTACCCTTAGCAACCTGGCTAAAAATCCATCCAAAAAATCACAGACCATCGCAGAAAGGAGTGCATAACAAGCAAAATCCAATTTGCCATGTAAAGAACATAAAATGCTCAATGCACCGAGGAGTAAGTTACAAACCGTTAGTAAATTTGCAAAATTGTAAATTGGATGTCGTAAAATATTCATACACGAGGCAACTTATCGTAATTTAGATGTAATTTTAAAATGACATAGCAAAGAACACAATTTTTTACGAATTGGAGTGTTTATGTGATAAATCTTTTTATGCAATTCAGGTATTATTTGGCTATTGCTCTAATCTCATTATTGAGCACATTTTCAGCGCAGGAAAACACGGTTGCACCTAAGTATTCAAATGAATTTTTATCCATAGGTGTTGGAGCGGACGCTTTGGGAATGGGAAATGCATTTATTGTAAATTCCTCGGGAGCATCCTCCGGGTACTGGAATCCAGCCGGTTTACTCGGTGTAAATAGATGGTTGGAGGTTAGTTTCATGCATGCGGAATATTTCGCAGGAATTGCCAAATACGACCAACTGAGTGTGGCACACACCATTGACGACAAGAGTGCGCTAGGGCTCACAGCCATAAGGTTTGGAGTTGACGATATTCCGAACACTACTGAATTGATTGACAACAATGGCGCGATTAATTACGATAATATTACCTCTTTTAGCGCGGGAGATTATGCATTTTTGGGTTCTTATGCTCGTAAAATCAGCAATCGTTTTTGCTTGGGTGGTACAGCAAAAGTTATTTACAGAAATATAGGTGATTTCGCGAAATCTTGGGGCTTTGGGCTTGATGCAGGAATGAAATATCAGTTGGGGAAAAATTGGACAGCTGCAGCAACATTGCGCGATGCTACGTCCACATTTAACGGATGGTTCTTTAATTTAAATGAAGAAACAACAAATATTTTCTTGTCCACGGGAAATTCACTTCCTCAAAATGGGTTGGAATTAACCCTACCTAAACTAATTTTGGGTTTTGGAGGGAATTACCCATTTGGTAAATCTGGTTTTAGCATTGGAGGGGAAATAGATTTTGATATTACAAGTGACGGAAGGCGAAATGTGTTAATCAGCGCCTCACCTTTTTCAATTGACCCACATACCGGTATCCAGATTGGATTTAAGGAATTGGTAAAAATTCGTGCGGGCCTTTCCAATATACAGCGCGTGACATCATTTGACGATAAGAGGTCCATTAATTTACAGCCGTCCATAGGTCTCGGAATAGCAGTAAAAGGTTTTCACTTAGATTATGCCTTTACGGATATTGGAGATATTTCTGTGGCTTTATATTCTCACGTCATCAGTTTGAGAATAAAATTAAACAGCACTTTACGATCCAAAAATACAGACTAATTAAGTCAACGGAACTAAAAAAATTTGCTGCTAAATATAGCAGTATCATCAACAAAATTTAAATTACCGCGCCACTCATCCAATTTAGAAAGAATGATATTGTTCATATCCTCCATAGCAAGTGGTGAATAAGACTGTATGTTTTTAATTAAACGTTCCAATCCAAAGTGTTCACCATTTTCATTTTCCAATTCGACAACCCCATCGGTATATAAAACAAAAGTTGTATTTGGCAATAATTCAACACGCCCAACATTCACTGCGGGAAGTTCATCGAGCATTCCGAGTCCAATACAACCCTCCTTCAATAAAATTGCCTTTTTACCGTGTAATAAAACCGGCTGGTTGTGACCAGCATTTACGTATTTCAATTTCCGAGTATGCGCATTGTAATGTGCAATGAAAAATGTGATAAATTTTTCACCGTTTGTGCTTTTAATTACTTTCTTATTAAGTTCTTCCATAAGAAATGGTAACTCAAAACGCTGGTATTTAAATAGGGTTCGAATTGTAGCTTGAAAATTTGCCATAAGCAACGCTGCACTGATCCCTTTACCAGAAACATCCGCAATACAGATGATGTACTCTTCATCTCCTAGCGGAATAAAATCATAGTAATCCCCGCCAATAGCATGCCTTGGAATGTATTTAGCACTGATGTCCATTTTCCTGTTTGAGGGTAAATCTGAGGGGAACAATAATTTCTGCATCTCAGAGGCCACTTCTAATTCCTTCGAAATTCGCTCCTTTATTATGCTTTGCTTAACGAGCCTTTTATTTTCAATTGCAACTGTAATAATATTCGTAAGTGTTTGCGTAAAGTGAAAATGGCTAGGCTCCAATTGGGCACTTGAAACATTCGATGATATTAGTAGATATGCCAGAGGGCTATCCAAATGTAATACGGGAATTACTGCTTGAAACTCTTGTAACAAAGAATAGTTCGAACTTTCTACCAAAGTCACTTCTCGAATTTTACTGAGGTGTTCTTGAATCAATTGAAAATCTAATTTCCCTCGAAAGCCCACTTTGACGATACAATCCCAATTTTCATTTGCGTGGAGTAAAACAAATTTTCTGAATCCCAACTGTTCTCTCAATATGAACGCGTAAATCTTCAACAATTTATCAGTGGCTAAATTTAAGTTGATAGCATTCGTAATTTCCAATAGAGAATTGAGCTTATGGTCTTTAAGCTCTAATTGATAGTGCACATCTTTTTTCTTGGAAATTATCACCTGTTTCCTTTTAAAAACTCTGGAAGCATTCGCAGAGCAGCCATTTCTTTAAACTTCTCTTTTACCTCTGCACATGGGCTTCCAAAATAAGTTTTGCCCGATTCCAAGTCCTTCGATATACCGGATTGAGCTAAAACTGTAACTCCCTCCCCAATACTCAAGCCACTTGCGCAACCCACTTGTCCCCAAAAGGTTACCTTTTTGGCAATTTTGACACACCCAGCAACTCCGACGCCAGCCGCAAAAAGGCAATCTTCTCCAATTTGCGTATCATGACCAATTTGGACCTGGTTATCGATTTTAGTGCCGCGCCCAATTTTTGTTATTCCTGTTACACCGGCATCAATTGAACACAAGGCGCCAATTTCAACGTTTGATTCAATAAGAACGCCACCACAGGTATGCATTCTTTCGTAAGTGTCATTTTTTTTCTTGTAATAAAATGCATAATGACCTATCACAGTATTCGCGCCTATGACAACGTCCTCGTTAATCGTAACATTATCCAAGATAACAACCCCCGAGTGCAAAACTACATTTTTACCGATCCGTACATTATTGCCAAGGTAAACGTTTGGATAAACAATTGCCCTTTCATGAATGTCTTGTATAGGAGTGTTTTTTGGACTTCCCTCCGGCATGTAATGACGCGTTATACGATTAAACGCATCGAAAGGTCTTTCGTGTATTATCAGAGCTTTACCTTCCGGACAAGCTACTTTACTGTCAATGATGATGGTGGTTGCCGCAGATTTTAACGCTTTATCGTAATACTTTGGATGGTCAACAAAAACGATATCCCCATGTTCTACCATATGAATTTCGTTGATTCCGCTGATCACATGATTTGGGTCACCTATGAAATCAAATCCAAATTGGGCGCAAAATGATGCAAGCAAATGAGGCTTATTAAATTTCATGGTTTTCCTAGGTAGTGAAAATAGTACGAAGAATGGCACTAAAATTCAATTAATTCGATAGTTTTCACCTATCCAATGTTTAAATTGGGTAAAAAATGACAATCAAAATGAATTTTAACTTGTATTTTTAAAAGAAATACTTAAATTTGCCTTCCATTTTTGAAATTGTTTTATCATGAAAAAAGATATTCACCCGGAAGATTACAGGTTGGTAGTATTCAAGGATATGTCTAACGATTATTCCTTTATTTGCCCTTCTTGTGCAGCAACAAAAGAAACCATCACCTGGGATGACGGTAACGAATATCCTCTCGTAAAACTTGATATTTCGCACAAATCGCATCCATTCTTCACCGGAATTGCTCAATTTGTGGATACAGCTGGAAGAATTGATAAATTTAAAAACCGTTACGGTCGTCACCTGAATAAATAAGAATTTAATAGAATTAATAAAAAAGCTGTCGATGACAGCTTTTTTTATGTTCATTCCTCGGAAAAGATACTTTCGGTATTTTTAAATCCGTTGCCGGTTTCTCCTAATTATTCAAAACGAAATACTAATGAATACTGATTTTTCGCTGTACCGTTCCTGTGGCAAATTTGGCCTGGAGAATGTAATTACCACTAGCAAAACGACCTAAATCAATTTGAGCGTTGTTGGTAATTGAATCAAATTGAACCATTGACTTACCGAAAAAGTCGAAAA
>Ga0194134_10004049_pt1 | contig 15084 bp, 11 predicted proteins | sample TA2KigOff0mmetaG_FD_148602 | JGI IMG/M metagenome (GOLD analysis project Ga0194134, IMG submission 148602) | Freshwater microbial communities from Lake Tanganyika, Tanzania - TA2015056 Kigoma Offshore 0m | ecosystem: Environmental > Aquatic > Freshwater > Lake | place: Tanzania: Lake Tanganyika... | reverse complement strand
TGGATGCCGTGCGATGCAGCCCACTTTCGGAGATCGGCCAGTGCGCGCGCCGCGTACCGCTCCCGCTTCACCACCTTGTCGCGCGGCGGGTCGGGGAGCTCATCGACGAGGCCGAAGTTCGCGTTCATCGGCTGGAAATGCGCAGGATCCGCCTCGCGCAGGTACCGGTAGAGCGCGCCGAGCATCGTCGTGGTCGGCGGGAGCACCGGCGCCTCGCCCCGGAGGAGCCGGTCGAGATTCACCGCGGCGAGGAGCCCCGTGGCAGTGCTCTCGGTGTACCCCTCGACCCCCGTGAGCTGGCCCGCGAAGAGCGTCGTCGGCGCATCCCGAAGCGCGAGATGCGGGGCGAGCGTCGCGGGGGCGTTGAGGTACGAGTTGCGGTGGATGCTGCCGAACCGGAGGAACTCGGCCTCGGCGAGCCCCGGAATCATCCGGATGACCTTCTGCTGCTCGCCGATGCGCATCCGCGTCTGGAACCCGACGAGGTTCCACATCCGGCCCGCCGCGTCCTCGCGCCGGAGCTGCACCACGGCCCACGGCCGCTTGCCGGTGCGCGGGTCCCGCAGCCCCACGGGCTTCATCGGACCGTGCCGCAGCGTCTCGCGCCCGCGCCGCGCCATCTCCTCGATCGGCATGCACCCCTCGAAGTACGGCACGTCGTCGAAGGCGTGGGCGGTGAACTGATCGGCTGCGACGAGCGCGTCGATGAACGCCTCGTATTCATCGCGCGACATCGGACAATTCAGGTAGGCCCCGCCCTCCTCGGCGCCCCCCGCCATCGTCTCCTTGTCCCACCGCGCCTGCCGGAAGGCGATCGAGGCGTCGATCGACTCCGCTGCGAGGATCGGCGCGATCGCATCGTAGAACGCGAGCCCGGTGACGCCGAGCCGCTCGCGGATCGCCGCGGCGAGCGCATCGCTCGTGAGCGGCCCCGTCGCGACGATGCCCGGCGCGGGGAGTGTGGTCACCTCGCCACGCGCGACGGTGATGCGCGGGTGCGCGTGCACGCGATCGTGGACGAACGCGCTGAACACCTCGCGGTCCACGGCGAGCGCCGAGCCCGCCGGCACGCGGGCGGCGTCCGCGGCCTCGAGCACGAGACAGCCGAGCGCGCGCATCTCAGCCTTCAGCAGCCCGTGCGCGTTCGTCACCTCGGTGCTCTTGAACGTGTTCGAGCAGACCAGTTCGGCGAGCCGATCGGTCTGGTGCGCCGGGGTGCCGCGCACGGGACGCATCTCGTGCAGCACCACGTCGTGCCCACGCTCCGCCAACTGAAAGGCGGCCTCGCTCCCGGCGAGGCCGCCCCCGACCACGTGGATCAGTGCCACCGGGTCACCCGGCGGACTCCGCCGTCTCCGTCGCGCCCTCGTCCGCACCCTCGGATGGGACATCCCACTCATTCTGGCACTTCAGGCACCGCCGGAACGCGCCGCGCGCCTTGGTGCTGCGCGCCTCCGCGCCGGCGAAGCCGCAATCCGGGCAGGCGTCGGCGACGGGCTTCTTCGAACAGACGAACTTGCAGTTCGGATAGTTCTCGCAGCCGTAGAACGCCTCCCCCCGCTTCTTCGACTTGCGCGCCGCGAGGTCCCCGCCGCACTTCGGGCACTTCACTCCCGTCGGCATCGACTTCGTCCCCTTGCACTTGGGGAAGGTGGTGCAGCCGAGGAACTCCCCGCTCTTGGAGCGCCGCACGATCATCGGCGTCACCCCGCACAGCGGACACGATACCTCGACGTACCGCTTCTCCTTGACCTCGCCCTTGAGGGGCCGCGTGAAGGTGCACGCCTTCGGGTGGTGCTCGCAGGCCACGAAGGGCCCAAAGAAGCCGCCCTTCGGCACGAGCCGCCCACCGCAGGTCGGGCACCGTTCGGCGTCGAGCCCAGAGAGGTCGTGCGCCTCGCGGATGAGCGCCTCCGCATCCACCGAGCCGAGCGCCTCGGAGAAGGGAGACCAGAAATCCTCGAGGACTCGCTGCCAGCGCAGCTGCCCCTCCTCGACGTGGTCGAGCTCGGCCTCCATCCGCGCGGTGAAGCCCACGTCGAACTCCCGCGGGAACTGTCGCACCATCACCTTCTCGACCGACTCGCCGAGCGGCGTGGGGAAGAAGCGCCGCTGCTGCAACTCGGCGTAGTGCCGCTCCGTCAGCGTCGAGATGATCGAGGCGTAGGTGGAGGGGCGTCCGATCCCGAGCTTCTCGAGCTCCTTCACCAGCGACGCCTCGGAGAAGCGCGGCGGCGGCTCGGTGAAGTGCTGCGACGGATCGATCGACGTGACCGGCACCCGCGCGCCGGCGACGATCGCCGGCAGCGCCTGCTCGTCCTCGAGCGTGCGGTGGTCCCCCTCCTCGGTGGCTTCCTTGTAGATGGCGAGGAAGCCCTCGAACTTCACGACCGAGCCCGTCGCGCGGAACAGGTAGCGACCGAGGTCGAAGTCGACAGTCGTGGTGTCGAAGACCGCCGGCGTCATCTGGGAGGCCATAAAGCGCTGCCAGATGAGGGTGTAGAGCTTGAGCTGGTCGGGCGTCAGGTACGCGGCGACCGCGTCCGGGGTTCGCGCCGGGTCGGTCGGGCGGATCCCCTCGTGCGCGCCCTGCGCGGCGTCCCCGCCGGCGTCGGCGTAGAGCTGCGGCGCCGCGGGGAGATACGGGGCCGGGAACGACACCTCGAGGACGGCCCGCGCCGCCGCGGCGGCCGACTCGGCCACGCGGACGTGGTCGGTGCGCATATACGTGATCAGGCCGACCGCGCCCTCGGCGGCGGAGAGCTGCACGCCCTCGTACAGGTTCTGCGCGATCCGCATCGTCCGCTTAGAGCCGAAGCCGAGCTTCTTCGCGGCCTCCTGTTGCAGCGTGCTCGTCCGGAACGGCGCCTCCGGCCGCTTGCGGCGTTCACGCTGCTTCAGCGAGGTGACGTCGAAGTGCGTCCGCGTCGCGCAGTCCGCGACGATCGCCCGGGCGGCCGCCTCGGTCGCGATGACCGGCTTCGCCCCATCCAGATGATGCAGCTTGGCGACGAAGGGCTGCCCCTCGTGCGAGAGCCGCGCGGTGATCTTCCAATACTCCTGGGCGTTGAACGCGCGGATCTCGCGCTCGCGCTCCACGAGGAGACGGAGCGCCACCGTCTGCACGCGCCCCGCCGAGAGCCCCTTCTTCACCGTCTTCCAGAGCACCGGGCTCGCCTTGTAGCCGACGAGCCGGTCGAGCACACGACGCGCCTGCTGCGCATCGACCTTCTTCTGATCGATCTGGCGCGCCGCATCGAGCGCAGCACGGACCGCATCCTTGGTGATCTCGTAGAACAGGGCGCGCTTGATCGGCGGCGCCTTCGCCCCGGAGATCTGCGACTCCACGTGCCAGGCGATCGCCTCGCCCTCGCGGTCCGGGTCGGTCGCGATGAAGACGGCCTTCGCCGTCTTGGCCGCGCTCTTGAGCTCCGCGACGGTCTTCTCTTTCCCGGGAATCGTCACGTACTGCGGCTCGAACCCCTCCGCCGGATCGATCCCGATCTGCTTCACCGGGAGGTCGCGGATGTGTCCGACAGTGGCCCGGACGAGGTACTGGTTGCCGAGGTACTTCCCGATGGTCTTCGCCTTCGCGGGAGACTCGACGATGACGAGGGACTTCCCCGCCGCGGCCTGCGCCGCGCCCTCATCGTGCGGCAGTTCGGGCTCCTTGAGCACGGCACGGGTGCGTGTCCCGACGCGCTTCGCGGCGGTCTTGGTCGCCGTGTTGGCCGCCTTCTTGGCGGTCTTCGCCGCCGCCTTCTTCGGAACCGGGGCGGATTTCGCCGCGGTCTTCTTTGACGTCTTCTTGGTGGTCGCCATTAGGTCGGCTATCCTAGTCCGCTGTTCACCCCGATGCAAGCGATACTATAATAGCGGCAACTTCATCCGGCGTCATCGAATCAACGCTAACCGTATGACTTGATTGCAGATAAAGCGATTCGCGACGGCTGCGGAGCGCGGTGATTCTCCCGACCATATCGGACCCTCCCACCAGGGGTCGCGGCTCGCTGGACCCCCGCAAGCGAGCTGCTGCGACCACCGGGTCGACCTGCAGGTGGACGCCGATGAGACCTTGCCCAACGAGGCGCTGATGGGAGGGATCCTCGATCCACCCTGCCCCTGGGGCGAGCACGAGGGGGCCCCGGGATGCGGTCAGCACCTCGGCGGTGAGCCGACGCTCCCAGGCCCGGAAGAACGCCTCCCCCTGACCGGCGAAGATCTCGGCCACCGACATCCCGGCCGCCGACTCGATGGCCCGGTCGAGGTCGACGCAGCGCCACCCGAGGGCGGCGGCGACGAGCGGGGCCACGGTGCTCTTCCCAGCGCCGGGGAGCCCGAGGAGGACGACGCCGCGGACCGCGGCGGGATCAGCGGACGCGGTCGGCGACACGCGCGAGATACCCGTCGAGGTTCCGACGGAGCTCGCCGAGGGAATCACCGCCGAACTTCTCCAGCATCGCGTCGGCGAGGACGAGGGCCGTCATCGCCTCGGCGATGACCCCCATCGCCGGGACCGCGGTTACATCGCTCCGCTCCGCCGCCGCGGCCGCGGTCTGCCCCGTCGCCACATCCACCGTGCCGAGGGGGCGCATCAGCGTCGAGATCGGCTTCATCGCCACGCGGAGGAGGAGGGGTTCTCCCGTGCTCATCCCCCCCTCAAGGCCACCGGCGCGGTTGGTCCGGCGCGCGACGTTGCCTCGGCGCGCATCACCAGGGTGCGGGACGATCTCGTCGTGCACCGCCGACCCGCGCCGGTCGGCGGCGGCGAAGCCATCCCCCATCGCGACCCCCTTCACCGCAGGGATCGAGCAGATCGCCTGCGCCAGTCGGCCATCGAGTTTCCGGTCCCAGCTCACGTGCGAGCCGAGCCCGACGGGGAGGCCACACACCACCACCTCAACCACACCACCGAGTGTATCGCCCTCGGCCTTCGCCGCATCGATCGCGGCGTGCATCGCCGCGGCGGCCACCGGGTCGAGACAGCGCACATCGGAGGTGTCGGCCGCCGCGTTGACGTCATCCGGTAACGTCTCAGGAGACTCCGCCGCCACGCCACCGAGTCGGACCACGGACTTCCGATGGTGACACCGAGTTCCGCGAGGAGGCGTCGTGCGACGGCGCCCGCTGCCACTCGGGCCGTCGTCTCTCGGGCCGAGGCGCGCTCTAAAATGTCGCGAGCGTCAGCGCGGTCGTACTTGAGGAGACCGGTGAGGTCGGCGTGTCCCGGCCGCACGCGGGTGAGCTGGCGACGGCGACCCTCCGGCGTCTCATCCTCGGGCCGGGGCGCGGGGTCCATCACGGCCTCCCAGTTCACCCAATCGCGGTTCCGGACCAGCAACGTGATCGGAGAGCCCAGCGTCTCGCCGGCGCGGAGACCGGAGAGGAGCTCGACGTGATCCTGCTCGATCGCCATCCGGCGACCGCGGCCGTACCCCTGCTGTCGCCGCGCGAGCTCGGCATCAATATGGGACGCGAGAAGAGGGAGGCCGGCGGGCACCCCCTCGACGATCGCGAGCACGGCGGGGCCGTGGGACTCCCCCGCCGTCGTGAACCGCACGTCCCGTCAGCGCTGACTGCCGATCAGTTGCAGACCGGGCTGCCGTTCGTCGTCGCCGTCAGCGTCGCACCGTACGTCAGCGTGCAGGTCGCGGTGCCCTTGGTCAGGACCGCCGAGAACTGATTGGACGCAGCCGTCATGCTCGTGACACTCACACCCTGCGACGGGGCCCAGAGGGTGTTCGTCGTCTGCACGGCGGTCTGCGTGCCGTATGAATTCGCATCACCGAAGTACTGCTCCTGCGCCGTCATCAGGTTGCGCAGATCACTCTTCAGCGCGGCCTGATCCGCACGCTTCCTCGTCTCGCCAAACTTCGGAATGGCGATCGCGGCGAGGATAAGTATGATGACAACAACGATCAGCAGCTCAATCAGCGTGAAACCGGCCGGACGACGCTTGGACATCGGACACATCTCCAGGAATGAGGCCGACGGAGTGGACCGGCGGCGTGACGGGGAACGTCAGCATCCTACGAATCCCGCCCGATTTCGGCAAGATTCGAGTGGGGACCCTAGCGCGCCGGACGGCCCGCCGAGCGGACGACTCGATCGGCTGCCAGGTCACGCCGCGTCAGACGACCGGAGTCGTCGACCTCGATGATGACGGGCGACCCGATGCCGCCGACTTGGACACGACGTTCTCCCACCCCGGACGACCCGAGCGAATCGGTCGCACGCAGCAGCGAATCGGCGAGGGCGATCAGAATGCTGAATGGTTCCGGCTCGAGCCCTCCGGCGCGTGCGCGCAGCGCGCTCCCCCGGGCGTCCCGATACCGACGCTCACGAATCTGGCAGGCGATTTCACCCAAGTGCGCCCGGGTCGTCGGCGGAAACTCGTCGAGGAGCCGCGCATACCACATCAATGCCTCGGCGCACCGACCCTGCCGCTCCAAGACACGCACCAGCCCGAAGACGACGTTGAAATCCCCAGATGCCAGCGTTGCCGCCGCCCGGAGGTGCGCCTCAGCCCGATCGTATTCCCGCATGCGGAGAAATTGGATTCCCAGCACCCGCTGCCAGCGCGGATTGAGAGGATCATCGACCGCGCTCGACGCGATCAGGGTTGGCGTATCAGACCAGACCGGCTGGCGCTCTGCGCTGGCGCGTGACCACTGGAGCGTCACGCCCGCCACGGCGCCAATCACGAGCGCACGCACCCCCCGGCCGATCCTCGCGCCGTAGTGGTCCAGTACCAGCTCCACCAACTGCCCGACACCGATCACGGCCGCGATGCTCGGAACGAACAGCGATCGCTCGGCCAGCACAACCCCGGTCGGAAACAGCAAGTTGGATGTCGGGAGCAGCGCGAGCCCTCCCCACAGCCACGGCCAGAGTTCGCGACGCTGCCGACGAAGCCACCGGACCGCCAGCAGGACGGCGGCACCGAGCGTGAGGGTCACGACATGGACCAAACCCATCGTGGGGTGTATGGCGAACGAGGGCGGCGAGTAATCCGCCCGGAGCGGGCCCGGCCACATCAGCAGTCGAGCATCCTGGACGAGCAATCCGAGCGCCACCGAGACACGCCGCCCCGTCGTGAGATGCGCCACCGCGCTGTGCGCGACGTCTCCCCCGAGCGTGCCGAGGATCGCATAGCGCGCGCCAAGATACAGCACGAGGACGTAGCCGACCGCACGAAGCAGAAGTCCGGCCGTTGGGTGCCCGCTCCCCCACGGCGCGGCACGGCCGGAGTGCTCCCAACACAGCACCATCAGGAGGGCGGGGAGCACCACGCCGCTCTCCTTCGCCCCGAGGGCGATCGCCGAGCAGAGCAGAATCGCGCCGAAACGGCGAGGGGTCAGCACCCCAGACGCCGCCACCCGACGCCAGCAGTCGATCGCGACAAGCGACGCGAGGGCGACCCAGAGCTCGGACTGCCCCACGACGTTCGCGACGACCTCCGTGTGCACGGGATGCGCCGCCCAGAGCACCGCGACGCCGAGCGCCACCACCGGCCGGACGAGCGTGCGCGCGAGGCGAAGGACCAGCAGGGCCACGGCCGCATACGCCGTGATGTTCATCGCGTGAAACGTGACCGCCGCCCAGTCGGCGACGCGCCACTGGACCGAGAAGAGCAGAATCGTCAGCGGGCGATATAGCGCGACCCCCCACGGCGGGGACCAGTACGTCTCGCGGAAGTAGGCCCAGGGCCAGCGCAGATTGGTCACCTGGCTGTTCTGCTCTACGATCGGCACATCATCGTACGCGAAGCCGTTCGCCAGGCTCGCCGCCGAACTCGCCAGCACCACCAACACCACCAGCAGCGCGCCCCAATCGGCCCGCCGCCACCACGGCACGGTCTCCTGAGGTCCCGCCATCGACTCCCGCCCCATCACGCCCAGAGATTGAAGCGCAGGATATGCCAGATCGCCGCCACGCCGTCGCGCCAACTGATCTTCTTCCCCTCGGCGTAGGTCCGCCCGTGATACGAAATCGGCACCTCGTAGATCCGGGCCTTCGCCTGCACGAGGCGCGCCGTGACCTCCGGCTCGAAACCGAACCGGTCCGACGTCAGCGGCAACGACCGCGCCAGGTCGCCACGGATCGCTTTGTAGCACGTCTCCATATCGGTGAGGTTCACGTTCGTGAGCATATTGCTCAGCAGCGTGAGCACCCAGTTGCCGACCGAGTGCCAGAAGTAGAGGACGCGGTGGGGCCCACCGAGGAAGCGCGACCCGAAGACGGCGTCTGCCCTGCCGGCCGCGATCGGCGCGAGAAGGCTGGGCCAGTCGGCGGGATCCTACTCGAGGTCGGCGTCCTGCACGATCACGACGTCCCCGGTACTCGCGGCGAGCGCGGAGCGGATCGCCGCCCCCTTCCCTCGGTTCCGCTCGTGGCAGACGAGCACGTCAATCCGTCCCTCGGCGTGAAATACCGCGAGCCGCTCCCCCGTCCCGTCGGTCGACGCGTCATCGACGCAGACGACCTCCTTCGCGATCGGCACGGCGTGCACCGCGTCGAGGATATGGTCGATCGTCGCCCGCTCGTTGTAGACGGGGATGAGCACCGAGAGGCGGCGGATGCCGTCGATCACTTCGAGCCCTCGTAGTGTGCGCGTGTGCGGTGGATCGTGGATGGGCCGATCCCAAGCGCCTCGGCCGCCCACGTCGTGTGCCCCTGCTCCTACAGCAGGACCCAGAAGATGTACGCGCGCTCGACCAGCTCCAAGGTGGGGTTGCGGATCGTCCGCTCCTGGACCGACGGCGCAGGCGTCGACAGAGATCGCGAACAACCGCCTTGACGAAAGATGAACACCTACCGCAGGATGACCTGTTGGTCGAGCCTTCGACCGGCCAGGTCGTGGGCGTCAGCGTGGTTCACCGAACTCTTGAAGTCGCTTGGCGGCTCGGGTTGATCGCACCGACCACAGGAACGTAGGATCCGTCTGTTCTCGCAATCCCCGAGGCGTCATGACAAAAACCGGTGCCTGGACCGACGACGGACGCCTCGCCATCACCCCGCGACTCAGCCTCCCCGCCGATGAGCTGCACATCCGCGCCTCCCGCGCGGGCGGCCCCGGGGGACAGCACGTCAACACCGCGAGCACCCGGATCGAGGTCACCTGGACCATCCCGGCCTCCCGAAGCCTCAGCGACCCCCAGCGAGAGTGGCTCCTGACGCGACTCGCCGCCCGGCTCGACTCCACAGGCACCCTCCGGGTGGTGGCGGCGGAAACCCGGAGTCAGCAGCAGAACCGCGAACGCGCGCTCACCCGACTCGCGGAGACGATCCGCGAGGCGCTCGCGGTCCCGAAAGTGCGGCGGCCGACCGCGCCGACCCGCGCCTCGGTCGCGCGCACGCGCGAGGCGAAGGTCCGTCGCGGCGCGCGGAAGCGCGACCGCCGATGGCGCCCAGACGACTGAATCATCACGGCCGATCGCGTCGCCAGACGGCTCGCGCGATGGCCGCGTCCCTCACCGTTTGTCGGGCCGCGCGCCGCCGCGCAGGGTGATGCCGATCGTGATCGTGTACAGATCGGCGAGCGACTCGCGTGGCGAGAGCACGACCTCGCCGCTGGGCAGCTCGGTGATATCCCCGGGCGTGAGATACCGCACCGCGCGGCCGTGCCAGGTGCGACGCACCCCGAGATCGAGCACCGACCGCCGCCCGCGCAGGGGGACGTACACCCCGCCGTACACCGTCCGCGCGACGGTCGCGTCACTGAGGTTCGTCGTGGTCGCGAACGGCTCGGCGTCGCTGTTCGAGCCATTCACCGACGTCGACGTCGTGAAGGAACCGAAGCCGAGCTGCACGCCGGCGTAGGGCGTGAACTGCCCCGAGGGCATCCCGAGCTGCACCCCGATGGCGCCAGAGACGATCACGTTCGTGGTCGTCACGTCGACATCGACGAGCGAGAGGGCGCCGGAGCCGAGCGGGACGCGACGCGTCTCAGCCCCGTAGATCTGGACACCGAGGTCGGCGCGGAACCCGAGCATCTCATCGAAGGCCCAGAGCACCCCGCCCCCGGCACCACCCGCCATCGCCACGTTCTGCGCGAAGGCCCCCGTCGGCACGCCGATCTGCAGATGCACCGGGATGGCGAGGTCACGGGGGAGCGACGCGGCGGCCGGCTCCTGGGCGCGGAGCGCGAGTCCCCCGCTCCACAGCATCAACAGGCAGAGGCGGACGAACCATCGGGTACTCCGAGTTGAAGGACGACAGCGGACCGATCCCGCCGCGCGAGAGACGACCCGAGAAAGTCTACGGCGAGGCCCGACCGTCGGTGACGAGGCGTAGCACCTCCGGCGTCCCCAACGCGGCGACGAGCGCCCCGATCGCCTGGGCCCGTCGCGCGACGAGCTGGGCCTCGCGCAGCCGCTCGTCGAGGAGGGCGCGCTCACGGAGATTCACGACGAGGAGCGAGGTCTCACCGACATCGAAGCGCCGCTGCTCCGCACGGAGCACGGCCTCCGCCGCAGCGACCACGCGCCGCTGGCCCACGGCTTGCCGCTCGACCGCCGCGAGGTCCACCTCCGCCCGCTCGATCGCCAGTTCCACCTCGCGCACGAGGCGATCCCGCTCCCACGCGAGCTGCCGCGCGCGGTCCTGCGCCGCCCGATAGCGCGCCCACTCGCGCCGCCCGTAAAGCGGGGCGCGGAGCCCGAGCGAGGCCTTGTAGTCGGTCCCTGTCCCGGCCCGCAGCGCATCAAGGTCCGTCCCGGCCGCGAGGCTGGCCACGTCGAGGCTCGCCGATGGTAGCACCTGCGTCGCCGTGAGCCGACGCTGCGCTTCCGCCTGCAACGCACGCGCCCGCGCCTGCGCGACGAGCGGATGCGCCGCCGCAAGCCGCCGCCTGGCGGCGGGCCCGGTCGCGAGCGTCGAGGGGATCGCCACACCGGGCTCGCGCGCGGCCCCGAGGGAATCGGGTGCACCATCTGCGCGCCAGAGGAAGGTGGCCGCGACGAGCCGCGCCCCGATTGCCGCCGCCTCGGCCTCGATCAGCTGCACCTGGCGTCGCTCGAACTCCCCCGCCGCCTCGACCGAATCGATCGCCGCCGCGTCCCCTGCGAGGACCCGCCGCCGGGTAGCATCGAGCCGGAACTGCGCGAGGGTCACCCCTTCTGCCGCGATCCGCGCGCGCGCCGACGCCTCAGCCCAATTCCCCCACTCCCGTGCCGCCTGCTGGACGAGCCGACCGACCGCACCGAGCCGCTCCGCCTCCGCGGCGTCGTCGGCGAGCTCCGCCTGACGCAGCGCCGTCCGCCGCTCATCTGTGAGAAGACGCGCCCCGATGGGGAGGCTCACCCCGGCCGACAGGAGGCCATTCGCCGGCGTCTTCCGCTCGGGATTGATGATCTGCCCGGCGGCGTTCTCCCAGCCGAGCTTGAAGTCGAGCCCCCACGGGGTCGGCACCGTGATCCGCGCATCGAATTCATCGAAGTACCCGACGCCGTTGAAGCGCTTGAGGTCCCAGACCGCGGTGACGACGGGGTCGAAGCCGCCGCGCGCCGCGCGCAGGTCGGCCGCGACCTGGCGCCGCACGAGCGCCGCCTGCTGGGCGGTCGGATGGTGCGCGATCACCTGCGTGAGGAAGGCGGGGAGCGCCAACGAGTCCTGCGCCGCGAGCGGCGCCGTCACGCCGACGAGCGCCGCCGCGACCCACCGGGCGGCGCGGATCACTTCCCGTCCTTCGGCGCCGCCGCCTCCGGCAGCGCCGGCGGGAAGCCGTTGAGGAGCCGCCAGAGCTCGAAGCCCACCCGCACCTCGCGGAGGAGCGCCCAGCCCCGCGCGCCCGATCCCATCCGGAGCTCGGACGGCCACACCTCGTCGGTCGAATCGGCGGTGACGAGCACGCGGTATGTCCCGTCGGGCTGCGCGACGGCGTCGACCACGGCCACGCGCCCACCGAAGGTGCCCACCGCGACGCTCGGCCACCCGCTGAACTGCACGGCGGGCCAGCCGTCGAACTCGAGCCGCACCGCATCACCGATGCGAAGCAGCGGGACGTCGCGCGCGCGCACCATCAGCGCGACCGCGAGGGTCGGGGTCTCCGGCTGCACCGAGGCGACCGCCTCCCCGTCCTTCACGATCTCGCCCACGCCACCGCGGAGCGCCTGCACCACCACACCGTCCCGGGGCGCGCGCACGACCAGGAGTGATTGACGCTCCGAGAGATTCGACCGCCCGGTCGCGAGTTTGGCCACCTCCACCTCGCCTTCCGCGACGTCCGCGAGCGTGGCGCTCCGGTCCGCATCGATCTTCGCGAGCTTCTCGAGGTAGTCGACGTCGACGCCGGCGCGCTCCGCGCGCGCCGTGAGTAGCGCCGCCTCCTGCTCCTGCGCGAGTGCGGCGGCGCGCTGGGCGCGCTGCCGCGCGAGCTCGAGCTCCGCCCGCGAGCGGAGCCCTTCCCCCTCGAGCCCCGCGACGCGCGTCGCTTGCACGGTCGCGATCGAGTCCTCGAGTCGCGCCGCGCGCAACGTCGCCGTGACCTGCGTGACCTTGTTGTCGGCCTTCACGCGCGCGAACCGCCACGCCGAGTCCACCGCCACGCGCTGCCGCGCGAGGGCCTCCGCCTTGGACCGCTTGTCGAGGACCGACTGCTGCTTCTGCGCGAGCTGGACACTCGTGCGCGCCAGCGCCTGCGGATCGAGGTAGCTCTCCTTCACCTCGGCGAGGGCCACGAGCGGATCGCCGGCACGCACCCGCTGCCCCTCGGCCACGTACCACGCCACGATGCGCCCCCCCACGGTCGCGACCGCCTGCTGCGGGCGTTCCATCGGATCGAGCGCGGTGACTTCGCCGAACGCCTGCACGTTCTGCTGCCACGGCAGGAGCAGCACCAGGAGCGAGGTGACGAGCATCCCCACGAACCAGCGGCGGAGATTGTGGTACGACGGCGTCGCCCCGAGGAGCCGGACGCTGTCGAGCCGGCGCCCCGCGGTGGCGAGGGGATCGGGTGGGGCACCCATCAGCCGGCACTCCGGGCGCTGGGGAGCAGTGCGGCGACCTCGGGGAGACGCATCACGACGGCCCACGGCGCATCGGCGACCACCTCACCCGCCCGCAGCACGAGGACGCGATCACAGGCGGCGAGGAGGTCGCGCGTGTGCGAGACCACCAGGAGCGTCCACGGGGCATCCGGCGATGTGATTACGTCGATGAGCTCCTGCCGCGCCGATGGTTCGACGGTGGCGAGGCACTCGTCGACCAACAGGAGGCGCGGCCGTGTCACGATGGCCCGTGCGAGCAGCAGGCGGGTCCGCAGCGTCGACGGGAGGCCGCGCCCGCCGTTCTCCACGAGGGTGCGCAGCCCGTCGGGGAGCCGCTGGACCTGCGCGTGCGCGCCCACCCGCTCGAGCGCAGCCACGACCGCCGCGGCATCGACGTTCGATCGCCCGAGACTGATGTTCTCTTCGATGGTCCCCTCGAACAGCCCGGCACCACCGAGCACGAGCCCGAGACGATCGCGCACCGACGCCGGCTCGAGGTCGCGGAGGGTGAGCCCATCGATCAAGACCGTCCCCTCGGTCCGGTCCAAGAGCCCGGCGAGGGCCGCCAGCAGCGTCGTCTCACCGGACCCATCGGGGCCGGTGATGGCGACCCGCGCCCCGGGCGCGAGGCGGAAGGCGATGTTGGCCAGCGCCGGACGATCGGCCTCCGGATAGGTATAGCCGAGGCCTTCGACCTCGAGCGACGCCCCCGCCGCCCCCGAAGGAAGCGGGAGACCCTGCGTCGGCTCGAGCGGCAGGTCGGTCACGGCGCCGAGCTTGTCGACCGACGTGAGCACGTCGTACACCTCGGCCAGCGAGCTGACGAGCTTCTCGATCCCCGCGAGGACCGTCACGATCACGAGCTCTGCCGCGACGAACTGCCCGAGTGTGATCTGACGGTCGATGACGAGGACGCTGCCGAGGATCAGGAGCGCACCGGTGACGAGCGTCTTGAAGCCGATCGCCGCCATCGCCTGGATCACGAGCACCCGGAAGTGTCGTTCGCGGTAGTGCAGGTAGCCCGCGACCTGTCCGTCCATCCGCTCGAGCGCGGGGGTCGCACGCCCTGCGGCCTTGAACGCGACGACCGAGCGCGCCACCTCCTCGAGCCAATGCGCGGTCCGGTACTTGTACGCGCTCTCCATCTGACTCGTCGCGAGCCCGCGCGGGCCGGTGAGCCGCACGATCAACCAGAGCAATCCCACCAAGCCCAGGCCGAAGAGCGTGAAGTACGGATGGTAGAAGGTCAGCAGCAGCAGGCCGAAGATGACCTGGAGCAACGCGGTCGTGGTCCCCGTCAGGAGCTTGCCGAGGCTCTTCTGGATCGTAACGACCTCGAAGAAGCGGTTCATCCGCTCCGGCAGGTCCGTCGCCCACGCCGCTTCGGTGCGGACCCGCGGGATGCGGATGGCGAATTCGAGCGCGATCCGCGCGAAGAGCCGCTGTTGAATCCGCTCCACCGCCCGGAGCTGGAAGACCTGCAACACCCCGGTGGCGAGGGTCCCGAAGACCACGAAGCCGATCAGCAGGACCACGGGCTGCAGGAAGAGACCGCCCGAGACGAGCCCGATGATGGCCTGCACGCCGAGCGGGAGGGTGAGACTCAACAGACCGACGAGCGTCGCGTACGCGTAGACGAGAACGATGTTGCCCTTCTCGAGCAGGAGAAGCTCGAGGAGCCGATCGACGGGGCGCCGATGCGTGGACGCGACGGTGGTCACCGGCGTCGGCACGGGGATCACCATCGCCACGAGCGCGTCGGGACCCGCCAACGCACGCAGGAAGGCGTCGGGCGCGGCAGCCTCGGCTTCCCCGACGCCATCCGGGCCGACACGCCGCACGACCGGACCCTCGGCCCCCGGCTCGACGATCGCGAAGACGACCTCCCCGGTGGTCGTCGGCACGATGAGAGCGACCGGACACTCGAGATCCCGCAGGGCCTCCGCGAGCTCATTGGGCCGGACCGATCGAAGGAGCACCGCGAGCTGCACGCGACGCGCGGCGTCCACGAGCAGGTCGGTCGAGGCCTCCATCGTCCCGTCGGTGCGGCCAAGCCGGCGGACCGCATCGCGGCGCGCGGCGGCGTCGAGCGAAA
>Ga0194134_10004044_pt1 | contig 15093 bp, 14 predicted proteins | sample TA2KigOff0mmetaG_FD_148602 | JGI IMG/M metagenome (GOLD analysis project Ga0194134, IMG submission 148602) | Freshwater microbial communities from Lake Tanganyika, Tanzania - TA2015056 Kigoma Offshore 0m | ecosystem: Environmental > Aquatic > Freshwater > Lake | place: Tanzania: Lake Tanganyika... | reverse complement strand
ACCGAAGCCGATCGCATCCAATACACCCAGGCTGGCGCCACCCGCGAAGCCAAAATCATCGCCATCACCAGCTACCGCGGCGACAACCCAGTCCTCCACACCCTCATAGCGAGACCCCAGTAATGGCAAGACGTATAGGCAGTCTTAGACGAGAACTGCGAAATGTCAGCACAGACGTTCTACAGGCTGTAAACGAAGCCTGCCGTCAAACAGCCGTACAGGTTATGAATGACTTAGGCCGTGAAGGCCCGGCATACTCAGGAGAATTTAGAGATAGCTGGATTGCTGTTCCTGCAGGACAGGGCGCCAGCGGAAATGCTGTAGGCGAATATCCATACCAACTTTCAGATATTCCGCAACTTTCCTTAGGTAGGAGAGAAGTGAGTAGAGCGGTCAAATTTACCATTGAAAACACCCAGCCGTATGCCGAATACGCTTTAGACCTAGCAGAAGGCAAGTTTTACCCACCTGATGAGTTTGGTCCGATAAAAACGCCAGTAAAAGAAGGTAAACGCCCCGCCGGAACCAGCAAACGTGGTGATGTACGAGAGGGCACGGGCGAGGCAAAAAGCACTGCAAAACTCGACTGGTACGCAACCTATGCAGGGGGCGGAGGTCTGCAAAAAGCATTAGAAAAAGGTGTTAAATTAGGTTTCAAAATATGAATTACCAAGCAATCCGCGCCGCCGTTGAAAACCCACTGCTGTCAGCCTTTGGTGCATTGGTGCCAGCCGTACCGGTTTTTTTCGACAACATCACAGCTGTCCCCGCCAACACGACCACCGAATATATCCGCGTCAATGTTACTTTCGGCATTACCAACGAACCCACGCTTACCTCTAGTGTCGATAATGCGCGTGGCGCAATTATTATCCGCATTTTTACAGAGAAGGGCAAAGGCCCCGCCCGCAATCAAGTTTTGCTCAACACAGCCGTAAGCGTACTGGAGACAATCAACAACTCCACCAAAGGCACGAGCGGCGTTTATTTTAAGGTTGGCGAAATCAATGGCCCTACATTTTCCGCAACTGAGGAAGCACCTCATTTCGTAGGTCGTGTTGACACAAGTTGGGTGGCAACAGTCCTTAGTTGAGGACTGTTGCTATTCTGATATAAGCCGGCCAGTGCCCGCCCACTACTCACCCCCCTCGGTAAGTCCCTATGGCCATCACAGTCTTGTCCGGCACGTCCGGCGCCCTGTACTACAAGCCCGCCGGCACTGTCGGCGGCTTTGGTGAAGCCAACGTCAACGTTGCCACCGACGTCATCACCGTCGAATCTTTTCTAAATTTTAAGGTTGGCGATCCTGTTGTTTTCAGCATCGTCAATACTCAAACCGGTGGTGCAGGTTCTGGCACTCTGCCTTCTCCAATCGTGGCAGGCACCACATATTTTGTGCTGAGCTACACCGCATCCACTGGCGCATTAACAGTATCTGCCACCGCCGGCGGGGTAATTTTGCCGATCACTGACGACGGTACGCTCGCCGCTCCTAACGAGTTTCGAGTGGCATATGGCACCTTCGCTGTTGTCGGCCAAGTTCGCGACTGGAGCTTTGAGATCACACGAGCCGATATTGACGTCACCACAATCGGCCAAACTCCTGGTCAATATGTTCCTTTCCGCAGCTATATCGCCGGTTTTGCCGAGGGCTCTGGCACAGCCACGGCTTACATGACCAACGAGGACGCCGCACTATCCAATCGGATGATCGAGGACGTACTTCAGCGCCAGCAAGTCGGCGCCGCCTTCAAGTTGTATGTTGATCAGGTATTTAGCGGCGGTTCGCTAAGCGACACACTTAGCCGGTCAATCGCCTTTGACGCCGTACTAACCTCTGCGACTCTGAACGTGAACCCGGACGATGCCCAGTCTGTGACTGTGAACTTCCGCCCAGCAGCCACACCTACCTTCGACTTCTCCAAGACCTAATAGCTTTTCCCACTGGGACAAGTCCCGGCCCAAAAACCGGGACTTTTTATTTGTACTGCGCTACACTAACAACAGACCATCAGGATCTGTATGCCTGTTTCCAGTTCACTCCGCGCCATAGATCGTCTGCGCAAGGCGGCCAATCTGGAGCCCATCAAGAAAGTCGTCGAATTATCCGATGGCAGCAAATTTGAGATGTGGGTAGCACCATTAACAATGGCCGAACGCGAACGCGCCCAAAAACAAGCCAAATCCGACGACGCCAACGCCTTCGCCCTCCAACTGCTGATCGCCAAGGCAATGGACGAAAACGGCACCAAACTTTTTTCCGCTGGCGAAATCGACATTCTCAAGAACGAAGTCAAGGACAAGGATCTCCAGTCTCTGATGCTGGCCATCCTCACCGACGACAGCGAAGCCATCGACCCAAAGAACTGAGTGCCCAACTTCGCCGAAACAACTGGCTAATGCTCCAGTTTGGCGTGGCCAAAGAGCTGGGGCTAACCCTCAGCCAAGTCGCCACCACCATGACCGCCGAAGAGCTAATCGGCTGGAGCGCCTATTTCCAGATCCTCAACGAGGACCAGGAAAAGGAAATGGAAAAAGCCAAACGCCGCCGCTAATCCGGCGGCTTTTCATTCGGTAGACTGATCGTACGCAAGATTAGGCAGATGTAGTGGCGGCCTCTTACGACGCAAAAATCAACGTACTGCTTTCCGGTCTTCGGGACTTAGTTTTACTGGAAGAACGCCTTGAAAAAATTGGTAATATAGTCAACACATTAAATAAAACACCTATAGCCTTAAATGTAGGCGGAAAAGGAAAAGAAAGAGATCTTTCAGGCCAATTAAGTAAAGAAGTAAATGACTATGTTCGTAACTGGGTAAACGGAAACAAAGAAATAGGAAAATCTATAAACGCTGTAACACAACAACAGATTGCTTTTCAAGAGTTATTGCGGGAAACCGCAATGGTACAACAAGATAAAGGTTCGCAGGTCGCCGTAAAAAATCTTGCCGAAGCATGGGCAGATACAACCCGTGCAGCCGAAACTTATGCTAAAAAACTTAATGATATTCAAAGAGAAGCATTAGGATTACAGCCCCAAGCTGTACGAGACTTTGAGGTTGCTCGACGTCAAGCATTTGTGCAAAGTGGACGTAGAAACCGTGCAGAACAAGAGCAAATTACTTACCAAGAACAGATAAACAAAAATCTGCGTACAGATGTTTTGTACCAGCGTCTTAAGTTAAATTTAATTTTAGATCAAAGCAACGCTCTACTTAAGCAAGACTCTCTCACAGCTAGCTTAGCTAAAAAAACCGCTCAATTTGGAGGCGCGGGAAAGTTTGGCGAGAATCTAGCTTTAGGTGTAGGTTTTCCGCTGCTGTTTGGAGGTGGAGCAGGTAGCGTATTAGGCTCTGCGGTCGGATCGTTTTTTGGTAGTGGTTTTGGCGGCCAAATTCTCGGTGGGGCCATCGGTCAGATACTGGATCAGGCTGTTCAATCAGCAGCCAAACTCGGCAACTCTTTTGCTTTAGTGGGTAATAATTACTCCAGTTTGCGCGAACAGGGCATTGCGTTTACAGCAGAAATTGAGCGCCAAGTAACTGCTGCTAAAAAGCTAGGTGACTATACAAAAGCCCAAGAACTCATCCGTGGAGAGGTCTTTACTCAAACCGGAGATGTAGGTGGACTGGGCGTCCAAGCAGCCGCCACAGCTGTAAACGAACTCCAGAAAGCCTGGGACGGCCTCACTAAAGGCGTACAAACGCTGCTGGGATTCTTGGGTACACCGTTTATTTTTGCACTAACCGCAATACTGCGTGCCGTTCAAGGCATTGTGGCGCTAGTTAATTTAATTATTACAGGAGCAGTCAAACTTCTTAGTCTTATACCAGGGTTTAAGTCACTGTTAGACCAAGCATACCAAAGTTCCTTACAAGGTACAGCGGAGTATGAAAATCAGTTAGCTGAGCTAAACAAACAAATAGGTGCTCAAAAACAGGTTCTTGAGTTAGAAGAAGACCGTACTGACATAAGCAGGCGGATGATTGGTGCGAGCAAAGAAGAACAAAAACTACTAGAAAAAGACCTAAAAATAACAGAACTACGTGCCGAGCTGGAGGCAAAAATTGCTGAAATCAAAGCCAGCAGCGCTGGCCTAACAGCGGACCAGCTTACAAAACTTGAAGAGCTGGTAGACGGAGAAAAACGTATTTATGGTGAAAAAATAAAGCAACTTGAGCTCAGCTTCCAAATGGTCGAAGATAGAGAAAGAGAGTTGAAAATACAAAAAATGCAAGAAAGTCAGTTACGCGCAACGGCGATGCTTTCCGAAGGTATTGTCACAGCTGCCGCTACCCGTTTAGACCAGCAAGCCTCGATTGCTTCTGCCGCCACTTCCGCGTATTTGGCGCTTAACGATCTAGAGATGCAGCGGGCGACAAATGCCGGCGATACCGATAAGCAGTACCAGCTGCAGCTCCAGCGTGCTAAACTGATTTACCAACAAACAGTTTTACAAGTACAGCAAGAACAAAGAAAAGCTGAGCTTGCTGCTATCAGTAGTGACATCAAACTCAAAGAAGCTCAAGCTGACCTCGCTCGAAGAGCGGCAAAAGGTGAAGCATACGCAGCAGATTACGCTGCTGTTGAACTTCAAAAGCAGGCCGTCCAGCTGGCGTATGAAGGCGTAAACGCCGCCAGACAAATCGCCCAGTACAACTTGATGGGAGCCGACGCTATCCGTCAAATGACGGTCGAACAGGCTGCTTTTAACCGTGCTGCCCAAGCCGGTATCGGCGGCGGTGGTGGTGGTGGTGGTGGTGGTGGTGGTGGTGGTGGTGGTGGTGGTGGTGGTCAAGGTGTAACCGTCACGAGTACGGCAACCACTCGAAGCATTTTTTCTGTAACACCAGAGCAACTTGCTGTTTCTTTAGCTCAACAAGGTTTTAGTGGTGTCTACACTGAAGAACAGGCTACTGCGGCACTTAGCGCAAATTATGATCAACGTGTTGCCGCATTTCAGGCAGCCACCATTGGAACTCAACAATACTCTAGCATTCCATCCGAACGTGAGCTGGAGGCCGCAGGCTTTGCCGAAGGTGGCTTCGTCACCCGCCCCACTAACGCAATGGTGGGCGAAGGCGGGCAGCCCGAATACATCATCCCAGCCAGCAAGATGAACGATGCCATGCGCCGCTACTCCGCTGGCACCCGAGGCGAAGCCGTCATCACAGGCACTGGCGCACCCGGCGTATCCAACAGTTCCGCCAATTACACCAACCAACAAAACACCTACTACGGCAGCGGCGGTGGCACCTCGGTCAACATCACTACCGGTCCTGTCCTTCGCATGAACAACAAGAATTACGTCTCCGTATCCGATATGCAACGCGGACTGGCGGCAGCGGTTGGGGCGGCTGAATCCAACATGATGAACCGCATGAGCCGCAGTTACGCTACCCGCAGGAGCATGGGGCTATGAGCGCGACTGCCTACTACCAAACACTGACGATTTACAGCCTCTCGCTGGCGGTTCAAAATTACGACGCCTCCGCCGCAGATTTTTTACCATTTCAAATCAGCAGCTACTCAGACAACGCGGGCAACGAAGCTGATGAAGTCAACATCGTTTTACCGCTTGGAACACTCCGTCAAAGCGACGTTGAAAGCCTCATCACAAGAGGCGATGAAATCACGGTGATCGGCAGAAGCGTTACTACAACATTTTGGGAATTTACAGGTCGTGTCACAGATGCCAGCTTCAACTTGACCACCGTCGGCCTGACAATCGGCTCTCCATTACGCCCCGTTGCTGCCGGGTTGCAGCTTGCTGGAACGGTCCCGTTCAGGGTTCTGACAACCGCCAACGCGGGTAAATTGCCCGTATCTGTGAGATAGAAACGATGGACTCCTCATCATCATCGGCAGATGGATACTGGAAAGTTTTTCTATCGCCTACGCAGGCCTATTGGGCCGGAGCGATTTCCCTCGAAACGGTTAAAAGTTTACCTATTGACGCCGGACCATATCACCACTATGTACAACCACAAGAAAAAGTTGCTATTGCTGAGACAACTCCATCAAAAAGAATCAGCACCTATGCCCTTAGCACAGGACAATCCGTTGCCGGATTAAGCGAAACAATCCCAATACTTTTCGGCAAACGTACTACAACTTCAGGCGGTCTTGTTATTGCTCCCAATGCTATTTACCAGCGGATGCACAGCGAGGGCGTGTACGAATGGCTTCGTGCTGCTTATGTAATTGGTGAAGGCGGCATAGTCCTTGGTGTTCCCGGACTTCGTGGTATTCGTTTAGGCAGCACGGTTATTGACTCCAAAGACATTAACTATTGGTCCTTTCTCGTTACAAATGGATCAACCGCAGATAACGATCCCACAGCATCAAATACAACAATCTATGGCACCTTTGAGGCAAGCAGCAATCTTACTGGTGCCGGGGAATTTTTAACTGGAACAATTAACCGGGGTGAGGTTCGTTGTTTCTCTCAAGTAATAGATAGCGATCAAACCTTTGGATTCAGCGGTGAAGAACCTGATTGCGACGGCGAGCCGGCTGAAGAAGCTAGCAGCACCATCACTCCTGTCAGCCTCAATCCCATCCAAGCGTTTATTACCAATACCCGCAGTTGCGAAGTCACCGAAATCGGACTTGCCGCAGCCTTAGCTAGTAACCCATCAAACAAAAACGACACTGCCCCTCCAGGCAGCATGTGGACAAATAGCACTGGCACTCTTGTATATCGCGTCGTCAGCACTGGAACCTACATTAGTTCTAGTTACCCCTCTGACTACAGAACTAACCTAACCTACAAAAATTACCTCGACAGTGCATATGCAAACGCCCAACGCGCCTGGGATGAGGGCACTCGCTATCTGCAACGACTAGACCCGGACACACTGGTGCCAATACCGATTGCTATTTTATCAGACAGCGACTTTCTAGAAGAAATTGGTGTCGATTATCTGCCTTATACTGATGCAGACCGCAATCGCAATACAACCCCCGCAACGGGTTATGCGTTGCCTGCGCCTGACGCCTGCGCCCTTCCTGACTTCACGCAAATTCTCTCGGATCCAAACAATCCGAAGATGGCATTTCACATCTATTGGCGTAGCGCCACCAATGCCAGCTCGGACGCTTGGCGTCAACTGACCACTCAGCCGCTCATTATTGCCTGCGTGGATTCAACAGTGATGTTCTCGACGCTAAAGCTCCAACACCCATCATTCAGCGCCGTTCAGTACAAGATCGAACCAGTTTTACCTGACGATTTCGGACGCAACTACCTCCAGTACGAAACCTTTTATGATGGAACAACGACTAGCTACCAAGCAGAAAGTAAGGGCAGTTTCCCAATTATCTACAGCCGAAACGCTCCAATACAGAACATCGACCTGAGCGACGGTTTCAAGCTGGAATACAAAGGCGGTTATGACTCATTCTATGGCGAAGTCACCCTCGACGATCAGACCGTCAACTACGCCGTCGGCATCAACTACATCAACGAAATCATCCAAGATTCGCCTAACTACCCATACATGTCCACCGCAGTCTTAAATCTGCGCGGCTTCAAGGGCATGACCTCCACGGGTCAACTTTCCCTGTACTACGACGACGGCGCAGAGATCTACCTGCTTGAAACCGGCAGCACTGGAACATCCAACATGTTCCCCGAACTTGCTAACTACCTGCTTACCACATTCCCCGGCGGCACTGGTGCTGTTCCTGCATCCAGCATTGACACCGAATCCTTCCTTAAGGCGATTACTTTTACCCGCGCCAATAGTCTGTTCTTCGATGGCATCATCACTGAAAAGTCCGGCGCCTTTGAGTTTATCGCGGAACATGCCGAATTTTTCCTGTTGCGCTTTGGCATGAACCAAGGCAAATACGCCTTCACCATCGCCACTCAAGATTCTTCGACTGGTACATCAACAGCCACCGCCACTCAAGTCCTGACTATGGACGACATCATTGCCGATTCCTATTCGGTGGAGTACAAAACCTTGCAAGACCGCGAGGAAGCCTTCATCAACGTCACCTACCGCGTCCAAGAGCAGTACATGCTGGGCGAAGATCGCACCGTCACCGTCGCACCAGCGGGATACACCGGCTCGAACATCATTTCCTACGATCTATCGGATTTCTGCACCACCGAAAACCACGCCGTTACCTACGCCCGTTTCGCGTTAGCAACCCGCCTTAAGCAAACCCACGGCGTCAGCTTCACCACCTTTTTGGGACGCATCAATCTCTCACCCGGTCGTCTGTTTACGTTTAACTTGTCCGTCACAACAAGCCTCGGCAGCACCTATACAAACACCGAGCAATACCAAGTGGTATCAACGGTGTACCAGCCGGATGGCACGGTCAGCGTTCAGGCAATCCACGCCCCAACCGATCTATCTAGCGTGGTCTTTAGCAACACCTATAGTGTGGTGACATGAGCTACCCGGCACTCAATCCCACTGCCCGCACATGGACCCCCGGCTCATTCGGGCAATCCAGTTTCAACACGGCTAGCGGCGCCGAAGTCCGTGTGTTGTATGGCACTGTTGCCACCAATCACGGGCTTTTGCTTGCCTATGCCAACATTTCAGAAGCTCATGCACTGGATTTTAATACCCATTACACCAGTGTCCAAGGCAATTTTGAGTCTTTCACACTACCGGCTGAAATTTTTGCCGGGATGACTACTGCCTTTACTTTCGGCACAAACAGATGGCGTTACACAGAACCGCCTACCATAGAATCAGTAAAGGCTGGGATATACAACGTGTCTGTCAGCCTGATCGCCGTTTACAGCTGAGCTAAACTGCCGTTATGGCTAAGCACTTCACTGGTATTGATGGCAGCCTGCGGGTAGATGGCACGCAGATCGCCAAACTCAGCGAGTGGACTTTTACCGCAGAGACCACGACGCTAGAAACTACTAGCCTTGGTGATTTTGCACGTCAATTTGTCCCCGGCATCCAAACATTTGCCGGCACCGCAACAGCTTATTATTATGTTTCAAGTGCCAACGTTGTAGACGGGGGTGCATTGTATGAGGATGTAATTCGTATTAGCGCCCCAAACAGTGCGGCAACTCATACAATCCTATTTCGACTTGCTGGCACAACCAACCGCGAAGTGGAGTTCAGCTGCGTGGTGACATCGGTTTCGATTAGCTGTGTTGTAGGTGGTTTGGTTACTTCTTCGATAGCATTCACGGCATCCGGTGCTTTGACGAAGGCAACGATGGGTTCATAATCATGGCGGTTTACCTAGGGGCGCACGGCATCATTGAGCTAACGCGCACCAGCGAACAAAATTACTTAGATAGCACGCTAGATCCCGCTGATGTAAATGTTGCGGCTAAAAGATTTAGCTTTGATTTCGGCAACAATCGCTTCATGACAGGCGATTTGCTGCAAATCACCCGCATGACAACAGCTGGCGCAATTAGCACCAGCAATCTTGACTTTATTGCCGCCGCAAGTTTTCCAGGCGGCAGCCAGTCGCCTCAAGGGCAATGGTACGTCAATGTTGATGCTGCAAATGGCATTCGATTATATGCAAGCTGGAACCTCGCACTAGAAGGTGGAACCACAAATGCCGCGACACTTGCGACGCCTGCATCTGCATATCCAATTCGGGTCCAACTTAAAAACAATGATCGTCACATTTTGGGCGAAGTCATTGACTATGAACTAAATACAAACCGCGAAACAGCAGATGTCACCAGTCTTGGCGAGGTATTTCGCCAACGCATCAGCACTATGATCACAGGTTCTGGTAGCTGTACTGCCTTCTGGAATTACGAGGCTTATGCTACGGAAAACCGGAACACTAGCGGATACAATAACGAACTTAGCAATTACCTGCACCAACTGGTACTACGTCAAGATCTCGGCGCCAGTTTCCGAGCCCGGTTTTATCTTAAGACTCGCTTCACAAAGCCTTACACTTCAGGAGTGCCCGCACCAAACAGCGAACAGATCTTTTACGACTTGACTGGTATCATCACGGATGTCGGCGTAGCTTTCAATGCTAATGAGCCTGTCCGCAGCCGGATTAACTTCGTCACAACCGGTCAGCTAGCACTGCTATCTGAAGTTGTTCCTAGTCTGGTGCTCAATCAAACAGGTGGCACTGTTGTTCAACAAAACAGCAGTGGTAATGTGGCACTGCAGTCGCCCTAGACTGGTTCCATCACATTGTTTGCAACATGGCTGACCTCAAGGTAACACAGCTAAATCCAATCGTTGCTGGATCGGTAAGCACTGACGATGTGCTGTTGATTGTTGATGTATCAGCAGGCGAAGACAAAAAGATTGAACCGGACGCGCTTGTAGAAGCTGGCTTAAACCTACTCGGAGCCGGTTCTATTGACGGCAGCAAAATTATTGCCAATAGCATTACTGCTGCAGAATTAGCAACGAATAGCGTCACTTCCGTAGAACTTGCAGATGATGCAGTTGATGCAGGCAGCATCAGTGGCGGAACTGTCCACGGCTCAGCAATACCGTTTGGTGCAGGCGCCAAGATTCATGTTCTTGCGAGTTCAATCGGCACAGCCGATATTGGAAATAGCCAAATTACAACTGCAAAACTTGCTACGAATGCTGCTACAGCAGACAAAATCGGCGCCAACGTCATTTCAGGATCTCAAACGCTTCTAGGCAAAATTCATATTGAAGCCGCTTCAATCGGTGCAGCAGATATTAAAGACGCCTCAATTACTGCCGCAAAATTAACTGGCGGCGGATTGATTCCAGCTACCGGCATTCTAAATGCCAATGTTAATGCTAACGCGGGAATTGCCGTTAGCAAGTTAGCGGTTTTTAACCCTAATACTGTTCTTGCCGGACCTACAAGTGGCGCATCTTCAGCAGTTCCGACCGCACGCTCTCTTGTTTCCGCCGATCTTCCGCTTGGCACTACAGCTGCTGCCGGTGCTGTTTTTGTGCCAACTGGCGCAGGACTCACTATCGCATCTGGAGCCATCAGCCATAGCAATTCCGTCGCTGGCGCCAATTACGGCTACATCGCTTTTGATAACCAGGGTCACGTCACCGCCGGTCGTGCCTTGATCGCTGGTGACCTACCTATTGCCACGACTTCTGCGATTGGCGGCGTTTCGATTGGCGCTGGACTTAGCGTTTCTTCCGGTAGCGTCAGCCTTAACACTGCAACCGTTAGCACCATCGGCGGCGTTGCACTTAGCAGCGAAGTGCAGCTCGGCGCGGGCAGCACCCTCGCACTCGCAACCAGTGGTGTTGCTGCTGGCACCTATCCCAAAGTCACGGTAACCACAAAGGGCATCGTTACTGGTGGTACAACTCTGGCTGCAGCCGACATCCCTAATCACAGTGCCGCGCTACTAACTTCCGGCACCTTGGATGCTGCCCGCCTTGGGGCCAACACAATTACAGGTGCCAAAATGGCAAATGACTCTACCTGTATTATTCAGGCTACAACCCCGGCAGGTGGAGATTACGAAGGGCAATTTTTCTTGAATAGTTCCTCGAATGTGCTTACTGTATGGAATGGATCTGCGTTTGTGGCGGTTTCAGCAGCTGCCGCTGTTGACGACGGCACTTTTTAATGCCCGTAGACTTAGGCTACTTACCACCGGCTGTTAGCAGCGTTAAGGATGGCTATTCAACAACTTAGGTCTTCTACTGCGAATAAGCGCCCTGATCCCGTTGCAATGGTGAACGGACAGATCGCGTTAAATTTGGCGGATGCAAGTCCTGGATTATTTTTCAAAAATGCAAGCGGTAATTTAGTAAAAGCTGGTCCTGTCCATGTTGGCAGCACCGCGCCCAACTCATCACCTAGCGGGACAACAGGCAATGCGGTTGGTGAATTATGGCTTGATACCAGCACCACTCCAGCCGTAGTCCGCGCCTGGGATGGCAGCGTCTTTCAAAGTCTTCTCAACAGTGCGGGTAATACCATTCGAATTGGAACAGCAAGGACAGTTACAAATTCTACAGATACCGGCAATACAGGAGAGATCTGCTGGGACGCCAACTACATCTATGTCTGCGTGGCAACGAATACCTGGAAGCGCGTGGCTTTGTCTACGTGGTAACCATGAGTAGACTGTAACCATTAATTCCAGCCAAGCGGCGTTAAGGAATGGCACTCCAGCATCTTCGTTCTTCCACAGCAAACAAGCGTCCAGTCGCGATAAGTTTGGCTGATGGTCAGCTTGCGATAAATACGAATGCCGCCAGTCCCGGCATTTTCTTCACTAATTCCAGCAACGTCCTAACTAAAGTCGGTCCTATTCAAGTTGGACCCAATGCTCCGAATAGCAGCCCTGCCGGATCAAGCGGCAATGCGATTGGTGAGCAATGGCTTGATACCAGTGGTAGCACCATAGTCATCAGAATTTGGGACGGCAGCGCATGGCGACAACAGGACAAATTTACTGCCGTTGCTGGGACAGCAGCAGCACCATCTTTTACATTTGATGGCGACACAAACACCGGTATTTTTTCTGCTGGCGCAGATCAAGTTGCGATTACAACCGGTGGCACTCAGCGCGTATTAGTTGACGCTGCCGGTGACGCAACGATCACCGGACATGTCAATATTGCCACTAGCAAGGAGTATCGAATTAACGGCACCAAGGTTCTTGATGCTACAAGTTTGGGCAGCAGTGTTTTAATTACTAGCACCAACATTACTGATGGCACAATCGTCAACGCTGACATAAACGCATCTGCAGCTATCGCCGGTACAAAAATCAGCCCTGACTTTGGTAGTCAAACGATTGCCACCACCGGGATTGTTAGCCATGCCCTTGGCACGGCTGGCGCACCCACTGTTACCTTCACTGGCGACACCAACACCGGCATTTTTTCACCTGGCGCAGATCAAGTAGCCCTCAGCAGTGGTGGGTCTGAGCGACTGAGGATTGGTGCATCTGGCCAGATTGGTCTTGCGGGAGCTAATTACGGCACAAGTGGTCAAGTTATTACCAGTAACGGTTCTGGTTCAGCGCCAACGTGGCAAACAAGTACTGCTAGCCAATGGACCACCACCGGCAGCGACATCTACTACACAACAGGCAGAGTAGGGATTGGCACTACGAGTCCGAGTGATAACTTGCACGTTAGTGGTGCAGGCAGTCAGGTTATACGTTGCGGTACTACGGATACTTCTGGCATAGCGGTTGGAGTCCTTCGCGCATCGTACCTTGGTGGCGGCGGTGGCACCCAAGCAATCGTTGATTTAAGAGCCGGAGATGGTTACGCTTTTTTAACAACCACAACAAACACCCCGGTCGTTTTCGGTACTAACACCACCGAACGCGCCCGTATCGACACCAGCGGACGCCTCTTAGTTGGCACGTCTACTGCGCGTAGTAATTACTACAGCTCAGTGACACCAGGCGGACTACAAAGCGAAGTCGGAACTCTAGCTATTTTTCAAAACTCAAACAACACCACCGGAGCAGCTCATTACATAGGCAAATCCCGTGGCACAACAGCAAATAGCAATACGGTTGTACAAGCTAATGATCAACTAGGTGCCATAGTTTTCTTTGGCGCAGACGGAACAAATGTTTGGCCTGGCGCTCAAATAACGGCACTGGTAGATGGCACCCCTGGCGCTAATGACATGCCAGGCCGTCTAGTGTTTTCTACTACCGCCGACGGGGCAAGCTCTCCGACGGAGCGGATGAGGATTACTTCTGCTGGCCTTGTAGGCATAGGGACTAGTTCGCCTAATTATTTAATAACGGCCAACTCATCGACCACCAGTAGTACTTTACAGCTTACAAATTCTTCTACTGGGTCCACTGCAAGCGACGGATTTTTGGTTCAAACCAATGGTCTTAATGCAGTTCTATCCAATGAAGAAGCTGGTGACATGCGATTTCACACAAGTGGCACGCAGCGAGTAACGATTACCTCCGCTGGCAGCGTAGGGATTGGCACCTTGAGCCCTGACAAGGCACTCAATGTTGAAACAAGTTCTGGAGATGCCGAAATCGTTATCAATGCCCAGGCTGGTGGCGCGCAAAGTTCAACTCTGAGGTTCCGCGTTGGAGGAACCACCCAAGCACAGCTAACGGCAATTAGTTCAAATCTACTTTTTAGCGCTGGTGCAAGCGAACGCGCCCGCATCGACTCCAGCGGACGCCTCTTAGTTGGCACGTCTTCTAGCTCTGCTAACACATCTTTAGTCCTTACTGGCAGTTCAGGTGGTGCTGGCAATCCTGGTATTATTTACCTCCAAAGAAACGAAGGTTCACCTGCATCAGGAAGTGCTTTAGGGCAAATCTTTTTTGCAAATAATGCAGCAAATGCAACAGCTTTAATTTCTTCTGAACGAGATGGCGGCACTTGGACTACGGGATCTAGTCATCCAGGCCGCCTGGTGTTCTCGACTACTGCAAACTCGGCGAGTTCTCCGACGGAGCGGATGAGGATTACGAACGCAGGGATCCTGAACCTTAATGGTCAACGCTCAGGATTTAGCGCGCCCATGTCGGGTAGTGGAAACGTGCGTGTCGCTGCTGCTTCTGCCGGAGGAATTGCCATCAGCACCTTCGACATTCAGGACTACACAGCAGTTCAGTTTGTCCGTGAAGTAAGCGGCACTGCTCAGCAAGTAGGAACCATCACTTGTTCATCCTCTGCTACGGCATACAACACCAGCTCTGACTATCGACTGAAAGAAAATATTGTTGCGCTTGATGATGCTGCAACCCGTCTCAAGCAGATCCCCGTACACCGCTTCAACTTTATTGCTGAGCCGGAAAAGACCGTCGATGGTTTCTTGGCACATGAAGTGCAGGACGTTGTTCCTGAAGCGATCACTGGCCAGAAAGATGAAGTTGATGCTGATGGCAATCCTGTCTACCAAGGCATCGACCAATCCAAGCTGGTGCCCCTACTGACGGCTGCACTGCAGGAAGCCATCGGTGAGATTGAATCACTGAAGGCTCGTTTAACTGCGGCAGGCATCTAAGTCCCCTTCACTACCATGCCTGACTCCACCGCCTGGGAAGAATATTGCGAAGCCAGCCTTGACCTGAGTAATCAGGACGATGTTGGCGATCCAGTGCAGGCGCCTCCCGTTGATGATGGACGGGCAACCGTCCTAGTCATACCAGCTCAACCC
>Ga0194134_10004031_pt1 | contig 15118 bp, 14 predicted proteins | sample TA2KigOff0mmetaG_FD_148602 | JGI IMG/M metagenome (GOLD analysis project Ga0194134, IMG submission 148602) | Freshwater microbial communities from Lake Tanganyika, Tanzania - TA2015056 Kigoma Offshore 0m | ecosystem: Environmental > Aquatic > Freshwater > Lake | place: Tanzania: Lake Tanganyika... | reverse complement strand
ACCAACGTCTACAACGACCAGGGCCTGCTCCCCACCCTCCCGAACCTGCTCGAGCCGCCCGTGGATGAGAACCTGGGCCGCGGCCTGGGCTACGTCCTGCTCCTCATCACGGACGACGACGGCAACACCGGCACCACCAACGGCTTCGGCTCGGGCACCTTCACCCGGCTGGATGGCACCACCTTCTCCGTCACCGACTCCAGCACCTCCGTGGAGGGGCGCCCGGACTACGACGCCTCCGCCTTCGATGCCTCCGGTGAGCCGCTTGACCCGGTGGACAACCCGGAGCCCGGCCTGGGCGAGCAGGACCGCCAGCGTGACATGGGCACCATCCCGGGCGGCAAGGAGATCGTCTTCTTCCAGGTGGGCTATGGCCGCTCGGCGCACAACGCGTCCAGCAACGGCACCATGTCCTTCCCGTGCCTCAAGTTCGCCTCGGACGGCCACTGCACGCTGCACATGGCCAGCCCCATCAACGTGTCCTTCAGCAAGCCGTTCATGAACCTGGACATGAACGCGCGGTCCGAGGACCCGGTGATGATCCGCAACGCCGGTTGCTCCAACGCCACGTCCTGCACCGTCACCGCCGGCACGCTCTACCGGAACAGCACCCGCCAGGGCTGGCTGAACGGCGCCACCATTACCCGTCTGAACACCGCCCCGTACGGCTTCCAGACCCTGCCGCGGGACGCGGTGGTGGTGAACCGGCACAACCCGGCTGCGTCCCTCACCGGTCCGCGTGAGCGCACCCCGAGAATCCCCCACGTGGCGGCCTACTCGCCCGTCACGGACCCGTTCCGCTGGTTCCTCGGCTTCGAGGACCTCACCCGGGCGGACAGCAGCCGCGACTACAACGACGTCGTCCTCATCATCAACAAGGCCAACGGCGGCATTGCCCGCTCCGAGGTCATGACCAAGGACCTGGCGGCCGGGTACGAGAACGAGTTCAGCGTCACCAAGGTCCGCTTCAAGCGGGACGATGACCGGCTGCGCCGTGACCTCGGCACCGGCAACTGGACCGAGACGGACACCAACTCCTGCCTCGGGCCGCCGGAGGCGGAGATCACCTACGCCATTGCCCTGGACTGCCGCACCTGCCAGGGCAACACCGGCAACTGCACCTACAACGACTCTCCCACCTGGTACGACCTGGATTGGACGCCCGGCCAGGCCGAGCAGACGCTGGACATGGCAGACTTGGGGCTCGTTGGCAGCCAGCTGTGCTGGAAGGTCACCATCGACTCGCCGCGCGACGAGTGCGTGCCGCGCATCTACAACGTGGACGTGGGCTACGAGGCGCTGCGCGCCGGCCAGTACTCGCGCTCGCAGCTCATCCCGCTCGCCAACGCCATCACCCACGGCACCTTCGAGCAGGCCGGCCCCAACTGGAACGGCGTCATCGCGCCCAAGCCCTCCACGCGCTCGTACAACAACCGGCAGGACGTCAGCCTGCGCGGCCACCTGTACCTGAACCAGCTGTACGATCCGGCGGACCCCAAGAAGGCCAACACCAAGGTCATCTGGGACGCGGGTGACGTGCTGGTCAGGTACGTCAATGGCAGCACCAACCCGGACGGCCGTACCCTCTGGACCGTGACCACGGCCGGGGCGCGCACCTCGCTGTCCACGGAGATCACCACCGGCACCCGCGCCTTCCCCACGGCCATCTACACGGCGCGCATTGGCACCAAGTACATCTACGACCTGAACAACACCCACAGCCTGCGCCGCCGCGGGGACCAGAACGACCGCACGTTCTTCCGGGACTGGATCTACGGCTGGGAGGACCGCTCGGGCCTGGCCGGCAGCGTCTTCAGTGACTGCCTCACCGGCGGTGACTGCAAGAAGCAGACGAACGTGCGGCGTGCCTGGCCCATGGGGGCGGTGCGCCTGTCCACGCCGGCGGTAATCACCCCGCCCATGACGCCGCCGTGGCTCAAGCGCTCCAGCACCACGGAGCAGTCGCTCTTCTCCTCCAACTTCCAGACCAAGCTGACCAACCGCGACACGGTGGCCTACGTGGGCGCCATGGACGGCATGCTCCACGCGTTTGCCAGCGGCGCGTACCGGTCCGGGGATGACCCGTGCACGGGCTTCGTGGACTACCGCGGCTACTTCAAGGGCACCACCTGCACCAGCCGCGACTACGGCACGGGCAGCGAGCTGTTCGCCTACGCCCCGGGCCAGCTGCTGCCGCGCTACCTCCGCATGTACGTGCCCGGCGCCCGCGCCAACGCCGGCACCACCATCACCGCCTCCGGCACGCAGCTGGGGGCCCTGCCCAAGCAGCAGGCCGCGGTGGACGCCACCGCCTCCTTCGCGGACGTGGACTTCGGCGTCACCGGCCAGCCGGCGTGGACCATTGACACCACCGGCAGCCGCACCCAGGGCGCCAAGACGGTGCTCGCCATGGCCACCGGCCCGGCGCTCAACACCGTGTTCGCCCTGGACGTGACGGACCCGTCCGCCGCCACCTACCCGCTGCCGCTGTGGGAGGCGAGCCTGGGCTTCCCCACCTCCGGCGAGTTCACCACGCTGACCGGCTGGCGCACCCGCAGCCCGGCCCCGGCGCTGTGGCCCACCGCCACTGGCACCCGCCACTCGCCCACCATGGTCCGCGCCGCGGTGGGCAGCACCGTGGGCAACAAGTGGCTCACCATCTTCCCCACGGACTTCTCGCCGTCCTCCGGAAGCTACGCCGGCACCGTGTACCTCTTCGACACGAAGACCGGTACGCTGCTCGCGGACGGCAGCCGCATCGTCGGCATCGTGCCGCTTGAGGCCGGCGAGGGCGTGGCGGGCGAGGTGGTGGGTGCGGACATCAACGGGGACGGCAACTACGACGTCCTCTACGCTGCCAGCACCTCCGGCAAGATCTTCCGCATCAACCTCACGGACCTGCAGCCCACCAAGGCCCCCGACCGCCGGTTCAACGTCTGCGTGGTGGCGGATGGCCCGGCCACGCTCGCCTCCAAGGGGCTGGCGGTGGCCCAGGCCTCCCTGCAGGACGTCTACTCGCCGCCCGCCATCAACGTGCTGCGCGACGGCACGCCGCGCGTGCGCATCTTCTTCGGCTCCGGCAACAACCCGGACAGCGCCATCGACGCGCAGGCCACCCACTATTACCTGTTCGGCTACGAGGACGCCTCGCCGCTGTCCGCCACCTGCACTGCGGCCAAGGCGCTGTGGCAGTACAAGCTGGACGCGGGCCAGAACGTCTGGGGCGGGGTGAGCCTCAACACCGACAGCGTCTTCGCCGTCACCGCCACGGGCAACGGCGCGGACGCCTGCAACCTGGGCTCGGCCGACGGGCGCTTCTACTCCGTCAAGCAGTCCCCGGACGCGCTGGGCAACGCCCAGACCAACGTGGGCAACAACCAGTCCATTGGCGGCCAGGGCGTGGCCGGCGGCGTCATCTACGACGAGCAGCTCATGTACACGACGGCCACCGGCGAGGTGAAGCTGGTGGGCTCGGGCAAGATGAACAACGCGCCGCAGGGCGGCACCACCGGCACGCGCCGCACGCTGCGCTGGGAGGCGCTGCCCAACGGGAGGATGCCGAAGTGACCGGCGGGCGGGGACGCCGCGGCATGTCCCTGGTGGAGACGCTGGTGGCCTTGGCGGTCTCCGCCGTGGGCATCACCGGCGTGGCCGCGCTCGTGATGGCCTCCTCCACCGTGGTGAAGCGCAACTACGCCATCACCCAGGCCCAGGCCGTGGCCCAGCGGGAGATGGAGCGCATCGTGGCGCTGGGCTGCAACGACAACTGCGCCAACATCAAGCAGCTGGACGGCAACGCGCGCTCCATCTACTGGAACGCCACCGGCGAGCTCACGGACACACCCCCGGCCGTCGGCCCCACCAACCCGGTGAAGGCGGAGTTCCGCGTGGCGGTGGACGTGGACCCGCCCTACGAGGGCGCCGAGCGCGGCATCCCGCGGCTGGACCGGCCGCTCGACGGCACCAACAGCACCGTGGGCTCGGTGGCGGGGGAGATGGTCAACGTGCGAGTCAGCGTCAGCTGGCGGGACACCTCCGGCCGCACGGCCGCCCGTCCCCGCCAGGTGGCGGTCATGCAGACGAGGATGGCCCCGCCGTGACGTCCGTGCAGCCCGCCCGGCGGCGGCCCGGCACAGACTGGAAGAGCGAGCGGGGCTTCTCCCTGCTGGAGCTGCTCATCGCCGCGGGCATTGGCCTTGTGGTCATCTCCGGCGCGGTGGTGGGCGGCATCTTCATGCAGCAGCAGGCCCTGGACCAGCAGCAGCGCATGTTTGCCCAGCAGAGCGTGCGGGCGGCACAGGACCTCATCTCGGATGAAATCCGCCGCGCGGGCGGAGGCTTCGGAAACAGCCGCGTGGTGACGGGGTCCACCCGCCAGACGGCCATCACCGTGGTGACGGACGACACCTTCGCGTCCGACTCCACCTTTACCCCTCCCACCGGCCAGTACGCCTCCATGGTGAGCGACTCGCTGATTACTCTCACCGGCATGGCAGACGGCACCATGGGGACGCGCTGCTGCGCCGCGGGCGGGAGCGGCTGCTCCGGGTGCTACATCCGCAGTGGCAGCAACGCCTGCGTGGAGGGGGCGGAGGCGGACCTGCCGGGTAACCCGGTCATCTACGCCAACCCCAACACCAACGTGTACTGTCTGCACCGCGTCTCTTCCATCAGCGGCACCACGTCCATGGCCACGACGGTGGGCTTCGGGCTGAGCAGCGTGCCCGGCGCGGACCCCTGCGCGGACCTGGCGGCCTCCTTTTGGTGCAACAGCAACACCACGGTGCAGCGCGCCGGCGGCGCCTCCTTCCGCATCAACTGGAGGGACGGGCGGCCGCGGCTCCAGATGGACCCGGACGGCAACAACCCCGCGCAGGCGTACCAGGACATCCTCTGGGACGTGGAGCAGATGTCCTTCCGCTTTGGGCTGGAGAACCTGGCCGTTCCGGGCACCATCGTCTGGTTCCCGGAGCCCAGCACCACGCGGCTGCCGCTGGACCAGTGCCCCACCAACCCGGCCAACTGCCCTGTGCCGGGAGGCACCAACAGCAACGACTCGGGGCTGACGCTGCTGGAGCAGCTGCAGCGGCGCGTCCGGCTGGTGGAGGTGCGGCTGGTGGTGCGCTCGCCCCAGGTGGACCGGAAGCTGGTGGCGAGGAGCGGCAGCCTGTTCCAACTGGACACGGACGGCAACCCGCGGGACGGCTACCAGCGCCGCAACTACACCTTCCAGGTGGCGCCGCGGAACCTGCGGCTGGTGGGGACCTTCTGATGCGGCGGCTGCGCGGCTTCACCCTCATCGAGCTCATGGTGGCCGTGGCCGTCTTCGGCGTGATGGCCACCATGGCCGTCACCGCCTTCAGCCGGCTGACCCGGCAGGCCAAGCAGAACGGCGCGGTGCGGGACATCTTCGTCTACCTTCTGGAGGCCCGCGGGCAGGCGCGGGTGGGCAACCAGCCGGTGCGCATTGACGTCACCTCCACCACGCACAACGGGCAGGCGGTCACCCTCATCCAGTGGGGGCGTCTGCCGTGCGCGGACGGATGGGGGCGCAACTGCCCGTCCTCCAGCTGCGGCACCGGCAGCACCTGCAGCAGCGGGTGCGCCTGCCAGAAGCGGGGAGAGCAGGTGGTGGTTCCCACCACCATGACGTTCACCAACCTCTCCGGGCTGTGCTTCGTGGGGGCCACGGGCAAGACGCGCGGCAGCGCCTGCACCGACGCCTCCACGCCGGTCAACTTCGTGCGGATTGAAATGAAGGACGTGCCGCGGCCGTACCTCATCGTGTTCGACCCGCTCACCGGGCTGGGCCGGCTGGTGGACTGCACCAAGCCCGTCTCGGAGCGCCCGGAGAGCGTCATCGGGACGGACCGCTGCGCCTGAGTGTGCGGTAGCAGACGAAGTGTCTGGAGTGCGCTTGCCGCCCTGCCGGGGCGCCGCCCACCGTCCCGGGCCAAGGCTTGGGTTTTTGCGGCTGCACCCGTTCCACATGTTCGCGCCGCACACCGATGGTACCGGGATGGAATTCTGCCTGCTCGAGCGGCAGCCGGCCGTCCGGGAGCGCCTGACAGACGCGCTCACGCGCGAGGGGCTCTATCTGTCCGTCACCGCCCGGGACGAGCGCGCGCTCCGCGGCATCTTGCCGCTGTTGCCCGGGCCGCCGTGCCTGCTGGGCGGAGGGGCCACGCGGGACTTCCTGCAGTGGCTGGAGGGGCGGCTGCCGGCGGCCCGTGCGGAGGTGCTCTGGGACGGCCAGCCAGGGCTGGGGGCGGTGGAGTCCCGGTCGCTCGGGGCCACGTGGTTGGAGGCACGCCGCACCTCGCCCGCCCAGCTCGCCTCCGTGCTGCGCGGGCTGGCGGCGGCGGCACCGGCGTCCACCGCGCCCGGCGTCCTCCCGCAACAGCCGCCCGTGCTTGCCCGGCTGTCCCCGCGCGAGCGGGAGGTCCTCTCGCACGTGGCCCCCGGCGCCGACAACCTCACCATCTCCGCCTGCCTGGACATCACCGAGCGGACGGTGCGCGCCCACGTCTCCGCGCTGTACCTGAAGGTGGGCGGGGAGAACCGCGCCCAGCTGGCGCTGCGCGGGCGGGAGCTGGGGCTCTGGCGTCCGTCCCGGGTTGAACGTCCCTGCGTGCCGGCGCGTTGGCCGCCGGACGCGCGGGACGTCCCCGCAGCGGATGGGCAAGTCCCACGGTCACGGGTACACGCTGGGCCCCTCAGAAGCTCACCAGGGAGATCCCGCCTGGATGCCCACCGCACGCTCGCCCATGACTTGAGGACCCCGCTGTGCGCCATGCGACTGAACGCCGAGCCGGCGCTGCGGACGCTGGGGGAGGGGTCCGCACGGGAGGAGGCGGCCCGGCGGCTCGCGGCCATCCTCCGGCAGGTGGCGTGGATGGCGGAATTGGTGGAGGCCCAGCTCGTGCGGGTGCCGGCGGCCGAGGTGGTGCCCGTGACGGAGTTCGTGCGGGTGGGGGTGGAGCGGCTGCGGCCGCTGGCGGAGGCGCGCGCGGCCCGGCTTCAAGAGGCCTGCGGGGGGACGGCGGCCGTGCGGGTGCGGCCGGCGCTCGCCCAGCAGGTGCTGGCCAACCTGGTGGTGAACGCGCTCGAGCACGGGCCGGCCCGCGGGGACGTCTGGGTGGAGGCGGGGCCGGCGGACGGGGCGTGGGTGCGGCTGCGCGTCCGCGACGAGGGGCCACCGCTTTCCGCCGAGGCCGAGGCCGAGGCCGCGGCCCGGCTGCTGCGGCCGGGAGAGAAGGGGGCGCCCAGCCGCGGACAGGGGCTGGGGCTGGCCATTGCCGCGGAGGCGGTGCGCGCGCACGGGGGGCGGCTGTGGCAGGAGCCCGGGACGCCCCGGGGCAACGCCTTCAGCTTCACGCTGCCCGCGGCGTGAGGGACTCGCGGGCAGAGGCCACGCGGTCCAGGCAAGGCTGCAGCCCGGGCATTCGGTTGAGCTCCGCGCGGAGCTCCGCCCCGCCGGGCACGCCGGCCAGGTAGCCCGCGTAGTGGCGGCGCGTGCACTGCACGCCGTTGCCCTCTCCGCGGAAGGCGACGTTCAGCTGCAGGTGGCGGGCGAGCAGGTCCAGCCGCTCGTGCGGGGTGGGGGGCGGCAGCGCGGGCTTGCCGTCCAGCAGCGCGCGGGCCTCGCGGAAAATCCACGGGTGGGCCACCGCGCCGCGCCCCACCATCACCGCCGCGCAGCCGGTCTCCGCCAGAGCGCGCACCGCGTCCTCGCCGGTGCGGACGTCCCCGTTGACCACCACCGGCATCTTCACCGCGGCCTGGGCGCGCGCCGCCCAGCGCCAGTCCGCGGTACCGTCGTGGCGCATCTGCGCGGTGCGACAGTGAACGGTGAGGGCGGAGATCCCCACGTCCTCCAGCCTTCGCGCCAGGTCCACGATGGGCATCTCGGACTCCGGCCCCCAGCCGATGCGCGTCTTGACGGTGACGGGCAGCGAGACGCTCTTCACCACGCGGGCGGCCATCTCAACCATCTTCGCGGGCTCGCGCAGCCAGGCAGCCCCCGCGCCGCGGCCGGCGATTTTCGGTACCCAGCAGCCGCAGTTGATGTCGATGAAGGCGGGCCTTGCCTCCGCCGCCACGCGGGCCGCCTCGCACAGCGTGTCCGGGTTGGCCCCGTACACCTGGATGGCGGTGGGGGTGTCCTCCGGGGAGAGCCGCACCTTGCGCAGGCTCTTGCGGTCCCCGTGGAGGAGCGACTCCACGTTGACGAATTCCGTGTAGCAGAGCCCCGCGCCCAGCTCCCGGCACAGCCTTCGGAACACCTCGTCCGAGACGTCCTCCATGGGGGCGAGCAGGACGGGCCTGCCGGACAGCAGTGCCTGGAACTCCGCGCTCACCGCCCGCTGGACAGCGGCGCTGCCGGCATTGGCACGTACACGGTAGAGACCGCGTGGCTGCGGCTCTCGGTGCCGGCCGAAAGCGTGGTCCGGTCCGAGGACCAGGTGCAGCCAAGGAAGCTGGTGAACGAGATGGACTGCGCGGAGAACGGGTTCACGGTACAGCCATGTTGCGCGGCCCCGGGTGCCCGTCCAGTTTCTGGCCGGCGGCTGCGCCTCGCGGGCTGGGAGGGAAGCGCTCCATCAGCTTGCCCACGGCCTGGCGCACCTTCTGCTCGAACTTGAGGGAGCCGGTGTCCACGGGCCCCTCGGCGGTGCCGCACCACGTGAGCTTGCCCGTCCGGGCATCCACCACGTCCAGCACCAGCCGCCTCTGCTCGGACGTGGTGGTGGCCCCCGCTCCCATGCCTCCCACGTAACAGGGGTCCGCCCGGGGGCCCCACGGGTAGGCGCTCCCCACATGGGGACCACCTGGATTTCCGGCGAGATGGAGCCGTGCCAGGCCACGCGGAAGTCCGGGGCCTCCCCGGGGGCGGCGGGGCGGAAGCCGCGCTGGTCCAGCTGCGCCTGCACCTCCGAGCGGAGGACGCCGCGCAGCAGTGGTCCACCGGTGGTGCCCGAGCCCCCTTTGGGCCGCTTCTTCCCCAGGACCGCCGGTGCCGTACCAGGCGTACGTGCGGTAGCCAGCCATGTCCGGGACGGCGGCGGGATCGAACTCGGTGCGGACGTGCAGCGAGGCGCAGCCGGCGAGCAGCAGCAGCGGGAGCAGCAGGGCCGTCATCAGGCGGGACATGGTGCCGTGGACGGTGGGGCGGGCGTGCGGGGGGAGCCACCGTCACCGGCGTCCAGGCCCGGCATGGGCGGGCGGACGGCGCGTGCCTTCCCGGGGCTTCCACCGGGTGCCGGGCTGTGCTTAAGCGCACCGCGCATGTCACGACCGCAACCGAAGCTGGTGAAGACGGACAAGGCCGGGGAGTTGCCGCTGGACCGCGCGCTGCTCGTACAGATGCACGAGCTGATGGTGAAGAGCCGCGTGCTCGAGGAGCGGCTCATCCAGATGTACAAGCAGGGGCACGGCTACTTCTGGATTGGCGGTCCCGGGGAAGAGGCGTTCAACGTCCCGCTGGGGATGCTGGTGAAGAAGGGGCGGGGGCCGGCGTACGACTTCCTGCACTTCCACTACCGGCAGTCCGCCACGCTGATGGCCATGGGCGAGGACACCGTGGGCGCGCTGCGGCAGATGAAGAACACCGCCTCGGACCCGTACTCCGGCGGGCGCAACTTCGCGGGCCACTTCAGCAAGAGCGCGTGGAACATCGTCCCGGTCAGCTCGCCCATCGAGGTGCAGTACGCCATGGCGCCGGGGACGGCGCTGGCGCAGAAGCGGCACGGCGGGGACGCCATCACCATCGTCACCGGCGGGGACGCGGGCACGGCGGAGGGGGACTTCGCCTCGTGCCTGGTGTGGTCCACCCGGCCGGGCAACGAGCTGCCGGTACTGATGGTCGTCACCCACAACACCTGGGGCATCAGCACCGCGTCCGACACGCAGCAGGCCAACCGGGACATCTCCGAGCGCGGCCGCGCGTTCGGCATGAAGACCAAGCGCATCAACGGCAATGACCCGGTGGAGAGCTACCTGGAGCTCCAGGAGGCCATGGCGTACGTCCGCAAGGAGCGGAAGCCCTTCCTGCTGCAGGCGGACGTGTCCCGGCTGTACGGCCACAGCTCCGCCTCCGGGGCCAACTTCGTGAACGCGGAGGTGGACTGCCTCGCCGCGTTCGAGCAGCGGCTGGAGGGGGCCGGCGTCCTCAGCCGCGCGGAGATGGACGAGGTGCGCAAGCGCTGGACGGAGCACGTGGCCGCGGAGGCCCGGCAGGTGGTGCAGGAGCCGCCGCCGGACGGCGAGAGCGTCTGGAACCACGTCTTCTGGGAGAAGGCATAAGTCATGGCAAACATGGCCCAGGCCATCCGCATGGCCTTGCACTACGCGGAAGAGAACCTCGGGGTGACGGACGTCTTCGGCGAAGACACCGGGGCGCCGCTGGGCGGCGTCTTCACCTGTACGCAGGGGCTCAAGACGGCGTGGAACAGCCCGCTGGACGAGCGCGGCATCATCGGCTGCGCCATGGGGCTGGCCTTCGCTGGCCAGCGGCCCGTCGCTGAAATCCAGTTCGTCGACTACATCTTCAACACGGTGGACCTGCTGAAGCTGGCGGGGAACACCTGCTGGTCCTCCAACGGGGACTGGCACCTGCCCATGGTGGTGCGCTCGCCGGCAGGCAGCGGCATCCGCGGCAGCATCTACCACTCGCACAGCTTCGACTCGTGGGCCACGAGGCTGGCGGGCTGGAAGATTGTCATGCCCAGCAACCCGCTGGACGCGTACGGGCTGCTGCTGGCGGCGTGCAAGGAGGAGAACCCGGTCCTCTACCTGGAGCCCAAGGCGCTGCTCCGCATCAAGGGCGAGGAGCGCATCCCCGGCGAGCCCGCGGACGACAAGCAGCTCAGCAAGATGATTGACGCCCCGCTGGGTGACCGCAGCCAGTGGAAGCCGCAGTGGCCGGCGCTCGAGGCGTACGTCGTCCCCATCGGGAAGGGGAAGACGGTGCGGGAGGGGGACGCGCTCACGGTGGTCTCCTGGGGCCGCCTGCTCCCCATCTGCGTGAAGGCGGCGGACCAGCTGAAGGAAGTGGGGCTGTCGGTGGAGGTCATCGACCTGCGCTCGCTCTGGCCGTACGACTGGGAGCTGGTGAAGGGCTCCATCCAGAAGACGCGGCGCGTGCTGTTCGTGAACGAGGACACCGAGGTGACCAACTTCGGCGAGCACCTGGCCCGGCGCACCACGGACGAGCTCTTCTACGAGCTGTGGGCGCCGCCCAGGGTGCTCGCGGGCAAGCACCTGCCGGGCATTGGCCTGGCGGACCCGCTGGAGATGGCCTCCGTGCCGCAGCTGAAGGACGTGCTCGAGGCCATGCGCCACGCAGCGTCCCTGCAGCCGTAGCGGCTCAGCCCGCTTCCCGGGCGACCTCCCGGGCGAGCTCCACCACGGACAGGGGCGAGCTGCCCTCGGCCTTGTTGTTGACGATGACCCACGCGGGGCGGGCGTTGCCCTGCGCGAAGGCGCGCACCAGGTCCGCGATGCGGCCGCGGGTCCCGGGGTCCGGCTCCGCCAGCCGAGAGAAGGGCTCGAACTGGCTCTTCGCCTCCTCGTAGGTGACGCCGGGCGGGAGCATCCAGCGCACCACCAGGGCCTGCCGCTCCAGCGCCGAGAGCAGCCCCGCCTGCCGCGTCACGTCCGGGAGGTTGCCCCAGGCGGACAGCACCGGGACGGCGCCGTGCAGCTGCAGCACCGCGGCCAGGTCAGGGCCCAGCAGCCCCGGGTTGCGCACCTCCACCGCGTAGAGCGGCCCGCGGGGCAGGGCGCCGAGGAAGCGGTCCAGGTGCCCCAGGAAGCCCTGCTCGCCACCCAGCCGCGCCCACTCCTGCGGGGGAAACTGGAAGACGAGCGGGCCGCCCTTGTCCCCCAGCCCCTCCACGAATGGCTGCACCACCGCGTCCGTGGCCCACGCGGCGTCCAGGAAGCGCGGGTTCTCCTGCCCGCGCTGCGCACCGTAGCGGGGGTGGTGTGGAAAGCGGGCGAGCGCGCAGGCCTCGGCTGCCTTCACCAGGAACTTGAAGTGCGAAGGCGTGGCCTCCGCGTACCGGCGGAAGACGTCCGCTGTGACGGGGGCGTAGTAGGTGCGGTCCACGCCCACGGTGCGGAAGAGCGGGTGCTGCGCGTAGGCGGAGAGACCCTCCTTCGCCAGCACCGCTTCGGACGCCTCGCGGTCCCAGACGAAGCCGGCCCAGCCAGGGAAGGACCAGGAGGAGGTGCCCAGGTGCAGCTGCGGCGGCAGCCTGCCTGCGAGCGCGTGGAGTTCCGGCGCCTGCGGGGCGGGGCCCACCTTCGGCGTGGCGGGCGGTGGCGGCGGGGCGCCGAAGAGGTCCAGTTGGCTCATGGTTGCCTGTCGTCGTCCAACCGGATGAACCCGAGGCGGGCCATGCGTGTGAAGTCTCCGTCCAGGGACCAGATGCGCCCGCCATGCTCATGCGCGATGGCCGCCACGAGCAGGTCACCCATGCCGAAGCGGTCACCCTTCCGGGCCGCGAGGGCGCACCAGGTCTCAGTCAACGCCCAGGTCGATGGGGCGGGAAAGCGGGTGGGGACGGAGAGAAGCAGGCGTCCGAGCCGCGCAGCGTCCTGGGTGCGCACCCCCGACAGCAGCTCAAGCCTGACGGGTGCAGGGAGGTAGCAGCGGTCTTCGTCCAGCAGGAGATCCAGGCGCTGGTGGACGGAGCCGCTGCCCCGCCTCAGCCAGGCGATCCAGACGGACGTGTCAACGAACGTCAACGCGTTCTCCCGGGCCGTCGCCGCGACTTGTCCAGGTCCACCTCCACGTCGATCTTGCCGGCGAGCGATTTGAGCTCCTCGATGTTGCGCCGCCGGACCAGCTCGCGGAGGGCGTAGATGACCGTGTCCGTCTTGGATTTGAAGCGGGTGGCGTCCATGGCCTCCTTCAGCAGGTCCTCGGGCAGGTCGAGCGTCGTGCGCATACGAATGAGGCTGATTCGTATGCCTTCAGGTGTCAATGGGCTGTTTGTTCGTATGCCCGTGACGAGCGACATTGACCACCCGCCCCCTGCGCTGTTACGCGCCATCCCCGTGGAGATTTTCAAGGAGTTCACCTTCGAGTCCGCCCACCGGCTGCCGCACGTGCCGGAGGGGCACAAGTGCGGCCGCCTGCACGGCCACAGCTACCGCGTGCAGGTGCACGTCCAGGGCGCGGTGGGCGAGCGGTCCGGGTGGATCATGGACTTCGCGGACATCAAGGAGCGCTTCGCCCCGCTGCATGCGCAGCTGGACCACCGCTACCTGAACGAGCTGCCGGGCCTGGAGAACCCCACCAGCGAGAACCTGGCGCGGTGGATTTGGGACCGGTTGAAGCCCACGCTCCCGGAACTCTCCGCGGTGCAGGTGCGCGAGACGTGCACCTCCGGCTGCATCTACCGCGGCGGGCCGTAGCCCTGGTGGGCCGTCAGTCCGGCCGGGCCGCGTCCAGCGCGCGCACCGGGTCCCCGGCGTGCTCGACGGGCTCCCCCGCCGCGTCCAGCTGCACCGGGCGCATGTGCAGCAGCCGCTCCACCACCGCGTGGCCCGCGTAGATGAGCGGCGTCATCCCCACCGCGATAAAGATCTTCAGCACGTACGCGCTCGACATCATGGTGGCGATGTCTGAGGCCGAGCGGATGCCGTACCAGGCCACCGCCGTCACCACGAGCGTGTCGATGAGCTGGGACACCAGCGTGGAGCCGGTGGCCCGCAGCCACAGCATCCGATCCTGCGTCAGCCGCTTCAGCAGGTGGAAGACGCTGATGTCCACCAGGTTGGAGCAGAGGTAGGCGCTGATGGAGGCGACGAGCATCCGCTGCCCGCCGCCGAAGACGTTGTTGAACGCCGCCTCCGTGGTGCCGGTCCAGTCCGGCCCCCGCGTGAAATCCGCGAACGGGATGGCCGAGGCCACGGTGATGAGCCCGAAGGTGAGCAGCGCCATCCCGAAGCCCACCCACGTGACGAAGCGTGCGGCGCGCTTGCCGTAGAACTCGTTGAGCAGGTCCGTCAGCAGGAAGGTGATGGGAAAGGCCGTCATCCCCACGGTGGTGGCCCAGGACCAGCCCAGCCCCGGTACCGTGCCGCCAATCACCTTCACGCCGATGAGGTCCCCCACCACCAGGCAGGTGACGAACACCGCGGCCAGCACCGCGAACAGCCCAATCCGCCGGTCCAGCTTCACAAGAGCATCCCCCCGTCCACCACGTACTCCGCGCCCGTCGTCCACGGCGCGCCCAGCAGGTGTACCGCGGCCTCGGCCACGTGCGCAGGCTGGCCCAGCCCCAGCGGGTGCAGCGCCGCAAGGCCCGCCAGCTGCGCCTCCACGCGTGCCTCCGCCTCGTCCGGTGAGAGCGCCTTCTCACCAAGCTGCAGCCTGGGGGCGCGAACCATGTCTGTGTCCACCACCCCCGGCAGCACTGCGTTGGCCCGCAGCTGCCGCGGCGCGCCGGCCAGCGCGAGCGTCTTCATCACCTGAAGCAGTCCCGCCTTGGCCGCGCTGTAGGCGGCGCTCGTCGGCACCGGCTTGTGGGCGAGCGTGGAGGAGATGAAGACCATCCCGCCGCCGGGCTCCAGCAGCGCGAGCGCCTGCTCGCCCAGCCGCAGCGGCGCCACCAGGTTGAGCTCCAGCTGGCTGCGAAGCGCCTCCTCGGTGATGTGCCCGGGGGGCTGGTGCACCACGTTGCCCGCCGAATGAACGAAGCCGTCCAGCCCGCCCAGCAGGCGCGCCGCCTCGGCCGCGAGCCCGTCACGGGCGCGCGCGTCCGCAAGGTCCCTCCGCAGCGCGTGGGCGCGGCCAGGGAAACGCGCGGCGAGCCCCTCCAGCAGCCCGGCCCTGCGCCCCACCGCCACCACGCTGCCACCGGCTGCGAGCAGCGCTTCGCACACCGCGAGCCCAATGCCGCTGCCGCCCCCGGTGACGAGGACCTTCCGGGTACCAGTGGGGGGCGTTGGGCTGTTCACTTGGGGGGACGAGGGGTATCACCTGTGACGGCCGTCAGGCCACCCCGCCTGCGTCCCCGCGCGGGTAGTACGAGGCCCCCACGTGCGGCTGCAAGGCGTGGGATGGGACGTCCACCTCCACCTCGTCCGAGGGGATGAACGCCGG
>Ga0194134_10004017_pt1 | contig 15151 bp, 22 predicted proteins | sample TA2KigOff0mmetaG_FD_148602 | JGI IMG/M metagenome (GOLD analysis project Ga0194134, IMG submission 148602) | Freshwater microbial communities from Lake Tanganyika, Tanzania - TA2015056 Kigoma Offshore 0m | ecosystem: Environmental > Aquatic > Freshwater > Lake | place: Tanzania: Lake Tanganyika... | reverse complement strand
AGCAGAGCTCGCTTCCGTCTCTCCCACTACAGCGATTCTGCTAAAACAAAGGCTGGCTGTCCAGTGCTTTTTCCGCCTGGCAGCCGACAGTGTCTAGACTCGTGTCTCACGGAAGGGGACAAGCCCAGCTCGGAATTATCGCCCTAATCTACGGAGTGCGCATCGTGAATAACAACATGTATAAGCTAGCGACGCTTCCTCCAGATCGGCCACCTCGTAAGCCAAATCGTGCTCTCAAATAGGACCTCAGAACTACCATGCCCATGCCCCAAAAGGACCCTTTTGCCTTGTCCCGAAACTTACATTTTTCGGGACGGATTCTGTCACTACTGAACTGCCCCCTCAATCGTGAGACAGGCGAGTTTTAGATCATTTACCGTTCGACGAAGTCTGTGTGGGGCCGCTCAATATCTTGCGGAAGCGTTCCCGATGGGAGAAAGCCCCCCCTTCCATTGTGCCCGACGCTAAACACGGTGGCGTTTTCGCCGGCCTATCCGGCGCAGCCTGGCCTGAAACGACTACAATCATAGTGTTATGAAGAGCGCAGTCGTTGTTTCAGACCCTGAAATCATGCACGGAACGCCGTGCTTCCAGGGAACACGAGTGCCCTTCAAGAACCTGATCGACTATCTTGAAGGCGGATACTCGTTGGACGAGTTCGTTCGCCAGTTTCCCACTGTGTCCCGCGAGCAGGCGATCCAGGCACTTGAGGAGGCAAAGGACTCCCTCCTCGCCAAGATCGCATGAAGGTCCTGCTGGACGAGTGTCTGCCAATCGCTTTCCGACATTCATTTCCCGGCCACGAAGTTCATACCGCCGAATGGGCAGGCTTCAAGGGAATGAAGAACGGTAATTTGCTTCGTGCCGCCGAAGATGGCGGCTACGATGTGCTGCTAACAGCCGATCAAGAAATTCCGCATCAGCAAAGCTCGGTGGATCGCCGGATATCGATCCTGGTCTTATGCGCCGCCACGAACAAAATCGACGACCTAGTTCCGCTCATCCCTTCCGTTCAAGCGGAGTTGGCCAAGCTTCAGAACGGCTGTGTTGTTTTCGTCCATTGAGCCCCGTCCCAAACAGCTGATTCGATCTCCGTCCCGCGCATGGGCTTTGGCGTTGATCGTTCCGCGTCGGGCCCCACTGCTGCACTTGTAAGATATAGTGGCGCAATGGGCTGGTTAAAGCGGAATTTCCGCGCGCTGTCACTAGTGACGATCGCGCTCGCCCTGCTGCCAGCCTACCTTCGAGCCTACGTCCTGGTGGGCCCCTCCGATATGCCAACCGTTCTACTTGGTGACAAGGTCATCGTCAATCACGCTGCATATAGTCTCAAGTTGCCGTATTTCGATTTGAAGGCCTTTCGAACCGGCTCGCCGCGGAGAGGAGACTTCGTCTTGTTGCAATTAAGAAACCACCAGCGACTGAAGTCGCCCTTCTTCAAGCGCATCATCGGGCTCCCCGGCGAGATTGTTGAGGTCAGAGAGAACCAAGTCATCCTCAATGGCCGCAAGCTCCCACACAAGGCCTTGAACGCCGCAGATTTTGCCTGGGTCCCTCGGAACCACCCGATCGGCTCCGAGGTACATGACGAAGATGGGTATTGGATAACGTTTACGCCGGGCGAGGGCGAGTGCCGGAATCACGGCCCAGTTCAACTTTGAACCCAAGACTACTTTGTCCTCGGCGACAATCGAGACAACAGTGAGGACTCGCGCGCGTTTGGATCGATCCAAGAAGACGCGATCCTCGGCAAGGTCATCGCCACGTTCGCCACCGGCCCAAGAATCCAATAGAACCCTCAAAGTCGCGAAGTGTAGAGCCATCAGCTGCATGGCCCCAACGGATACCGATTGCCGTGTCCCGAAATTCTCGCTTTACGGAACGACGCAGGCGAGCGCACCCAGATCGACAATACGGCCGTTCGTCGCGAACAGGACAGCAAGAAGTGGCGTACGGATTTTCTGCAAGATTGCAAAGGAAATCAGTCTGCACCCGAAAGCTCTCTAACGCCAGTGACCTCACGAACGGTCGTAAATGAGCATACGAAGAACAGGCGACTCGCCGACTTCGTTGCGGCGGAAATCGAAAAAGACATCTGCTCTTTCAACGTGCTGTATGATTCAGGACGACGCACCAGCAAGCGTCCTGCTGGAACCACTTAGCCTCGCGCCTCAAATTGAGTCGCAGCCCGAATGGACTCGACACCCTAAGCGACTCGAATGACGACGCGTTCTTTTCCTTTGCCAATGTTGTCCCGCTTCAGCGCCACCGATCCGATCTCGCCAGTCCGGCGCAGATGAGTCCCGCCGCAAGCCACTTCCGCGAATCCGTCAATCACCCAGCGCCGCCGTTGCAAAGCTTCGTCCAGAAACTCGCTGCGAATTTCAAAATTGCCAGCGACAAGTGTATTAACGCTTGCAGCAAGTTCAGGCAAGAATGGCCCAACACTAGCCTCCATCGCGAAATCAATGCGGGCTTTGTCAGCGGCGATATGCGCGCCGATCTTTTCGACCCCCGGCCACCTGCGATAACAGAATTCCAGAACGAGTTCGGCGGCAAAATGCAGGCGCATCAGCCGGTAGCGGCGTTCCCAATCGATGGCCACCTGCACCGGCTGTCCGGCAGCCAGCGGCGGGCCATCGACGGTGTAAACGATATCGAAGCCATCCTTACGAGCATCCAGGACCGGTTGGCCGCCGATCGTGCCATGATCACTTTCCTGTCCACCGGAAAAGGCGAAGAAGATAGTCTCCTGCAACGTGACCTGCTCGCCATCTACACGAGCCACCGCCGTATCCAGTGTTTGGCGATACGGCTCCGGCCAAAAGAGTTTGCGGGTCATCCCACAAATATACCCAAACGAAAGATCCGATCCGCCAGCAGACTGGCAAGACATCTCCAGCTGCTCTTGCGATGCGGTTTCCGCATGCGTGCCATCTGGAAACTGGAGCAGCGGCCCAGAAGCATCATGGACTCAAGCTCCTGCGCTTCAGCGCACAGCTCCCCGGCTCGACCTCCCCTATGAAATACAATCAAGCTCGTGCCTAAGTACGTTATCGAACGCAACATCCCCAACGCGGGCAACCTCTCCGCTGCCGACCTCCAAGCCATCTCGCAGAAGTCTTGCGGTGTCCTCAGCAACATGGGCCCCCGCATCCAATGGGTCCAGAGCTAGGTCACCCAGGACAAAATCTACTGCGTTTACATCGCCCCCGACGAACAAACCGTCCGCGACCACGCCTCCCAGGGCGGCTTACCCGCCGACGCCGTCAACGAAGTCAAAACTCTAATCGACCCCACCACAGCCGAAGCCTGACAGACAGGTTCAGATCCGCTCCAATTCATCGACGTCAATATAAGCTTGAAGCCAAGTGCTTTGCAACGTTCCGATATCGCGTCAATGTTTCTACGATCAATCTTCACGCCGCTGCTGCGTTGGCTGAATTCAACAAACCCAGCCGCCTCAACTCTGCGCTTGATTTCGCAAAAAGCGAGTTGCTTAAGCCACCCCAACCTCAACCTCGATGAAACGTACTTTAGGCAGTCGCCTTGAGGACGGTCCCTCGGAATAAGGCTCCAGCGCCTCAGCTTGCATTTGACCGGCTGCAATGGGCAACAACAGACTCATGCAGGAACTCATAACACGCGATCCCGAAGGAATGCATGGTAAGCCCGTTTTTCGTGGCACTCGCGTTCCCGTGCAAACGCGGTTCGACTATCTTGAGAACGGCGAATCGCTCGACGAATTCCTGGACGGTTTCCCTACGATCAGCTGGGAGCTTTCGATTCAGGTCTTGGAAGAATGTAAGGAACTCCGACTGGCACAGGTTTAGAGAATCGCCTGCCGATGAAGGTCCTCATTGATGGGTGAATGGACGATGACCTATGCGTGTCTTGCGGGCTTGAAAAATGGCGTCCTTCTCGCTGCGGCGGAAGCCGCTGAGTTTAGTGTCTTGATTACTACGGATCAAGCGATCCCGTATCAAAAGAATCTTGACAGCTTGAACATTGCGATCTTGATTTTGTGTGCGCCGAAAAACCGGTTAGCCGACGGACAGCGACTTGTCCCAGACGCGTTGCTTGCGCGGAGCTCCATTCAGCCCGGCCAGGTAATACCGCTCAATCATTTGCGATTCGATAACATTGCCATCTGCTAAGCGCACCATCGGCTCTGCCTTCCGCGAATCATCTCCCCAGCACCTCCACGTTCAACCCCTTGTAATTCCGGAACCCCGGATCAAACGTCACCATGATTCGGCCAGTGGCAATTGCGAGTGCCGCCAGATAGGCATCCGGCCAGAGTTGATGCGAATGCTTGATCCGCAACGTCAAATCTCTGAAATGCTCCTCAAAATTAGGGGGCTCTACGACCAATACGAACCGCTCGTCTAGCAGCAGCTGATCGAGGGCCCCCCAGGCGCCTTTGCCGTCCCGCAAATCAGCTCCCATCACCGCGGGGTTGTTAAGCAACCGCAGCAAGGCAACTTGCGTCGCGCGCGAGAAGCCAATCTCACCGCGTTTCGTTACCCGCGCTTCCCACTGCCTCGCTGCTTCATGAAACTGTTGCCCTTCGTGGACAAGGCTCAACAAGACGTTAACGTCGCATAAGTGCAACAATGCGTTTCAAGTCCTCTGCTTCCATATCTTCTTGAGCCTTCTTGACTTCCTCCAGCGTCAACTTCCGTCCTTTGCGTGAACTCTTGATAATTGGAAACTGAACACGCCGCACCGGCTGCTCGGCACTGGGCATCGCAACGCGCAGCGCCTCCACAACGAGCTGAGTTACTGGCCTGCCCTCCATAGCTGCCTTCGCCTTGATCGCCCTGTACAGCTCATCCGGAATCTCAAGCGTTGTCTTCATAGTTTCCAGATTACCAGATTTCCAGATTTCTGCTCACGCGCTCACTCCCCTGTCGGAATGCCCTGGTTTCCAAGTGAGTAATTTTGGCGTTCACCTCTCGAAAAAATAAATCTTCTCTCTTCTCTTCAACAACTTAGCTCAAGCCGCACCCCGCACCCTCCACCCCCATCCCGTATTCTGTACCCGGAAGCAATTCCACAAAATCTCAACCCCGAGAGGATCCCAACGTCATGGCTTCACTGTCACAACTCCGCGCCAACAAACAGAACGCACAAAAGTCCACCGGTCCCCGCACCGTCGAAGGCAAACAGCAATCCGTAAAGAACTCCCTCCGCCACGGCCTCAACGCCTCGGCCGACGCGCTCTTCGCCGCCAACCCGCAAGAACAAACCCAATTCAAAGCCCTCCGCGAACAGCTCTTCCAGCAAATCGCCCCCTTTGGCCCGGCCGAAGAAGTCGTCTTCGAGCAGTACGCCTATGCAACCTTCCAGTCACTGCGAGCGCAACGCTTCGAATCCGAAGCCCAGGACCGCTGGCTCGCCAACCCCGAAAACCAGAAGCTCTTCCTCCAGATGGAACGCCTCGTCAAACAAGGTGCCCTCTTCGAGCGCCGCGCCTTGAAGGCCTTCAAACAACTCTCCCAGCTCCAGGTCGACCGTCTCGCCGCCGTCGAGATCCACGCGGAGCTACAAGACGTCGAGCTCGATGAAAACATCTCCCCTGCTCTTCCAACGGCCAAGCTCCGCGCCCACGAACTCAAGCAGGAAGAAGCCCTCTTCTTCGGCCTCGCCATCCATCACGGCCTCAACCTGCAAAGTGAAATAACGAACCCAATCCACCCCGCTCCGACACTCGAAGCCGCCTGAAAAAAACGAACCCAATCGATACCGAGGGCAACCAATCCCTCACAGACCTTTGAAAATTGAATATCCCGGCATTGCCCCTGAACACCCCCGCCAGTAGTGTGTTCAGGCGGGCCGCTGATTCTTCTTGATCTCTTCCATCACGTCAGTCACCAGTTCTTTGGTGTCATTCAAAAGCTTCAGAATGATCTGCAAGTCCATCGCCGGCTTACCCGGCTGCCGAACACTCTGGCAGTACACCCCATGCTGCCCCACCAGGCTCAACGCATCCGTTAGCAGATCCTGCGCCATCGCCAGTCTTCCGCGCTCCACCCCATATTGGAACTCGAACTTCTCCAACTCGTCGGCTCGCTCCTGATAAACAGACGCCATCGCGCTACCTCCTTCTACAGCTTCAAGAACGCACGTAACTTCTTGGCATGCGCACGGCTCACCGGCACCTCGGTGCCCTTCTCGTCGTCCATCTTCAGCATCAGGCTCGAATGGAACCATGGATTCACTTCACGGATCCGGTTCAGGTTCACCAAGTACCCCCGATGCACTCTCCAGAACACCTCAGGGTCGAGATCCCCCTGCAATTCGTCGATCGTCTTGTAGCTGCTTTCCCCGGTCACCGTGCTCGCAACAATCCGGATCATCCCGTCCACAATCGTTGCGTAAATCACCTCGCTCGTGTCGATCAGCAGATTCCGGCTGCCGGCCTTCACTACAACCTTGCTCTTCGGATTCACCGGCCTTGGCGACGCATCTTCGGTCGCCTCAGCGATTCCGCCATGTTCCGTCAAGTATCTTTTGGCCCTCTCGATGGTCACTCCCAGCCGGTCTTTCTCTACCGGTTTCAGCAAATAGTCCATCGCCTCCAGCCGAAATGCCTCAACCGCGTACTGGTCAAAAGCCGTCGCTAAAACAAAATAAGGTAACCGTACGTTTTGGTCCTGTAGCCGCCGGATTAAGCCAAGTCCATCTAAACCCGGCATCTGAACGTCCAGAAAAACGAGGTCCGGCTCAATCTTTTCAATCACTTCCAGAGCCTGCACCCCGTTCTCCGCCACCCCTGCCACCTCGACTTCCGCGAAATCGCGCAGCAAAAACTCCAGCTCCTCACGAGCTAATCTTTCGTCATCCACCAACACTGCGGTAATGGTCGCCGTAGCGCGAAGGCTCATTCGATTGGTAGTATAGCAATTGGAACTCTCGTTCAGCTTTTATTGAAACTGAACGAATTGCAAGGAAAGGTCCTCCGTTGTCGAATAGCCCTCACGAAGTGAGAGAGAACGTAAAGATTGCTCCCGCAGTTAGAACGCTCGGCATCTTTACTCCCCGTCTCAGCGCCGACGCCACTACTATCCTTGCGGGTGTCGAACAAGTGAAGCAGGGGCCAGCAACCGTTCGACCCGGCAACGGCGACGCTAAATTCCTTGAGGGTCCCATCAGTTTCACTACCAAAAATTACTACCCCCCTCGCGGCAACGCCAAAGAGGATTGGGGCAACATCGATAACTTGGGTTGGCTCGGTTATCCAATGCAAATCAAGGTGGACGTCCTCCGCCGCGATTCCATTCTGGCTGCGCCACCTGTTCTGGACCAGGTGTTATTCCTCGATCTCGCCCAACGCGCAGGTATGCGCGGCGAAGATTCGATCACTCACCTGGACCTCGACTACTACGACTAACCAAACCCGCTCTGGACGGAGCTGAAGAAAATAAAGTGTTTGAATCATTAGCCAGAAGCAATTCCTCAGGCATGCGTATTCTTGTGATCGGCGGCACTCAGTTCGTCGGCCGCATGCTCGTCGAAACTCTCATCAAGCAGAAGAACGATGTGACCATCCTGCACCGCAAGCAGGCCCATCCCTTCAAAAAGAAGATCGGTAACATCACTGCCGACCGCAACGACCCCGAGCAGATTCGCAAGGTTCTCGCCCGCGAAAAGTTCGACGTAGTTTTCGATAACGTCTACGATTGGGAGCGCGGCACCAACGCCTCCCAGGTCGAGCACACCATCAAGGCCATGGAAGGAAACTTCTCCAAGTACATCTTCATGTCCTCTGTGGCTGCCTATGGTGATGGTCTAAACCATCACGAAGCCGACGCCCTCGCCCCCGACGACCATCCCGATGCCTATGTCCGCAACAAGGCCATGAGCGAACGCATGCTGTTCCGCATGTACTACCGCTACCATGTGCCGGTCATTACGCTGCGGCCTCCTTTTATCTATGGTCCCGGCAACAACTACTACCGCGAAGCCTTCTTCTGGGATCGCCTCCGCGCCGGCCGCTCGCTCATCCTCCCGGGTGATGGCCGCCGCCTCATGCAGTTCGTCCACGTCGCTGACCTCATCCTCGCCTGCCAAAAGGTGCTCGAACATCCCCAGGCCGTTGGCAATGCTTTTAACGTCGCCAACTCGCGGCCGCTCACGCAGGAAGAGGTCGTACACGCCCTTGCCAGCGCTACCGGCAAGAAGCCGAATATCATCCGTGTCCCCCGCCGCCAGATCGCTCTAGCCGGTGGACACCCCATGGGCCCTCAACTCTATTTCGGGTATTACTTCGATGTCGCCCCTATCACCATGGTCACCAACAAGGCCCAGCGGATGCTTAAACTCAAGCCGCGCGATTTCGCCACCGGCCTCAAAGAGACCTACCGTTGGTATTTGCGTAACAGTGTCAAGCGCAAACGCATCGACTATTCGTTTGAAGACTCATTGCTCGAGATCGCCCAGGCCGTCTAAGGCGCTTCTCTACCTCATCCTCGCCATCCTGCCGGGCCTGCTTTCCTGCAACAAGGAAAAGCCAGGCCCGGTTTATCGTGTCATCGGCGAAGCTTTCGCTGGTCCCAACCAACTCCCCCTCCGGCAGGATGTCACCCTCCGCTCACCAGTTATCACCACGGTCCAACACGGGGAACGGCTGGAAGTCCTCGACCGGCGCCGACGCTTTCTACAAGTCCGTACCAAAGCTCAAGTCATCGGCTGGGTCGACATCCGCCTCCTCATCAGCGCCAAGCAGATGGATCAACTCGACGAGTTGGCCAAGCACTACAAAAACGCCCCCTCAATGGGCCGCGCAACGGTCTTTGATGTCCTCAACGTTCATACCGATCCCAACCGCAACTCGCCGACTTTTCTCCAAATCCAGGAGAAAGAACAATTCGACGTCATCGGCCACCGTGTCGTTGTTAGAACTCCCTACCAAGGCGAAACCATCGAGATCGAAGACTTAAGCCCCAAACCTCAAGTCAGGAAGAAGCGCCACAAAAAAGAACCCGCCATCCCACCTCCGCCCCCGCCACCCACTCCCAAGCTTCCCGACAACTGGCTCGATATGTCACGATCCACCGTCGAAGCAGAACCTGGCAAACCCGTCGAAGCAAAACCCATGGACGACCTCTCGCTGATCCGCAACAAAGACGGCCGCGTCGGCTGGGTTGTCACAAATGCCATCTTCCTCGAAGTGCCTGATGATGTCGCTCAATACGCCGAAGGCCAGCGCATCACTTCCTACTTCCCCATGGGCGAAGTCTCCGACGACGGCAAGACCTACAACCACTGGCTCTGGACCACACAGAGCCAAAAGTACGCACCCTTCGAATTCGACGGCATCCGCCTGTTCACTTACAACACACGCCGCCACCGCTATGAGACTGCGTACCGAGAACGCAACCTGCGCGGCTTCTTCCCGGTGCTGGCCAAGCCCAACGAGTTCCAGGTCATCGTCGAAGACGACTCAAGCAAGCTCTGGCTCAAGTCCTACACCTTCGATGGCAACCGCGTAAAGTCTCTTGGCAAGCAACCCTACAAGTCGCCAGATAACGCCCCGCCCGTCAGCAACCGCTCCAAGCCGCTTCCCGAAACCGACATGAGCTGGTTCGAGAAACTGATGAAGCTCCTGCCAGGCCGCGACTAGCCGCATTCGCCCTGGCACCCTCAGACATCCAGATCAGGTCGCCGCGCATTGGCGCACAAGTCGACCTGGCGGCTGCGAACAGATACAATCGCACTATGCAACGCCGTCAATTCATTCAAAGCACCGCCGCAGTCGCGGGGCTCAGCTCTGCTGCACTCGCGCAAATACCCATGCCGATGGACATCCTCGGCAAGTCCCAATTGAAGGTCTCTAAGTTCTGCCTCGGTGGCTATCACATGCGTGTCGGTGGCGAGATCTCCGGCGTCCGTATCATCAACCGCGCCCTCGAACTCGGCGTCAACTTCTTCGACTCCGCCGCCAAATACCATGGCGGCGAAAGCGACGTCACCTACGGCAAGGTCTTCGGAGAATCCTCAAGCCTCCGCCAACGCGTCCGGCTCATGTCCAAGGCCGAGAATCGCACCCGCGACGGCGCCATGCTACAGCTCGAGAACACCCTCAAGCGCATGAAGACCGACTACCTCGATCTCTGGCAGTGCCATGAAGTAGTCACCCAGGCCGAAGTCGACAAAATCTTCGGCCCCAGCGGCTCCCTCGAAGCGTTCGTCAAGGCCAAGGAACAAGGCAAGGTCCGCCACATCGGCTTCACCGGCCACGCCGACCCGAACGTCCACCTACGCCTCCTCGAAGGCTATTCAGGCTGGGAAACAGTTCAATGCCCAGTCAATTTGATCGACCCACACTATCTGAGCTTCATCCAAAACGTCCACCCCAAGGTCCGCGAACGCGGCCTCGGCCTGATCGGCATGAAGTCCAACGCCATCGGCAACATCGGCAAGATGCGCATCGCCACCATTGAAGAGTGCCTCCGCTTCGCCTGGACTCAGAACCCCAACACCCTCGTCTCTGGCGTCGAGTCCGTCGATCAGCTGGAACAGAACATCGCAGTTCTCAAGACACTCAAGAAGATGACTCCCGCCGAGATGAGCTCCATCCTCGAGCGCACCTCCAAAGGGCCCACCGGTTCCCGCATCGAGACTTACAAGATCAAGGAATCCAAGGCCATGCTCCACCCCGTCCACAACGACGGCGAGCCGGTCTAAACCGCCATTCGCAAAACGGCTCTCGCGGGCGCCCCATCGGCGCCCGCAATCTTTAGCGGCAGACAAATCAGCTCATACTCTCCCGGCTCTACCTCGCTCAGATCCAACCCTTCGATCACGGCGATACCCGCCCCCAGGATCGTGACATGTGTCTCCACGGTGTCGTGATAAAAGCCCCCGATCGACAAGTAATCCACGCCCACCGTCCTCACCCCGCACTCCACTAGATACTGAGCAGCCTCGTCAGCAATATAGACAAAGTCCTTGTCAAAATCTGCACCACACGCCCACGCTTCCGTCGAGTTCCTGGTCTTGAACAGCAGCCGTTCCCCTGCCTTTGGTTTCAGCGCTTCAAGCTCGGCCCTCCGGATCGCAACACGGTCCGCGATCTCGACCACCCGCGCCGGACCAATCAGCGCATCCGGGGGCGTCTGATCGATTCCCGCGCCAGTATTGACAAAGTGCCGCGGCGCGTCCATATGCGTACCCGTGTGAGCGCTCATATGCAGCTTGGTCACGTTGCACATATCGCCGCGATCCATAAACGTCACCTGCTTCACGCTGGGCGCATCATCGCCCGGCCAGCAAACCATGCCATCCTGGAGCGGAATGCTGATGTCCCAATACCGATAGCTCATTGCTTGGGCCTCTTCTCGAATAGGAATCCCGACCGATTCGGCGTCACCCGCCAAATCAAGAACCACACTCCGAGCAGACTGATCAGTGTCGCCACTCCTCCCACTAAAAGATAGTCGAATGGCTTGAGCGGCTTCGGCATGACCTGCAACATGAGAAACACGGCAATGCCGAAAAGTACAAAGTCGAGCAAAACGAGAGCGATAATTCGGTTGGTGCTGAGTTGCATACTGAGCTAGTCGTACTTCTCCACAATGATCTGCTTGCGGTCGAACCCGCGCGCCTTGAGTTCCTCGCGCACGCTCTCGACCATCTCCTTCAAGCCGCAAACGTAGACGTCCAGATCCGTGCGATCCCCGATCACTTCCCACAACAACGGCTGCACGCGCCCGCTTCGGCCTTGCCACGATGGCTCGGGCCTTGTCACGGTGGCGATGAAATTGAAGTTCGCATGCTGTGCCGCCAGTTGCTCGAACTCGGCGCGGAACATCAGCCCACTCTCATAGCGCGCCCCGAAGATGAGTGTCACCTTCGTACCCTGGTCGAGATACCCCGCCTGCTTGAGCATCGGTCGGTAGGGAACCACGCCCGTGCCGGTTGCGACGAACACCGCTTCTCGCGTTTTATCCCTCAAGGTGAACATTCCTACCGGTCCCTTGGTCGGCACCGTGTCGCCAGGCTTGAGGCTGAAAAGATACGGCGTGAACAACCCGTCTTCGACTTTGTTCAAGCAGATCTCGAATCGGTTGCCTGCAGGCAGTGAAGCGATCGAATAAGCTCGCGTCACCTTCTTGTCGCCAACCATTTCCGTCATCGAAACCCATTGCCCAGGCGAATAGTGAAAACTCTCGACGTCGGGCACCTCAAAGCGAAAGTGCCGGATGCCAGGTCCAACATCAAAATATTCGAGCAGCCGAGCCGGCCGTTCTACGAGTGCCATTGTGCAAGTCCTTCCTTAGCTCGATCCCGCAGTATCGACCCGAGCATTGGATGTCCGTCGAGAGGTGGTGTCACTTGAATTTCGAGACCTGTTTTTTCGGCTCGGATACGTTCAATCAGATCCGGCAGGTCTCGCCGCAAATGCAGCCCAACCGTCAAGAAGTAAGGAACGACGAGAATGCGGTCTGCCCCTTTTGCGAGAAGCTCTTCGACAGCCCCTGGCAAGTCCGGCTTGCCGCCATCCAGAAATGAGATTGCTACCAGCGGAAAGTTAGCGTCTTCGGAAATGACCCGCGCGACTTGCCTAACCGCTTCGTTCGCGCTTTCCACAGGTGAGCCGTGCGCGAATACGACTACTCCGGTTGCCATATTCCCATTGTCGCGGGATTTGCTGGCATTGGGGGTGGAAGAAAACGCCGAACTGCATCTAAAAAGCTACGGCCTCTGCGCCGTTTGTTGTTCAATTGCAATTCCATTCTCTGCAGGAAGATCAGCACAGCGAGAACGTGCGAATCGAGAACACCCGCATACCCGGCCTGTTCGGCAATCCGACGCCGGAATTCGGTAACCCGCAACTGAACTAATTCATGCAGTGCGGCCGCGATCGGATTCTTCGGCTTCGTCTCGTAAATCAACCCACTACCGAGCGTTTTATAGGTCTGAACGAGGCTTTCGAGTGCTTCTTGCGCGTCATTATCGATCAGCCCGTCGAGCCGTTCGGTGCCTTCGGCAATCGCCGCCGCAGTCACCAGCACAAGAGGCTCATGATCGCGGAGAAAGCTCTCCTGGACGATGATCTCGGGGTGGGGGATTTCCTGGGGTGTCAGCTCACGCAACCGTTCATGGTCACGGCCCTGATTCAGGAACTCACAGTCGAATGGACAGGCAATCGTCTCTTCGCGCTCTTTGCCGCAGCATTGAGGGCAGATATCAGCCCTCAGGCCGGGACAGAATCGCTTCGGACGTCGCGTACCGCAAAGTGCGCACTTCTCTTGCATCTGTTCCGATTAGAACAGAACTGAGACGCCGAACGAAGCAACAAAGTTGTGGAACCAGCCGTTGAGCTTCGCGCCCGGAGCGGCAGTGATCACCTGGTTCGGAACCGGCGAGATGTAGTCGCGGAATTCAGCGCGGAAGGCAAGCCGCTTGGACGGGAGGAACTTGATACCTCCGCCGACGGAAACCACGGGAACCCACTCGGAAGTCCGAGTCAGGAACGCGAAGTTGTTGAAGGGTTGCACAGCCACTTCACGACCCGTCCCTTCGTACCGGCGGAAACCAGCGCCACCAGCGATAAATGGACGAACCTTAGCCGAGCGCGGTGCGCCATGGATCAGAAAGTCGTAATGGATCGTGTGGCTGCGGCCGCCGAAGGTATAGGTGTTCAGCTTCAGGTCGTTCTGCTGATACAAGTAGCGGATTTCGCCGCCAATGTAATTGTGCATGTCGTTGCCGAGCCAGGCTGTGGCGCCAAAGCCACTCTTGAATCCGGTGTCGGCCTTCAGAGATCCAATCGAGACAGACTTCGAAGTGTAGAACGTACCGGCTGCTCCCGCGCCGAATTCCCAGCGCTGGGCCATCGCCGGCAGGCTGGTCAACAGCGCAGCGGCCAGAATCAATCGGGTGTCACGCATTGGCGAGCTCCTTCTCGGACGATTGTAAATTGAAAACAATTTATACTGTGAAAGTTTTATTCGATGACCCGCACCTTGATCTCGGTGACAGAGCCGCCCTGGGCGATCTTGAGCGGGATCTCAAAGCCCGTCGGGACCCAGCGCAGGATGTCGGCATTGATCTGATAGACACCGACTTCACCGGGCGTGAGACCGGCATAGGTGACCGGGATCTCAACACCACCGAGGGAAACCACGGGGGCGACGAGTGACTGCGCCAGCGGCTCAGCAGGCGAACTCAAACCGGCTGGAACCGGCGGATTCGTCTGACCAAGACCCGTGAGGTAAATCACGATGCGGTCGTTGCGCTTGACGGGATTCGAATTGGTGACCAGCAGGCCGTTGCGTCCGTTGACGATCGTCGCCACCTGGCCGTCGATACCGGCTACCAGGGTGCGGAAGATGCTCGGGGCATTCGGCTGCACATTGATGTTGAAGTTGTCGCTGACGCCACCCGGAGTGCGGAGGATCAGAGTGGTCGCCCCACCGATCTCGAATGGGATCTGGGCGTTGATTTCACGAGAGCTGACGAAGATCAGCGGGATCGGCAGGCCGTTCACCGTGATGCAGCTTTCGCCGAGGGCCGTCGGCAAAGGACGTTCCCGCGAGGCCTGATTGATCGGGCTCAAGTCAGTGCCTTCGATCTTGACAAGGCTACCCGGTGCGACCGAGGTGGAACCATCGGCCAGATTGGTGACGCGGGTAATGCGCGGTGTCGCAACAGCGGCGTCGTAGGTCCACGGCAGGACCGTGAAGCCGGAAACTGTCAGCACCACAATCGTGTTGCGGGAATAGAGCGGCGCGACCGTGCGGATAAAGGGTTGAGCAACTGGGCTCACCTGCAGCGGAGACTCAACGATGGGAGTTCCGATTTGCGCTGCAGCCGTTGGGAACTGGATGCGCTGGATCGAGCCAGGAGCATCCGCAGCCGTCGACGTTACGCGGAAGCCGATGTTATCGACGAAGGCGAAACCGAGATTGGTGTTCGTGTCGGGCGCCAGACGGCGGATCGGCACGAGCGAACCGTTCAGCAGGAAGTTACCGGCGACGAATTGATCGAAGTTCGAGGCGGCATAGGATCCACTCTCCCGCTCCGCGATTTTGATGGACAGCTCCCTGGGACATTTCATAGAGAAAATGTTCGAAAGGAGATGTTCGATGTCGAGAGAAAACAAACACGATTCCGGGGCTGCGGAAGGAGCCCGGAGGGC
>Ga0194134_10004014_pt1 | contig 15164 bp, 19 predicted proteins | sample TA2KigOff0mmetaG_FD_148602 | JGI IMG/M metagenome (GOLD analysis project Ga0194134, IMG submission 148602) | Freshwater microbial communities from Lake Tanganyika, Tanzania - TA2015056 Kigoma Offshore 0m | ecosystem: Environmental > Aquatic > Freshwater > Lake | place: Tanzania: Lake Tanganyika... | reverse complement strand
TGCAATTCAAACCAAAATCATCATTCGCACATGAATCGTGTAAAGTTGGCTCAACCGTTCGGCCCGCAGAACTGATCTCTCCTACTGAGCCCGCTTGAAGACTGTTGCTGCCGCACCTTGGGTCAGACCAACCTTCAGCATCAGAATGTGAAGGGCGTCCCGGCCACCCGCTAATGAATGTAATCCGCGCCCGAGCATCCAATGCCCGACAACCATTCCCCGACAGCCGGGCCGCCTTGCAGCTCGGTTGATCGGGGCGGTAGCAGTCCACATACAGCAGCATCAAACACAACACATGAAAGAAACCACCAAGACCGCATTACGCGCCTCGGCCGTGTTGGCCGTGGCCCTCGGCTTGTGCGTCACCGGCCTGACTGCCGCCGACGCCAAGAGCAACCCCATCAAGGAGGCGATGAAGAAATACAATTCCGCCCCCAAAGGCACGGACAAGATCTGTGATAAAGCGGGAAAGGGCACCGCCACTAAGGAGGAAATTTCCGGCATGCTCGCCGCCTACAAAGCCATGGCCGCTGCCAAGCCCCCGCAGGGTGACCAGAAAAAGTGGGTCGAGCTCTGCACCGAACTAGTGAACGCCACCGCCGCCCTCGAAAAGGGTGAAGCCGGCGCGACCGACAGGTTCGGCAAGGCCGTGAACTGCAAAGCCTGCCACACTGACTTTAAGCCCTCTGCCAAAAAGTAATCCATCCACTCGCTCACGCCCGCCGGGGTCAAACGCTCCGGTGAGCGTGGGTTTTTCAGGCAACTTCCACCACATCCATTTGCCCATGCTCTCTTTCGCGACCAAAACCTGCGTGATATGGCGCTGATTTATTCCTCAGATTAAGATGCCCTTGGGGCACCCCCCCAAAGGTCGGGCGATTCAACTAGGATTTTCATGGCTGCCCACACGACGTCCCCGTGCGAGAGAGTGTATTGGGTTTTGGACCGAATCTGTGGCTGGCCAGCCTAGCGAATGGCGCGCGACGGCCTTGCATTGAGTCTATGGCGGCGTTTTGCAATCGCCGCCATTGGGGAACAACAGTCTATGTGGCCTCTGTCTGACCGCCTGCAACACGGCGCTTGCGAATCACCGTCAACTAGATGGCTACGCCTCGCAAGGTCACAAAAAACTCTCGCCTGACCCAAAGGTATTCCGCCAACATCTCTTCGTTTTAGCGGCTTTGCCCGCTCTTGAATGAAAGCTAAAATCATCATCACGCCAAAAAAGGCCGTCCTCGATCCGCAGGGCAAGACCGTGCAGAGTGCGCTGGAGCATATGGGTTACGCAGGTGTAGCAGGCGTCCATGTCGGCAAGTATGTGGAGATTGACCTCGCGCCTGGCACTGACCGTGCCGCTGCGCAAACGGCACTCAATGAGGCTTGCCATCGTTTTTTGAGCAACCCGGTGATCGAGGATTACAAATTGGAAATTGAGTAGAGCTGTCAGTGGTCAGCGATCTGACATCTGGTAGATCAGGTCGAACGCAAAAATGAACTTTGCCGTCCTCCAATTCCCCGCCTCGAACTGCGACCAAGACGCCGTCCACGCCGTGCGCGTGCTCGGCCATTCCGCGCGATTGGTTTGGCATAAGGACAATTCCTTAAGCGACGTCGACGCGGTCATCGTGCCCGGCGGCTTTAGTTACGGAGATTACCTGCGCTGCGGGGCCATCGCACGCTTCAGCCCGGTGATGCAGGCCGTGAAGCAGTTCGCCGACAACGGTGGGCTGGTCATCGGCATCTGCAACGGTTTCCAGGTGCTTTGCGAGGCGCACCTGTTGCCCGGCGCTCTCATCCGCAACCGCTCGCTCCAGTTTCGCTGCGAGCACGTTTTCCTCAAGACCGTGACGCGCGATACGCCATTCACTTCGCAAATTCCCGAGGGTAAGTTGTTGCACGTGCCCATTGCTCACGGGGAAGGCTGTTACTTCGCCAACAGCGATACGCTGGTGCAGATGAAGGCCAACCACCAAATCCTTTGGCAATACTGCAACGCGCAGGGCGAACTGAACGACGACGCTAACCCCAACGGTGCGCTGGAGCACATCGCCGGCATCTGCAACGAACGCCGCAACGTGGCCGGCCTCATGCCGCACCCTGAACGAGCCTGCGAGCCGCTCTTGGGCAGCAAAGACGGTCGTCTCATTTTCGAGAGCCTGATTAACGCACGAGTGCAGCGGCCAAGCGCACTGGCTGCGTGAGGCCAAACATCCGATCATCGCCGACTCACTCAGTTGCTAATTGACCTATCCGCCTAATCCGGTGGATGAGGTGGTGGAAGAGATCTTTAAGACATTCAATTTTCCTGAACAAACCGGTTAGCCTCGGCGATAAAGTAAAACGTAAGATGGGATTTCTGCTTGGTCATTAGAGCATGCGAAAACGGGTGGGTTAAGCATACTCTGGAAATAGTAAGCATGCTCTCTAAAGCAAGCGGCGAGGTGCAAAACGCTTACTGCTTCGCAGACTTGACCTGCCAGCCCAAAAACCGTTTTTATCGTCAGGAGAAACTAATGTTGCGAACGCCACCCGTGGCATATTCCGACTTCCGCTTACACTGGCTGTTGCCCCATTAAGAATAGGCACTCAATGAAGCCTCTCGTCCTCATAACCGAATTCGTCCGCCTCGGAGACAGCTCGCTACTTTTCACCACCGCATGGCGTGGCATTATGCAGCAAGACGGATTGGCGTCAGGTCAACCAGCGATACAGGTGTGACCAAAGGAAAATAACCCAGGCCGACAATCTTATGACTTTATGAAATCTCAACCTAGCAGTCCGATTAAGTTTCCCGCGCGCGGCAGTCTCCTCGAGATCGAAGAGGGCACGCAGCTCCAGCCCAAGTTCGACGAGCGCGGCCTCATCCCGTGTGTCACACAGGACGCCGATACGCTCGAGGTGCTCATGGTCGGCGTGATGAACGCCGAGGCGCTGGCCCTCACGCTCGCCACGCGCGAGGCGCATTACTGGTCGCGCTCGCGACAGAAGCTATGGCGCAAAGGTGAGCAAAGTGGCCTCGTACAGTGCGTTGAGCATGTGCTTGTGGATGACGACCAAGATTGCATGCTGCTTCGAGTACGCATTAAGGGCGGCGCGTCCTGCCACGTCGGCTATCGCTCGTGTTTTTTTCGCGAAGTTGAGCAGCTCGGACCCAGCCCAGACTTCGCACTGAAGTTTCTAGAAAAGGAAAAGGTATTCGATCCTGCGCAGGTTTATCAGACCGCACAGGACGGCACACCGCTGGTAAAAGTATGAATCAGATTTCCTCCGGGCCAAACGTGGTTCTTGCCTCCGACCGGCGATGCCCGCTCACCGGAGCGGACAATGAGTGCCGGTTGGCAGTCGGCTGCTTATACAAGGGCCCCTGTTGGTGCGATGACATGAATGTGCCAGCTCACGTGCTACGCCACCTAGCCGCGCAAACAACTGAACCGGCATGCCTGAGCCGCCGTGCTCTTCAGGCATTGGCTGACGCCGCGCAAATTTGTGATGCGCCGGATGCCGTGGTGGATCTGGCCGTTGAAAACTTGAAGACGAGTGCCACAGTCCGTTTAGCCTAAGCTAATGCCCACCGTGTTCAAACGCTTCTCGTTCGACGCAGCACACCAGCTGCCCGGACTCGTTCCTGGCCACCGTTGCGGGCGAATCCACGGCCACACCTTTCATCTGGAAGTCCGCTGCGAGGGCCCTATCCACCCGCGCACCGGCATGGTCGTGGCCTACGAGGACATCAAGGCCGCGGTCCTACCTGTGCTGGCCGATCTGGATCATCACCTCCTCAACGAGCTGCCCGGTTTGGAGATTCCGACGACCGAGAACCTCGCCGCTTACCTCTGGCGCCGCCTCCTGCCTGCCCTGCCGCTGCTCTCCGAATTGCTGCTACAGGAGACCGCCACCGCAGGCATTCTTTATCGCGGGCCGGAAGTGCAGGCCTATCGCGGCAGCAGGCGGCGGCGTGCTGAGTCCGCGGACACACGTCAACCGAAACCATCCGATAAACCATGAACATAAAAAAACACACCACCCTCGCACTCACCATCACACTTCTAACCGGCGCGAGCGCCGCTGAGCCGGACAAGGACGGCTGGCAGACGCTTTTTGATGGCAAGACGCTAACCGGCTGGCACGTCAGCACGAAGACAGGTCATTCGCGCACCAGCAAAAACACCAGTGGCGGTAAATGGGAGATTGTGGACGGGGCCATTCACGGTTCGCAGGACCAGCCCGGTAACGGCGGTATCATCATTACAGATGAAAAGTTCGGCGACTTTGAAGTGGTGGTGGAAATGAAGAACGATTTTGGCCCGGACAGTGGTCTCTTCCTTCGCAGCACCGAGGACGGCAAGGCTTATCAGGCGATGATTGACTACCACACTGGCGGTAACCTCATGGGCATCTACGGCGAGGGGCTCGGCGGTAAACCGCATCTGCGGAATTACAACTTCACCGACAAGGTCACGACCATCGAGGCGAAGCCCACCGGCAACCCGCAGACGCCACTGCCCGTATTGCCTGAGGCGTGGGCGAGGTTCTGGCGGCACGGTGAATGGAACGAGCTGCGCGCGCGGATCGTAGGGGGTGACAAGCCGACCATCACGACCTGGATAAACGGCGTGAAGTTCATGGAATGGACGGAAACCGAAGCGCGGCACCCGGCGCGCGGCGGCATCGCCTTGCAAGTCCACGGCGGCGGCAAAGCCGAGGATTACGCCGGCAAATTCGTCCGCTACCGCGGCATCCGCGTGAAGAGGCTCGACGCCACCATCGCTAAGTAACTCACACTATTTTCCATTATGAAGAACACTGCCATCAAACGCTCCAACTTCGTCCGCCTGATGCTCACGGGCGCCCTGTCCGCGCCTTTCGCCGCGCAACGCGCCACGGCCGCTCCGGGTGCGCCGCGCAAGCTCGTGCTCATCGCGGGAAGACCCAGCCACGGCCCGGGACTCCACGAGTTTCGCGCCGGCAACATCCTGCTCGAAAAGCGGCTGCAAGCTGTGCCCGGGCTGCGCGTTGAACTCCACGATCAAGGCTGGGTGCGCGACGAAGCGACCTTTGCCGACGCGGATGCGGTGGTGATTTTCTGCGACGGCGGAAAAGGTCACCCCGCTGTGCAAGACGGACGGCTCGGGCTGCTCCAAAAACTTGTCCAGCGCGGCGCAGGCATCGGCATGATGCACTACGGCGTCGAGGTGCTCGCGGAGAAAGGCGGCGCGGAGTTTCGGCGGTGGATTGGCGGGCACTACGAACATCAGTATTCCTGCAACCCGATTTGGGAGGCCGCGTTTGAGCGCTTCCCAGATCATCCCATCGCCCGTGGCTTGAAGCCTTTCTCCATTCGCGACGAATGGTATTTCAACATGCGCTTTGCCGAGGGCTTCGATGCTACCGGGCCGAAGACGATCGACGGGGTCAAGTTCACGCCGGTGCTCGTGGCCAAGCCTTCCGACGCTACCCGCGACGGTCCCTACGTTTATCCCAAAGGGCCTTACCCGCACATTCAGGAAGCAAAAGGCCGCCCCGAAGCCACTCTCTGGGCCGTCGAGCGCCCTGATGGCGGACGCGGCTTCGGTTTCACTGGCGCGCACTTTCACAAAAACTGGCAGCAGGATGATTTCCGCAAAACGATTCTCAATGCGCTTTGCTGGGTGAGCAAAGTCGAGGTGCCCGCTGGCGGCATCGCCTCCGCTGTTGTGAACGACGAGGAATTGATGCAAAACCTCGATCCAAAGAGGAAATAGTCTGTAATTTTTTACTTTGAGGCTGTCTCCAGTTCAGGAACACACGTGAGTTTGCACATTAGCAATGCGATCGCTCAGTAGTTCGCGCTTAATAATTTTTGACGGCTCAAAGAATCGTTCGCGGCATTTCAATAATAGCTTACGAGCTAAACCCAAGGGCCAACGTCATTCGGCTCATGAATTTTTTAAAACCTTGGAAGCCTGCTTGCCATCAGGAAAAAAGCACGTATTTTTGTAAGCAATGGTGACTACAGGATTTATCAGTTTCATTAATTAATTTTTCAAATTTGGTGGCCGATTCTAAAATTTCAAAACAAATTATTTATGTTCTCAAAAGTCGACTACTTCTTCCTTGTTGCTGCATTTGCTAGCTTCATAGCCAGCGTGGCCTTGTGGTTCTTAGTGAATAAGGAATTCGGTGTGTACGTAGGCTTGTGGGTGCCAAGCATTTTGAGTCTTTGGGTAGGCGTCCGCGTAGTCCTCCTAGCTTGCGCCACAAACAATCAGAACAGGAAAAAGTAACAATGTTCACAATTATTACTCCTGTTTTTGCTTTCTTCACCACGGTTTTTCCCATTTTCGCTTTTGGGGTTGTGGTTTCTTGCGTGGTGTTTCTTGGTCTGCAACAGGCATCCGATTGGGCAAAAGATATGAGCGCAAAAAATTCTGATCCCGAACAAAAAGCGCAAAATCAGCAGCGAAACTCTATCGAATCTTAAACCACTCCAAGTGGCAAAAGTGCTGACACGGCATAGTTTGGTCGAAAATTAAAATTCGTGAGATTGCTTTTGTCAGGTTTGTTCTTTGCTTCAAGAAACTAGCCTCTTCCTGTTGAAACCGAATTGTTTGTAAAAACTTCTCTTTGGTTGGCCAGTTCCAATGTATCGATGGCCTCTAAACCAAATCACAGTTCACTTCACTTGCGTTTGATCACGCGCACACCATTGTCTGCTTGTGTGCTTTAAGATTGTACATCATTGCATATGACCAGCCCCGCCGGAGGTTTTTATTTCATAGCGGGAGGCACGGGGGGGATAGGTTTAGAAGTTGCGAAGAGACTACGCTCAGGGGGAGCAGAGGTTACAATTGCCGCTCGCAACGAAGCCAAACTCAAAGGGCGCGCTAGTGAGTTGGGAACCAGTTACGCCATCATGGACGCCACCGAAGGCCGCTCTGTGTCCGGTGCCCTTGCACTAGCCATGGCGAAGGGAGAACCGCTCAAAGGGGTTGTCAACTGCGTTGGTTCGATTCTCTTGAAGCCATCTCATTTGACTTCTGACGAAGATTGGCTGTCCACCTTGCACACGAATCTTTCAAGCTCCTTCTTTTTATTGCGCGAAGCAGCAAGGCTCATGATGACGACTGGAGGCGGGTCAATCGTGTTTTGCTCTACCGTCGCGGCACAACGCGGTCTGCCTAATCATGAAGCAATTGCAGCAGCCAAAGCAGGCGTCGAGGGGTTGACACGCTCTGCGGCTGCTACCTACGCCCGTTTCAAAATTCGTGTGAATTGCGTTGCCCCGGGACTAGTGCAAACGCCTTTAAGTCAATTCATCACAACAAACGAAGTGGCAAGTAAGACCTCAAAAGCAATGCATCCGTTGGGCCGTTTAGGGGAACCAAACGATGTCGCATCAGCGATTTGTTGGTTGTTGTCCTCCGAACAAAGTTGGGTGACTGGCCAAGTGCTTCACGTGGATGGCGGACTATCAACTGTGCAAGCTCGATAGTTTTGTCGGTACATTTTTCATGTCTCGCAATCCAAACACTCGGCCGCGAAATCTAGTGGTGGTCCTAGGGGATCAACTTGACCCAAACTCAGCGGCTTTAAATGAATTCGACCCGGCACAGGATGCCGTATGGATGTCGGAGGCGTCCGAGGAAAGCACTCGAGTCTGGAGTGCGAAAGCTCGCATCGCCATCTTTCTTGCCGCCATGCGCCACTTTCGCGACGCGCTGCGTGAACGTGGCTGGGTGGTGCATTATCGCGAGCTAGGCAATGGCATAGAGGAAAGTCTAACCTTGCGGTTTGAGGCAGATGTGCGGCGTCTTCGTCCGAATGCACTCACCATGGTGCAGGCCGGGGAATGGCATTTGGCAAGGGCTTTTGAAAAAATCGCCATTGGGACCGGAGTGCCGCTCCACGTCAAAGAGGACGAGCATTTTTTCTGCACACACGAAGACTTTCGCCAACACGCAAAGGGCCGCAAGCAGCTGCGTATGGAGTTCTTCTACCGCGAGTTACGGCGTAAACATGGCGTGCTCATGGATGGTGAAGAACCAGAAGGTGGCACGTGGAATTACGATGCTGAGAATCGCGAGTCGTTCGGCAAAAACGGCCCTGACTCGCTGCGCCCGCGACCCCGGCGCTTCGAACCTGATGTCGTTACACGCGAGGTAATAGCTCTGGTGAACGAAAGGTTCAAAAACAATCCTGGATCACTAGACGCATTCGATTGGCCAGTCACGCCGGCGGATGCAGACTTGGCGTTGCAAGACTTCATCAAATATCGGTTACCTGAGTTTGGGCGCTGGCAGGACGCGATGTGGACTAATGAACCATGGTTATTTCACTCGCGCCTAAGCGCAGCCATGAACTTAAAACTGCTTTCTCCTCGTAGGGTCATCGCTGCCGCTGAAAAAGCTTTTCGAAGTGGGCGCGCACCTTTGGCATCTGTGGAAGGATTCATTCGACAAATCCTTGGCTGGCGCGAATACGTACGAGGTGTTTATTGGCTGCTCATGCCCGGTTATCTGAAGCGCAACACATTAGATGCTCAACAACCGCTTCCTGCGTTTTATTGGACAGGTGATACCGACATGGTTTGTTTGCGCGATACGATCGGCCAAACACTGCGTCATGGCTACTCGCATCACATCCAGCGGCTAATGGTAACCGGTCTCTTTGCACTGTTGTGGGGCGCTCAACCTCAACAGGTGCATGAATGGTTTCTTGCCGTGCATGTAGATGCTGTAGAATGGGTGGAACTTCCTAACACGCTCGGAATGTCGCAGTACGCTGATGGGGGCGTCATGGCAAGCAAGCCGTACATCGCTAGTGGTAAATATATACAGCGCATGAGCAACTACTGTGCAGGCTGCAAATTTGATCCCGCTCAACGCACTGGACCGAAGGCGTGTCCCTTTACGACACTCTACTGGGACTTTCTTCAACGCCACGAAGCCATGCTCGCCAAAAATCCTCGTACCGTCATGCAGGTGCGCAACGCCACCCGCCTCACTCCCGCGCAACGAAGCGAAATAACCGACCACGCCGCCAAACTGAGAGATCGGATACAATCCTCCAAAGCGTAATAAATAGACCCAAACAAGTTAATAAATATGACCTCCTTACAAATTGGAAAACCAGCACCAGCCTTCAAAGCACCCGTTGTTGGAGGAAACTACAACACGGGTGCAATCGTCTCCCTAGCTGACCTCAAGGGACAAACCGTAGTGCTGTACTTCTATCCGAAAGACAACACTCCGGGCTGCACCGTCCAAGCCTGCGCGTTGCGTGACGGTTGGAAACGCATACAAAAAAAAGCCGCTGTCTTCGGCGTCAGTGTTGATTCGTCTAGCAGCCACGCCAGTTTTATAAAAAAACAGAGTTTGCCGTTCCCGCTCATCAGTGATGAGACAAAGGAAATAGTTCAATCCTACGGCATGTGGGTGGAAAAATCTATGTACGGTAAGAGGTACATGGGCACTGAGCGCAGTACCGTCATCATCAGCCCCGATGGCAAGGTGCTAGCGATCTTAAACAAGGTCAAACCCGCCGAGCACCTTGATCTCGTCCTTCAAGCGTTGGGTTAAATGACCACCCCAACCCCCGAGCAACGCGAAGCTGTGCGTCATCGCCCGGCGAGTTTTTCTGTGGGGCATCAGCGTTGGAGTAATTTGCTGTTTGCGCATTGGGAGGTGGTTCCCGCTGAAGTTCAGGCCACTCTACCCCCCGGTTTATTTTGCGATACCTACGAAGGCAAGGCATATGTTGGGATTGTCCCATTCTTCATGGAGCGCATTCGGCCAGCCCTTTTACCTCCGCTACCGTGGCTATCTTGGTTTCTGGAACTCAACGTGCGCACTTACGTCTACGACGAAAAGGGGCGCCCCGGGGTTTGGTTTTACTCCTTGGATTGCAATCAACCCATCGCAGTTAAAATTGCGCGGCGGTTATTCCACTTGCCCTATTTTAACGCCCGCATGACCGCCCGCCGAATAGGCGGTGTGATTGATTATTACTGCCAGCGCCATGGTTCACGCGAGGCTCGTTATCGCTGGGCCACAGACGGCGACACTCGCCTGGCGATTCCGGGAAGTTTGGAATTCTTTCTGCTCGAACGTTATGCGTTGTTCACTGCCAAAGCAAATGGCGGTATCTACACAGGCCGCGTTTACCACGAACCTTATCGTTATCTAGCAACCAAAGCCGAAGTCTTAAGCACCGAACCCGCATCGCGCGCTGGTTTTGCTCTCAAAAATGACCCGTCTTCCCTGCTCACCGTCAAGTCGGTTGACGTAGAGATCTTCAAGCTTGAGAAAGTACGAACATGAAGGCCGCTGGGATCGATGTTGGCGCGTGGGAAAAAGGGTTCCACATCGTGATTGTTGAAGGAAGCCGCGCACAATGTTTTCATCGGCGTACGCCCAGAGAGGTTTTATTTCTCTGCAACTCTACAAATGTGGTGGCCATCGACGCCCCGTGCGGTTGGGCATGTAAGAGCATTTCACCCACTGGACGATCCCGCCAGGCGGAGCGCGATCTCAAGTCGCAGCGCGGCATTCAGTCCTTCTACACACCTACGCGCTCACAAGCCCTGAACAACAAAAAAAGTTTTTATGACTGGATGTTCAACGGAGAAAGAATTTGGAGGGCTTTTCACGAGGAATCTCGTAGGCGCCCCTTGCATTTACTCGAAACTTTCCCACATGGCATTGCTTGCGCTCTTCGCGGACAAACAATTCCTGCTAAAAACAAGCGGCGCGACCGGAGCCAACTGATCAAGAAACTTGGCTACCGGTTAGAGCATTCTCATAAAATTGATTACCTAGATGCAGCACTCTGCGCGCATGCGGCAATTTGTTTTGCGCAAGGGCGGACCGAAGAGTTCGGCAACCCCACCGAAGGTAAGATTTTCTTACCAAAATGGAGCCAATGATTGGCCCCGCAGAGTGGCCCTTTCCTCTAAGTAAAAAAAAGAACTACCTCTTTAAATTCTGCCTCCAAAAAAGGGCATTCTCAAAAAAGTTTGTAGCACTGTCATGTGCTTGTTGAGCTTTCCTTTCACGCGGTAGGAGCCAAAATCTTGTCCATGTTGTCGGATGCAAAGTCGTTAGATCGAGCCGAATTGGAAACCTGCCTGAATGAGTGGGGAGAACCGGCCTACCGCTCCGGGCAAATTTTGGATTGGCTTTACGCGCGTCGCGCGGGCGATTGGGAAGCGATGACGAACTTGCCAAAGACCTTGCGTGAAAAATTGTCGGCCCGCTTTGCCTTAAACACTTTGAAACTTGTTCGCCAGCAGGGCGCGCAGGATGCCACACGCAAATTTCTGTGGCGGTTAGCAGATGGCGCATTGATTGAAAGCGTTCTAATTCCGGCTAACCCTGCCCTTTATGGAGAAGCCAGTGATCGGCACACGCTTTGCGTTTCTACGCAAGTTGGCTGTGCATACGGCTGTAAGTTTTGCGCAAGTGGCCTGGACGGCTGGAAGCGCAACCTCGGCCCAGAGGAAATAGTGGAGCAAGTACTGGCAGTGGAGCGAGTGACGTCAAGTGATGGATCGCAGGTGTCGGGAGAGGGTCCTACGCCGACTGTTACCCGTCATACGACACGAACCGTGAACAACCTCGTCATTATGGGCATGGGCGAGCCCCTGGCAAACTACGACCACTTGCTGAAAGCGCTCCGAATACTTAACGCGCCTTGGGGCGGCGGCATTGGTGCGCGCAAAATTACTATTTCCACCAGCGGGCTAGCGCCACAGATTCGCAAGCTCGCAGCTGAACCGGAACAATTCCGTCTTGCAATCTCGCTACATGGCGCGACCGACGAAGTACGCGCTCGCATCATGCCGGTGAACCGAAAGTATCCGCTCCCCGAATTGGCTGCCGCGCTTGGGGATTATCAGCGTGCGAAGGATCAACTTATCACTTTCGAATACATCCTAATCGCAGGAATGAACGATGGCCTAGATCAGACCAAGCCGCTGGCTAACTTAGCCGGACGACTTCGCGCGAAAGTGAACTTGATCCCTTACAACACTGTCGAGGGACTGCCGTGGGCTCGTCCTTCCGAGGCCACTTGCGAGCAATTTCTAGCCGCCCTTGAGAAGTTTGGAGTCACCGCTACCTTGCGCCGTGAGAAGGGTGGCGACATTGATGCCGCGTGCGGCCAGTTGCGGCTCAGAACTGAACGAGAATTGAAACCTACGCCTGACGCCACTCACTCCCGCAGTTAACGCGACTGATAATATTTTCGGGTGTATTCTTGCACCATGCGCCAAGTGCTAAACTGCGGGACTAGTGTGGCCATGGCGCGGCGGATCTTGCCGAGCCACAAGCGCGGGATGCCGGAGGCATCGCGGTTGTAAAAGCAGGGGATAACTTCTTCAGTGAGGACCTTGAAGGTATTCTCGCTGTCACGGCGATCTTGTTCCTCGATACTCGCGGGGTGAGTGTCATCACCAATGGAGAAGCCATTGGTTCCATCGAATCCTTCTCGCCACCAGCCATCCATGATGCTCATGTTCAGGCAACCGTGGGTGCCGCACTTCATGCCACTGGTACCCGAGGCCTCGAGGGGACGGCGCGGATTATTAAGCCAAACATCACAGCCGGAAACCATCTGACGGGCGACATGGACATCGTAGTTCTCGATGAAGAACAAGTGCCCTTTGAGATCGCTGAACTTACTAAGGTGAATGATGTGCTGGATGAAACGCTTGCCCTCATCGTCGCGGGGATGGGCCTTGCCAGCAAAAATGAACTGCACGGGACGCTGCTTGTCGTGGGCCAGTTTCACGATGTTCTCGAATTGCTGAAAGATGAGCGGCGCGCGTTTGTAAGTGGCAAACCGACGCGCGAAGCCGATGGTCAGCGCGTCCGGGTTCAACATATGATCAAAGGTGATAAAATCGCCCTGCGTTAGGCGTTGACCTTGAAGCAAAAGCCGACGCCGGGAAAACTCGACCAACTCCCGGCGCAACCGATAGCGCAGGGACCACAGTTCTTCGTCAGAAATGAACGTGGAGTCGGCCATACAGGCCCAGAACTGCGGTTCGTTGATTTCACGTTCCCAATCAATAACGGGTTTGCTCTTCCAAAAGCGCGTAGTCGCGCTAGTCGAGGTGTCTGGCTGCTCATGGACGGTGGCGAGTTTTTCCCGCCAGAAACGGCGAACCGTGCCTTTCATCCAACCTGCCACATGCACCCCGTTGGTTACATGCCCAATGGGCACTTCATTAACAGGCTTGCCAGGATAGAGGCAATGCCACATCTCCCGACTGACAGCCCCGTGAAGTTCGCTAACGCCATTGGCGGCGCGGGAGCCCTTGAGTGCCAACACCGTCATGCAAAACGGCTCGCGCTCATCAGAGGGATGCACGCGCCCCAGCCCCATCAACTCTTGGTGGGATAGTTTCAAGTTGGCGGAGAACTGGTTTGCCGCGAAGCTCATGAGCTCGCTGCTGAACCGATCGTGCCCGGCCTCGACTGGTGTATGAGTGGTGAACAGGCACTGCTGTTTCGTTTCGGTCCACGCCTGCCCAAAGGGCTTCCCCTCCGCCATTTTTTCGCGCGCCAGTTCCAGCGTGAGGAACGCTGCATGGCCTTCGTTCATGTGGAAAGTTGAGGGTTGCAAGCCCAACTCGCGGAGGAGTCGCACGCCGCCGACACCCAGCAGGATTTCTTGCATCACGCGGGTGGTGCTGTCGCCGCCGTAAACGCGAAGAGTGAGATCCCGCTGATGGGGCTCGTTCTCAGGGAGATTCGCGTCAAGGAGATACACTGGACAACGGCCGACGTTGGCGCGCCACGCACGGAAACTCATCGTGCTAGTCGCCACCTTCACCGTGCAAACCAAAGGATCTCCGTTGGGGTTGAGCACCGGCTCAATAGGTAAGTTCTGCGGATTTAGCTGCGCATAATACTCTGTTTGCCAGTTATCCGCGTTGACGGTCTGCTGGAAGTAGCCCTCACGGTAAAAGAGCGTAATGCCCACGAAGCCTAGACCAAGATCACTTGCCGCCTTGGCGTGATCACCCGCCAGCATCCCGAGGCCTCCTGCCGCAATTGGCAAAGTTTCATGAAAGCCGAATTCGGCACTAAAGTATGCGACGGGATTCTTCAACAACTCTGGCGCATTCTGTGCGCCCCAAGTGTCTTTACTGTGCAGGTACGCATCGAAATTTTTAATTACCGTGCGCACTCGATCGGCAAACTCGGGCTCTTGGAGACGCATCCGCAGTTCATAGTCGGATACCTCGTGCAAGATAGCGACGGCGTTGTGGTAGAGGTTGGTCCAGCCACGCGGCGAGAGGTCGTGAAAAATTTCCTGCGGCTCTTGGTTCCAAGTCCACCAGAGATTCTTGGAAAGGCGATGCAGACCGGCAGTCAATTCGGCGAGTTCGGAAGTTGTCAACGGTTTGAGGTTCATGACGCAGCATTGCCACGGGAGACTAGACTTGAGATGCCACCCATAAGCGACACGAGGCTATTGGGGCCATTTCTACCCGGCAAACAAAAAGCCCGCATGGTTTGAATGAATTATTTCCCTCTTAAGCCTATGATTGGCTACCGGCTCTCGCGTCCTTGAAATGCGCAAACTAAACTTGAGCATCAGGTTAGGTCTGATGTTGATGGACTTTAGGGTCTGCTCGATGGCGAAAACCCTCGTGCGGACGGCTGATGGCTCTTAAAAAAGGTTTTCCTGCCGTTTGCACACGGCCGCTAGCCACCTTATCAAGGCATTCGCGAAGACCCCACCCGGGGCCCGATTCCTGAACCTTGCCACGCAAAGCTCGCCTCAGGGTCCGTTTTCTTTTCCCTGGGGACAAAAACTGCTTGCGAAATGCCACTATGTCTGTAACTTCTGTCTGTTCAGAAATATCAAACTCGTCATGCAAGTTCTTGGCTCCGTACCACAAAAGTTCATCCTCCACTGGGGCGAGATGGGCACGCGCTGGGGCATCAATCGCACCGTCGCCCAGCTCCATGCGTTGCTCTTCATCTCCCCCCGGCCACTGCACGCCGAGGACATCTCGGACACGCTTCAAGTCGCCCGCTCCAACGTCAGCAACAGCCTCAAGGAGCTCCAAGCTTGGGGCATAATCCGCCGTGTTCACATGATGGGCGACTCAAGGGATCATTACGAATCGATGAAAGACGTCTGGGAGATGTTTCGCGTAGTGCTAGACGAGC
>Ga0194134_10003998_pt1 | contig 15241 bp, 11 predicted proteins | sample TA2KigOff0mmetaG_FD_148602 | JGI IMG/M metagenome (GOLD analysis project Ga0194134, IMG submission 148602) | Freshwater microbial communities from Lake Tanganyika, Tanzania - TA2015056 Kigoma Offshore 0m | ecosystem: Environmental > Aquatic > Freshwater > Lake | place: Tanzania: Lake Tanganyika... | reverse complement strand
GCGGCTGGAGGTGTGGGCCCCCCCGCGGGAGTGCCGCTGGACGGCCCGCGGCTGGACGGCGCGTGGGCCCGCGGCTGCGCGGCGCTGGGCTTCGTGGCATGGGAGCTGGGGCTTGCGGCGCACGAGCCTTGGGCGCAGGGGCCGTTGCGGTGGGTGCTGCTGCCGGACGAGGCGTTCGCGGACGTCCCGGGGGCGGAAGGGGCGGGCGCGCTGACGGTGGATGCTGCGGAGGGGGACGCGCTGGCCACCCCCCTTGGGCTGATGCAGGACGCCGCCGAGCTGGACGACACGCTCGTCCACGAGCTCGTCCACGTGGTGCAGGGGAGGCTCGTTCCGGGCGGCAACGGCATCCCCTGGTTCGTGCACGAGGGGATGGCTGTCTCGGCCGGGGCCCGGTACGGCCGGGGCCTCCACGGGCGCGCCACCGGGCCCGTGGAGGGCTACCTCGCGGATGCCTCCGCCGCCGAGGTGGCCGAGGCGCTCGCCCGCTCCGGGGGGGAGGACCTCACCGGGGCGGTGGACGGGCCGAAGGAGGCGCACGGGCTGTCGGAGTCCGCGGGCGGGCTCTTCGTTGAGCACCTGCGCCTCGAATTCTCAGGCGCCCAGCCGCGGCTGCTCGCCGCCGTATCCTGGGCAGGCGCCGAGGGGTTCGGCGCCGCCTTCTCGCGCGCCTTCGGGGGGCTCACCGTTGTGCAGGCAAGGGATGGGCTGCTCCGCAGGGTGGCCGGGACGGAAGGGGACTGGGCGGCGCGGGCGGCAGGCGCCGCCTTTGTCCCGGGGGTGTCTCCGGCCGGGGACGGGGCGCCCGCGGGGCAATGGTGGGGCGGGGTGGAGTAGGTCAGCTCGCGCGCGCTGCTCACCCGTTCCCGGAGCTCCCGTGCGCTCGCCACCGAGTTCGAGTGTGATCTGGAGTCCATGCTCGACGCCATTGCACGCGAGAGCTTGTTCAGTGCCATCCACGTCCAGACACTGGTCGCGGAGGCGCGGCGATGAACGGCACGCCCCCCGAAGTCGAGGAGCGGCTGCGCGTCCTGATGCAGCGGCGAACCGGGCTTCAGCGGCTCCAGATGTGCGCGGAGATGGTCGCCAGCGCGCGGACCATGCGGGCCATGGGCCTCGAGGCCGAAGGCCTGGTGCCCGGTACCGTGGCGTTTCGCGAGCGGGTGTTCCTCGCCTTGTACGGCCAGGACTTCACGCCGGAAGAACGCGAGCGTTGGCGCGGGAGGCTCCGGGCGCGCTGGGCCGGGCAACGGATGCAACCTGGACTGCTGGCGGGTCGTCCATTCGCTGGGGCACCTGGCCTGACGGAAGGCGCCCCACCTACCGGCCGCGCGGTTCCGCCGCCCGCGCAGATCCGCTAACCTTCCCGCCTCACATGTCTGCCCACCCCCCCACGGCCCCGCTGCGCTCGGCGGCCGTCCTTCTCTTCTTGTGCCTCCCTGCCTGCTCCGAGGACCGCATCCGCAAGGCGCTCCCCCCGGATGTCCGGGTGGACACCTGGACGCAGCAGTCCGCCTCCCGCATCGACGTGCTGTGGGTGGTGGACAACTCCGGGTCCATGGAGCCCCGGCAGGCCAACCTGGCCCGCAACTTCGGCAGCTTCATCGACGTCTTCACGAAGAACGCCATCGACTACCGGCTGGCCATCACCACCACGGACACCTTCCAGGACAAGGGGGCCTTCAAGGGCAGCCCCGCCGTCATCTCCCCGAAGACGCCCAGCCCGGTGGCCGCCTTCCAGTCCAACATCCGCGTGGGCACGGCCGGCAGCCCGTACGAGGCGGGCATGGACGCCGCCGTCATGGCCCTGGATGCCCGCGCCGCTCTTAACGCCCCCATCCTGGAGGCCCGGGAGACCTGCCGCACCGGCTGCCTGGACAAGGCCAACACCAGCACCTGCCAGGCCAACTGCGACGTGGCGCATGCCGTGGAGTTCCTCCGGCCGGACGCGTACCTCTACATCGTCTTCGTCACGGACGAGGAGGACAAGTCCGGCAACCCGGACCTTCGCTACTACTACCGCAGGCTGGAGACCGCGCTGGGGCCCGGCAACGACGGCATGGTGAGCAGCGCGGCCATCATCGGGGACGTGCCCACCAACAGCTGCAACGCCACGCCGGGTACCCGCTACAAGCAGCTGGCGGAGCTGGCCGGGGGGGAGCTGGGCAGCATCTGCGACCCGGAGTTCGCCACCACCCTGCGCAAGCTGGCCACCTCCGCCGTGGGGCTGAAGCGGAAGTTCGCCCTGGCCAAGGCCCCCAACGTCTCCACGCTGCAGGTGCGCATCCTCTACCCCTGCAACGCCCCCGCGGACGTGACCGCGCCGTGCGCGCGCGTGGACCGCGCCGCCTGCACGCCGGAGGTACCCGTGGACAGCTACAACCTGGTCTGCACCCCGAAGCAGGGTGGCCCGGACGGCTGGGCGTACGAGCCGGGCGGGCCGGTGGTCTTCTTTGCCGGCGAGTCCGTCCCGGGCGTCAACGCGAAGGTGGAAATCCAGTACTACGAGGAGGGCAAGCCATGACCCAGCGCCTCTCCGTCCTGTTGCTGGTGCTGGCCACCGCCTGCGGCGGGGACAACGTGGCCACCGTCCGGCCGCGCCTGGTGCCCCCGGTGGAGCGCCAGGACTTCGGTCCCGTGCCGGTGCTCAACGAGCGGCGGGCAGACATCATCCTCTCCAATGTGGGGCGCGCCCCGCTCAAGGTGAACTCGGCGGTCATCCAGGAGCCGGGCGTGCCGTTCCGCGTGGTCTCCTTCCCCCCGGAGCTGGCCGGGGGCACCTCCGCCGCGGTGGTGGTTGCGTTCCTGCCCCCGCTGGAGCAGCCGTACGCCGCCACGCTCGCGCTGGAGACGGACGACGCGGAGAACCCCCTGGTCACCGTGGCCCTGGCCGGGACCGGGAGCACCAAGGCAAAGATGGAAGTGGTCCCCGAGGCGCTGGACTTCGGCACCGTGGCCGAGGGCACCTCCGCGGTGAAGACGCTCACCGTGAAGAGCACCGGCACGGCGGACCTGGTGCTCGAGGAAATTGCTCTGGTGGACGGCACCCCGTCCGCCTTCTCCTTCGTGGGCAGCACCAAGACGCCCGCCACGGTGAAGGCCGTGGCCGCCACGGGCCTGCCCGGGGAAATCCAGCTGACGGTGAAGTTCACCGCGGTGCCCGGCGAACCCGCCGCCCAGGCCGGCGCGGTGCGCCTGCGCTGCACGGACCCGGACCGCCCGGAGGTGCTCGTCACGCTCGCCGCCGCCATCAACCGCGCACCGGTGGCCGCCATTGCCCCAGTGGGCAACGGCGCCCCCGGCATGGTGGTGGCGCTGGACGGCACCGACAGCAACGATCCGGACGGACACACCCCGCTCACCTACAGGTGGACGCTGCGCCAGAAGCCGCTCGGCAGCGCCACCGCCCTCACCCCCCCGGACGCCGCCGAGGCCAGCATGACCCTGGACCCCACGCTGCCCGGCCAGTACGAGGTGCAGCTGGAGGTGACGGACGCGCTCGGCGCGAAGTCCCTCACCCCCGCCCGCCTCACCGTGGTGGCCTCCCCCGCCCAGAAGCTGCTCGTGGAGCTGTTCTGGGACAACGCGGTGACGGACCTGGACCTCCACGTCACCAACGCCCCCGGAGCGCCCCTGGGCACGGACGCGGACTGCCACTACGCCAACCGGGCCCCGGACTGGGGCGTGGCGGGGGACGCCTCGGACGACCCCGGCTACCTGCGGGACGCGCTCACCGGGTACGGGCCGGAGGTGTTCGGCTACGTCAACCCCGTGGAGGACACCTACCGGGTGCACGTGGTGCTCGCGAGCGCCCACCTGCAGCCGCTCCCCACCTCCAACGCCACCGTGCGCGTGTACCAGTACGGGGTGCTCAAGGGGGAGTTCAAGAAGACGCTGGACTCGGAGGGGGAGGCCTGGCCCGTGGTGGACATCACCTGGCCCTCCGGGGCGCTCGCGCCCGTACCGGAGGCGGCGCCGTGACGGCGCGTGCCCTCGCGGCGTGGGCCGCGTGCGTGGTGCTCACCGCCTGCCCGGCAGCGAAGCCCGTGGCCACCCCGGACGCGGGGACGGAGGAGACGTGCGCCGCCCGCGCGGACTGCAGCGGGGGGCGCATCTGCACGGACGAGGGGCGCTGCGCCCCGTGCGAGTCCACCGGCCAGTGCCTGCTGCGCGAGCAGTGTGACCCGGAGACCCGCGGCTGCACCTACCGGGACGGCTGGGGCGCGGACTGCGCCGCCAACGAGCAGTGCCAGGCCGGCGAGTGGTGCAAGCAGGGGCTCTGCCGGGACCGCACCGCGGTCAACCTGTGCACCTCGGGGGATTCCGCCGAGTGCCCCACCGGCCAGCGCTGCAACGGCGCCACGTTGGTGTGCGAGGAGGACCTGGGCTGCGTCGCGGACGCGGACTGCGCCGCCACGGAGGCGTGCAACACCGGGCTGCGCCGGTGCGTGCCGCGCTGCACCGCGGAGGACCAGTCGGAGGTGTGCAGCCCCGGGGAGAAGTGCGTGGCGAGCCTCTGCGTGCAGTGCGCGGCGGACGCGGACTGCGGCCCGGGGCTCACGTGCGACGCGGCGGGGCGCTGCGCGGCCTCCGCCCGCTGCTACGGCAACGCCCAGTGCAAGGTGCCGCTCGTCTGCTACCTGCAGACGGGCGAGTGCGTGTCGAAGCTGCCGCCGTGCGTGACGGACGCCGCATGCCCGGCCGCCGAGCGCTGTGACGTGGGCACCGGCCGCTGCGTGCCGCGCCAGTGCCAGCCGGACGCGCTCGAGCCCAACAACCAGGCCACCGCCGCCTTCCCGGCCCAACCCAGGGCGTACGGCTACCTCACGCTGTGCGCGGGGGACCAGGACTGGTTCTCGCTGCAGCTGCAGCGCGGGGACCAGCTGGGCATCAACGTGGACGCGGACCCGTTCGCCGAGGACACCTTCACCACCGTGGTGCAGGACAGCGCGGGGCGGACGCTTGCCACGGGCAAGCTGCTCGCCTCCTTCGTGGCGGGGGCCCCGGGGAGCTACGCCGTGGGCGTCTCCAGCACGGACCCGTTCCAGCCCTACGACGTGACGTTTCTGCTGTCCCGGGGCACCCCCTGCACCGACGACGGCTTCGAGCCCAACGACGCGGCCGCCCAGGCCACGCCCGCCAATGCCGCCGTCAGCCTCCCCGGGAACGTGTGCCCGCAGGACCAGGACTGGTTCCGGCTGGACGTGCCGCCCGGGAAGGGGCTGCAGGTGACGCTGGGCCAGTACACCCCATCCGCGGGGCTGCTGGAGCTGTGCGTGTTTGACGGGCAGGCGCAGCTGGGCTGCTCGGACGACCCTGCCCTCACCCGCGTCTCCATCTCCTCCGCCTTCGCCGCCGGCCGGCCGCTGCATGCCCGCGTGCGCGCCCCGGATGGCCGGGTGCAGAACAGCTACTTGCTCGAGGTGTCCTACCCATGAGTGTCGCCCTCCGCCGCGCCGCGGTCCTGTCCCTCCTCGCCGCGGCGCTCGGTGCCTGCGGCGGCTGCCCCCGCAGCAGCGCCAACTCGGACGCGGGCACGGAGGTGGACGCCGGCGCCCCCGCGGAGGACGCGGGGGTGGACGGCCCGGACGCCGGCGCGCCGGACGCGGGGACGGGGGGCGAGGACGGCGGGGTGTCCGAGTTCAAGCTGCTGCGCGTGCTGCCCCCGCGCGGCGGCACCGCGGGCGGGGCGCAGGTGGTGCTGCAGGGCAGCGGCTTCGTGCAGGGCGTGGCCGCCACCGCCACCGGGGCCAGGAAGCTCACCAGCGTGAAGTTCGGCGCCAACCCGGTGCAGGATTTCCAGGTCATCGACGACGAGACCATTGACCTGCGGGTGCCGCCCGGGGCGCGCGGGCAGGTGAACGTCACCCTCACCAGCCCCCGCGGCACCGCCACCTGCGACGGCTGCTTCACCTACTTCGAGGAGCTGTACGTCACCGGCGTCTCGCCCGGCGAGGGGCCCACTTCCGGCGGGACCGAGGTGACGCTCTCCGGACAGGGGCTGATGCCCGGGCTGCAGGTGCTGTTCGGTGGCCTCACCAGCCCGAGCGTGACGTGGGTGTCCACCTCGCAGGTGCGCGCGGTGGCCCCGCCCGGGGCGGCGGGCGCGGTGGACGTCACGGCCTACGACAAGAACGGCGTGGGGATGGTCCGCAACGGCTTCCGCTACGTGGCAGACACGCGCGTAACCGCCATCAGCCCGCCGGTGGGGCCGCTCTCCGGCGGCACCGAGGTGGTGCTTGCGGGCGCGGGGCTGTCCGGGGCCACAGGGGTCCGCTTCGGCGCGCAGCCGGCCGCCGCCTTCACGGTGGACTCGGACGGGCAGCTGTCTGCCACCACCCCCGCCGCCACCCAGCCGGGCGCGGTGGACGTCACCGTCACCACGCCGCGCGGCAGCTGGACGGTGAAGTCCGGCTTCACCTACGCGGAAGCGGCCGGGCCGTTCGCCGCCTTCGCGCTGTCCCCGCGGCTGGGGCCGCCGGCCGGGGGGACGCGCGTGCTGCTCACCGGGCAGGGGCTGGACGCCGCCGGGCTGTCCGTCACCGTGGGTGGGGCGACCGTGCTGCTGGGGGCGCGCACTGCCACCTCCGCGGAGCTGTTCATGCCGCCGCGGGCCGGCACGCCGCGCATCTCCGACGTGGCGGTGTCCGACGGCACCACCACCCGCACGCTGTCCGGCGGCTGGACGTGGCAGCTGCAGCTGCAGTCCGTCACCCCGGCCGCGGGGCCCCTGGCCGGCGGCACCGCGGTGACGGTGGCGGGCGAGGCCCTGCCCCCGGACGCGGTGGTGCGCGTGGGGGCGCTGCAGGCCACGCCTGCCGGCGCGGTGACGGAGACGGCCGCCCCGGTGACGACGCCCGCGGGCCCGGGCGGGGCGCCGGTGCCGGTGCGCGTCCACGCAGCCTCCGACGTGGAGAACGAGGCCACGCTGCCCGCCGCCTACACCTTCGAGGAGCCGCTCACCGTGGGGCGCGCCCAGCCGGACCGCGGCGCCATTGCGGGCGGGACGCTGGTGACGGTGCTGGGGACGGGATTCGGCCCGGGCACGCTCGTCACGTTCGGGACGGACAAGGCCAAGGACGTGAAGGTGGTGGACGGCCACACCCTCACCTGCCGCACCCCGCGCGCGGTGTCCGTGGGGACGGTGGACGTGAAGGTGGAGCGGGGCGGGCAGGTGGACACGCTGCCCGGCGGCTTCAGCTACGTGGACCCGCGCAGCATCTCCGGCGGCCAGTCCGGCGGCCCGCTGGTGGGCACCCTCAACGTGACGGTGCTGGACGCCACCCGCGGCTATGAAGGCGCCCCGGTGCCGTCCGCCAACGTGATGCTGGGCAACGACGCGGCCACGCCCTTCCAGGGCTTCACGGACGCGCGCGGGCAGCTGGTGTTCTCGGACCCGTCGCTGGTGAAGGCGCAGGTGGTGACGGTGTTCAAGGAGGGCTACTCCTCCACCACCGTCACCTCCGTCAACGCGGAGAACCTCACCGTCTTCATCACCCGCGTGGGCGGCGGAGAGCCCTCCTCCGGCCCGCCCCCGGCAGGCACGCCCGCGTCCCTCATCTCCGGCCGGGTGACGGGCTTCAAGGCGCCGCGGCCGCTGCAGCCAGGCGAGGTGCTGGAGGCGCGCGTCTTCGTCTCCGTGCCCTCGCCGTTCTGGGGCGCCCCGTTCGGCGAGGAGTACCCGCGGGACGGCGAGACGTGGGTGGTGACGCAGGACGGCGGCAACTTCCTCGTCGCCACCTCGGCGGGGTTGCGCGCGGTGTACGCCTACTTTGGCATTGCGGACAACCAGGCCGGCACCTTCACGCCGTACCGGATGGGCGTCCGCCGCAACGTGCCGGCCTCCCCGGACACCCCGGCCACCAACCAGGACATCATCCTGGACATGGCGCTGGACGTGACGGTGCCCGTCACCATCGACCAGCCGGTCACCTACCCCGGCGGCGTGGCGGGGCTGCACGGCCTGTACGCCTGGCTGGACCTGGGGGCGGAGGGCTTCGTCGCCAACCCGTACAACACCGCGGCCCGGGGCAGCAGCCGCAGCGGCCCGGGCGGCACCGGCACGGGGCAGGGCACGGTCATCACCTCGCCCGGCACGCCGGTCAGCTTCCCCGGCTTCCCGCAGCTGGACGGCAGCAATTTCCTCTTCGTGGCCCACGCGCAGGAGCCCACGGGGGCGCTCTCGGGCCTGCCCTACAGCTACGCCTTCCGGCGCCAGCCGGGGGACCTCTCGCTGGGGGTGACGGTGGGGCCGCTGTTGCCGGTGCCCACTGTCACCGCCCCGGACTACCCCTCGGTGATGTTCGACGGGACGGTGAGCTGGGCGCGGGCGACGGGGACGCTGCCGGACGTGCAGGAGGTGAAAATCGTCAAGCTGACCATGATGGGGCTGGTGACGCTCTGGCAGGTGGTGCTGCCCGGCACCGAGACCACCGTCACCTTGCCGCAGCCCGCGGTGGCAGCGCTGCGGGCCACCGAGCCCACCACCGTGCTCTACGTGCTGCACTACGGCAGCCGGTCCCCCCGCTTCGGCTACGCGCAGTGGACGTACGACGCGCTCTCGCCCCTGGGCTGGAGCAGCTACACCGTCTCCCTCTCCGACGGCTTCTTCCCATGAGCAACCGCCCTCCATCCGTCCTGCCGCGCGCCGGGCACGCGCTCCCCGCCCTGCTGCTGGCAGGCCTGGCGCTGTCCGGCTGCCGCGACAACACCGTGCGCAGCACCGGGTGCGAGCAGGACTCGGACTGCGGCAGCCCGGCGTCCGCCTACAAGTGCGAGACGGAGACGGGCGCCTGCCTGTGCCGCACCAACCAGGGCTGCATGGCCACGGAGTTCTGCAACGCCTCTGGCTTCTGCCAGGATCGGGCCGGGTGCGAGAAGAACGCGGACTGCCTGGACGCCGCGCTGGTGTGTGACACCACCACCGGCAGCTGCATCTCCCGCGGCCGCTGCACCACGGACCTGCAGTGCCCGCTGGGGCAGGTGTGCGGGCCGGCCTCGGCCTGCGTGGAGGGGTGCCGCCGGGACGGGGACTGCGAGGGGGTCTCCTGCCGCTGCGGGGACGGGGCGTGTGACGCGGACGGCGGCCAGCTGGGGGCGTGTGACCCCACCTTCTGCTCCTCGGACCGCTTCTGCCGCTTCGGTGAAATCTGCGGCGTTCAGGTGGACTCGGGCGTTCCCTACGCCCGGTGCGGCGAGGACTTCGACCCGGTGCGCCGCCCCTACTGCAGCAATTGCAGCTTCGGCGGCGGGGACGCGCTGTGCGGCAACGGCCCCAACTTCTGCCTCATCGACACCCAGAACGTGGGCAACTACTTCTGCGGCGTGGACTGCAGCGAGGGGCAGGCCTGCCCGCGCGGCTACGGCTGCCAGGACGTCATCGTGGTGGGGGGCGGGGCGCTGCCCCAGTGCAGCGCGGCCAACCCCTCCTGCCCGTCCAATCCGGCGCTGCCCTGCGCCACGGACGCCGAGTGCCCCCGCGGCGGCAGCTGCGCCAAGACCCCCGGGGCCCCCAACGGATTCTGCGCCGGGCAGTGCGCCGTCAGCGAGGGGGACCCGGTGGGGTACTGCACCTGCCTCGTGGACAGCGACTGCGCACAGGAGACCTGCAGCGCCGGCCGGTGCAGCATCAGCAAGCGCGCGTGCGTCACGGACGGGGACTGCCGCACCATCCGCTGCGTGGACTTCAACGGCGTGGGTGGCTGTCTGATTGGACAGAATTGCGCCCCGGACGAGGGGCTGTCCTGCCTGCAGGTGCAGTAGCTGCCCATGGCCGCGCTTCCCCCCATCCCCATGGAGGTGCTCCCCGCGGGCAGCCCGCTGCGGGCGGCGGTGGCGCCGCTGCAGCCGGGAGAGGAGGGGCGCGCCCCGGTGCTGGTGGACGTGGGCGAGCCGGGCGGGTGGGAGGCGCTGGCGCAGCTGGCGTGGGGCGCCCGGCCGGTGGTGGCGGTGGTGGGGGATGACCCGGCAGACGTGCGCCGGGCCCACACCTGCGGGGCGTGGGAGGTGGTGCACGCCGGGAGGCTTGCGGCGGAGCTGCCCTTCCGGCTGGAGGGGGTGCTTGCCCGGGCGCGGCAGGGGCACCACCTGCTGCTCCTGCAGCAGCTGGCCGCGGGCTACGCCGCCGCGGAGGCCCCCGAGGCGCTCCTGCACGAGGTGACGCGCTGGCTGGCGGAGACCATGGGCATCCAGCGCGCCGCGCTGGTGGCGCTGGACGCGCAGGAGGGGGTGGGCTTCCTCGTGGCCAGCTCGGACGACAGCACCCGGAAGGGGCAGCGCATCGAGCTGGAGCGGTACCCGGAAATCCGCGAGGTCATCCGCACGCAGGCCCCGGTGCTGCTGGAGGAGGCGCAGGGCCACCCGCTGCTGGAGCAGGCCCGTGGCCCGCTGGCGGCGCAGGGTGTGCAGGCCATTGCGGCGCTGCCGCTCCTGCAGCGCGGGGGGGTGACGGGGGTGCTGCTGCTCCGTGCCGGCGGGGGGCGCAGCAGCTTCAGCCCGGAGGAGCTCCAGGTGTTGGCCTCGGTGGCCCACGCCACGGCGCTGGCGCTGCGGCATGTGCGGCTGCTGGAGTCCGTTCGCGGCCAGTCCGAGCGGGAGCGGCGGGCGCGGGCGGCGGTGGAGGCCATCCAGCAGGCCAAGGACTTCCTCGAGCGGCTCATCGACTCGTCGGTGGACGCCATCCTCGCGGCAGACCTGCGCGGCCGCATCATCCTGTTCAACAAGGGGGCGGAGGACATCTGCGGCTACACCGCGGAGGAGGCGCGCGCCCTCAACGTCCAGCGACTGTACCCGGCCGGGGATGCCCGGGAGCTCATGCGGGCGCTGCGGGCGGGCGGAGGGCGGCTGGGGCCGCGCCGGCAGGACATCCTCACGAAGTCCGGCGAGCGGGTGCCCGTCAACATGACCGCCTCTGTCGTGTACCAGGACGGGCGGGAGGTTGCCACGCTGGGCATCTTCTCGGACCTGCGCACGCTGATGCGGCTGGAGCAGAAGCTGACGGAGACGGAGGGGCGGCTGCAGGAGAGCGAGAAGAACGCCGTGCTGGTGGCGCTGGCCGGCACCGCCGCGCACGAGCTCAACCAGCCCCTCACCTGCGTGCTGGGGTACGCGGAGTTGCTGCGCCGCCGGGCCTCCCCCGCCTCCCCGAACAGCAAGGCCCTGGAGGCCCTCCACCGCGAGGCGGAGCGGATGGCAGACATCGTCCGGAAAATTGGAAAAATCACCCGCTACGAGACCAAGGCGTACGTGGGAGACCAGGTCATCGTCGACCTCGACAAGGCGTCCTCGCATGAAGACTGAAGTCACCCCGCTTTCCGCCCCCGCCGTGCCGCTGCCCAGCCAGGCCGAGGCGCTGCTTTCCCTGGGGCGTGAGGTGGCCGGGGCCACCTCCGAGGAGGCGCTGGTGCAGGTGGTGGCCCGGGCGCTGCGGGGGCTGCTCCCCGGGCGCGCCTTCGCGGTGCGGGTGACGGACCCGCGCAGCTTCGCCCTCACCTCTCTGTACGCCGAGGGGCCGCTGAAGGACCCGGCCACGGGGCCCCTGGTCATCAAGCGCAGCGCGGTCCAGCGCACCGGGCTGCGGCTGGACGAGCAGGCGGCCGGGCGCGTGGAGGTGGTGGACGGCCCGGTGCCGCTGCTGTTCGAGGGCACGGCGCGGGGGCTGTCCGCGCCCCTGGTGGCGTCCGGGCAGCTGTTCGGCCTGCTCAACGTGGAGGTGGGGCCGGAGGGCCCTGCGGACCTGGAGGCGGACGCGCGCGTGCTCATCCAGGTGGCCAACCTGGTGGCGGTGGGAATGCGCACCGCCAAGCTGATTGACGAGCTGAAGTTCGTCCGCGGCTCGCTGGAGGAACTGCTCGAGCACGCCAACGCCCTCATCTGCGCCACGCGGCTGGACGGCACGGTGCTGATTTTCAACGGGGCGCTGTGCCGGCTGACGGGGCTTCACCGCGAGCAGGTGCTGGGGCGACCACTCTCGGCGCTGGTGCCGGACGAGGAGCGGGCGGCGTTCGAGGCGGTCATGGCGGAGGCGGTGGCCGGGCGGCCGCTGTCCAACGTGGAGACGCGGCTGCGGGCGGCGGGGGGGCGCGAGGTGCGGGTGGCCTTCTCGTTCTCCGCGCTGCCCAACGGGGAGCAGGCAGACGGCGTCATCGCCATTGGGCAGGACCTCACCGCGCTGCGGGCGCTGGAGCGGGCGGTGGTGCACTCGGAGCGGCTGGCCTCCCTGGGGCAGCTGGCCGCCTCGGTGGTGCACGAAATCAACAACCCGCTGACGGCCATCCACACCTACGCAGACGCGCTGCTGGCCCGGCGGGTGGGGCAGCCGGACGCGGATGCGGGGGAGCAGGAGAAGCTGCGCCGCATCCTGGACAACACGGACCGGGTGCTGCGCTTCGCCCAGGACCTGGTCACCTACGCCCGCCCCCCGTCCGACACGCGGACGGACCGGGTGGACGTGCACCGGCTGCTGGACCTCTCCGTCAGCTTCAGCGAGCACGTGCTGCACAAGCACGGCGTCACCGTGGAGCGGGACTACCAGCCCGTGCCCCCGGTTCAGGGCAGCCGCAGCAACCTGGTGCAGGTGTTCGTGAACCTGCTCACAAACGCCTGCCACGCCCTGCAGCCCGGTGGGCGCGTCCGGCTGTCGGTGGAGCCGGAGGGGCAGGGGGTGCTCATCCGCGTGGCAGACACCGGGTGTGGGATTCCAGCGGACGTTCTCCCACGCATCTTCGAGCCGTTCTTCACCACCAAGGCGGAGGGGATGGGGACGGGGCTGGGGCTCTCCATCGCCCATTCCATCGTCCAGCGCCACGGGGGCAGCCTGCGCGTGGAGAGCAGCCCGGGCGAGGGGACGACGTTCTCCATCCGCCTCCTGGCGTGATCCATTGGCATTGACACCTTTCCGGGGCTGCGGGTAGGATCCGCGCCCTCTTTCAACCGCGCCCGCGACGGGCGCGCGGAGGCCGAAGTCCATGAACGTGTCGTCTCTGAGCAACCTCGCCGTGTTCGCAAACGCCGGTGGCGGCGGCAACGAGGGCCTTTTCGCCTCGTTGGCCAAGCGGTACGTCGAGGGCGGCTGGGGCATGTGGCCCATCACCGTGTGCCTCGTGGTTGCGCTGGCCATCATCATCGAGCGGTCCGCGGTGCTGTTCTTCTCCGCGTCCATCAACAAAGACGGCTTCGTCAAGGGGCTGAAGCGGCACATCTACGAGGGCAACCTCGACCAGGCCATCAACTACGTGGCGGGCCAGAAGCCCACTCCGCTGACCTCCGTCATCAAGGCGGGCCTGATGAACGTCCCGAAGGGCGAGGACGAGGTGCAGGCGGCGCTGGACGAGGCCACCCTGCGCGAGACCCCGACGCTGGACGCCCGCACCGGCTACCTGGCCATGCTCGGCAACGCGGCCATGCTCTCCGGCCTGCTCGGCACGGTGTCCGGCCTCATCAGCTGCTTCGAGGCGGTGGCCAATGTGAACCCGGCCGACAAGGCCACCATCCTGGCGAACGGCATCTCGGAAGCCATGAACTGCACCGCGTTCGGCCTCATCACGGCCATCCCCGCGCTGGTGGCCTTCTCCATCCTGATGGGCCGCACGCAGCATCTCATCAATGACATCAACGAGACGTCGGTGTCGGTGCTGAACCTCATCGTGGCGAACAAGGACAAGTTCAAGGGCGCCACGCTGCCCTCGGGCCAGTAGTCCGGACGTTCCCGCAGGGCCGGCCCGGTCAAGGCGGCAGGGTGGTCGTCCGCACCTTGCCCGGGCCGTTGTCTCAGCTGACGCAGCAGCCGCAGCAACCGAAGCAGCCGTTTTCGCAGCACCGCTGTATGGGGTAAGGAAAGGAGCAGGTCGATGGCCGGCGGAATGGACCTTGGGGACTCTGGTGGAAAGGGCAAGAAGAAGCCCCTCGACACCGCCATCAACCTCGTCCCGTTCATCGACCTGATGGCGGTGACCATCAGCTTCCTCATCATGACGGCGGTGTGGACGCAGATTGGCCGGCTCCAGGTGCAGCAGTCCGGTGGTCCCTCGGACCCCAACCAGGAGCAGCAGGACCAGAAGACCGTCCCGGTGACGCTGCTCATCACCGAGAAGGAGCTGAAGCTGACGGTGGGGGGCTCCACGTATGATCCCATCCCGGTCACCCGCACCGAGACCCGCAAGCTGGACCTCGTCAAGCTGACCGCGAAGCTGAAGGAGCTGCGCCAAAGCCTCCCGGACCAGTCGCAGATTACCCTCCAGACGGAGGACGCCGTGCGCTACGAGGACCTCGTCCGCATCATCGACGAGTGCATCGGCGCGGGGCTGCCCAACGTCTCCGTCTCCCCGGCCATGGGCTGACGCCCACCCCCTTCACCCCGGAACCCACAGCGCCATGCCCATCGTCACTCCCGGCTTCCGCTACGGTAAGCGCCTCCGCAAGTCCCACATCTTCGGGGGCCACGGCCCCGGCAAGAAGGGCACCTTCGCGGACCTGCTCATCACGCCGCTGGTGGACATGTTCGTCATCATCGTGCTCTTCCTCATCGCCAACTTCTCGGCGACGGGCGAGGTGCTCAGCATGACGAAGGAGGTCCAGCTGCCCGAGGCTTCCAACGTGAAGGAGGTGGAGATGGTCCCGGTGGTGATGGTGACCAAGCAGCAGGGCGGGGACGTCAACTCCGGCCAGGTCATCCTCTCCGGCACCGTCATTGGCCGCGTGGACGAGCTGTCCAAGGAGGACTACCTCAACATTCCCGCGCTGGAGGAGAAGCTGCGGGAGATGAAGAAGCAGTACGAGGACCTGCGTGCGCTGGCCAACGACCAGGACGGCTTCAAGGGTGACGTGAACATCCAGGCGGACAAGGACGTGCAGTTCAAGATTGTGAAGCGCGTCATGTTCAGCTGCGCCACTGCCGGCTACAACAACATCAATTTCGCCACCCTGCAGATTGCCGTCCCCGAGGCCCCCAAGGCCGCCGCCCCCGCCGCGCCGTAGTCTCCCTTCCAGCGGTGACACCCACCCGCCCCGGTCTCCTCCACGCTGGAGGGTCCGGGGCGAGGTGCTCCTACGGCTTCAACCAGCGCCGCGCCTGCTCTCCACCGAAGCGGCACACCAGGCCCACCAGCAGGAAGCGGACAGAGCGGCCCACCAGCGCGGCCAGCAGGAAGCGGGCGAGCGGCACCTGCACCACGCCGCTGCCAATGGCCACCAGCTTGAAGGGCGTGGGCAGCACGGAGGCCATGAGGATGAGTACCCAGAGGTT
>Ga0194134_10003997_pt1 | contig 15242 bp, 15 predicted proteins | sample TA2KigOff0mmetaG_FD_148602 | JGI IMG/M metagenome (GOLD analysis project Ga0194134, IMG submission 148602) | Freshwater microbial communities from Lake Tanganyika, Tanzania - TA2015056 Kigoma Offshore 0m | ecosystem: Environmental > Aquatic > Freshwater > Lake | place: Tanzania: Lake Tanganyika... | reverse complement strand
CCAGTTGCACGCAGTACTGCCACTGCGGCCCGAAGAGGACGCCCTGGAACAGCAGGCGCATCCGGCGGATCTCCCCCCCCCGCCGTGTTGCCCTCGTCGTCCCCGGTCCACGTGGCGCGGGCCTGCGCCCGCACCCGCGTGGTCAGGCTGAACCGCTCGTCCGCCGTCCGGACGGTGACCCCCTTCCCCAGCGCGGCGGACACGGACGGAGCCTCGGACGCCCACCCGGCGGAAGCCACATTCAGAAGGCCGATTGCTGATAGTCGACAGATTTTCTTCTGGAGGTGGCCCATGGACCCGGCAGCTAGGCCGCTCGGAAGCAACCGGGCAAGCGGCATGAGCGACAATGAAGGTATGTCGAAGGTTTCCACCACCCGTCCCCCCCTCCCCTCCCCAAGGATCCAAGGCCTTCCCCGTGCCCAGGACGGCGCCCCCACCGCGCGCAGCCCCGCGGCAGCGGACGGCATGGACGCCCCGGTGTCCGTGAAGCCCGGGGCCGTGCCCGAGCAGCTCTCGCGCCTGCGCGCTGCCATCCAGCACGTCGTCTCCACCGGGGCGGCGGAGGGCCCCTGGACGGATCCGGAGGGCATGTGCCTGGACCTGGCCGCCAAGTGGCAGCCCCGGCTCGCGGCCATGGGCTTCCCCGCGCGGATTGCCACCACGGACCCCGCCCTGGGCGGGGGGAGCGCGCAGGTGGACGGCCAGGAGACCTTCGCCGGGAAGTTCCACGCCTATGTCGTGGTGGACGGCGGTCCCCACGGCGAGTGGGTGGTGGACCCCTCCGTGCGGCAGTTCCTTGAACCTGCGCTCACCCGCGGCCCGGTGCCGGAGATCTTCGTGGGCTCCCACGCGGAGGCCGTGGCCCTGTTCGCGCAGGAGCCGCAGGCGCTCCGGGTGGAGCTGCATGAGGACAAGCACCTCGGCCGGTACGAGCCGTCCAGCTTCGCCTCGCTCGTCTACGCCACCGGCCGCAACGCCGCCCTCCGCATGACCCTGGAGTGAACGCCATGCCACGCGTCTCCCGCACTGGAACCTCCGCTTCCCCCGTCCCGGCATCCCCGGACCTGCTCGCGCTCGCCAACCCCCGGACGCTCCAGTCCCCGGAGGACCTGCTGGGCAGGCTCACGCGGCTCGAGTCCCGCCTGAAGGGGGATGGCCGCGTCACCTTCGCGTCCGCGTACCGCGTCATCACCCGGGCCGGACTGGATGCGCTTGCAGCCGGCAGGCTGCAGGACGTGGACACCTCCCGCGCGCTGATGACCGCCTTCGGCCGGCGCTACCTCGTGGCGCTCGAGGCCAGCCTCAAGGGAGAGGAGATCCCGCCTGCCTGGCGCTCGCACATGCAGGTCGCCGCCGGCAAGCCGCCGTCGCTGCGGGCGCTGACCGCTGCCATGGATGCGCACCTCACGGTGGACCTGGCGGAGGCGCTCGCGGAGATCCGCGCCCCGGCCAGCTACCGCGCGGACTTCCTGCGCTTCGGCGAGGCGCTCGCGGATGCCACCCCGGCGCTCGTCCGCGCGCTGAGGCGCCACGGCGTGGAGGCGGAAGCGTTCCTCGGCGGTGGCCCCGTGGGTGACGCGGTGGACGGTTTTGCAGGCGAGGGTGCCGCCAGCCGCCTGGGCTTCCAGGTGGTCCGCACCGAGGCGTGGACCTCCGGCCAGGCGCTCGGCAACCCCGCGTTCCGCCCGCTCATCCGGCACGGGCTCAACGTGGCGCTGGCCCACCGGGAGTGGCTGCTGGACCGCGTGGTGCGCTGAGCCTCGCGCCCCGCATGGCTCAGGGAGCCACCGTCCCCGCCGGCTTCAGCGCCCCGGTGGGAACGAGCAGCACCACCTCGCGGGCGTCCTTGTAGATGATGGGGGCCATGGTGGCGTAGTTGTGCGTGGCCCGGCCTCCGTTGCGGACGATGCCCATGTCGTTCCCCGAGGCGCCGCCTCCGTAATTCCAGCCGTGGCGCGTCTGGAAGATGAGCGCGCCGCTCGGCACCTCCCCGCGGAGCGCGCGGGCCTCGTACGCGTCCGCGCTCATCACCCAGGCCTGCACCTTGCCGTATGGGCTCTGGATGGTGCGGAGCCTGGCGTCCGCCATGGGCACGGACGTCCAGTGCCCCCCGCGGATCAGCTGCACCAGGGCGCCGCGCGAGTTGTTCGGATCGGACGCCGTGCCGCCCTGGAAGCTCGGCACCCCCAGGCGGTCCATGTTCCCGAGCGTCGTCCGCACGCACGTCCCTTCGGGACCGGAGGCCAGCTTCGACCGGGCCAGCTTCTGGAGCACCGGGTGGGAGCGGTCCACGCTGAACGCCGGCTGGTCTCCCGGGGGCGGCACGAGCGCGCGCTGGGGCCCCGTGGTCCAGCCGTCCGAGCCCGCCTGGCTCCGGGGAGGGCGGGTGGCCGGCTGGGCCTCTGGCTGGGCGCCCGCTTCCGGCTCGGGCGTGGCGGGGACGGGCTGGGTCTGGGTCCGACGGACGACTCCAGGCAAGGGGGGCCTCCAGGCAGGTGGACGGGCGCCAAGCCTAGTGCCGCCCGGCGCCGTCACGCCACGGATCAGGGCCCCGAGCGGTCAACCTGGAGAACGTCGAACCCCGCGTCGCCCACCAGCTTGCGGATGCGCGCGTCGTCCAGGATGCCGCCGGGCTTCAGGTGGATGTCCATCCGCTCCAGGTCCAGGCTCACGTCCACCTTCGCCACCGCGGCCTCGTCCTTGAAGATCTTGTCCAGCCCCTGCGCGCAGAACGCGCACACCATGCCCCGCACCTGGACGACGATGTGCGTGCCCTGCTTCGCCTCGGGCGAGGTCGCGGGGGCTGGCTGGGCCCACGCGGGGGCGGACGGGACGGAAACCAGGAGGAGGGCGGCGAGCAGGCGGTGCATGGTCAGAACTCCGTGGTCACGTTCACGAGCGGCTCCCCGCGCAGGCTGATCCCCACCTCCAACAGCACGCTCCGGTACAGCAGGCGCAGCATGGGGGTGACGACGTGGGCCTGCGCGAAGCGCGGCAGGTACTGGTACTGCACGACGAAGAACGGGTTGATCTCCGTGAACCCTGCCAGGAACGGCGCCACGCCCACCCGCGCGAGCCCCTGCACGTCCTCCGTGCGGCCGTCCAGGGATCTCAGGTAGCGCACCTGCGCCAGCCCGTAGAACCGCCGGGACTCCGCGTCCACCTCGAGCGAGACCGCGCCCGCCGGCCGTACCCCCCCCCGCTCCAGCAGCGCCCCCACGTTGCCCAGCAGGAAGGCGTTGGCCTGGTACCCCTGCCCGTTGAGCCGCCACAGCAGCACGTTGAGGTCCGCGGCGACGTAGTCCAGCACGTCCTGCTGCCGCTGCATCCAGCCGTAGGTGGCCCCCAGCGCAAACCCGCGCGAGAGCGTGGTGTCCACGGTCAGCGAGGACATCATGGACTGGCCCGACAACATCACCATCTTCGAGCCGACGAAGGAGACCGGCCGCGCGCCCGCCTCGATTGCGAGCGCACAGGCCAGCACGGCCACGGCACGTCCCAGCTGCTTGGCCCGAGTGAGGCTCATGTGCGCCCCTCTAGGCGGCTCGAGCGCGCAGCGTGACAGCCCCGCCCGCTTCAAGCCGCCTTCAGCCTGGCCACCAGGGTGTGCGGGGTGTGGAACTCGAAGACCAGCCGGCCCAGGATGATCTCCTCGCCCCCCTTCAGCACCACCGTGGCGGGGGCCTTGTACTTCTTCCCTGCGACCACGGTCCCATTGGTGGAGCCACCGTCGGTCATCAGCCAGCCGTCCGCCTGCAAAGTGAAGTTGCACTGCTTGCGGGACACCAAGAAGTCGTTCACCACCACGTCTGAGTCCGCGGTGCGCCCCACCGAGATGGACTTCGCTCCCTTGGCCACCGGGCGGAGTTCGAAGACGCGGTCCATCCAGGTGAGGCTCTCCAGGTAGGAGCCAATCTCCGCCGCGAGCGTCACCCCGGACGCAGCCTTCTGGGAGGACAGCGCGCCGGCAATCCCCTTCCCCACCAGGACCGGGGCGTCCGCGCTCCTCGGTCTCGCCGCGGTAGAGGCGACGCAGGTAGCGGTGCAGCGTGTTGAGCCGCTGCCGCTGCATGTCGTAGGGCTTGTACTCGCCGATGAAGACGGGCACCGAGCGCGTCGAGGTGAGGAGTTTGAGCAGCGCGAACTCCGTCTCCGTCGCGCTGTAGGGCTCGGCGTCACGCACTCCGAACAGCGGCCACATGATGTCGATGCAGAGGCTCGACTTGCCGGAGCCCTGCGTGCCCCAGGCGAACAGCGTGGGGAAGGAGCCGACCGCCTTCATGAAGCTCGCCTTCATCGGCGTCGCGAAGCACCAGCCGAGGATCGGCAGGATGACGGCGGGCGTGTTCACCTGCGGCAGGTAACGAAACACCGTGCTCGCGATCTCGAGGAAGGTGTCGTCGTCGCTCGGCACGTAGATGACGGGCGACGGCGTGAGGAAGCCGTCCTTGCTGATCGCGCAGTCGGGCCCGAGCCAGACGTGGTGCTCGCCCTTGCGGTACTCGCCGAGCATGTTGGAGCCTGGCCGGCGCGGCACCGGGCGACGCGCGAGCACGCGCAGGAGCCCCTGCACGTTGTTGTCGCTGCCCGTCCACTGGAGATCGGCCGAGGGCAGCTGGCGAATCAGATCGCGCTTCGAGTGGAACGACGTCAGCGGCAGCCGCAGCGCCGGCACCGTCGTGCCCTTGTCGGTGTGCGCCTCGCCGAGGATGAGTTCGCGGACCTGACGCACGCCACGCGGCACGAGTTGATGGAGTCCGTGAAGGCGGCCATTCCGACCTTCAAGCAGTTCTCTGGCCGCTTCGACCTGCCACCCGAGTTGATCCGCGAGGTCGATACCATCGTGGAGCGGAGCGCCGACACCGCACAAGCCATTCGGCAATTGGCGTTGCTTCCGGGGCTGCTTGAGATCGACAAGGAACGCCTCCGCGGGAGCGCGACGGACCAACTCAAGGACACGCCACTGCTCGCCTTGATGCCGAGCGCGCAGTACCACCCGGGTCAGATCCCGAGCGGCGGTTCCACACCGTGCACGCAACCTTTTGCCCGCGGCGCCGATACAATGGTTATACGTGGGCACTGGGCCTACGTGCGGAGACTCCATGCCCAACCTGAACATCTCGACCCTGCGGCCCGTTCGCGACCTTTCGGTGGCGGACCGCGGCAGCCCCGCAGCACCGGCCGCGCCGACGCGTGAGCTTGCCGGCCCGCAAGCGCCCACCCGTGCTGCCGACGGCTTCGACCGCCCGTTGATGGCCCCGCCGCGTGACAAAACCGCCCGTGTGCTCGCCGCGCAAGTGAGCGACGCCCGCCGCGGTGATGGTCCGGAGCTCCTCCTCGAGATGCCGGACGCGAACACCGTGCCCGTGGCCGCGGAGCTGCGTGACTTGGCGACGCGCTGGTGGGTGCCTGGCGCCATCGTCCCAGACGTGCTGCAGCGGACCGGGTGGTTCCCGCGCGCCTTCCACCGGCAGGTTGTCCCCGAGCAGGTCGGTCCCAACACGTACCGCGTGCGCGTGGAGCGCGGCTGGTTCGCGCGCCTGTGCGGAGCGCAGCTCCAGGCGGACGTGGGGGTGAACTGGGTCCGGGTGGTGCGGACCACGGCGTCAGGCACCGAGCACGCGAACATCAACCTCGCGCCCGACGCGAGGCGCACCAGCGCCTCGTCCACCTGCGCCCTGCCCCCAGGCGCCACGGGGACCGAATACAACCCGGTGACCTGCACGGCGCCCATGGCGAGCGGGCGCGGCGCATCCTCGACGGTGCGGCTCGAGTGGCCGCGGTAGCGCCGCGCAGAGCTGCAGAGCTGCTGTGACTCTTCGTGCGAGGAGCTCATCGCCGGGCTCGAACAGCTCGGGCATGAGGCCGTGCTTGTGGATGACGGGCGCAAGAGCCGGTCCATCGCGTCGAATCGCGAGAGTGCGTCGCCGACCGAGAACACCTTGCCGTGCAGGAAGCGGCAGGCCGCGGTCGTCCGCTCGTCGAGCACCGCCTCGATGCGGTAGCGCTGGATGCCGGCCTCGGCGTATCCGCTCACTTGCGCGAAGCTGCGGCCGTTGCCGACGAAGGCGCCAGCGAGCACGTCCCAGTAGAACGGCGTCCGGCCTGCGAGCGTCCCCTCAGCCGCTGCCTGGAGCGCCGCCGAGACGTCGTCGCGGCCAAGCCCCGACTCGCCCGCGTCCGCGACGATTCGTCGGGCCTCTGCGCCGAAGCCCTCGACCCGGCGGCCGAGCTCGTCGGTGACGAAGTTCACCTGCGCTCGGACGACATGGCTCACCATGCGCTGGTCGACCGCGTTGAAGTCGGCCGCGATCGCGAGCCCAAGCGCACGCCGTGCGTGGCTCCGCGTAGCTGTGACGACGGCTTCGGCCGCGGGGCCAAGCGTGGCCTGGATGCGCGCGGGGATGACCGCCGTCGCGAGCGCTGCGGCGTTCATTGCCTCGGACACCAGCCTTCGGCGTTGCTCGGGCGTGGTGCTTCGCCAGTCGACATCGAGGACGTTCACCGCGGCGCGCACGGCGTCCCGCTCGGAACGCCCGGCCTGTCGCCGCGGCTCGGCGGCGAGCGACGCCACCGCGCGGTCGAAGCCCTGCGGCGTGCCGAGGTCCATCGCCTTTGCGACCGGCAGGCGCAGGAAATCGGATGCGAGAACGTCGGCAACGCGCCGCGCCCGGGCCACCTCGGAGAGCTCGTCAGCGGTAGCGCACGTTCCGCACATCGGGGCCCTCCTCGAGCTCGGCGATCGATGCCGCGATTCGGATGGTCACGTTGCAGTAGACGCAGCGGATCGGCGCCGAGAAAGTGACCTGCTCGCCGTCGTCGCCCTCGGAGATGACCTGACCCTGGTGCTGGTTGAACACCGCGTTCACGAAGCCGCAGCGCGGGCAGCACAGGTGGTAGGCGAGCAGCATCATCCGGCGGTCCTGCGAGACGCGACGCAGCTCGCCGCGCTCGAGACGGCAGGGACGCTTGGAGACGACGTGCAGGGTGACGCTCACCGGAGCGCTCCGACGATGAAAGGGGCGCGGTGACGGGCGCGGACCTCGATGCCCCCAGCGGTCGGCCGCATCACGACTTCGTGGGAGCCGGCGCACGCGTCGCAGACGGCGAACACGAGCACGCCGTCGCGCCAGAGGGTCAACGTCGTCTCGAGCGACGCATGGCGACTGCACATCCTGCAGGCGACGACGCCACGCTCGGCGTCGAGCTGCGCCTGGCGGACCCAGGCGCGCGCGAGTTCATCCGGGGTCATCGGTCGCTCCGGGCGGGCCGGGCGGCACGGTGTCGGCGAACCACGACGCGAACTCGTCGCGCGGAACGACGACGCGCTCGGCATGGTCGTTGAGGTACTGCCGGGCGAGCGACACGCGCTGGTCGGCGAGCCGCGATTCCTCTGCGGCGAGCTCTTCGCGCAGCGTGAGCAGCCGCCGGGCGTCGTCGAGAATCGTGCTCTTCTCGGTGCGCGACCGCAGATCCTCGACCCCCGTCTGGATGCCGGCGAGGGTCAGCGTGATCGGCCGCTTGGTCCAGTCGTCGCCGATCTTGCGGAACTCTCGGTTGAAGATGTCGTCGGCGATGAAGCGGCCCTCCTCGGGCGTCAGGACGCCAACCCGCACGAGCCGCTCGACCATCGCGGTCATACGTTCGGGGTCGCGGGTCACTGGCGCCTGCGAGCGGAAGCGCCAGAAGCGGATGCCCATGTCGGCGAGCAACTTCCGGTTGATGAGGTAGTCGAACTCGTCGCGCTCGGGCTGAAAGACCTGGTCCTCCGCAAAGCACAGCGCCGACTCGGCGGTGGCCCGGTTGAAGTCCTTGCTCTCGCCACGCAGCAGCCGCGGCAGGCGGAACGCGCCGCCGACCTTGTCGATGTTGCGCTCGTCGTAGACTTGGAGCAGCGCGTCCTGTTGCTGGGCCTCGGTGAGCGGGCGCAGCTCGAGCTTGGCGCGGTTCTCTCCCTGGCCGCCCTCGGCCTCGAGGATGAGGATCTTGTGGAAGTTCGCCTTGCCCTTGAGGTTCTCCTCGATGAAGCGCTCGATGCGCGGCACCGAGGACTCGGACAGGCGGCCACCGGAGATGAGCAGCGCGAGCGGCGGGACGCTCTTGTTCTCGAAGAAGAGGGAATTGACCTCCTCCATCTGCCGCGACCCGAGCACCGCGAGCAGCGCCCCCACCCACCGCGGCACCCCGTAGGGGCTGCGAGGCGATTGGATCGCGAAGTGGAGCAGCTCGGTGGCCGGGCCGTCGTCGGGGTCGGCGCGACGCAGCGCCTCGACGCTCGCGAACACCTTGCCCGTGCGCTTCGAGAGCGTGCGAGGGTCGCCGAAGGCCTTGAAGAACACCTGCTCGGCCCCTTGCACCTGTACGAAGCGCCGCAGGCGACGGCGCGCCGGGACGAGGTCGAACGAGACCGGCGACACCTGCACGCGGTCGACCACCTCGATCGGCTGCGCGTCGAGCGGCATCAGCCGGACGGTGTGTGACGGTACGTAGACGAGCCGCGCGAGCTGCCCGCGACCATCGCGCAGGACCTCCCAGTAGGCGTTGCCCTTCGTCTCGAGGTCCTGACGCGTGCGCCGCCGCAGGTCGACGAACGAGTGGTCGAAGCAGCAGAAGTCGAAGAAGGACTGCAGCCGCGCCCGCTCGATGCGGGCGAGGTGTACGAGGTCCTGCTTGCGGGCTGCGACCTCGTCGTCGGAGGGCTGGAGCGGGGTGCCCTCGGCGAGCTCACCGCGCTCCTGGGCGGCGACGCGCTCGAGGAAGATGGCGTCGGCCACGCGACGGTCGGCGTCCTCGGCCTCGAAGCCGATGGCGGGCTCGAAGCGATGCCCGAAGCCGTCGATGTTCACGGCGTACGCGTCGAGGTTCTGTCGGAGCGCGTGCGAGTGCTCGACGAGCAGGCAGAGCGTCTCCGGGTCGTAGGGCGGCTCGAGCGCGCCGGCCGACTGGGACACGCCTGCGGCCTCGCCAGCCTCTACACTCGACTGATCGAGGACATCGCGGCCGACGACCACCGCTTTGAGGATGGCCTGCAGTCGCGCGTGCGCCTGGTCCGTGGCGGCGGCCTCGTTCACTGCGCCTCTTCGACGTAGGCCACCAGCCCCGACGGCGAGAACGAGATCGCACGGTCGCGCGCGAAGCCGGCGTCAGCGAGGAGGCGCTTGGCCGCGGGGAGCAGCCCATCGAGCGTCGGCGCCTCGACCGACAGCGTGGGCCCAGGGCGCAACGGGCCCGCGGGCTGGTCCTTCGCGATGACGAAGACCTTGAGGTCGTGACGGTGCGGCATGCGGCGGCTCCGGGCGCGGGCCGAGGACGGCCAGGTTCACCGGAGTAGAGCCGCGGGCAGAGTGGGGTGGGACGGCGACGGGGCACAGGGCCACGGTGACGGCCAAGTACTGCGGCTCGGTCTTCACCCCCTCGACGGAGATGACGAACATCTTGCGGTAGCGGCGCTCACCCAGCGGCCGCTCGAAGTGGCGTCTATTGTGCGCCATGGTTCGCTCCCCCGGCGTCCTCGGGCGCAGGAGCGATCGCGCCCTGAAGCAGCAGCCGGGGAACTCCCCCAAGCCTTCCCTGCAGGTAGCTCTTGCGGATGTCCTTGTCGTACCGGACGTCCTTGTACTCGCTGAACGACGTGAGCGATGACGCGCCGGTGGCGTCCCGCTCGGCGACCCACATCTCGTCGCGGCGGAGCAGGTCCTGGTCCATCAGCAGCACGTCGTGCGTGGTCAGCAGAAGCTGCGACCGGGTCTTTGGTCCGCAGCTCGCGAGGTAGGCCTCGAGCAGGCGTCGCGTCAGCAACGTGTGCAGGCTCCGGTCGACCTCGTCGATGACGTACACCTTGCGAGGCGCGTGGGCGGCGACGTCGAGGAACGCCGGCAGCAGGTCGATGACGCGCTGCGAGCCATCGGACTCCTGACGCATCTCGAACTTCGCCTCCGTACCGTCCAGCCGCGGATGGTAGGTGACGAGCTTCTTGGCCTTGAGCTCGCCACCCTGACGAGAGACGAGGAAGCGCTCGTTGCCCGGGGCGTTCAAACGAAGGGTCGTCCCCTCGAGCACCGACTCCTGAAGCATCGACTTCAGCGGCTCAGCGAGAGGCAGCGTGTCGAACGGGATCTCCTCGCCGCCGAGCCTCTGGATGCCGGTGTCGAGGCGCGGGAGCAGGTTGTTCATCACCGCGAAGGGCGGCGCGCCCTCGTCGATGAAGTGCTCGAAGGGTTCGAAGCGCGAGTCCGGTGCGACGAGCTCGAGCGTGTCCTTGAACCAGTCGTACACGGGGCGGAAGTTGTCGACCCGCTGTGACACCGAGTTCGTCAGGAACAGCTGGTTGTCGCGCGTCCCCTTGAAGGCGAACTGCAGGAACGCGTCCTTCGCGAGGGTGTCGCCGAAGTGCGGGAGCCCGTCGCGGCGATCGAACAGGACGCGCTCGCTCGTGCTGGTGATGTGGACGAGGCGCTCCTCGAGCACGGCCTTTCGCGTGACCGCGAAGGCGTACGCGTACATCTGGTCCCCGACGAGCAGCTCGAACTCGAAGCGCGTCGGGCGGTCCCCCGCCGTCGGATCGAGGCGGAAGGGCTCGACGGCGATGAGCGCATCGGGGAGCGTGCCTCGCACGACGAGCCCCTTCGCGAAGCTGAGCGCGCGGAAGAAGTTGGTCTTGCCTGAGGCGTTGCCGCCGTAGATGGCCGCGATCGGGAGCACGCGCGTCTGGTACTTCGCCAGCTTCGGCACGCGTTCGCCGTGCTGCCGCTCCTTGCTCGCGACCATCGAGAACGTCGCGGGAGCCCGAAACGACATCCAGTTTTCCAGGGAGAATCGAACCAGCATCCACGCACCTCGCAGGTGACGGTTTCTCTCCTGCGCGGATCAATACGGTGTTTTTAGGCCATCTGGTCAACCCAAGCGAGATAAAATCTCGTTGTGCATGGGTGAAGACCGGGCCGCTTTACCCGAGCACCCGCACGCCGACCTCGGCCTCTCCGCTGCGGTTCGGCCCGCGCTCCCGCTGGCAGGCGAGCGTGATCGCCCAGAACAGATCGACGTGGCCGCGGTTCGTGCGCTCGGCGTCGTCGCTGACGTTGCCTGACGGCAGCACGCGGCGCTTGATGCTGTGCAGCTGCGCGACGAGCTCGCGATCGCGCGGCAGGTCGACGTCGCGGCGTTGCAGGAGGATCTTGAAGTCCGTCGCCCAGCGCTCCTTGCTCGCGTTGGTGAACGCCTCGCCGACGACCTGGGGGAAGGCGCGCCCGAGGTTCTCGGCGAGGTTCATGCCGATGCCGCTTCGGTCGACCGACAGCCGGGCGATGGGCAGCGTGTTCATCATCCGCATGAGGTCGCCCTCCTGCTCGGCGAACGGCACCCGGTCGTAGCTTCGGAGCAGCCGGCAGATGAAGCGCCCGCCGACCTCTTCGAACAGGGCGAGCTCGGAGCGGTCGTGGCTCCGGCCCACGTCGAACCCCGCGACCAGGCGTCCTTCGGGAAACGGCAGGTCGCTGAAGTCGTCGCAGAGCGTCAGATCCTCGCGCGTGTTCGGGAGGATCAGGTCGTAGGAGTAGAAGCTGTAGGAGGTGGACCCCAACGGCTGGACAGTTTTTCGGGGGTCGGCGTTTGCTTCTCAGGGCAGCGGGTTGAGTGTTGATCGTCTGGTCGTCGGGTTGAAGTCTTGAGTGTTCTGGTCGGAGGTCGGTAGTCCGCCGGAGCGAGGCGAAGCCGAGCGGAGGCGGCCCCCGAGGGTTCATTCATGCCGCTGCCTCCTTCACGAGGTGCACTCCCCGGTACACCTCCATCGGCGTCCGGTTGTCGAGCGACTGGTGCGGGCGGCGCAGGTTGTAGAAGCGGATCCACTTCCCGATGCCGACCTCGGCCTCTGCGAGCGTGGCGTAGTCGCGGAGGTACACGTCCTCGTACTTGAGCGACCGCCACACCCGCTCGATGAAGATGTTGTCGGTCGCCCGGCCCTTGCCGTCCATGCTGATGGTGACGTCCTCGCGCTTGAGGATGCCGGTGAAGTCCGGGCTGGTGAACTGCGCGCCCTGGTCGGTGTTGAAGTACTCCGGCGTCCCGTGGTGCCGCAGCGCCTCCTCGAGCGCCTCGACGCAGAAGTCCACTGTCATCGTGTTCGACAGCCGCCACGACAGGATGGCCCGCGAGTGCCAGTCGATGATGGCCACCAGGTAGCCCCAGCCGCTCTCCAGGGGGATGTACGTGATGTCCGCCGCCCAGACCTGGTTCGGCCGCAACACGTCGATTCCCCCTATGAGGTACGGGTAGATGGGGTGGTCGGGGTGGGGCTTGCTGGTGTGCGGCCCCGGCACCATCCCCTGCAGCCCCATCACCTGCATCAGCCGCTGCACCCGCTTCCGGTTCACCGTGTGCCCGGCGAGCCGCAGCTCGTGAAGGATGCGGCGGCTGCCGAAGTACGGCCGCTGGGTGTAGAGCCGGTCGATGGCCCTCATCAGTGCGCGCTCCTCGTCGCTGATGCCCACCGGCAGGTAGTACAGCGAGGACCGCGGCAGCCCCAGCAACTGGCACTGGCGCGCCACGGACAGGCCCTTGTGGTCAGGCTGCACGAGCATCCGCTTGTCCTTCAGCGGGAGCGCCGCAGCCCACGTGCCAAAAAATCCCGCTCCACCGTGAGCTCCCCAATCTTCTTGAGCAACTCGTCGTGGACGCGCTCGGCGTCGTGGCTCGCCGCCTCGCTCGTGAACGCCTCGGCCGCGCGCTCCAGCAGCTTCTTCTTCCACTGCCCGACGAGTACCGGGTGCACGCCGTGTCGGTGGCCTATCTGCGCCAGGCTCTCGTGCTCGCGCGCCGCCTCAAGCGCGACGCGCGCCTTGAACGCCGGGTCGTACCGCTTCGTGTTCTTCCTTCCCATGTGCAGCTCCCTTCACCACGGAGCCGCCCCGATTTCCAAATCCGCCCCCTGTCCAGGAATTGGGGTCCACTTCAGAACCAGCGGACGACGTTCGCCTCCGCCTCCACGATGACGAGCTGCCTCGTCCGCGGGTCGGATGCGTAGCCCAGGGGCACGCGACCCGAGGTGCGGTGACCGTTTGCGCGGCGCAGGGCCCGCGCGTTCGCGAGGCGCTCGCCGATCATCTCGCGCTCCAGCTCAGCGAAGACGGCCAGCGTGTTGAGCTGCATCCGGGCCAGCGCACCCGAGTCCGCGTCGAGCGCGCCCGCGACGATGGATAGCTTGACGTTCTGCCGCTGCAGCATCGCGGAGATGCGAACCCAGTCACCGAGGCTGCGCGTGAGGCGGTCGAGCCGGTACACGACAAGGCGCTCCACGCCCCGCTGCGCGATGAGTTCGACGAGCTTCTCGAGCCCTGGCCGCTCCACCGTGGCGCCGCTGTACCCTTCGTCGTCAAACCGATCGTCCGAGGCACGCCAGCCATGACGCTCATGTGCCCGGACGAAGTCGAGACACTTCTCGCGCTGGAGCACGCAGGACGCGAGGGTGGGGTCACCTCCGCCACGCACGACGGACTGGCGCGTGTAGATGGCGCAGCGGACGGGCTGATGGCTGGCAGTGCGGGCGGCCAAGGCCCCGATGCTACCGCGCGCGGTGAGCAGGTCGGACAGGTGACGTCACTCATCACCCACCAAACGCGGGGCTGCGCGGTGAACTGGGACAGGCTTGGACCGCTACTTCGCCGGGAACCCGAGCTCCGTCCCCACCTTCAGGCGGTCCAGGTACGCCCGGTACGCATACGAGCGGTCACGCCGCTTGCCGGTCATCTCGACGAGGACGCCTGCCCCCACCAGCAGTTCCACGGCCCGCCCCGCGGTCGGCTTCGTGGTGTCGAGCATCTTCATGGCGGACGCCACGGTCACGATGGGATGTCGGGGCAAAAGCTCGAACAGGCGAAGCGCTCCAATCGACATGCCCTCGTTCGCGAGCACGCGTGCACGGTCCTCGGCGACGAGCGCGAACAGCTCACGTGCGGATGCGACTGCCTCGTCTGCGATGGTGGCGACCCCGTCGAGGAAGAACTCGAGCCACCCCTCCCAGTCTCCGTCGACGCGCACGGCGTTGAGCCGACGGTAGTAGTCCTCGCGGTGCCGCTTGAAGAACAGGCTCAGGTACAGGAGCGGCTTCGTCAGCAACCTCCAGTGGTCGAGCAGCAGCGTCACCAGCAGCCTTCCGATGCGGCCGTTGCCGTCAAGGTACGGATGGATGGTCTCGAACTGAACGTGCAGCAGCCCCGCGCGCACGAGCGGGGGCAGCGTGTCTTCGGCGTGGAGGTACTTCTCGAAGGCGCCCAGCACCTCACCGAGCACCTGGGGCGGCGGCGGGACGTACATCGCGTTCCCCGGCCGGCTGCCGCCGATCCAGTTCTGACTTCGACGAACCTCGCCCGGCAGCTTCTCCGCGCCGCGCACGCCGTGCATCAGCCGCTGGTGCGTCTCGTTCAGCAGGCGCATGGACAGCGGGAGCCCGCGTGGGTTGGCGAGCTCTGCGCGCGAGTACGAGAGCGCGTCCAGGTAGTTGCAGATCTCCTCGATGTCCGCGGTCGGTGGGGCGACTGCGTCCGCCTTGTCCGTCGCGTCCCCCTGCGCCTCGAACGTGAGCAGGTCCACCAGCGTCGCCTGGGTGCCCTCGATCTGTGAAGAGACGACGGCCTCCTTCCGGACGAAGGCGTAGATGAACCAGTCGAGCGAGGGCACCATCTCGCCGGCGAGCTCAAGCCGAACGAGCGCCTGCTCGGCCGCTCGCAAGCGACGCTCGAGCGCGGGTGCGATCTCCACCGGCGGGTTCGCCGGGGGAAGCGCCAGCGGGACGAAAGCGGAGACCTCCTCGTCCCCGACCGTCGTCCGCTCGTACCTTCCGGTCGTTCGCTTCGGCATCCTGGCTCTCCGCAGGGAAAGGTCTCTTGACCAGCCGAGGACCCAAGGAAAGCCTGCTTTCCCAGCGCCGCCAGCTAGGAAAGAACTCTTTCCTAGCGACCATAACTAGTCAAGCCAGCTTTCCTAGCGTGGAGAGAGCCACGAACCGGCGACCCGCTGGTCAACAGCAAGCGACCTCGTGATTTCAGTGGCTTGCACGGATCAACCCCAACCCGCCAAGGCAGTCACTGTTTGACCCGCTCGCGAAGTTCGCGAACGGCTTGAAATGGCTCGTGGACAGTTAAACGAATCCGAGACCGTCCAACGAACCGACCGACACCCAAAGACCAACGAATTCAACTGCCTGCGCGCCGGCGTCGGTGATTCTCCATCCGCCACTGATGGCGGAGAAC
>Ga0194134_10003968_pt1 | contig 15303 bp, 10 predicted proteins | sample TA2KigOff0mmetaG_FD_148602 | JGI IMG/M metagenome (GOLD analysis project Ga0194134, IMG submission 148602) | Freshwater microbial communities from Lake Tanganyika, Tanzania - TA2015056 Kigoma Offshore 0m | ecosystem: Environmental > Aquatic > Freshwater > Lake | place: Tanzania: Lake Tanganyika... | reverse complement strand
AACCGATTCAAAATCATTCGCATTAATAAAGGTCTTCGGGTTAAAATCCTTAATCACCTCTTTATTTCCCCAATAAATCGGCAGAGACCCTGACTTATATGCGTCCGCTAACTTCTCTGTGCAATATCCCGGGTAATCCGTGTTTTCCATCGCCAGCACGAATCTGTATTGTCTATTGTGATTCAATTTGCCCGAACAGTTATCGCCTCTTGGAACGACAAACCCAATATTGTTCATAAAGTTCCCACCGCAATCTACCTGCTTGTATTGGCTTAATTTCTCAATAATTGTTCTGCGTAGTTCATTCCCGTTATTACTAATTATGCAAGAACAAAACTTGGTTCTTCCTATGCTTGACTCGCTTGGTTCCCCTTTCATTCGTTTATTGCTTTCATTAATAAGAAAACTATTGTCATAACATACCCATAAAGGTAACCGGGTGTTGGACTTGGTTTCATCCGTATTGTCAAAAGTAAAATTGTAGTCGGCGTCCGCTCTTGCTGGGTGCGATTCTCCAGAATAATAGACGCATCGGGTGTTTTTGTTACCCAAATATTTTTTATGTTCATTTCCAAACATACTGTAAAAGAGGATATCTGGACTCTCTGAAGGGATAACAAACTGTACCTTACGTAAAATCAAGTCAGATTTTTCTTTCAATAGATTCACAAAAAAGTTATTCGTCTGGTCAAACACCCCTCCGCAATATTCTTGCGACCACCAGTCTGTGAATGCAACCTTTAACACACGAGGGTTTATATTACTGGTCGGTGCATTAAACGTAAACGAATCGTAATTCGTTTGTATATCGGTGTCTGTATTGTGGTGCACCTGATAGGACGGGGTATCTACCAAGCATTTATTCACTGTGTGTAATGGTATACCCGAGTTTACAAAAAACTCAACACAATCAATCGCTCTTGTTACGCGTGTTGAATACAAGTAGGTCAGCACTTTTTTACACGCGCGTTTAGAAATAATATACCCGAATAACCCATATGCAGAAACCTCTGGTGTAAATGGTGCAGTGGACACATCGCTTACAGAAAACTCCTGCATACCGAGACGTTGTCTTCCAATATATAAAAACTCTAACTTGTTTCTTCCAAACTCGTCACATACTTTGGATAACTTATTTTTAAAATCATTGCATATAACCACATCATCTTCCATAATCACGTAATATTCATTCTCGCAGTCTTCGCATAGTTGCATCCATAAACCAATATGACTTAGCGCGCATCCAACCACTCCTTTGCGATAATTAAAATCGTTTCCTCTGAATAGGTCTTGAATATCGTTTGACGCTTGTAGCTCTTTCCCGTTGACAGCCTCTACAAATTGGTAGTGCGTAAAGGCTTCTCTCTGTAATAGGGCGATTAGCTTGTTTTTCCTGTCTTCGCGGTGTTTCAAGTTTACGATTTTAACTGGCGCGTTTGAAATCATTTTGGTTTGCGCGTTGCGTTCTATCATTGTTTGCCACATTTTCGCTCGTTGTTCCCATGAGCACGACTTTGCATATTCTTTTCCTTTATCAATAATGCGTCTTTTTACGTGCGGTGGCATATTATGCAATGTGACAAGTTGCTCAATTTCAGAGTTCTCGCGCAATATGATACCGTGGTTATTCATTGTATCGGTTAACCCTGCAAAAGAGTAGTATAAACACAGCACACCTGCAGATAACATTTCCAATGCAGTAATGCACGAGGTTTCGGGCCAACTTGTTGGATACATCCAATATTCTGCGCTACTAATTAAATTGTAAAGTTCAGACTGGTTCAGTTTCCCGCAATGCGTAACGCTGGATGATAGCGATTGAATGATTGGACCAAGTTTTCTGTCTAGGTCGTGACTAGGAAACGCGTTATAAGAAGATATGAGAAGGGTTGCGTCAGGAATATGTTTTAAAATGTTTGGCCATAAGCTTAATAAACGTTCTAACCCTCTTTCTGAGCAAGAAGTATACACAAAACGGCTTTTCACTTTGGAAACCGAACTGGGAAACATAGATGGGTTAATACCATTGTTTATAATATGAACTTTCCCTTTCAATAACGGGTACTGTTTTACCATATGGGTTTCGTGCCACGAGGTTAAGCAGATGAGTCCATCTATTTTGTGATTGTTCTCCTCAATGATTTGTGTTTCTGATTTATTAGAGCCATATGAGGATAATGCCGTGTCGTGCGCCCAAATAAAATATTGCATTGCTTTTGTCTGTGGAAACATATCAAAGTATGCGACATATCTGGATACAATCACCGTATGAAAACACTTGCTTGCTAACAGTGCGGGTAAATTAGTCAACCGCACATAATTCACATTGCCGATGGTTTCTTCTTCTACGTTTCCGCTAATGTAAATGGTGTAGTCCTTTGGAAAGCAACTCGCCAAATAGTTTACTGCTCGTTCTGACCCACCCAATGCATTGTTTAATCCATATGTGTAGTTCCAATAAATAACCCCAAACCCAGCGAATATTAATATGTTTTTACTATTTTTGCAGTCTACGTTGCGTTTGGCACTTTCAATAATGGATGCACGAGAAGATATTCTGGACACATCCAGTTGAAGTGGCTTGTGAATTGGTCCTGCTGGGGTTTCAGGGTGTGTCTTCGTATTCGTGTTGGCGACTTGAATTGGTTGAAACGGTTGGATTACTTTGATTGGTTCAATTGGTTGCGGTCCTTCCTTTTGTGCGCGTTGTTTTTGTAATATTTCATTTATGTTCGTCAAGTTTAATTGCGAATATATGTGCCAAAAATCATATGTCAACACTTCATACTTTTTATCCATAATGAACCCAATATAGTCATTAAACAACGAAAAAATGTGTTCATAAAAATCTGGGATTTTGCTTTTTAGCTCATTCAATAAAGGAATCACAAATTGAAAGTTGTGCAACAAGCAGGAGATGTATAATGGTGGAATATGTTCAGTCCGTTTTAGGAATATGATTTGATACATTTTAATCATGGTTTCGGAATGTTTTGTCTTTTCAGACACCATAATCATAAAATACGGCAAAAAGAAATTGGATACGCGGTTGTCTAGAAATAAATGCACTGCGTTCACCTCTTCCAAGAACTTGGCTTCATAATACGGTTTGACTAGCGAATAATATGCATATGCCACTTTGTATTGTTCCAGTTTGCAGTAGTATTCTACCAGTTTGTAAATACAATCTACCCGTGTATCACAAAATTGGACAGACTTTACCAAATAAAACTGTCCTAACTCTATCTGCCCTAGGCGTTTGTAACATTTATACAGTTTTAAACACGCCGTATACCTTTCTTGCTCCCATCCGTTTCTTTCAATCGTAATTTTATACCACTTGATTGCATTTGTATAATCCCCGTAATCAAAATAACTGTTTGCGCAATAAAACGCATACCTATCCGCAAGTCCCTCATTTTTGTTTTGAACCTCCACCTCATACGCATCCCCTAATATTTTCGCATCTTTCAAATATTTCTGGGAATCATTGTTTCGGCTACCTGTTCTTCCAGAGGTGATTTCGTAATTTCCTATAACAGAACAATGAGTCCGCGGTTCTTTGAACGAATCCAAATACTCGTGCAACACGCCAACGTATCTCCATTTTATACGATTATTAATTAATAATGGGCGGTTATATGTGAATCCGTGCATTGAACCAAAGGTTAATAAATACGAGTCGTGTGTCAACGGAGATGGAAAGGTCAAGTTTCCCGAAATGCTATCATCCGCGTCAAACACAAGCAAATAATCCGTTTTGTTGTATGCGTGGGTTAATGCGCGGGTTCGGTTGTATCCAAAATCAACCCATATATCTTGGTGAAGCTCGCCTGGAATGTTATGCTTTTCAAAAAAGGTTTCAATTATCTTCATTGTATTATCCGTGGAACCAGTATCTGAAATTACCCAGTAACTAAATGTAAAGTGTTTCATAAGATTCGCGAGGGTATGCTCAATGACCGATTCTTCGTTTTTTACAATCATATTTAAACATATGGTTTGTTTTTTATTCGTCGGACTGGGCAACTCTTGAACATTTATAAAATCCATTAATAATGTAAATATAACGGATTTTATTTAACTTGTTTTATGTTTATTTGTTTGATTATTTTGTCTATTCGTTTGTCTATTCGTTTGTCTATTAATTATTGTGTTATTCCACATCCATAATGAATGCATTTTCGCAAGATTTATACATTATATTGAAAAAGTTAGTCATCACCTGCTCAGAGCTATTCATTAAATTATAGCATTTAAACCTGCTCAACCCATAATTATCCAGCATTTCGCACAAGGCTTCATTCTTTATCTTATTATCGAGAAGGAGGAAATCATTTTTTGGGTCTTCATATAATTCTTTAAGTAGCGGCAAGTTTTTAATAAACCTATCTATGCCAATCACACAGTATTGTGTTGTATATGTTGTGTTTACTACGTTATTGCAGTATTTGTGCTCAAAGTTTTGTTTCTCCCATATTTTGACATACCCGCTCGTCGATGGCTCTTCGTATGCATCCAGCTCTTTCATTTTTTTTCGCACCTCATACGTGTCATAAAATTGGGGGGAAATGAAATAGGGACCCAACCTGTTAATCTCTGCATTACGAATTAATGAAAAATTGTTGTTCCCTTCATTCATATACTGCACGTAACCTAGTTCGTGGATTTTTGTCATCTTGGTGTTCACCGCCGTTCTTAGCAAAATCTCAAAATCGTCGCATATTGGCAACATCTCCGAGTAGTTTCCAATCTCTAGTAACACACTCCTTCTCCATATGCGCGGATGGTTCGGGCAACACGTTAAATGGCTCAGGGTAATATTGTTCACATTCGGTGTAATGCATACGTATATCCATCTCCCGTTATATTTTTGGCAGTAATATCCACTGTAGCCGCGGCAGATAACCCCATTGCCATACGTAAAGTTGGACCCGTTCTCGTAAATGTTCACAAAATCCATATACACAAATCCGACCTCTGGATGTTCATCAAAGTGCTTGCTTGTTTGCTCCAATACTCTGGGCAATATTTCATCGTCGTGGTCTAACTCCATCGCATAATTGCCTCTGCATAAGGAAACGGCCTCATTCTTTACGTCCCCAATGCTTCCACTGTTCCCGTTGCGCCTGTATATACGTGCGCGCGATTCATTGGCAAAGGTCTCTCTTAAAAATAAAAAATGTTCATCCTCTGGGGAATCATCTACGATAACCCATTCCCAGTCTCTCATAGTTTGAATTTTCAAGCTGTTATACGCGCGGATGATTTTGTCATAAGACTTGTAGCAAGTGGTAAACATAGAGTATACTGGTCTCGTTTTAATACGATTATTGATAGCGTTGTGGATTAAACAGAAGCTTAGCGAGTGGTTCATTGTTTTTAAAATCGGTAGCGTTGTATAATGTATCCATCGGTATCGTAACCTATCTGGAATCACGCTCATCACATCTGCGCAATAGTCTCTGCACTCGCCGCCGTAGGTCACCAACAAATGGTGGTTTGGGTTAAACAGCTTGTTCAAATCCGCAGGGTTATTCGTGATAAAAAAAGTAGCCATAAAACTATCTGCATTCTCAATGATAAAGTGGTCAACCTCGGAATACTTGTCGTAACGAAAAAAAATAACATATGGATACCTCATTTTACTAATACTAATATATAAATACTATGTTTATATTTATATATTTAATTACAATTACAATTACAATTACATTGGTGCATATTTAATTACAACTACAACTACAATTCGTTTTATTTGTAATTTATACTATTTTACATTCGTGCGCGTGTTATCATTCATATGAACTTAGAACTCTGGGCTGTGCTTTTTGAAAATGCACCCTTGAGGTACAATACACTTTACATCGGTTGTCACAATCGCTGGGTTCTGGTTGGTGCAATTTCCCATCCATATTTTGATTATGCAAAAGTTTTTCTTGGGCGATATGGTTATTCCAGTTACATTGGAGACAAACGAACTTGTTTTACTAATAGACCCACCAGTTAATACATAAGATATCTCCCTCCACGTTTCAACCACATTTTTATTTAAGACCTTGTATGAAAAGCACCCGCCTGTTCGGTTCTGCGGGTCCTCCCACATTGGGGTAATTCCGTCTCTCATTAAAAACAGCATACAGTTTTGCACTAATTCTTTTGGTAACGCTTCCGTGATTGCGATGATTTCTTCTACAAAACGAAATGTATAAATCGGTGTATAACTCGCGAACGACCAATCTGTATCGTGAGGCAAATGGGCCCACAATGTCCATCTATTTTGCAATGGATGAAAACTACTGGCAGTCACACTCTTTTCATTCATTGATTCGCTTGATTGTGTTTCCATTTGAGGTGATTGAGTATTATATTGGGGGTCCATTAATAATATATTATATTCATTTTTTTTATATTGATTTTTTTATATTGTTATTTTGTTATATTGTGTATTTGTTTATATTGTCTTTTTGGTTCATTTAATCCACCATATCATACAACTCTTGCTGAATGGGGTCAACAACTGGCTCCACGACTGGTTCCACGACTGGTTCCACGACTGGTTCCACGACTGGTTCCACGACTGGTTCCACTACTTGTTGGTCTTCTTCGTATTCCTCTTCTACACACTCTGGCACAGTTATCGTAAGCGGTTGCGTCTCTTCTTCTGTCATTTGTTTCACTTCTTCTGCCATTTGTGTCACTACTTCCGCGCACTCTTCAAGTATTTTTTGAACCTCATCGTTTTTCTCGCTTGGTTGGGTATTCACTACGTAAGCGTCCTCTAAAAATACTATCTCGTCTTTTTCGCAAATCGTAAACACTTGGATATTTTTGTCTACCAGTGTCAGAGTATAACGAATCGGTTCGGCCTCACATTGTGGTTGTTTTTGCGCATGTATGATTTGGTCTATTCTCAACACGTGTACACAATAATGCATTATGAACTCATAGTTTATCACATTCCCCGAAACATAATAATTATACTCATCGGTCTGTAGCGACACCGTGTGCACAACCTGCATCGGGTCATTCACAAATACCAGCTGCATAGACATAAACAACGGGCTTACCTTCGCATATGTGATGAGGTTATCCTTCCACTCTACCGACGCAAAATCTTTTACAATCCGCTTATCACATCCGCCTGTATCGGTAAGCACATTGTATATGAAAATCTTGTTGTATTCATTTGAATCTATACCCATATGTTGCTTGAGTTCGCGCAATATTTCTTCCTTACTTGAATACACATCGGGATTATATTTGAAATTACACTGGGTATTAGTTTCATTGAACCACTCTATGCATATTCTATACTCGCCGCCATTGAATGTATCGGTTAATGCATTATGATTTGCCCATTTCTTGGAAATAAATGCACTAGTAATCATATTGGATGTTTTCTCAACGACCTTGTTATAATAGGGAACCCTTGATTTCAACAATTTATGAACCTTGCTCCCCTGCACTTGCAAAAAGCTGAATGCATATATTACATAAAAACACGTGGCATAAGTGAATGCTTTTAACATATCGCCTACAACTTGAATTAGGTCGTTTCTGTTATTCGCGTTATACATTCTAATTGCGTATGGATTACATTCATAAAAAATCTTTAAATCGGTTCTGTTAACTAGCTATTTATAATATTTTTAAAATATTATAAACTTTTTTACACATTTGGACTTTTAAAACGCCGACAAGTCGGTGTGATATCAGTCGCAATGTAACAGTTGCCAATGTTATTTTAAATGACCGATGGTGTAAAAATACGTAATTATTTAATATTGTATGTGGTATAATTGTATTATAAAATCATTTACTTTTTTGAAAAGGTGGCGATGCCATTCACAAACTTGCCGACTTCATCTCCAGGGTCGCCGCTTTCATCTACTAAATAAATGTCCCCATTCGTAGCATTGTTTGTGTAATAGGTCTTGCCAAAAATATCAATCTCAAACACCTCCTCTCCATCATCCTCCTCCTCACCTTCTTCTTCATCGGATTCCTCTTTGGTTTCCTCCTCTGTAACTAACTCCTCCTCAGAAGATTGCTCCTCCTCCTCTGATTCCTCCTCCTCTTCATCTAGTGGTTCCTCTGTTTTAGGTGGTTCAACCTTGGGTTCTTCTAGTTCTACCTTGGGTTCTTCTGGTTCTTCATCGTCCTCCTCCTCCTCTTCATCCGCTTCTTCAACATCCTCTTCATCAGATTCATCCACCTCTTCAACAACTTCTTCAATCTTTGTTTCAACGACTGCTTCATCCTCTTTATCGTCGTCTTCAACATCTTCATCTTGTTCATCCCCCTCATCGTAATCCTCCTCCTCTGGTTCATCTGGCTCAATAATTTCTAGGCAAATATTTTCTTTTGCCTCCTCATTGGTTACCGCGGTTGGGTCTATTACGGAAGGGGCAACGCGTACTGTTGTCTCCACCTCCTGCACTTGAACTTCAGAGTCCTCAATGGATTCCTCTTCATCCTCAACCTGTTCTTCATCCTCATCCAGACCCTTATTTTCATCTTCATTCACACTCTCTTTTTCCTCTTTATGTTCTTGTTGCGGTGTATCCTCATTCTCATCTTCATCAATGATTGGCGGGGTAATATGGTTTAGACTGTCATAGTTGAATGTGCACGTTTGGGAAATATTCATTGTGTTTAATTGGGGTGCTTGGTCCGCCTCGGGTTGTGTGTGTGCCGCTACGTAAGCGGATGCGGAAATTAACTTTTTGACAATCGGTAATGTTAATAATATTTGGTTTGTCTCGTTATATTCCTCACTTTCCACTAATAAATCTGCAAACAACGCATTTAATTGCGATTTTAGCGCAATCGTTGTATTGTCCACAATTGTATTCAGCTTTGATTGCATTGGTGTGCATAATGTCTCGGTATGTTTTGAGGTTTGCATATTTTCAATAGATGTATCCTATTACTATCTTATAGTATCATTCGTTTAATATGGTTTAATAATTCACTATTATAATATAATATAGTATGATATCTCGCAACCAAGCTAATGACAAATATATCGAGAGGTCAGAACAATCCGAGGAAGAACATTGTGAAAATGTGCTAGTCATTGTTCGGCAAACTACCTATACTCCAGAAGAGGCCGCCGCAAAACTCCAGGAGCACAACCAGGACGTATACAAGGTATTGCGTGAGTTCTTGCGTATACCCGAGTCCAAACCATCCAGCACAGGTTCAATTAATCAAAACATCTATAAAGAAATACGCGCCACTTTAGGAAGCGTTCCAATTGATTTTCAGCATTCTCTGCAAAAAAAATAAGATTGTTGTGTTATGATGATGATATGATGTCATATATAAGGATGTATAATATGCATCCTAATATATTAGACTTGTGTCAAGCGTGTCCGAGGTGAATAAACGATTAAGAAAACCCAAAGTGCTCTGGGAATACGTTCTTTGTAGACGATTTGTTCGCCTTTTTGTTCATCTGAATATTGTTTGACTGGATAATCTTATTATTCAATATAAACTCATCATTGTCCTCATGTAGCTCTGGCATAATTCGCGTGATTGGCTTGTCTACTACCAGGTATAGCCGTTCTTTTCTTAGTAACGACCTATATTCTTGAATTGTCAGGTTCCCGCAGTATTTGCTCAATAAGTAGTGCGGGTCTGGTGCGGGCTTTACGTTTCGGTCATAGTTGTAAATCTTGCCATACAGAAAGTTCAGCAGGTGGTATCGCTCAAACTTGACAGAAATGTCTACATTCTCTTGCATCAAATGTGCGACTGCGCATTCTGGGCTGCAAAACACCCCATACACATGGTATGTCTCTTTAATGCAAAACTTTGGTATATGCACTGGAGGGTTGTCAAACTCACACGTGTCCCAAAAACAGCACGACTTCTTGTCCGTATTGTTATTCATATGCAGGCTGTGCGATAATATCTTCAGCTTTTTCCACAACTCCTTTTGTTCTACTTTTTTCGCCATTATACTCGCGGGCCCTACCTCGGTTTGTATGTCGTTGTGGGGCAGAATCATCGGCATCTCGCGTTGTTCCTCTTGATGAAACGCATTTGGCTCCTCCTCTATAATATGAGTGCGTAGACCTTCTGGTGCAACATATTCATTTAGTTCCATATCATTCGTGGATGGCAATACGTCAAAACCTAAATCTTGTTTATTGGAAGAAAACTGGTAGGCGGATACATTTACATCTCCCAATACATTGGTCTCCTCCAAATCTTTCAAGTAACATTTCAAATGCAATATGATGTTTGGCTTCGGGGGGACAGGCGCGTTGTAATCTCCCAATTGTTGCACTATTTTTCCGCCTTTGGGCTTTCTTCCTCTCTTTTTCGCAGGTTGCTTTTCATTCAGTGCTTCCTCCTCCTCCTCTATCTCAGATTTGCAAGGGGGTGGTTCTGTGGTGTCTACGCATAAAGGGATATCCACATTGGGCACTTCTTTAATGCACGGAGTACATACAATTGGACATAGCTGTTCTATATGGGTTTGGGTCTCTGTTGGCTTTTCTGATACCACTTCTAACGCCTTCTTTTTCGCTCTTCCCTTTTTGGGGGCTGCGGGTTCTTCTACCTCGCTACGCAATGGCACTGGTTCGGTTGGAACGGCAATAGGAGGAGGGGGTTGGGGAATAGGTGTTGGTATTGAACTCTGGTCAGCAGTCGCCTTTTTCGTTCGTTTTGGTACAGGCTTCTTTGTTTCCACAATGGGTTCGTTTGTTACTGGCGCGGGGGAAGAAAAGGTAGGAGCGGCGGGTTGCGAGACAGGTTGGTCTGGGACTGGGTCCGATAACACAGAGGGCGCTTCTATTAAGGTGGTTTTGGATTTTCTTGGCATCTTAGTTATGTGAATTATAATTATGTGTAATTATGGTTTAAATCGTTTGCATAATTGTATTATCGGCGTGTTAAGAATAAAGGTTGAAAAACGAGGCAATACTTACTGCGCCAAATAAAAAGTGTACACTATTTTGTAATACGCAATATGTATTACATAATAAATACTAAAAACTACACACTAACTAAATACAAATATACGATGAGTAGCATACCGTGGACTGAAGCATATAGACCCTCCAGTTTTGAGAACATCGTGCTGGACCCGTTAAACCGTCAAATCCTGCAAAACATTATTGAAACTGGTTATTTTCCCAATTTGCTTTTATACGGCCCGCCTGGCACAGGGAAAACGACCACCATTATTAACTTAATCAACGCCTACCAATCTACCTATAAGCAGGAACACAAAGGGCTGATGATACATTTGAACGCATCCGACGAGCGGGGAATAGAAATTATTCGAAATCAAATCAATCAATTCGTCAACTCCAAAACGCTATTCAACAAGGGGATGAAGTTTGTTATTTTGGATGAGGTAGACTATATGACAAAAAATGCGCAACAGGCGCTCCGCTATTTGCTGCAAAACTATAGTAGCAATGTTCGCTTTTGTTTAATATGCAACTATATTAGCCGAATTGAAGAAGGGCTGCAAAACGAGTTCTTACGTTTGCGGTTCAATCAGCTACCAGAGGAAGAAATCCACAAGTTTTTATTGAAAATCGTCACCTCCGAAAAGCTGAGCTTGAATGAAGAGACCTTGAAACGCATACAGCAGTTGCACAACTCGGACATTCGCAGTATGATTAACTTTATTCAGTCGAACCAAAACGTGAAAGCCAACAGTTTGTGCGTAATCAGCAACAACGTGTGGGAGGACTTTTACAAGCTGTTTCAAACCAGCACCAATGTAGATGCACTGGTTGCGCGGGTTCAGCACATCAGCGTAGAGTATAACATCGATAAAAAAAATATAATAAAAGATTTCATCAATTATATTCTTCGTAACAAGCTGACAATCGTGAATGCTGGGTTTTTACATTTCACGGAAAATCTAATGCACACACAGGATTGCAAAACATCCAATTACATTTATTATTCGCTGTTACGGTTAATGTCGTTTATTCCTAAATGAGGACACGCATAACTGCCCATACGCATTTGCAGTTTTAATAAAAAGCGTTGTGGAGGAGAGAACTTGGATGGGTCAAACACGTTCTCTTTTAGTTCGCATTGTTGGGTGAGAGCGTTCTCCCAGTTACAAACGCTGGTTGGGCTTTTTTGAATTGGTATGCGTATCGGGTCAGAAATGCACGCATCTCTATATGTATGTATTGTGTTTATTGTATTTGTCGTATTTGCTTGATGTCTAGGCATTCTAGAACAGCTGGTCATTATTGTATATTGATAGAAAATAAAATTGAAAAATAATAATGTAAAATGATTTAAAGAAACCACCATTTAAATAAGTAAGAACTTAACAAACAACCGAACCAACACAAACCCTCACAACCCCTCACAAACTTTACACACACTATATATTAACAACCCAACATACGTGTTAATCTATAATGAGCAAATCAATGAAATCTTCAAGCAAAGCCGTAGCAATCAGTATTGATGACGAATGGGAGCAATTTATGAAATCCAGCTCAAACGCTTACAATCAGGATGCGTCCGACAATGAGAATGGGGACAACTCGGACCAGGAGTTGGATTTGGAAGAGATGGGTGGCCTCGCGATGAACGGCTATCACACTGGGTGCAATATGCGCAAAACCAGCAATCCTATGGACCTGACGATGTTGGAGAACGCTTCCAAACAATTGCTAAATATGGACGACATCCCAGAAGCAAGCGACTTGTATATCTCCACCAAATCCAAAATAGAGTTTTTAAATGTTCCGATAGACATCAAACAATTGTTCTGGGACGTCAAGGTGATGTCGTACAACACCCGCACAAATGGCGTGATTAAAAAGCAAATCAAGTTTAACTCCATCAATGAGGAAGAACTGCGAGAGATGGAGGAGCGATTGAAGCGCGAAGAGTATTACGAGACGCAAGTGATTAAAAGCATTAATAACCCGCACGGCAGAATCAAGTTTAAAGACGTGCGAAAAATTAGCGTCGGCATTTCCAAAAAAGACATTATGAGTTTCCGCTCCAAAAAGAAAAGCGCCTTTTACAACTGCTTCGTGATGATTTTACGAATACATATTCAATGGATGTTTCGCGAGTATCACGTGAAAATATTCAACACTGGGAAGATTGAGCTGCCAGGGATGCAAACGGTGGAAATCCACGACTTGGTGTTGTCTACTATTTTGGACGTCATACAACCTCATATATCCGAACCGTTGTTCTACCAAAACTGCAGTAGCACCATCTTAATCAACTCCAACTTTAATTGCGGGTTTTACATTAACCGAGAAGCATTGTATTACTTGTTAAAGAATAAATACAATATTGATGCGATTTATGACCCGTGTTCTTACCCTGGAATACAGTGCAAGCTATACTATAATGAAGCAGAAGGACTACACATTGATTTTGATAACCTTGTGTTGGGCCAACCTGTCGCTCAGGACAACACCAAACTCGTCAAGGTATCGTTTATGATATTCCGAACGGGTAGCGTGCTCATTGTAGGAAGATGTCACGAAGATACGTTAAACAATTTATACTTGTATATTAAAAAACTTCTAAAAACTGAATACGGGCAAATCGGGCAAATCATTCCAATTGAAGACCTACTTGTCAAAACACAAGTGAAAAATAAAAAAATACGCAAGAAAGTCATTAATATTACCAATGGTCAAGACCAAGAAAAGGCGGTTGAACTGTGCGTTTAATGTATGGAGTGCCCCTTGGACACTTTCGTTATTAGCGTGTCATACGCACTAAAACAATCATCTATATTATCATGATACCTTTGGGCCACAGCGGATTGCATCATTCTCAGTGTTTCGCCATCTACAATCAAATAGTTTAATCGTTTGCTAAATGCAATCATTTTTTTTGTAAACTCACTTACGCAAGACGTTGTTTTTTCCTTGTTATTGCAATGATTCAATGAATGGCAAAAAAAGGAACACGCCAGGCCTCTGTAAATGTTGTAATATGGGTCCAAACTATGCATAAAGGATTGGGTGTCGTTGGGATGTTTAATAAACTCATTGTGTAGCTCAAAAAGGGTGCGCTTGTATACAAACAGGACCGCATCGCGCGAGCTTAGTTTTAAAAAACTGTTTTGCGTATCGCTAATCTGCTCAATAAACTCGGCGTAAAAGTAGAACGCTTTTTGGCTGTGGTAAAACGCCAGCTCTGCGTTCTTGGTATAAAACAAGAGCCCGTTAAATACGTGGGTAATCGTATCCAGCCCTCGGATGAAGACAAAGATTCGTAATTGGGTATTTTTTAGTGCAATCTTTTCTACCAAAAACAAACTATACTCCATAAGTAGGCTCACATATTTATCTAAAATCTCGTGAGCCTCATACTTCATTTCTTCCTTGTAGTTCTCATTCAATAGTAAATTATGTGGCGCAGGTGGGTCTTTTACGTCCTTTGGGTTAGTTGTGTCCTTTGGTATATTGGGGTCCTTTGGTATACTCGTGTCCTTCGGCTCAAAAGGTATATTAAAGGTAGCTGTTTTTCCTCCGCGTTTGGGTTTGGACATTTATTTATATATGCACGGATTTGATTTTACAATAGTTACCGTATTTATGCATATTTACATATTTTATAATTGCAATTATTCAAATTACTATTTAAAGATTACAAATTAGAATTGTATAAATATGGCTGAACAAAAACCTGTCGCGCAACCTGCGTCATCAAACTCGAATTACCGTCTTCCCACAGACACCACTTTGCAACACGCTAGCAAGCTCGCTATCGTAGAGGATAAACCCGTCTTGTTTGACTACTGGACATCGTCTTTGGACAAAAAAGCGCTCATTGGAGTGAAAGAAAACGGCGAAAAACTTCTTGTCAAAAGCGAGGAGGAATATACCAGCCCGATTGCCAAGTTCTTCAAGTGCACTACCGACTACATCATCATCACAGAAAACTCTATTTACCTGGTCGCGTCCGATATCCCCACAAAAAAGATTTCTTAAATTGGGACAAATACGGAACAAATAAACACGTAAAAAGTATTTACACTCTTGAAGATTTAAAATCGCACCTTTTATATTTTAGAAAAAATAACTTAAAGACAAGTTAATAATGTAAAGCAAGTATAGTTTAATAGTGTCTAATACTTCCATTTAGGATGTTTCTAATTGCTTCTATAAAGAAACGGAGATGTTAAAACTATTTACTTATTTCAAAAGAAATGAGTAGCAAATATCATAAGTTCCCTGTTTGTCTTACAATTCCTTAGGGAGTAAGAATTACCAAACAAGTTTGAAGGAACCGATATTTGAAATGTATAAATGCTCACGATACCCG
>Ga0194134_10003958_pt1 | contig 15332 bp, 12 predicted proteins | sample TA2KigOff0mmetaG_FD_148602 | JGI IMG/M metagenome (GOLD analysis project Ga0194134, IMG submission 148602) | Freshwater microbial communities from Lake Tanganyika, Tanzania - TA2015056 Kigoma Offshore 0m | ecosystem: Environmental > Aquatic > Freshwater > Lake | place: Tanzania: Lake Tanganyika... | reverse complement strand
TGGAATGCATTCGGGAAGAAGATGACCCCGGCGGCGTCCGAGTGCTTGAGCCGCACCACGAAGTCGTCCTGGAGGTCGTCGAGCCGCACGGTGCGAGCATAGGTCAGGCGGGTTTCCTATGCTTCTGCTGCCATGGGCGGCGCACACACCAGCTTCGACCTGCTCTTCAACCCACGCCTGAACAAGGGGACGGCCTTCACCGAGGCCGAGCGCGAGCGCTTGGGGCTCGTCGGGCTGCTCCCGGACAAGGTCGAGACCACCGAGATCCAGCTCGAGCGCCAGCGCATCCAGCTCTCGCACAAGCCGACCGACCTCGAGAAGTACGTCTTCCTCTCGGAGCTCCAGGACCGCAACGAGCGCCTGTACTACCAGCTGCTCACCAGCGCGCCGGCCGAGTTCATGCCGCTGGTCTACACGCCCACGGTGGGCGAGGCGTGCCAGCGCTTCGGGCACATCATGCGCCGGCCGAAGGGGCTCTACGTGAGCGCGCGCCGCAAGGGGCGCATCCGCGAGGTGCTGCGCAACTGGCCCGAGAAGGACGTGCGATTCATCGTTGTCACCGACGGCGAGCGCATCCTCGGGCTCGGCGACCTCGGCGTGTGCGGCATGGGCATCCCGATCGGCAAGCTCGCGCTCTACACGGCATGCGCCGGCGTGCCGCCGCGCCACACGCTTCCCGTGATGCTCGACGTGGGCACGAACAACGAGGCCTTCCTCGAGGACCCGCTCTACCCCGGGCTCCACATGCGGCGCATCGAGGGCGAGGAGTACGACGCGTTCGTCGACGAGTTCGTCGAGGCGGTGCAGGAGGTGTTCCCCCGCTGCTGCATCCAGTTCGAGGACTTCACCAACCGCACCGCGATGCCGCTGCTGGCGCGCTACCGTGACCGGGTCTGCTGCTTCAACGATGACATCCAAGGCACGGCGTCCGTCGCCGTCGCCGGCCTCTTCGGCGCCAACCGAATCCTCGGCAGGCGCCTGCGCGACCACACCTACCTCTTCTTCGGCGCCGGCAGCGCCGCCGTCGGCATCGCCGACCTCGTCTGCCAGCAGATGGTGCGCGAGGGCATGTCCGACGCCGACGCGCACGCGCGCTGCTGGCTCGTCAACAGCCGCGGCCTGGTGACCGCCGAGACCACGGGGCTCAGCGAGTTCCAGCGCCCGTTCGCGCACCCGCACGCGCCCGCGAAGGACCTCGCCGCGATCGTCGAGGCCATCCGGCCGAGCGTGCTGGTCGGCGTGAGCACCATCCCGCACAGCTTCAGCCGACAGGTGATCGAGGCCATGGCGCGGGTCAACGAGCGCCCGGTGATCTTCCCGTACTCGAACCCCACGTCCAAGAGCGAATGCACCGCGCAGGAGGCCATCGAGTGGTCGGGCGGGCGCGCGATCTTCGCCTCGGGCAGCCCGTTCGCGCCGCTGCACCACACGGGCAGGCTCTTCGTGCCGGGCCAGGGCAACAACGTCTACATCTACCCGGCGATCGGCATGGCGGTCTTCGCCACCGAGGCGAGCCGCGTCACCGACGAGATGTTCCTGCGGGCGGCCGAGAGCCTCGCCGCACAGGTGACGCAGCAGGACCTCGACGTCAACCTCATCTACCCGCCGATGGCGAACATCCGCGAGACCAGCGTCGAGGTGGCGATCCGCGTGGCGGAGCTCATCTTCGACCGCGGGCTCGCGCGCGTCGAACGGCCGGCCGACGTGGCCGCGTTCGTTCGCGACAAGGTGTACGACCCGGCCTACGGCTGACGCGGCGCGGGTGACGCCCCCGGGGTGCGACTTGCATCACCGAGCGCTCGGTGCGGCGGATCATCTCGGACCTCGACGCAAGCAGCTACATCGAGCGAGAGCGCCTCGGGCGCTGCGATCGCTACAAGGTCCACCCCGAGATGCCGCTCAGGCACCCGATCGAGGCGCACAGGGGGATCGCAAGCCTCATCGCGCTCGTCGTCGGGCCGTGACGGCCATGCGCACGGACCGCATGCCGGCGGGCGCGCGGGCGCCCTGCCGCGTTCACCGCATGATCCCCATCGGCATGCCGCCGGCGAAGTTGCCGTAGCGGTAGTTGCCTCCGTACATCCCGCCGCCCCAACCCCACGGCCACCCGAACATCGAGCTGTTCACGCCGAGCCCGCCTCCCGTGTAGCCGCTGCGAAGGGGACCGCCGCTGTCGTAGTAGATCCCTCCCGTGTAACCGCTCTTGGCGCCCTCGCCCGAGAAGCGCCAGTACTGGTCGGACGACCCGCCGAAGCGCGACCATCCGTGGTTCCAGCTGTCGGTGACCCCGCGCGCGCCCGTGTAGCCGCTGGTGCGTCCGTAGCCGCGCTCGCCGCTCGACCAGCCGGGGTAGCCGTTGCGGGGCCGATCGTCGGGCGCCTGCTGCGGCGCCTGCCAATCGCCACGCGGCTGGTCGCGCCGGTCGTAGTTGCCGCCGTTCCAGCTGCCACCCCGGCGATAGTCGTCGGGCTCACCTCCGCCCTGCGCGGGCGGCTCGAGCGCCTCGCGGCGATCGGCATAATTCGTCTCGCCGCGCGCGAACGCGCCGCGCGGGCTGCCGTCGAAGTTGTGGTTCGGGTCCGGGCGGAAGTCGTCCATCGTGGTCGCACGCGCCGCGGCGGTCGCCTGCGGTGACGCGTCACGCTCGTAGAGGCCGCTGGGCTGGCCCGCGCCGGGTGCGGCCGTGGCCGAGCCGCCGTTGCTCCCCGACGTCGCCTGCCACCCGCCCGCGCCGCGCGCGTACGTTCGCGTCCCGCGTTGCTGCATGATGCGCCCGTCCGGCGAGGCCGACACGTCGTCGTCGGCGCCCGCGGCGTGGGCCCATCGCGGTGCGGTGGGCGAGGCGATGCCTGCGGTCGAGGTGCTGCCCGCGACCGGGGCGACCCCCGCATTGGCCGCGCGGTTCACCGACTGGATCGCCGCGGGCCATCCGCGCCGGTACGCACCGCTCCAATGCTGCCTCCACCATCCGTCGGCGTCGGCGCTGCCCCACGGGTGGTAGCCCCACTCCCACGCGCCGGCATACCCCATGCCGAGCGCAAAGCCCGTGTCGAAGGAGCACCCCGGCCCCCACCATCCGCAGGCGGCCCATGAGGGCGCGCACTGCAGCGCGAAGTCGGTCCAGCCCGGCAGTCCCTGGCACGTCCACCCGGTCACGCCGAGCGCCATCGGGCATGCATAGGTCGTCGGCACGCCCACGTAGTTGCCCCACACGGCCCCGTCCCCGGGATCGGCCTGCCCGTTCCCCAGGGGGCCGGCGTCGGCGACGCGAAGTCCGGCGGCCGTGAACCCGGTCCCGTAGCACACGATCCCGCCGTTCGGGAAGCTGTTCGCGTAGCCGGCGGTGAACGCGAACGTCACGGCCTGCGGCGTCGCGTTCAAGACGCGCACGAACGTCGTGCCGTAGGCGGGAGACGAGGCCGGAATCGCGTAGATGGACTCCGGCACGGCGTCGCACAGGTCCCACGGCCCCGTGGGCGAGGACGCGACGCACCAGGCGCCGTCGGAGCACAGGTAGTACGCACCGTCGCACTGGATGACCGGCGCCGTCGCGTTCGTCGCGAGTGTCAGCGACGTGCCGTCCACGGGAACGAAGCGCGGCGCGCCGCCGATCCAGCCGACCTTCGCGGCCGCGCGCGCCTTGGCGCGGTCGAGCGTCGCCACGTGGGGAATCGCCTGCAGGTACTGGGCATCCTTCGCCGCCGGCGTCCCGGGCACGCTCGCGAGCACGTTGCCCCACGAGCCCTTCGGATCAAGCTGCGCGAAGGCCGGCGGGAGCGACGCCGGGTCGAGGGAGGACCACGCCCCGGCCATCAGGTTCCCGCTCGTGAACCAGCGCCCCGATGCGAGCAGCCACCACGTGTTGCCGTCGGCCGACGTGAAGAGGTCGCCGCTCGCGTTGCGGACGCCGTAGAGGCCGTCGGCCACCTGCACGAGGTCGGGGCCGCCGTCGACGCTCACGAGCACGGTCGGCTGCGTTACCACGATGACTTCGGGGACCTGGCCCGGTGCGGGGATCGGCGGGGGCGCCACGCCGGCCGCACGCGCAGGCAGCGCGGACTCGATCGCCCGCGCGGCCTCGGCCGACGGCCCCGCCCCCTGCACGAACGGTCCCTTCCATGACGTCGAGCGCATCCAGGTCGACGTGCCGATCCGCGCGAACCACGACTGCGTCGCCGACTCGAACGCGAGCAGCGACGGCGTGTTCATCGCGATGCCCACGCCCGGCGCCACGGCGCGCAGGGCGGGCGCGCCGTCGAGCGCGAGCGCGACCGCGGCATGGTCCACCACGCGGACGGCCGGCGGCGCGTTCGAGACCGCGGACCCCTGCGTGCGCGCGCCCGCGAGGTCCATGTTCTCGAGGACCGCCGAGCGCTGCACCGTGAAGTCCGCGCCCATCAGCATCCGCTGCAGCACCGCCACGGTGGACGACGGGTCCTTCCCGTCGGCGCGGGTGGCCCCCTGCACGAGCATGTCGGAGACGTGGATCAGCCCCGAGGAGAGGTCGCTGTCGAGCGACGCGGTGAAGAAGACCGAGCCGTAGACGGGCGCCTCTCCGGCGCGCGCCGCGCTGAACGCCGCGCGCGCCGTACCCTGCGTACCGACGATCGACGCGAACTGCGGCGAGTAGAGGACGAACGTGGTGCCGTCCGCCGACGAGACCTGCGGCCACAGCGTCTCGCCGTCGTCGAGGGCGGGGGCCGGCGGGAGGTTGTCGACCTGCGAGGGATGCGAGACGAATTGCGCGCAGGCCGGCCGCGCGAGCACCGCGAGCGCGGCGAGCGCGGCGAGCGCGAAAGGCGCGGCGACGGGGACCGATCGATTGCTCCGGCTGAACATGCGCGCATAGTACGGCCCGCTACCCTGCGTACATGGTCGGATTCCTCGTCGCGGGCGCCTTTGCCTACATCGTCACCGTCTACTTCCTGACCAACCCGCTTGGGCACACGAGGAAGTTCATGTGGCGGCGCTTCGTGAACTGGTTCCCGCTGGGCATGACGTACTCGTTCCTCTACATGGGGCGCTACAACATGTCCGTCGCGGCCGTGGCGCTCGGCACGCTGATGGACAAGAAGACGTTCGGCATGGTCACGGGCTCGGGGCTCACGACCTACGCGATCGGCCTGCTTTTCGTGGGCCCCCTGGTCGATCGCCTGGGCGGCAAGCGCGGGATGCTCGTCGGCGCCATCGGTTCGTCGATCTTCAACTTCGCGATGGCCATCGTCGTCAGCATGAAGCTGAACGGCACGCTCGACGTGAGCATGGGCGCCGCGCTCGCCGTCCTCTACAGCCTGAACATGCTGTGCCAGAGCTTCGGCGCGGTCAGCACCATCAAGGTGAAGAGCTACTGGTTCCATGTCCGCGAGCGCGGCACGTTCGGCGCGATCTTCGGCACGCTCATCTCGATGGGCGTGTACTTCGCGTTCGACTGGGGGCGCGCCATCGCGAACGCCGTGCAGCTCGAGCAGCCGGCCCAGCCCACCCTCGCGCGCACGGTGCTCAACAACCTCTTCTCGCTCGACGGGCGCACCGTGCCCGCCCTGTGGCTGATCTTCGCCATCCCGGCGGGCATCATGCTCGTCTGGGCGCTCATCGACGTGATCCTCCTGAAGGACACTCCCGACCAGGCCGGATTCGACCCGCTCGACACCCACGACGCGTCGAGCGACGAGATGGCCGGCGACCCCACGCGCAAGGACACCTACTTCGGGCTCATTTGGCGCGTCCTCTCCAACCCGGTCATCCTGATGATCGGCGTGGTCGAGCTGACCTCGGGCGTGCTGCGCGACGGCATCCTCAGCTGGTACCTGCTCTTCGCGAAGGACACCGGCATGGGCGTCGAGTCCGTGACGGTGAACTGGGGCATCTGGGGCGCGGTCACCGGCATCGCCGGCGGGTTCGCCGCGGGCTGGGTCAGCGACCGCTTCTTCAACTCGCGCCGGGCACCGAGCGCCGCGCTCATGCAGGCGATCATGTTCGCCACCACAGGGCTGATGCTCCTCTGCCTGACGCTGGTGCCGGTGAAGGCCACGCTCGAGTCGACGGGAGCGGCGCCCGGCTCGTTCACCGCGTGGCTGATCGGCGCCCGGCCGATGATCATCGCGGCCTGCGCCGTCACCACCATGATGGCGGTGATCGGGGTGCACAGCATCATGTCGGGCACCGCGACCGCGGACTTCGGCGGCAAGCGCGCCGCGGGCACCGCCACCGGCATCGCGGACGCCTTCAGCAAGCTCGGCGCGGCCATCCAGTCGTTCGTCATCGGCTACCTGGCCACGAACGACTGGTCGTACTGGCCGATGGTGCTCTTCCCCTTCTCGATCGTCGGGCTCGTCTTCTCGATCCGAATGTGGACGCTCCTGCCGAACGCCACCCGCAAGTACCTCGCCGAGGTCGAGAGCAAGAAGCTCGCCGCCGCGCAGGCGAAGCGCGGGCTGTGAACCGCGACACCCAACGAAACCCCGGAACCCCTTGACCACCACCTTCACCAAGTCCTACGCCGCGCAGTCCCCGACCTCGCCGCTCGGGCCGCACGCCATCGCCCGCCGCCAGCCCACGCCCACGGACGTCGAGATCGACATCCTCTACTGCGGCGTCTGCCACAGCGACCTCCACGTGGCGCGCGACGAGTGGGGCGGCACCGCGTACCCGGTGGTGCCGGGGCACGAGATCCTCGGGCGCGTGACGCGGGTGGGCTCGGAGGTGACGCGCTTCAGGGCGGGTGACCTCGCGGCCGTCGGCTGCATGGTCGACAGCTGCCGCACGTGCGACCACTGCACCCGCGGGCTGCAGCAGTTCTGCCTCCGCGGCGCCACGTTCACGTACAACTCGCCGGACGCGCACCTCGGCGGCATGACGTTCGGCGGCTACTCCGAGCGCGTGGTGGCCGACGAGGCCTTCACGCTGCGCGTTCCCGCGAACCTCGACCCGGCGCGGGCCGCGCCGCTCCTCTGCGCGGGCATCACCACGTGGTCGCCGCTCCGCAAGTGGGGCGCTGGCCCGGGGAAGGAGGTGGGAATCGTGGGCCTCGGGGGCCTCGGCCACATGGGCGTGAAGTTCGCGCGCGCCATGGGCGCGCACGTGGTGCTCTTCACCACCTCGGCCGGCAAGGTCGAGGACGGCCGGCGACTCGGCGCGCACGAGGTGGTGGTATCGAGCGATGCCGATGCCATGGCGAAGCACGCATCGAGCCTCGACCTCATCATCGATACGGTGAGCGCGGACCACCCGATCGACGCGTACCTCTCGCTGCTGCGGCTCGACGGGACGTTGGCGATGGTGGGCGTCCCCCCGAACCCCCAGCAGGTGCGCGCATTCAGCCTCATCATGCCGCGGCGGAACCTCGCAGGCTCGCTGATAGGCGGCGTCCCCGAGACGCAAGAGATGCTCGACTTCTGCGGCACGCACGGCATCGCGTGCGACATCGAGCTGATTCGCATGGATCAGGTCAACGAGGCGTACGAGCGCATGCTCCGCAACGACGTCAAGTACCGCTTCGTGATCGACATGGCCTCGCTAAATGGCTAAGGCCGCGCCATGGTGTCGTAGGAACGCCCGACGCGCGCGATGCGCCTGAGTTGGTAGGTTCCCGCCATGGACCCCTCCCCGCTCCTGGCCGCCGTCGCCACGATCGACGTCGCCGCCGCCCCATGGGCGCAGGACCCGCAGCAGCCGTCCGGAGAGACCCGGCGCGAACGGCGCGAGGAACGGCTCGAGGAGCGGCGCCAGGAGCAGGCGGTCCAGCAGGTCGGCGACGGCCAGCCCGGCGAGAGCGAGCAGGTCGACGAGTCGCAGGACGCGAAGCCGTACGAGGGCCCGTATCGCAGCCCGTATGCGTTGAAGTTCTCGTTCCCGGTGGAGGAACTGCTCTTCGACCGCCATGGACCGCGGGGCGGTCCCGGCGCCGAGAGCACGGTGCCCGAGCGCGAGTGGTACTCCGAGGAGACCCGCAAGCGCTGCGGCGCATGGGGCGTGCCCGCGCGCATGTTCGACTGCCCGCCGGAGGTGCGGTCGAAGCCCGCCGAGTGGCGCCGCGAGCGCATCGTCGCCGGCGCGTCCCGCTTCATCGGCTACGAGTACCAGCACCACCACGTGCCGGACTGGAACCCGCCGCAGGGATGGCCCTGGAACCAGTGCTGCGCGGGCAAGCAGGGCAAGGGCGTCGACTGCAGCAACTTCAGCGGCTGGAACTACAACTGGGGCCTCGGCATCCACCTCAACACGGACATCCACAAGCAGGCCGCGGAGGCCACGTCACGCAGCGCCCACGGCGAGGCGCGCGCCCGGGTGATCAGGCGCCCGGAGGGCGACCCGGACAGGTGGTACGAGGAGCTGTGCCGGACGCTCAAGCCGGGCGACCTGCTGTACGTCCTTGACAGCAAGCAGACCAAGGTCACCCACGTCATCATGTGGATGGGCTCGTGCGCCACGAGCCCGGACGGCACGCCGCTCATCATGGATTCGACCGGTGGGAAGATCAAGGACTGCAATGGACACGCGATCCCATGCGGCATCCACTTGCGCCCGTTCAAGAAGGGAAGCTGGTACCACCGGAGCTTCGACCACGCGCATCGCTGGGTCGAGGGCTGAGGCCGCGCGCGGGCGCGATCACGTGCCGAAGGCGGCGCGCTCGGAGCCGGTCGCCGCGGGCGGCATGTCCGGTCGCGGCAGCCGCAGGCCCAGCAGGTGGTGCGGAAGCGTCGTGATCACGTAGAACGCGATGCTCGCGTCGGCGATGGTCCTCGGATCGCCGCCGCCGAGCGCCCAGCACAGGGCGACCATGCACGCGGCGGTCGGCCACATCAGGGGAAGGCTCAGCACGTGGACACGGAGCACGCGGCGTGCGAGCGACTCCGCGCCGCCCCCGGCCCGCGCCGTCCGAGCCGACGCGCCCTCGCCCTTGATGATGCACTCGGTGCTCGCCAGCCGCCGTGAATGGCGGAACGCATGGACGCCGAGGAAGTAGCAGCCCACCGCGAACAGCGGGTCCGCCATCGAGGCCATCACCACCACGAGCGCGTGCTCAGCAAGGTCCCTGGCCGCCGCGTGCCCGTGCCCCGCCGCGGCCCGGGCGGCGGCGCCGACGCACGCGATCACCCCGCCCGCGATCGCGCCGACAAGCGCCAAGCGCTGGAGCGTCCCGAGGTCCGGTCGCCACGCGGTTGCGGCCCACGGCGACAGCGCGTCGCCGATCCGCGCGAACGGCGCCCACGCCTCGCTCGGGTGCGCGGCGAAGGCCGTCGCGAGCAAGAGCAGCCCGCGGCCGAACACGAGTCCCCACCGCGCGACCGGCCCGTCGTCGTCGGCGCCGACCGCCGTCGCGTCGGCCATGCCGAAGTGGAACACCGTGAGCAGCAGGAAGAGGAGCGCGGCGATGCCTGGCTGCAGCGCGATGGCCGCGAGGCTCGCCGCCATCAACAGCAGGTATCCGCCGAAGCCGAGCAACCTCGGGAAGAACCCGTGGCGGCCCGAGAGGCGCCCGGCCACCGCCCAGTCGGCGGCGCCGTGCGGCATGCCGAATGCGAGCAGCGCCACGACGAACGGCCACGGTGCCGCCGCAGCGGTGAAATCCGCCGCAAGCGCCCCCAGCGTGGCAGCGGTCGCCAGCATGATCCACGGAACGGCGCGCGGACCGCAAAGGAGCCGCCCCGCCTCCGCCGCCGGCCCGAGCTCCCGTGAGGGGTGCTCGTGCACGGCGGCGGTGGGCGGGGCGGTGTTCAAGCTTCAGGAATCCGCGATCAGGCGCGCTCGCCGAGTCCCTTCACGCCCTGGTAGCAGACCAGGCCGAAGAAGACCTTGTTGATCACGTCGGCGACGTTGTAGCACACCTCGCGCCAGCTCTCGCCGTTGGTCCCGCCGAGCGCCATAAGGAAGCCGACGGGGTAGATCACCCAGCCGATCGTCACGAAGAGCCGCATGGCCTTGAGACTGGCCTGGATGCTCGCCGGGGCGGACTCCATGGACTCGGTGACCTTGGTGAAGAGCATGTAGACGATGTACAGCCACGCGCCGCAGCTCACGACGTACCAGGTCCACCACTGCTGGCTGCCGGTCGGGCTCTCCTCGGCCACCCATGCGGTGACGAGCATCACGAGCGACCAGAACACGAGGCCCTTGAAGAGCTCGGAGCCCTTCTTGCCCAGGTTCAGGAGCAGCGGGAACTCCATCACGAGCAGCGGCACCGTGATCAGCCAGTCGATGTAGCGGTAGGCGGTCGGGAACTGCTTGATGACCGCGCCCTCGATGCGCGAGCCGTCGGCGTTGAAGAGGCTGGCCACGCCCTCGAGGTAGATGCCGCTCATCCGCCAGTAGTGGAAGCAGGCGACGGCGCAGATGATGCCGGCCACGGTCATCGCGGTCTGGTACTGGACCTGCACGGTCTTGCGCTGCAGCCAGAAGTACAGGGCGCCCGCGCCCATCGCGACCGTCGAAAGCCAGAAGAGGTACATGGTGACCCCTTCCATCGAGAGTCCGGCGTTTAGGGCACGCATCGTCGTTGACATGTCTGCGAGAATTGGCGTCACGAGAGGGTCTCCATGGGCTCTTGCCCAGGACCCTCCGAGGGAACCGTGCAAGGGCCGGTGCGTTCAGGCAACAGCAGGGCCTGCCTTGAGTTCCCGGTTTCATCGGCAATGGATTCACAAAGGTGTCACAATGGCAGGCCTCGAAGCGGGGAAATCGTGCCGCCGTGGTCGCGCTGCTCGGTCGCCGAATGTGCTCCGGATGACCCGTAATCTTGAAATGGGGACTTCTGTGGCACATATTATAGGCTTTGTTTCCTATATACCCCCGACTTTCCATTCGGAGCCCCGAAGGCCGATCAATATCATCGAATGTCCCGTCCGACTCGCTCCGCGCACCGGCCCCCCGGCCCCAAGGATCGCCCATGTCGACCACCGCCCAGACCTACGAGTACGCGCCCACCGACCGCGAGAAGTCGTTTCTCGCCACCGTGGAGGACACCCGCCATGAGCGCGACATCATCAACGGGCTCGACCCGTTCTTGAGCGAGAAGGTCCCGGCGGACATGCTGGGGCTCTATACCCCGAACGAGCTGGTGCAGCTGCGCGTTCTCAAGGGCACCGAGCGCGACCTCGAGAAGCGCATGCCGGTCAAGGTGACCCGGCACTACTTCGACCTCGCCAAGCAGAGCGCCCCGCTCCGCCGGCTGGTGAAGGCCGACCCGGCCGAGACGCTTGACCTCGCCGGCAGCGAGGACCCCGGCTTCCAGATGGACTACAGCCCCGTCGAGGGCATGCTCCACAAGTACGAGATGGGCCTGCTGTACGTCATCTCGACGTGCTCGGCGCACTGCCGGTTCTGCTACCGCGAGGAGCTGATCGCGCGCAAGGAGGTGAAGCGCCAGGACGGCACCGTCGCGAAGAAGGGCCTCGCGTCGATTCCCGAGGTCATCCCGTACATCAAGCGCTTCAACGCCGAGGTCACCGCCAACGGCGGCCGCCACCCGGTGTGCGGCCGCGAGAAGCTGCGCGAGATCCTGATGTCGGGCGGCGACCCGATGGTGCTCCAGAACACGAAGATCGCCGCGTGGCTCGCCGCGCTCGCCGAGGCGGGCGTCGAGTCGATCCGCATCGGCACCAAGGAGATGGCCTTCTACCCGCAGCGCTTCGACGAGGCGTTCGTGGCCATGCTCGACAACTTCCACGCGACCTACCCCGAGGTGGGCCTGCACATCGTGGTGCACTTCGAGCACCCCGACGAGTTCCTCGCGAAGGACCCCGAGGGCCACTACGCGCGGAACGGGCAGGGCTTCCTGCAGTGGGTGCCCGCCACGGGCGCGGCCATGCGGCGGCTCGCCGGCCGCGGCTGGCTCAGCGTCGAGAACCAGTCGCCCATCATCAAGGGCATCAACGACGACCCCGAGGCGCTGCGCATCCTGCAGCGCGAGTTCAAGCGCGCCGGCGGCGAGAACCACTACTTCTTCTGCGGCCGCGACATCATCGCGTATCGCTCGTTCAACGTGCCCATCGAGCGCGCATGGCAGATCCTCAACGAGTCGCAGAAGGGCCTCTCGGGCGTCGAGAGCCACGCGCGCCTCTCGATCACCCACTACAAGGGCAAGACCGAGGTCAACGCGGTCACCAACCAGCCGATCCCCGGCCTCAAGGGCGCGGAGAACGGCGTGGTGCTCCTCAAGATCCTGCGCAGCGCCGGCCGCGCCGAGGACAAGGGCCGGGTCTGCATCGTGGGCCGCAACCCCGAGGCGCTGTGGTTCGACGGCTACGCTGACCGCGTGCTCTTCGACGAGGCCGGCCTGTACGACTATTCGCGCGTCAAGATGGCGCGGCTGACGCACGTCATGCCCGCGCCCGCCTGCCGATGATCGACAAGCGGTTCGCCAGCGCGCGGGAGGCCGTCGCGGACGTGCACGACGGCGCCACAGTCATGATCGGCGGCTTCGGCGAGGCCGGGAGCCCGATCGAGCTGATCCACGCCCTCATCGACCAAGGTGCCTCAAGCCTCACGGTGGTCAGCAACAACACGGGCACGGGCCTCGTGGGCCTCGCGGCATTGCTGCGCGCGGGCCGCGTGCGCAAGGTGGTTTGCTCGTTCCCGAAGACCGCGGGTTCCACCGTGTTCCCCGACCTCTACCGGGCCGGGAAGGTCGAGCTCGAGCTGGTGCCGCAGGGAACGCTGGCCGAGCGCATCCGCGCGGGCGGCGCGGGCATCGCGGCGTTCTACACGCCCACCGCGGCCGGCACGCCTCTCGGGGAAGGCAAAGAGCTGCGCACCTTCGACGGTCGCGAGCACGTCCTCGAGCACGGCCTGCGCGCCGACTTCACGCTCATCAAGGGGCGCGCGGCCGACGCCCATGGCAACGTGCTCTACCACCGAACCGCGCGCAACTTCGCACCGATGATGGCGACCGCGTCCTCGTGCACCATCGTGCAGGCCGCCGACGTGGTGGAGGCGGGCACGCTCGAACCAGAGGCCATCGTGACGCCCGGCATCTTCGTCGACCGCGTGGTGCACGTGCCCGAGCCCGCGCTCGAGAGCGCGCTGAACGAGGCGGGAGCGAGTTACCCATGACCGCCGCACCGAAGGGCACGGCCGCACCCGGCGCCGCCTCCGGGTGGACCCGCGAGGGCATCGCCGAGCGCGTCGCGCAGGACATCCCCAACGGTTCCTACGTGAACCTCGGGATCGGCATCCCAGAGCTCGTGGCGCGCTACGTGCCCGAGGGGCGCACGCTCGTCTACCACACCGAGAACGGCCTCCTCGGCATGGGCCCGTCGCCCGCGGCCGGCCAGGGCGACCCCGAGCTCATCAACGCCGGCAAGCGCCGCGTCACCATGATGCCGGGCGCCGCGTTCTTCGACCAGGCCACCAGCTTCGCCATGATCCGCGGCGGGCACCTCGACCTCAGCGTGCTCGGGGCGCTGCAGGTGGCCGCCAACGGCGACCTCGCCAACTGGTCGACCGGCGCGGACGACGCGATCCCCGCGGTCGGAGGCGCGATGGACCTCGTCGCCGGCGTGAAGCGCGTCTTCGTGATGACCACGCACGTCACGAAGGAGGGCGAGCCCAAGCTCGTCGCGTGCTGCACCTATCCGCTGACGGGACGCGGCGTCGTGACGCGCGTCTACTCCGACCTCGCCGTGATCGACGTCACCCCCGAGGGCTTCCGCCTCGTGGAGCTTGCCCCCGGCGTCGGCTTCGACTTCGTGCAGGAACGGACCGGCGCGCCGATCCTGCGTGACCTCTCGCGCCAGCCAGGAGCCTGACATGGCCACAAACGCAGCCACCTACTCGGCGGCCGCGGCACATGCCGCCCCCGCCAGCCGGAGCGCCCAGCTCTTCGAGCGAGCCAAGAAAGTCATGCCGGGCGGTGTCAGCCGCAACACTGTGCTGTGGTCGTCGGTGCCGCCCTACGTGGCGCACGGCGAGGGATGCCGGGTCACCGACATCGACGGAGTCACCCGCATCGACTTCGCCAACAACGTGGCGTCGCTCATCCACGGGCACGCATACCCGCCGGTGGTCGAGGCCGCGGCGGCGCAGCTCGCGCGCGGCACCGCGTTCATGATGGCCACCGAGCAGGAGGTGCTCCATGCCGAGCACGTCTGCTCGAGGAGCGCGGGCTTCGACCGCGTCCGCTTCGTGAACTCGGGCACCGAGGCCGTGATGGCCGCGCTGAAGGCCGCGCGCGCGTTCACGGGCCGGCCGAAGATCGCGAAGGTCGAGGGCGCCTACCACGGCGGCTACGACTACGTCGAGACCAGCCAAGGCTCCACGCCGAAGGACTGGGGCAGCGTCGACCACCCGAACCGCGTGCCCCTGGTGCACGGCTCGCCGCAGTCGGCCATGGAGGACGTGGTCATCATCCCATTCGACGACGTCGACCGGTCGATCGCGCTGCTCGAGGAGCACCGCGGCGACCTCGCGTGCGTTCTCCTCGACCTGATGCCGCACCGCGTGGGCCTGAAGCCCGCCTCGACGGCCTTCGTCGCCGCGATGCGCGAGTGGACGGCGCGAAACGGCGCGCTCCTCGTTCTCGACGAGGTGATCACCTTCCGCACCGAGTACGGCGGCGCGCAGGACCAGTACGGGATCTACGGCGACCTCACCGCGATGGGCAAGATGATCGGCGGCGGCTTCCCGGTCGGGGCGCTCGCCGGGCGCGCCGACGTCATGGAGGTGCTGAACCCCGCGGCGCCGAAGCTCCTGTTCCCCCTCTCGGGAACGTTCTCGGCGAATCCGGTCACCATGACCGCGGGTCGCATCGCGATGGAGCACTTCGACCGCCCGGCCGTCGCGCGGCTCAACGCGCTCGGCGACCGCGCCCGGCACGGCATCGCCGAGGCCATCGGCCGCACCGGCGCGTGCGCGAGCGTCACGGGCGGCGGCTCGATGTTCCGCGTTCATATGAAGGCGCACGTGCCCGCGAATTACCGCGAGGCGTTCGCCACGCCCGAGGAGGGCAAGCGGCTCAAGGCGATGCTCGAGCACCTCTTCGCCGAGGGCTTCCTGATGGTGGGCACGTGCACGGGCATGCTGTCGACGCCGATGACGGAGTCCGAGGTCGACGCGCTGGTGGCGGCGATGGAGTCAGGCTTCCGGCGCATCGCGACGGCCTGAGCGCCGCAGGCGCCCGTGCGAGATCAGTCGCGCTCGACCAGCAGCGCGAGCCCCTGCCCGACGCCCACGCAGAGCGAGGCGATGCCGCGCCGCGCGCCGCGCCGGACCATCTCGTGCACCAGCGTCACGGTGATGCGCGCGCCGCTCGCCCCGAGCGGGTGGCCAATCGCGATCGCGCCGCCGTTGACGTTGACGCGTGCGGGGTCGAGGCCCAGCCCGCGCACGCACGCCAC
>Ga0194134_10003946_pt1 | contig 15383 bp, 14 predicted proteins | sample TA2KigOff0mmetaG_FD_148602 | JGI IMG/M metagenome (GOLD analysis project Ga0194134, IMG submission 148602) | Freshwater microbial communities from Lake Tanganyika, Tanzania - TA2015056 Kigoma Offshore 0m | ecosystem: Environmental > Aquatic > Freshwater > Lake | place: Tanzania: Lake Tanganyika... | reverse complement strand
CACCCGTCGCGCGGCCGGCGCGGCTCCCGGGGCGGCGTGGGCCGGGAGCCCCCCTTGAACGGGGCCGCTCCCGGCGTTCCTGCCGCGCGCAGGGTCGAGCTGTCGAAGGGGTGGGCCTCGCTCGAGGACGCAGGCCGCGGTCCGGCCGTGGTGTGCGTCCACGGGCTGCCGGGCTCCGCCCGGGACTTCCGCTGGCTGGTCCCCCACCTGGCAGGCCGCGCCCGGGTGGTTTGCGTGGAGCTCCCGGGTTTCGGCTCCACGCCGGTGGCCACGGGGGCTGGCGCTGCCCACGCTCGCGGCGTGGTGCGAGGACGATCCGCTCATCGAGCCCGCCATCCTCTCCGAACTGGCTTCGGCCCTGCCGCCCGGACCGCGGCTGCGGTTCGCCAGCGGTGGCCACGTCCCCCAGAAGGCCCACGCGGCCGAGGTGGCCGAGGGGCTGAGGACGCTCGCGGCACAGTCGGACGGGTAGCAGGCCGGTGCGCCCTCACGGCGCCCGGCGGCCCCGCCCCCGGCCCAGGCAGCGGGCAGCGCGGCGGGGCGGCGGGATGGGCCGGTCCACGCTTCCCTCCGCGCGCGATGCATCAGCGTTTCGCCGCGCGCGTTCTGCTCGGTGTGCATCCGGGTGTCCCCCTCAGCTCAGCGAGGCCCCATCAAGCGGACCATGGCCTCCGCCACGCCCCTGGCCGACGCGGGGTTCTGTCCCGTGACGAGCCGCTCGCTGACCACCACCTGCGCCTTGAAGTCGGGGGCAGGCAGGTGGCGCGCGCCGCGCTCCACCAGGCGGTCCGCGAGGAAGAACGGCACCACGTTGTCCAGCTTCACGGCGCGCTCCTCCTGGTTGGTGAAGGCGGCCACGTCCTTGGGTGGCCTCGGAGAGGAAGAAGCCGCTCGGCTGATCCCCTTTCCGGTCATGGCTCGTGAGGACCACGAGCACCCGCCTCGGCGCCGCGCCCGGAACCGCCCGTACCGGCGCGGGATGCGCGCACGCCAGCAAGGTGCAGGCGAGGAGCAGGACCACCGTGCTGCGGGCCGGGGAAGGGGCGGGGCGCCTGCGCACGCTGGCTATTCCAACCCGCGGCAGGTTGCCAGCCCGGCCCCGCGGGGCGGAGTTTTGCCGGGGACCCCGCGGAACTCCCGGACGGTTGCGGTGCGTTGAGGTACCGTCCGCCGTGGGCTCGTGCCAGGGCGCGCGGCACGGGCGCCAGTCCCAACTGCCCCTGCGCCCCCGGGAGTCACCATGTTCCGTCCCACCCCGTCCCTGACGCTGGCCGCCGCGCTCGCCCTGGCCGGCATGCCCGCCCTGGCCTCGCCCCAACCCAGGCTGAAGGCCGCCCGGGACAACCTGGAGACCGCCCCGCCCGACAAGGGCGGCCGCCGCGTCAAGGCGCTCAAGCTGGTCGATGACGCCGTCCGCGAGGTCGAGGCCGCCGTCGTCGCCGAGGGTGGAAGCAAGTAGGGGTGGAGCAGTTGGCACCCGTCGTCGCGGAGCTGGGCCCCACCAACACGGGGAAGACTTGGCGCGCGATCGAGCGGATGCTCGAGCACGACAGCGGCATGCTCGGCCTGCCGCTGCGCCTGCTCGCGCGGGAGGTGTACGACCGGGTGACGGCGCGGGTGGGGGAGGCGCGGGTGGCGCTCGTCACGGGGGAGGAGAAGCGCGTGCCCCCACACCCCTCGTACTGGGTGTGCACCGTCGAGGCCATGCCGGTGGGGCTCCCGGTGGACTTCCTCGCGGTGGATGAAATCCAGCTCTGTGCCCACCGCGAGCGCGGCCACGTGTTCACGGACCGGCTGCTGCACGCGCGCGGGCGCCGGGAGACCTGGTTCCTCGGCGCCGAGTCCATGCGCCCGGCGCTGAGCGCGCTGGTCCCCGGGGTGACGTTCCGGCGCAGCGAGCGGCTGTCCCAGCTCAGGGGCTTTGGGGCGTGCTCGCTCAAGAGCCTCCCGCCGCGCTCTGCCGTGGTCGCGTTCTCCACGGACCGGGTCTACGAGCTGGCGCACGCGCTCCGGGAGCTCCGCGGCGGCGTGGCCGTGGTACTTGGCTCGCTGTCGCCCCGCACGCGCAATGCCCAGGTCGCCCTGTACCAGGCGGGAGAGGTGCAGTACCTCGTCGCCACCGACGCCATCGGGATGGGGCTGAACCTGGACCTGGAGCGCATTGCCTTCGCGTCGCTGTCGAAGTTCGACGGCTTCGAGCAACGGCCGCTCGCGGTGGACGAGCTGGGACAGATTGCCGGCAGGGCCGGCCGCCACGTGAAGGACGGCGCGTTCGGCACCCTCACCTCGGCCCCGGCGCTCGCCCCGCGCGTCGTCGCCTCCATCGAGGCGCACCGCTTCCCCGCCGTGGAGCGGCTGGTGTGGCGAAGCGCCGAGCTGGACTTCAGCAGCCCCGGCGCGCTGCTCGACTCGCTCTCGGCGGCGCCCGGCCAGGCGCTCTTCTGGCGCGTGGAGCGCGCCGACGACTTCGACGCCTTGAAGGCACTCGCCTCCGACGACGAGGTCGCGCGGCTGGCGACCACTCCCGAGCGGGTGGCCCTCCTGTGGGAGGTGTGCCGTGTACCCGACTTCCGCAAGGACCTGCTCGGCGAGCACCTGCGCACCCTGCGGGAGGTGTTTCTGCAGCTGGCCGGAGGTGACGGCCAGCTTCGACAGGATTGGCTGCGCCAGAAGGTGGCCCCGCTCGATGACCTCTCGGGAGACCTCCACGTCCTCACCTCCCGCCTCGAGGCGATCCGTACGTGGACGTACATCTCCAACCGGCATGCATGGGTGGCGGACGCCGCCTCCTGGCAGGGAAAAACACGCGCCATTGAAGACGCGCTGGGGGACGCGCTCCACCAGCGGCTCGTGGAGCGCTTCGTCCAGCGTTCTGCGCAGGCGGCAAGGCGGCGGCGTGCCACGGCCCCGGCGAAGGTGGCGAGCGGGCCGTTCGCCCAGCTCGCGCGGCTCGTTGACAGCGGACCGGACGCGGAGGCGTTCGTGCAGCGCGTGGTAGAGGCGTGCAGCGAGGCGCTGAACGTGGACGCGTTGGGGCGCATCTCCCTCAAGGGGGAGGCGGTGGGACGCCTGGTGAAGGGACAGGACCGCCTCAAGCCCGGCGTGGCGCTCGTGGACGCGGACGCGTGGAACGGTGGCCAGCGCGCGCGGCTCGAGCGCAGGCTGGCTGCTTGCGCGCGGGACCTCCTGTCTTCGGCCATGGGGGGCTTCCCCGCCGAGGCGTTGTCGGCGGAAGGACGCGCCGCCCCGCTTCGGGCGCTCGCGTGGCGCTTCGCGCAGGGGCTGGGCATTGCGCCCAAGGACGCCGCGCTGCTCGAGCAGGTCGGTCTCCTGGATGAAGACTCCCGGCGCAAGCTGGAGGGACTCGGGGTTCGCGAGGGCGCCCGCTTCCTGCTCGTGGAGGCGGCCACGACGTCGGTGGCGTTCGAGCGGCGCGCAATGCTGACCGCCCTGTTCGAGGGACTGCCGCGGCCGCCGGGTGTGCCCGTTGCGGCGGTGGTAGGGCGGGACGTGATGGGCGGCCGGGACGCCCGGGCCTACGGCTACGAGTGGCTCGGCCCCGTCGCCGTCCGCGTGGACGCGCTCGAGCGCATCCATTCGGCGCTGCCGGATGCCCGCCGGCTCGGGCAGGTGTTCGACGCGCTGGGCGTGGAGGCCGCGGCGCGCGCGGCGGTGGTGAAGCACGCCCCGCGCCCCCGATGGCCCGGTGATCCCAGGGGCCCCTAGGGGACCGGGACAAACTGGCCCGTGCAGGCCCCCTCGCAGGCCCCCGCGTCCTCGCCGCAGGCCGGCTCGCACGCGAGCGCGAGCCCCCCGTCCGGCGGAACCGCGCTGCACGCAAGCGGGATGCCCCCGTCCCCCACGGTCCCGAAGAGCGAGAAGCCCTGGAGCGCCCCCGCGTCCGGCACCTGGCCCCGCGCCAGCCCCGTGGCAGGCAGCCCCGCGTCCGTCGCCCCATCCACCTGCAGCGTGCAGTCCGCGGCCGTGGTGACCAGCACCACCCCCGCCGCGCCGCAGCCCCTGCTGGACTGCAACGGCAGCGCGTCGGGGGCGCAGGTGACCGGCGCGCGGGATGTGGCCACCAGCGCCAGCGCGGTGGAGGCGAGGAGGCCAAGCTCGAGGACCCGTTTCATGCGTTTGCCTTTCGTGCGTAGAGGACGGCGAGGGACACCATGGGGAGGGCCAGCGGGTCGGTCGGGTCCGCGGTGATGTGCTGGTGGCCGAGCCCGAGCGGGACAGAGGCCACCTCCAGCGCGCGCGCCACCGCGCCTGCTGCCCCCGCGGATAGCTTGATGGGCACGAACAGCCCGAGTGTTGCCCACGCCCCCACCCGCACCCGCCGCTCCACCGGTCCTCCCCGCGTCTCCGCCAGCACCGCGGAGGCGAACAGGGGCAGAAGGAAGCAGCCTGCAAGAACCGACAGCTTTCCCGTCACCGCGTTGTGCAGCGCGGGCTTCAGCAGGTGGTCGTTCACCATGAGCAGCACGAGCGCTGCCAGCGTCAGCGGGGCGTGGAACTCGGGAGCGCGGCGGGAAGGGGACATGCCGCGTGGGGCGTTGGCAACGCCCGCGCCACGGCCCGGCTCCAGGAAATCCGCGGAGCTGGCGCGCGGCGCCCGCCATGGATCGCGACAACTGCGCCCCTTCCACCGGTGTCCGGGTGAGTCCGGCCAGCACCGCGAGCCATCAGGGCGACTTCGCGTTCTCCAGCCGCTTGACCGGCGGAGGCACCCAACGGCCATCCAGCGCCTCCCGCCGTGGCGCGTACAGCCGCATCGCTGTCCCGAGCCGGCCCTTCGCTGGGGACGGCAACCGGTTCGGCACTGGAAGCGCGCGGGGCGCATGCCCCGAGCGCCCCCCCCGGGGTGGATAAAGGGGTGGCGCGAGGGGTGGCGTGACGCATAGAGAGGACCGCCCTGCCACCTCCAGCGTGCGCTGAGAGCAAACGATGACCGCGCCGCTCCTCCTCCTCGCAGCGTTGTTCCTGTCCCAGTCCCCGGATGGGGGCGCCCCGCCCGTGGTGGTTCCCCCCTCGGTGCTGGAGGCGGTGGAGGCCGTTTTCCCCGAGGCGGCCCGAGCCGGTGGACTGTCCGGCGTGGTGGGGCTGGAGGTGGACATCTCGGAGGCGGGCGCCGTGCTCGAGGCCCGCGTGGTGGAGCCCGCGGGCAACGGCTTCGACGAGGCGGCCATGGAGGCCATCCGCCAATACCGCTTCACGCCCGCCACGGTGGACGGCGTGCCGAGCGCGGTCCGCATCCGCTTTGACTACCGCTTCGACTGGACGGCCCCGCCGCCCGCCTCACCTCCGCCGGATGCCACGGACGGCGGCACGTCCCCCGCGCCCGTTCGCCCCGCCGGGCTCATCGCCGGGCGCGTGGTGCAGCGGGGAACGCGAACGCCGCTCGTGGGGGTGGAGATCGCGCTGCCGGAGGCAGGGCTCTCGGCGATCTCCGGCCCCGGGGGCCGCTTCGAACTCGTGGAGGTCCCGGAAGGAGAGCAGCGCGTCCTGGTGGTGGCACAGGGCCACGAGCCCTTCGAGACGCGCGAGACCTTCCGCGCGGGCGAGAAGCTGGAAGTCACCTATTACGTGCGGCGGCTGGCGGGCAGCGGCTACGAGACCACGGTGCGCGAGGTGCGGGAGCGCAAGGAGGTGTCGCGCACGACCTTGCAGGTGACGGAGGTGCAGCGCATCCCCGGGAGCCAGGGGGACTCGCTCAAGGTGGTGCAGAACCTCCCCGGCGTGGCCCGGCCGGCCTTCAACGGCGGCGCCATTGCCATCCGCGGCACCACGCCCCAGCAGTCCGGCATCTACCTGGACGGCATCCGCATCCCGGTGCTGTTCCACTTCGTGGGGCTCACCTCCGTCTACAACTCCGACCTGCTGGAGGCGCTGGACTACCTCCCAGGCAACTTCCCGGCCGCGTACGGCAATGCCATTGGCGGCGTGGTGGACGTGAAGAGCCGCGCGGGCCGGAAGGACCGGTGGGGCGGCACCGCCTCGGTCTCCGTACTGGAGGCAAGCGGGCTCGTCGAGGGGCCCGTGGGGGACTCGGTCACCGTGGCGCTGGCCGGCAGGCGCAGCTACGTGGACGCGCTGCTGTCGGCGTTGCCGGCGGGCGGCCCCGCCCAGCTGTCCGTGGCCCCCCGCTACTACGACGCGCAGGCCCGGGTGGAGTGGCGGGCCACGCCGCGCAACTCCTTCTCGCTGCTGGCGCTCACCTCGGACGACGTGTCCGAGACGGCCATTGACCGGCCCACCAGCGCGGATCCCAGCTTCTCGGGAACGTTCCTCGTGCGGACGCGCTTCGACCAGGTGCGGCTGCGCCACCGCTACGGCGGGGACCGCTGGCGCTTCGACACGCAGGCCATGGTGGGGCGCGGGGGCACCACGCTGAAGGTGGGCAGCGCCTTTGGCATCGACGTGCAGTTCGTGGAGCAGACGCTCCGTCACACCACCGAGTACGCGCTCGCGGACTGGCTCACGCTCGCGGGCGGCATTGACGTCAACAACCAGCAGGCCACCGTGGTGGCGGACCTTCGCGAGGGGGGCGGCAATCGCGAGGGCGAGCCCAACATCCCCGGGGCCGCGCTGGAGCGCGTGCAGGCCACGGCCAGGGACTTCATCCAGTACTACCCGGCCACCTGGCTGGAGGCGCGCTGGAAGCCGCTGCCGGGGCTGCTGGTGGTGCCGGGCATCCGCTCCGAGTCCTACATCTACACGGAGCAGGCCCGCCCCCGCCGGGATTTCTCCCCGCGCATCGCGGCGCGCTGGGCACTGAACGACGCCTGGACGCTGAAGGGCGGGACGGGGCTGTACCATTCGTTCCCCTCGCAGGGGGATCCCACCTCCCGGTTCGGCAACCCGGAACTGCTCGGCTCCCGCAGCCACCAGTCCAGCGTGGGCGTGGAGTGGCGCCCCGCGCAGGCCTGGTTCCTCTCCGCGGAGGTCTTCTACAACCGGCTCAGCCGGCTCACGGTGAGCTCCAGCAAGAAGGTGGAGCGGGGCGGAGAACAGGTTCCCGAGCGGCTCAACAACGACGGCATTGGCCGGGTGCAGGGCGTGGAGCTCTTCGTCCGGCGGCAGCTCTCGGACCGCTTCTTCGGCTGGCTGTCGTACACGATGTCCCGCTCGGAGCGCATAGACCGCCCCGGCGAGCAGTGGCGCCCGTTCGACAACGACCAGACGCACGTGCTCACCCTCATCGGGAGCTACCAGCTGCCCGCCGGGTTCGAGCTGGGGGCCCGCTTCCGCTACGCCACCGGCAACCCGTTCACGCCGGTGGTGGGGGCGCGCCGGGACGACCTCTCGGACGTGTACATCCCGTCCTTCGGCGCGGTGAACAGCGGTAGGCTCCCCGCCTTCAACCAGCTGGACGTCCGCCTGGACAAGACCTTCACCTTCGAGCAGTGGACGCTGGAGGCGTTCCTGGAGGTCCTGAACGCCTACAACAACCCGTCCGTGGAGGGCGTGACGTACAGCTATGACTACCGCCAGCGCGCCTACTTCTCCGGCATCCCGCTCATCCCCAACCTGGGCGTGAAGGGGAGGTTCTGATGTCCCGTCGCGCGCCCCGGTTCCTCGCCACGCTCGCCACGCTGCTGCTCGTCGCGTGCAACATGGACTTCGAGCGGCAGTCCCAGGTGAAGCGGCCCCGCGTGCTCGCCGTGAGGGCGGAACCTGCGGAGCTGTCCGCGCCGCTGTCGCCGGCCGGGCCGCCCGCTGCGCTGCAGGTCCAGCTGTTCGCGTTGTCCGTCTCGCCGGACGGCGGTGCGCCTGCTGTCCGCTTCGCGCTCTGCAGGCCGGCCAATCCGTACGCCGCGGACTTCGAGTGCCCCGGCAAGGACGGGGTGGATCTCCCGGACGGCCGCCTGTCCCTGCTGGAACCCGCCGTGCAGGCCCTGACCGGCATCACCCCCCCGCCGCCCGGCGTTCCACTCCAACCCGCCAGCATCCCGCTCTTCGTGGGGTTCGAGTGCGAGGGAGAGCGCGGCGTGCGGCAGGTGGCGTTCCGGTTCACGGACGCGCCCAACCAGAACCCGGCGCTCGTGGACCTGCAGCTGGACGGGGGGAAGCTCCAGGGACCGCTGGTGGCAGGCGAGGAGGTGGAGATTGTTCCCGTCCTCGGCGAGGGCAGCCGCGAGACGTTCCTCCTCCCAGACGGTGGCGCCCGGCTGGAACCGATGGCGTTCTCCTGGCACGCGACGGGGGAAGGGCGAATCGGCTTCTTCCGCTCCCTCGCTCCCGCCGAAGGGGACGACGAAGACCTCTCCTCCACGCGCTACACGCCGGATGCCGGGGACGGCTCGGTCACCTTCCACGTGGTGGCACGCGACGGTCGCGGGGGGACCGCGTGGATCTCCCGGACGGTGGACGTGCGGTAGGGAGCCGGGGTCAGCGTTGGCTGGAATGCAGGTCTGTAACGGCCTGCCCCACCGCTCTCGCCGGGGTGACGTGAAACGCCGCGCCCGCGAGTGCCAGTCATTCCCTTCTCCGCGTGGTTCCCAGCCCTCGTTTTCGCGAGCATCGGCCTGAGCCTCGTGCTCGGCCTGTTCGCGCTCGTGCGGTCGCAGGCGAAGACCGCGCGCCTGCTCGCCCTGAGCATGATCCTCGCAGTGGGCTGGGCCTTCGCGTCCGGCCAGGAGCTGCGGGCAAGCGGACTCGAAGCGAAGGTGTTCTGGTTCAAGTGCAGGTTCCTGTTCGTCCCGTTCGTTCCCCCCGCGGGCCTGGCGCTGGTGCAGTCCGTCATCGGTGAACCCCGGTGGCTCAGCCGCAAGGCCTGGGCGGCCCTGCTGGCGGTCCCGGTACTCTCCGTTCCGCTTGCGCTCACCATGGACCAGCATCGGCTCTTCAGGCATGGCTTCGAGACCGAGCACGCGCGGGGACTGGGGCTCCTCAGGGAGCGCATGGGCCCACTGGGCGCCCTCCAGGCCGCGGTGGGCTTCGGGATCTCGCTCTTCGGCGCGGTGATCGTCGTGCAGGCCTTGCGCCATGACTCCCCCGTCTTGCGCAAGCAGGTGACGCTGATGCCGTGGACTTGCCTGCTCCCGCTCCCCTTCTACCTGGCGCACAACCTCGGCGTGGGGCCTCTGCCGGGGATCAACCTCGCGCCCCTCTTTCTCGCCGTGACCTGCCGCGGCTGGATGTGGTCGCTCTTCCGGTACGGGACCCTTTCCCTCGTGCCCATTGCCCACGCGGCCGTCGTCACGAACTTGCCCTGGGCGGTGCTCGTGCTGGACAGCGTCGGGCGGCTCGCGGGCGCAAACAGGACCGCCGCCGAGACGCTCGGGCTCGAGCTGCCGCGGGCCCTGGGCGAGCCGGCCAGCGAGGTCATCGCCGAACCGTGGAAGCGCCTGCTGCCTCCCTCTCCGGTCCCGAAGGCGGAGGGCACCCGTCCCTTCGCGTTCGAAGACGGGGGAAGGGTTGCCTGGTACGAGCGCGTGGTGAACCTGGTCAGCAACCGGAGCGGCGACCCGGTGGGCGCGGTCGTGGTCCTGCGCGACGTGACAGAGCAGGTCCGACTGGAGCCGCTCGCGCGGGACCGCCGGGTTGTGTCCGAGATCGAGGCGCGGGCGGCTGCGAAGTAGGCGCCCCTGCTCGACCGGCCTCTGCGCCTTCGCGCGTGCCTCCAGGGCGGCCAGGTCCACCTGGCCTGCCCAGCGCAGCAACGCCTCAAGCCTTTCCCCCTGCGCGGTCGCCGTCACCTTGTACCGCCGGCCGACCACCCACTCCGCGCGGGCCTGCCGCCGGGCAGGATCGGCGTGCGTTTCGAACTCGGTCGCGAGGATGTGCTCGCCCTCCTCCGTCACCCGCCGCTGCAGCCGCCCTCCCCTCCGCTCGCGCTCGCCGCCCGTCTGGGCAATCTCCGAGATCAACTGGTCGGTCGCCGTGGGCCCCAGCTGGGCGGTCAGGTCGCTGATCGAGAGGGTGTAGGTGGGCCGCCCCGGGGCAACCGGGCGGTACATCGCCTCGGTGAAAGCCCCGTGCATCAGGAGCCCCGCGGCATCGTCGCGAGGTCCCGCGTGGGCATGGCTCTCCGTCACGGCGCGCCGGTACCCTTCAGGCGCCTCGAGCAGCAGGTCCTGCAGCACGGTGCGCGTCAGGGGATCCGTTCCGGCACCCAGCCCCGGCCCGCCGCCGCCCGCCGCCGCCGCGCCCCCGTCCGAAAATCCACCGCCACCGACTCGCCCACCGCACCGCGGGGAAGCGGCCCCCCTCCGGCCCCGCGCCCGGCGAGCAGCTTCTCCTCGTCCGGCGTTGCCCTCCGTCCGCCCGCGCGCGCTGCCCCGTCCCGGCCCCCGGCGTTCACCTCCGCCAGCTCCACCTCCTGCTGCGGTGCGGGAAGGGGGCGCACGTCACACGCGGGCACCAGCGAGAGCAGCCACCACCACAGCGCACGCCGTGCATGCCGCGGCGCCGGCGGTGGCGGCGGAGGTGCCGGCCGCGCACGGCGTACAGGCGCGGTCGGAGGTGGCGGTGGGCGCGCTTCTCTCCCTCGTCCCGGCGGGGCAGGGCAGGGCGGGCGTGCAGGCCGCGGCGCCAGAGGACGAGGAGAAGCTTCCGGGAGCGCACGGGGAGCAGGCGGCTGCCCCCGCGGTGGAGAAGAAGCCGGCGAGGCAGGGGGCGCAGGCGCTCGAGGTGGCCACGGAGGTGGTGCCTGCGGGGCAGTCGGTGCAGGCCAACGCGCCCGCGGTGGCGGTGAAGGTGCCCGCCGCGCACGGGGTGCAGGCCGTGTCGTCGGCGGAAGCGGAGGCGCCGGCGGGGCAGGGGGTGCAGGCGCTCGCGCCGGCCACGGAGGTGGTGCCCGCGGGGCAGGCGGTGCAGACCAACGCGCCCGCCGTGGCGGTGAAGGTGCCCGCCGCGCACGGCGTACAGGTGCGGTCGTTGGTGGCGGAGGGCGCGCTGTCCTCCCTCGTCCCGGCGGGGCAGCGCGTGGCGGGCGTGCAGGCCGCGGCGCCGGAGACCGTGCTGAAGCTGCCGGCAGCGCACGGCGTGCAGGCCGCGGAGCCTGCGACGGGCGAGTGGGTGCCGGCGGGGCACGGTACACAGCCCATGGCGCCGCTCGTGTCCGCGAACGTGCCCGGTAGGCAGGAGGTGCACGCGGCGGCGCCCGCGAACGAGGAGAACTGGCCGAAGGGACACGGCGAGCAGGACGTGGCGCCTGCGCTGGAGAAGAACCCGGCATCACACGGGACGCAGGCCGCGGCGCCGGAGCCGTCCGTGGACCAGGTCCCGGCGGGACAGCTGCCGCACGTGGGGCCGTTGGGGCCGCTGGTGCAGGCGGAGCCCGAGGCACAGGGACTGACGCCCCCGAGGCAGGTCCCCTGGCTGCAGGTGTCCGCGGTGGTGCAGGCGTCCTGGTCGTCGCAGGCCGTGCCCGTGAGCGGCGTGCAGGTGCCGTCCGCCGTGCCGCCCGCCGAGATGGCGCACGCCTGGCAGTCCGCCGGACCGCCCGCGCATGCCGTGCCGCAGCAGACCCCGTCCACGCAGTGCCCCGGGGCGCACTCGGCCGCAGCCGAGCACCCCGAGCCCCGGGTCCGCAACGACTCCAGCGTGGCGCTCGCGGCGCTCGGCACCCCGCCCGACCAACCGCCGAAGCGGATCAGCCGCGCGCCATCTGACGGGTAGGCGAGCCCCGCACCGGACAGTCCCGAAGCGAACTGCCCCACCTCTCCCCAGTCCACCCCGTTCCAGGCCCACGTGTCTCCCAGCTGGCCGGCCCGGAGGTCCGCATCGCTCTGCCCCACGCCCCCTCCGAACAGCAGCACCTTGCCGAGTCCGGGGTGGAATGCGAGCGCGGCGTTTGCCCGCACCGGGGGGGGGAGACGGTGGGCGTGGCCCTGGTCCAGCCGGTCCCGCCCCACACCCAGGTATCTGGGTCGTTGCCCGTTCCACCGCCCGCGCCGCCGAACAGGACGACACTCACGTTGGTTGGATCGTAGGCCATGGTTGCGCCCCAGCGGGGCGAGGGGGCGGTGGACGCGGTGGCCTGGGTCCAGCCGCTGCCATTCCACAGACAGGTGTCCCCGAGGACCGTTCCCCCGGGCCCGGGTCCGCGCCCGCCAAAGAGAACCAATTGCCCCCGCTTCTCGCCGAACGCCGCCGCGGCGTGGCTGCGCCCGGTGGGGCCGGGCACCTGCGGTGTCATCCAGGAGGCGCCGTCCCACAGCCACGTGTCCTGGAACACGTTGCCCGTTTCGTCTCCGCCGCCAGAGAGGACGACCGCCTGGCAAACCGTGTCATGCGCGAGCGCGTGGGCTCCCCGCGGGGCGGGGCCCAGCGACGGAGTGGCCTGCGTCCAGGAGGAGCCCGCCCACAGCCACGTGTCGGACAGCGCGGCGCCCTTTCCGAGGCTGCCGAAGAGGACGAGCTGTTTGCTGGCGGCATCACCGGCGAGTGGCGCCTCGCCACGCGCGTCCGGGCCCGCGGCGGGAGTCAGCGGGGTCCACGTGGGGATCCAGTCAATGGGATCCTGCCGGGCGACGGTGACCACGTCCGCAGCTCCACCGGGAACGCCGGTGGTGCAGGAGGCGAAGGCCAGGCACGGCAATACGCGGAGGGTGGACATGGAGCCCGTGGTGCAACGGCGGACCGGGGCGTTGGAAGTCCGAATCCGGGCGGTCCCGCCGGCTCCGGAATTCGGGACGTGCTCCCTGCCGATGACATAGGTCCCGCGGCATGAACCTGCTTCGCGTCGCGTCGCTGCTCGTCCTCTCGCTCTCCACGCTCGCCGCCGCGCAGCCGCGCCGGACCCTGGCCCGGGTGGTGTCCGTGGAGGGGAGGACCGTCACCCTCGAGGTCCTCGAGGGGTACCTCACCGTGGGAGACGAGGTCGAGCGCTGGAGCGAGGCCGGCAAGCGGCTCGCCAGGCCCGTCCTTCCCGTCGACCTCTTGAACAAGGGTGACCGCGTGGCCGGCATCAGCCTCCCCGGGGCGGTTCCCCCGGCGGGGGCGCTGCTCGCCCAGTGCGGCCAGTTCGCCTCGTGGCGCGAGGCCGAGGCTGCGCTCGCTACGTTCCCGCCGAGGGCCCTGGCGCGCATCCTGGCGGCCGAAGGTGGCACGGTGACCGTCCATGTGGTGCTCGGCAACATGGGAAACGGGGACGCGCTGGATCTCTTCAGCCGCTCGGGCAAGGCGCCGGTGACGGTGAAGTTGCCGAGCGACATCGGCTTCCTGGGCCGCGGTGACGCGGCGAAGGGGGTGACGGTCATGGGCGCGGCGGCCCCGGCCGGGGCGGTGTTGGCGGACAAGGGCCGCTTCGCCACGTTCACGGCCGCCTCGGCGGCGGCGGGGGAGGAGACGACGCCTGTTGCCGCGGAGGCTGCACCCGTGCCTGCGGACGGCCCCCGTGACTCTCCGGCGGCCTGCCTCTTCTCGGGCGCCGAGCTCCGGCAGGCGCTCGGCTTCCCGGTGGGGGCCGGCCGCGGCACCGAGCTCGCGTTCAGCGGAGGCAGCAGCCAGTCCTGCACCTGGCGCGAGGAGAAGGGGCTGCGCTCCGTCGTGCTGAACCACGTGGTGATGACCACCGGTGCGCCCGCCACCAACCGCGAGCAATTGCGCAAGCACCTCGCGGGGCGCCTCGAGCCCATTGCCGGGGACCCGGACGCGGCGGTGTGGCAGGTGGACCACTGGGACGTGACCGGTGTCACCTTGCACTACGCGCGCGGCAACACCTTCACCGAGGTGCGCGCGAGGGGCGTGGACCTGAAGAACTCCGCGGCTGTGTCCGCCATGCGGAGGGCCCTGCTTTCGCTGCGGCGGCTGTGACGGTGGGTGGCCCGGCCACGGCTCAGCGCGCGCCGGCCTGCGGCGCGAAGGTCATCCCCGCGGCGCGCAAGCGGTCCACCAACACCATGCCCAGGGCTGTCGCTGGCGTCAGCACGCCCGAAACCTGCGGCAGCTTCGCCTCGTCCAGCGCGAGACAGAGGGCAGACTCCGACAGCATCTTCGCCGTCTCCCCGTAGCCGGGACCCGACGTGCCGGCGACGTCCGCGTGGAGCCGCTCGCCCTCCACGGTCTCGGCCTCCCGGCTGAAGCGAGGACTACCGGGACGCCCTCGAGGCGAACGGGATCACCTGCAGCATGAGCCAGCGGGGAAACTGCCTCGACAATGCGGCCGTGGAGAGCTGGAACAGCACCCCAAGGCAGAACTGGGCGAGCACGTCGCTGGCCCGGAGGACGCCCGCCGGAAGCTCTTCGACGACATCGAGGTCTTCTTCAACCATGAGCGGATGCACTCGTTCCTGGACTACGCGTCCCCGACGGGGTTCGAGCGGAACCTGCGCCTGGTGCGGGCAGCGGCGTAACCCTGGGAACCTCCGCTCGCTGCGCTTACTCCGGCGGGCGACACGTCTCGACTCGCCAGGGAGGTCATCAACCCAGTACCCTCGCGCTGCTGAAGATGGCGGTATGAGCCGACTCATCTACACTGTCCACGCAGCCGGGTCAGGCCTACTCCGCCTGCGCGTTCGCGCACCTCCGGATGGATGCCGTTCTCCCATGCGCTGACGCTTTTTTCTTCTCGAACGCCTGCAGAGGCTGCCAACCTCCAGCGAGTGACTTTGGGTAACGTGGATGCCTTCGGAGGACGCATGCTCTTCGCTTTGAAGGTTACCCTGCTCATCGGCTCGCTGCTCGTCACCGGGACGCTCGGCCTGTCACTGGTGATGAACCTCAAGGACGCGTTCGCGTCGCCGTACCAATGGCGCGTGAGCGGCGTAGTCGTCGAGGTAGAGGTGCCGCTGCCGGGCGACGAGAGTCGCAGGCCGTCTGCCGGGCCAGGGATCGTCGTCGAGTTCAAGGACCCGACAGGCCAGCTCAAGCGCGAGACCTTCAGGAGTTTCAATTCCGGGGGACGGACGGAATTCGCAGGCAAAAGCGTCGGCGACAAGGTTGACTTCGGCCTGACGCTCGAGCAGTCCGTACCGGGTGCCGTGAAGTCCTTCCCCTTCACCGACGTGGGCACCATCCACATCCTATTCGGCGCCATTCTCCTCATCATCGGCCTGGTCTTGCGGTTCCTTTGAATCACCTTTCGTGGTCTGCGGAGGTGGCGGTCAGGCAGCTCGGCAGGACTTCTCCGAGCGGCGGTGAACCGCCCCGGATTTCGCGGAGGCTCCAGCAGTTGAGAGGATGGAGCCCTCGAGAAGCGGGGGAAGTTCCCAGTTGAGGTCCGAGAGCGAGCGGTGAGGCTGGTCGCCGAAAGCCTGTAGGGGCACTCGCCGGGGTGGGCGGCGATCTCATCGGTCGCAGCGCAGATCGGCTGCACGGCGGAGACGCTGCGCAAGAGGGTGCGGCAGGCGGAGCGGAACGCTGGCAAGCGGCCCGGGCTGACGAGGAGCGAGCAGGAGCGGCTGAAGGAACTGGAGCGGGAGAACCGCGAGCTC
>Ga0194134_10003939_pt1 | contig 15406 bp, 15 predicted proteins | sample TA2KigOff0mmetaG_FD_148602 | JGI IMG/M metagenome (GOLD analysis project Ga0194134, IMG submission 148602) | Freshwater microbial communities from Lake Tanganyika, Tanzania - TA2015056 Kigoma Offshore 0m | ecosystem: Environmental > Aquatic > Freshwater > Lake | place: Tanzania: Lake Tanganyika... | reverse complement strand
ACTTCGTATTTCTTCTCCCGGTCGAATGGAATTCCTGCGCGGCTCAACTCCACGACCAAAGCATCCTTGTATATGACTTCGTCGTGACCCTTCCCCAATTCACGATGAATCTCCATGCACAGTCCGATGAGTCGGTGCGTCTCCTCGCGATAAAGCAGTTCAGCCATGTCTCAAATCCGTGTTAATCCGTGCATATGACTTCGTCGTGACCCTTCCCCAATTCACGATGAATCTCCATGCACAGTCCGATGAGTCGGTGCGTCTCCTCGCGATAAAGCAGTTCAGCCATGTCTCAAATCCTTGTTAATCCGTGCAATCGTGTCTAAACCTTGGCGACCGCTTTCCCTCCCCAGCTCGCGTGCAGGCCGCACTCGCGTTTCTCATCTGCTTTCGCGGGGTCGAAATAATCCCACTCATTCGGGAGGTTGTGCTGCTTGAGGTAGGCTTCCATCTCCGCGTCGGACCAGTGGAAGACTGGGCTGACTTTGAGGGAGTTGAAATTGCCGTCAGGTGAAACGATGTCGAGACCTGAGGTAGGCTTCCATCTCCGCGTCGGACCAGTGGAAGACTGGGCTGACTTTGAGGGAGTTGAAATTGCCGTCAGGTGAAACGATGTCGAGACCCGCGCGGTTGGGGTTTTGCACTTTGCGCAGCGCGGTGAGCCAGACGGTGGGCGCGAGTTCCTTCATGCCGCGCTGGAAAGGCTCGAGCTTCATCACGGTGCTGAAGGCCTTGATGCGCTCCTCGTTCTCCGGCGTGGGCTCGGGCATGCCGCCGAAGGCCGCGTCGTAATGGGCGGCGGTCATCTTCGGCAGGTAAGCTTTGATGTTCAGCTTGAGGAGTTTTCTGACCTCTTCTGCATGCTTGTAAGTCGCGGGACGGTTGTAGCCGTGGTCCACCCAGAGGACCGGAATGTCCGGCTGCACTTGCGTGACGAGGTGCAGGATGACGGCTTCGTAAGGCCGGTAGTTCGTGGAGACGATGGCGCGTCCGCCGGCTTGGGCGATGGCCCAGCGGACGACTTCGAGGGCGGGCTTGCCGCGCAGCACAGCGTTGGCTTGTGTGATTTGCTCGGGAGTCATGTGCAAGTGCAAAGCAGTTTTGGTCAAATATCGAAATTATCCTTGGCCGCTGGTTTCACGCGACCGAAGTCGAGGCGGTTCCAAATGCGCTCGTGGACGTAGTAGAGACCAATCTTTGTGAACAATTCGATGAAGCCGATGCCGAGGGCGGCCTGGAACTGCCCGGTGATGAGCCAGGAAATCAGGATGGTGTCGGCGGTGCCGGTCATACGCCAGGAGATGGCTTTGACAAGGCTGCGGTAGGGTTTTTCTTCAGCGGCCATGCGGGGTTGGGTTGAGACTGGATTCGCACTTCAATTGGAGGCGATTTTCTCCTTCAGCAAAATGCGAGCGCACCAGTCACCGAAGCGTTCGTTGGCGGAACGTTCCTTTGCGAAGCGCGAGAGGAGCGGGGTCAACTCGGCTTCGAGGTCGGCCTCCTTGATGACGTCCTTGTAAAGCTGGTTAAGGCGCGTGCCGCTGGCGTTGCCGCCGAGCCAGAGCTGGTAGCGGCCGGGGGCTTTGCCGACGAAGCCGATTTCCGCCATGTAGGGACGGGCGCAGCCGTTGGGGCAGCCGGTTGAGCGGATAATGATTTCCTCCGTGCCAAGGCCGAGGTTGCCGCAAAGCTTCTCAATGCGGTCAATGAGGCCAGGTAAAGCGCGTTCGCTTTCGGCGAGCGCGAGTCCGCACGTGGGCAACGCGGGGCAGGCCATCGAGCCGCCGTGCAGCAGGCTGGCCTGATTTTCCACGCGCACGCCGTGTTCAGCTAGCAGCGCGGTGACGGCGGCTTTGTCTGCGGTGGTGACGTTGGCAAGGATGACGTTCTGATTTCCGGTGAGCCGGAACTCGATGCTGCTGAACTTCTCCGCGACGCGGCGCAACGCCGTTTTCATGCGGTGATCGTCGGCGTCTTTCACGCGACCCGTCTCGACGAAGAGCGTGAGGAAGTGCGAGCCGTCGAGCGCTTGGTGCCAGCCATAACTGTCAATGGTCGTGGTGAAGTTGAAAGGCTTCGCGGGCGCGAGTTTGAAGCCGGCGCGTTGCTCAATTTCGTTACGGACAAAATCAACGCCGCGTTCCTGCACAACGTATTTGAGGCGCGCGTGCTTGCGGTCGGTGCGGTCGCCGAAGTCGCGGTGCGTGAGAAGCACGGCCCGCGCGAAGGCGACGACTTGGTCGGGCGTGAGGGAGCCCATCACATCCGCGAGGCGTGGGTAGGTCTGCGCGTTGCCATGGCTGCGGCCCATGCCGCCACCGACGGTGAGGTTGTAGCCAACGAGTTGGCCGTTCTCGACGATGCCAATGAAGCCGAGGTCTTGCGTGAAGACGTCCATGTCGTTTGCTGGCGGCAGCACGAAGGCGGCCTTGAATTTGCGCGGTAGGTAAGTCTTGCCGTAGAGGGGATCCACGAAGTCTTTGTTCGCCGCGTCTTCGAGGTTGAGTTGCACGCCGTCAATCCAGATGGCGTGGTAAGCCTTCGTCTGCGGCGCGAGCGCGGCGACGACTTTGTGCACGTCGGCGAGCATCGCGGCGCGGGCGGTGTCGCGGGCGGGCGCAGGCGAAGCCATGACGTTGCGGTTCACATCACCGCAGGCCGCAAGCGTGGAAAGGAGCGAGTCATTGATTTTCTTAATCAGCGGGCCAAGGCCGCTCATGACGATGCCGTGGAACTGAATGCTTTGCCGCGTGGTGATGCGGAGGGTGTTGTTAGCAAAATTGGTCGCGAGGTCGTCGAAGGTAATCCACTGCGCCGGGGTCATCACGCCGCCGGGGATGCGCCCGCGCACCATCATGATGAACTTCTTGCCGGCCTTGCGGGCGTCGCGGTCGTCCTGCTGGTAAATGCCGTGGAACTTGATGAACTGCTGGTCGTCCGCGGAAAACTGGTCGGTGCCCGAAGCCATCGTGGCTGCGATGTTGCCGGCGAGCGTGGGAATAGCGGTCTTAATGACCTCGTTGTGGGTCGGCTTAGCCGCGGTATCAGATGTAATCATAAGTGAAATGATGAACTTACAAGTGTTAGCTCATCCAAGGCCTGTTGTCAAAGGGAATTCTTTAGCTGGAACAGTCGACGGTTGTCCTTTGAACTAACGCCGTGGAACAATCGGTGCTGGGGGCACCTTCCCGTCACTTCAGATACTTATCCAAGGGCGGGTTTAACAACTCCCGCATGGCGGGCGTATCCATGTTGGCGGTGGTCACGACGGCAACGCCGGTGTCGATCTTCTTTTCGACTGGTTTACCCTTGAGGTGGTTCACCACGGTCATCACGCCGAGGTAACCCATCCGGACCGGATTTTGCACTACCAGTGCCTGCACGTCACCCTTCTTGAGCGCGTCCACGCTACCCGCGCCGGTGTCGAAACCAACCAATTTAACCTTACCAGCAGCGAGACCTTTTTCCTTGAGCGCGAGCAACAGGCCGATGGTCACCGGTTCGCACGGAGCAAAGCAGCCATTCACGTCTTTGCCAAAACGGTTCACAACATTCTGGGCAACCTGTTGGGCGCTGTCGCGCGTCGCGCCGGTGTATTGGTCAGTGGAAATCAGCTCGATGCCGGGAAACTTCTTTTTCATTACGTCGAGGAAGCCCGCCTCACGCTCCTCAGTGCTGGCGGAACCAACTTGATAACGTAGCATGATGGCCTTGCCCTTGCCGCCGAGGAGTTGGCCGAGGTGTTCGCCCGCGAGCTGGCCGCCCTTGAAGTTATCGGTGGCCACGTAGCTGGTGGGCTTATCGCTTTGGAGACCAGAGTCAATAATTACAACGGGGATTTTGCTCGCGAGCGCTTTCTCGACGGGCGCGACGAGCGCCTTCGAATCGAGCGGTGCGAGCACGATGCCGTGCGCGCGACGGATGGTGAAGTTCTCGACCACACCAATCTGCTGGTCGCGGTCGTCCTCGCGAAGCGGGCCTTTCCAGTTGATGTTCACCTTCACGCCCTCCGCGGCCAGTTCCTGCTGCGCCTTGATCGCGCCGGCGTGGATGGACTTCCAGAACTCGTGGCTAGTGCCTTTGGGGATGACAGCGATGTTGTAGGACTGGGCAGAAAGCGACGCGGCAAAAGCAGTGGCGAGCACGAGGCCAAACAGTAGTTTCATGCTCTTAGCGTAATTAGCCTCAAGACGCAGTTCAACCTTCAACCACATCGCTTTGGCGGCCTCCTATTCGTTGGGAAAAGCGGCGGCGAGATCGAGTTTGTCCTCCAATTCCCGCTGCAGGCCAAGCAAACGCTGAAATAGTTCCGCCTTCCGCTTTGCGTGCGGCGGCGCAGCACTGAGGTCGTTCGCCTCGCCTGGATCGGCGGCGAGATGGTAAAGACGCAGCACTTTTGCCTTGGGGTAAGCGATAAGTTTCCAGCCGTCGTGGATGATCGCGCGTTGGAGTCCGAGATAACCTCCGTAAATAGCCGGGCGCGCCGCCGGGGACTGCTCCCCGCGCAGCAGCGGGCGCAGGCTTTGAAACTCCACGTGCACTGGGCGCGGCGCACCGGCGAGATCCAGCGCCGTGGCCATCGCGTCTTGCAAATAGATGGGCGAGACGTCCCGCACGCCCGCCTTCACGCCGGGACCGTTGACGATGAACGGCACGCGCAAGCTGTGATCATACATGTTCTGCTTACCAAACAGGCCATGATGCCCAACTGCCAGCCCGTGGTCGGCGGTGAAGAAAATCCAGGTGTTACCTGCCTGACCAGCCTGCTCCAGCGCGGCGAGGATGCGGCCGATCTGCGCGTCCAAGTGTGTAATAAGCGCGTAATATTCGCGCCGGTGGGTTTTCACCGCCAGTTCGGTGCGTGGCATCGGGGCCAGATTTTCATCCCGCGAGTTATGTGCGCAACCGATGGCATTGGCGTGCGGATACGCAGGTAGGAAATTTTTGGGCACGGCGATGCGGCTAAGCGGATACTGGTCCAAGTACTCCTTGGGAGCTTGTCGAGGATCGTGCGGGGCATTGAACGCAGCGTAAATGAAGAACGGCTTGCCCGCCTGTTTTGCTTCGCGGAGATATTCCACCGTGTCGTCTGCCACAACTTCGCTCCAGTGTTTGCCGCCCTCCCAAAACCCGCCGATGGAGAGGTCGGACGGGCTCCACGGGTCGGGTTGGCCGGTAAGCGGCCGGTTGTAGGATTGCGGCACAGTCTTCGGCATTCCGGGACGGATGTGGCGGGCCACATCGAAGCATTTTTCCGCATCGGTCTGGATGTGCCACTTACCGGTGAAGTAAGTGCGGTAGCCGGCCTGCGCCATCAACTGCGGCCAGAGTACGCCGGCCTGCCGCTCCTTATCGGTAGTGTTGTAGATCGCGTGCGCCCGCCAGACGGTGCGCCCGGTGATGAGCATGGTGCGGCTAGCCACGCACACCGCGCCGCTCCACGAGCCCATGTTGTAAGCGTGCGTGAACGTCGTGCCGCGCCGCACGAGGCGGTCAAGGTTCGGCGTCTCGATGTCCGTGTGGCCCAACGCGCGGATGGTTTCGAAACACTGGTCATCGGCGAAGAGAAACAAGACGTTGGGCTGCGGACTTTGGGCGATCACCACCGGACCAAGCAACAAGCCAAGGCAAGCGACGGACAGTTGGAGGACAATCGGGAGTTTCATGTCGGATTTCGGCCATTAGTCTGGCAGCGAATGGCGTCCCCTTCGAGGCGAATTTCTGCGGTCTGAAACTTGCACTGCCAAGCTTTCGCCCGGTAGCGTTCATTGAGCTGACGCTCCGCGATGACCGCCTCACTAGCGCCCAACCTGCCTCCAGAGGCTGCGGCCGAAGCCGTCCGCAAGGCGCTGCCGCCAGGTGGACTTTTCACCGACCAGCACTGGCGGATTTCTCCCAAGCCCTTCCCACTCGGCCCAGAACTATCGAAGGAAATCGAGTTGCTAGGCCGCGTGCTACTCCAATTCTATCGGTCGGTAAATTTGCTCTATCGACGCAGCGCTGAGGGCAAACAACCGGAGTGGGTCGCGCGGTGGCTGGACCAGGGCAAGCCCGCGTGGCTGGTGGAACTGCAGCGCCATTCCGCGCTCAAGCACGAGCTGCCGCGCGTCATTCGCCCGGACATCCTGCTAACCGAGGATGGGTTTCGCATCACTGAGTTGGACAGCGTGCCCGGCGGCATTGGCCTGACCGCGTGGCTGAATCAAACCTACGCGCAACTCGCCCCTTCATCCGTCTTAGGTGGCCCAGCGGGAATGCTCGCGGGCTTTGCCTCACTTTTTGGCGACGCACCTCGGGTTCACATTGTTGTTTCCGAGGAGTCAGCCGGCTACCGGCCGGAGATGGAGTGGCTGGCAAGCCAGCTCAATGCCGCCGGCCAAGCCGTCTTCCAAGTCCAGCCCGCGAGCTTTGATGCCCCCGCGCCCGGCGATGCTGTTTATCGCTTCTTCGAGTTGTTTGACGTGGCAAATGTCCAGGGAGCAAAACGGCTCTTCGAGCTGGCCAAGGAAAAACAAATCCGCCTTACGCCGCCACCTCGTCCAGTCTTCGAGGAGAAGCTGCTCTTCGCACTCCTGTGGAATCGCAACTTACGCAGCTTTTGGCATCAGGAGCTGGGCGAAAGTTTTCTCCACCGCCTCCAAAACGCCGTGCCTTACTCATGGGTCGTGGATCCGACGCCGTTGCCGCCGCACGCCGCTATCCCTGAGCTGAACCTCACCGACTGGCGGCAACTCGCCGTGCTCTCCCAGCGCGAACGCGAGCTGATCCTAAAAATTTCTGGCTATTCGGAGACCGCATGGGGGGCGCGCGGAGTTCACCTTGGCAGCGATCTATCTGGCGAGCAATGGAGCGTTGCCGTGGAACAGGCCCTGCGCGACTTCGATCATTCACCGCACGTGCTGCAACGCTACCACAAGCCCCGACTAGTCGATGCTCAGTGGTTTGACTTTGAAGGTCAGCAGCTCGTGCCCATGCCAGGCCGCGTGCGGCTGTGCCCGTATTACTTCGTCGCGGGCGAACAGGACGCCGCGCGGGCAACGCTCGGCGGTATGCTCGCCACCATATGCCCAGCGGACAAAAAAATCATCCATGGTATGAAAGACGCGATTCTGGTGCCGTCTGCGGCGTAGGAGCCACCCGACCGGAACAGGTTGGACAATCGCCCGCCGGCACTCAACAGTTTCCCCCGTGAGCCTGCTGGCCTTTACCGTCATGGCGTTCAGCTCGCTGTTCGTGATCGTGGATCCGATCGCGACCATCCCGGCATTTCTGGTCATGACCGCGCGTGACACTCCGGAACAGCGTGTCCGCATGGCGCGGCTGGCCTGCTTAGTGGCTGCTGGGGTGCTGGTGCTCTTCGCCTTGGTGGGCAAGTGGATCTTCCAATACCTCGGCATAACGCTGCCCGCGTTCCAAATGGCCGCCAGTCTTGTCTTGCTGCTCGTGGCACTGGACATGATCCGGGCACAGCGCTCGCGCGTGCAGGAAACTGCCGAGGAAACCACCGCCGGCACGGAGAAGGAGGACATCGCCATCACGCCGCTCGCTATTCCGATGCTCGCAGGGCCAGGGGCGATCTCCACCGCCGTCCTCCTGCATAATCAGGCCGCTGGCTGGGAGCAGAGCGTCGCACTTTACCTGTGCATCGTCGCCGTGTGTGCCGCCAGTTACCTCATCCTACGGTTCAGTGCGCGCGGTGCACGCTGGCTCAGTCCGATTGCGCTGCGCATCACCACGCGCATCATGGGCCTGCTGCTCGCGGCACTGGCCTTCCAATTCCTCATTAACGCAGTAAACGAGATCCGCAAGGGCGGCTGACCCTCACACGTCCATCGAGTGCCCATCAGTTGGCTCTGGCACCTGCGGAAAGCCAACGCCATTCAATACTTAATCGATTTCAAACCGACCGAGAACGATTTCCCAAATTAGGGGCAGGTTGGGCTGAAGTCGGCCGACGGTTCCGCCAGCCGTGGCGCAACAGGATCCAGCCGGTCAGCGCCACGCACGTCCAGCCAAGCCAGTTGCCGTGCCGTTGGTAGAATGTCGGCTCGCGTGGGCCGGCGGGCACGGTGAGCTTCACCACGCGGAAGCCGGCACCGTAGACCTCTGCTGCGTCGCCCACGCCGAGGTCGTGCACGAAGCCGCTTTCGTCCACGTAACAGGTCAGGCCGTTGTTCGTGCAGCGGATGACGGGCCGGCGGTTCTCCACGGCGCGGAAGACGCTGTGCGCCGCGTGCTGGAACTGCTGCGCGCCCGCGCCGAACCAGCCGTCGTTGGTGAGGTTCAGCAGGAAGTCCGCGTCCGCCGCACTCTCGCGGACGATGGGCGCGATGGCGTCTTCGAAGCAGATGAGCAGACCGGCGCGCAGCGGGGCGGTTGGGGTGGAAACAATCGTATCCCCATCACGGCGCCGGTTGAGCGCGAACGCCACCGGTTCTTTTCCCGCGGTGAAGCCACCTTGAATCGGCGTAAACCATTTGAGAAAAGGCAGCCAGTCCGTCAACGGAATGTATTCGCCGAAGATGACCAAATGCCGCTTGCGATAGGTGGAGACAACTTTCCCCTCGGGCGAGAGGAGGAACGCGGCGTTGAAGAACTGGAAATCCGCCGGCTGAGTTGAGTCACGTGGCGCACCGGGTTTGAGGGCGTAATCGTCCATGCCAAACACCATCCCAACCTGATGCCTAGCGACGAGGTTAGTGATGGCACGGAAGTTTTCCTCGCTTAATTCCGGCAACGCGGCCTCAGGCCAGACCAGCACATCAGGTTTGGTGGTCAGTGCGAGTTCGGAGAGCTGCACGAGCTTGGCGAAGCGGTTGGTATTTTCCGCCGGGTTCCAAATCATCGTCTGAGGAATGCTGGGCTGGACAAGGGCGAGGTGGAGATGAGCGCCCGGGACTTGTTTGCTCGCTCGACCTACGGAGGCGTTCATCGTTTCACTTACGCTCAAAAACACCGCCCCTGCGGTGGCTAGCATTGGAATGATGGCGACTATGTGCCTAGTCCGAAGATCTCGCCGCCGCGAAAGGGTGACTAAATCGAGCACGAGCGAAACAGCCACCCAAGCAATGAAAAGCGACAGCCCCGCGACTCCCATGCACGAGGCGACTTGAATCAGTGGCAATAACTTGTGCTGGGACACGCCCAGCGCCAGCCACGGGAAGCCCGAAAGGAAGCAGCCCAGAATCGTTTCCAGCGCCACCCACAGCACGGCGCACTTCAGTGCCCAAGCGTTCCGGTGCAGGAAACTGGGCCACTCGCCAGCAAAACCTTCCGGCGCGAGCCGCCAGCACAGCCACACCCACAGCCCGGGATACACCGCCGCATACGCGCTCAACGCCAACCACCCCAGAATCGGAAAGCCGGTGACGGGGATGAACAGCAGCCAGTGAAGCGCCGCGAGGTTGAAGGCCAGTCCGCCCAGCCACCCAAGCCGGAACGCAACCTTCGCCGGCTGCCCGGCTGCACTGAACAGCAGTAGCCCTGGCGCGACCCACGCCAGCCCGGCGATACCGAGCTTGGGAAACGCCGCCGCCAACAACAGGCCCGCACCCACGGCAAGCGCGTGGCGCAAGGCGGTTTCGTGACGTTGGAGGAAGCCGGTCACCGTATGCAGCTTGGCCGGACGGAGCGCAGGTGTCCAACCTCCGCTCCGCAGTGCGATGAACCGGGGCTCAGGTGGTTATTCCACGACGTTTACCGTGATCTTCTTGGAAATCACCGGCGGATCATGCGGCACGTGCGCGTGATCGGCAAAGACGAGTTGCAGCGTGTGCTTGCCGGGCGCGAGGTCGAGCATTGCCTCGGTTTGGCCCTTGCCAAAGTGCATGACGCGCGTGGGCTGGTCAGGCGCGAGGTGGGTGTCAAACGGTGGCAACTGATCCACGTCCACCAGCAAGTGGTGATGGCCGGTATCAGGCAGCGGCTTGCCGTCGGCGGTAAGGATGCCAGCGGGGCAGATGCCCATGCCCGTGAGGCCAAAGATGACTTTGAACTTACGCTTCACCGTCGCGCCGTCGGCGGGACTGACGATATAGGACACGGCGCCCTTGGGCGAAGGTGTGCGCTTGGGCTTGTCGTGGTGATCGGCGGCGCGCAGGAACGGCAGCGCGGCGAACGCGGCGAGCGCGATGGCGGCAGCGGGAACGAGGAGTTTTTTCATACAGCAATTGGATTACGATTTTAGACGACTATGTTTCGGGCGGGCGCAATCTGCCATCCCGTCCCGCGCCCGCAAGGGCTTTTTCGGCGGGCGGCGGAGCCCCATCGTAAATTCGCTTGAGCCACCACCGCCGCGCTCGTCACCCTCCGCCCATGACGTCCGGACTGTATCCGCTTACTTTTCTGCCCGTCTTCAAAGACCGGGTCTGGGGCGGGCGGCGGCTGGAAAAACTTTACGGCAAAGCTTTGCCGCCGGGCGTGCCCATTGGTGAGTCATGGGAGATCACTGATCGGCCCGAGGGCGTAAGCGTGGTAGCTAACGGCCCATTGGCCGGACGTGACCTGCGCTGGCTGATGGAAAACCACGCGGGCGCACTGCTTGGCGACTCGCGGCCGTCTGCAGGTCGGTTTCCTCTGTTAGTCAAAATCCTCGACGCACAGGAAAAACTCTCGCTGCAAGTGCATCCACCCGCGCACAAGGCCGCCGAGTTGCACGGCGAGCCAAAGACCGAAGTATGGTATGTGGCCGACGCGACGGCGGATGCAGACCTATTTGTCGGCCTGCGGCGAGGAGCCACACGCGAGGAGTTTGAGCGGCGGATTAGAGATGGTTCAGTGGCAGAGTGCTTTCACCGCATCCCGGTGCAGCGCGGTGACTCAATGTTTCTGCCGAGCGGACGCGCCCACGCGCTAGGTGCGGGCAACGTCATTATCGAGATTCAGCAGAACTCAGACACGACCTACCGTGTCTTCGACTGGAACCGCGTGGGCCTCGACGGCAAGCCGCGCGAGTTGCACATCCCGCAGGCACTGGCCTCGATAGACTTCGTGGACTTCGAGCCGACACTAGCCCCAGCGGAATGGGGGACGGTGGGGAAAGCAGAAACACGGCGGCTCGCAGAGTGCGATTTGTTCGCCGTCAATTTGTTGAGGCTTTCCACACCGGACGAAATGCCCCTGGATGACAACCGAGTGCAGATCGTCGCGGTGACGGAGGGCGAGTTGAGCGTGAGTGCGGGCCGAAGCGAGGTGCGGCTGCGGCCGGGAAGTTTCTGTGTGGTGCCCGCCGTTTGCGTGCCGCAAACGAAACTCAGCTCTGCAGGCCGGGTCACCTTCCTCCACGCCCTCGCGAAATAGTTTGCTTGGGCAGGCGCTTACTGCACCACGTTGAACGAGAGGAAGTACATGCGGCCCGCCTGAAGTCGCGGAAAGTCCATGCCTAGGTCGAGCTTGACCGCGTGCGCATCGGCTTTGCCGAACAAGCGGAACAGGTTGCCGAAGTTGAAGGGCTGCTGGTATTTGACGATGTTAGCCTCAGTGAGGCCGGTTAGCTTCAGCGTGCGTGCCACGGCCACGTCGAAATTACCCAGCTCGTCCACGAAGCCTAAGCGATGCCCCTCTTTGCCAGAAAAGATCCGGCCGTCGGCGTAGGTCTCCCAGTCGTTCGCCAGCGCACGGCTATCCTTCTCATAGCCGTCTTTTTTATTGGCGGATTGTGACGCAGCCCGACCCTTGCGCACGACGCCCTTGAATGTCGCGTACGTCTCGTCAACCAGTGCTTGCACCATCTCCCGCTCGCCCGCTGGCTCGTCCTCGGGCCGCCGCGTGCTACTCAGCATGTCCTTGAACTTCCCGCTCTTATAAACTTGCGGCTGAATGCCGACCTTGTCCATCAACCCGCGAAAGTTCATGCCTGACATGATGACGCCAATGCTGCCGGTGAGGGTTAACTCGTTGGCCACGATCCAGCGGCAAGGCGCGCTGACGTAGTAGCCGCCCGACGCCGCAAGGCTGCCCATCTGCGCGACGACGGGCTTCCCGGTGTCATCTTGAAACTTCTGGATGGCGCGATAAATTTCATCTGAGGCCAGCACTTCGCCGCCAGGTGAATCCACCTTGAGGATGACTGCGCGGACGTGTTTGTCCTTTTGTGCGAGTTCGAGCTGGTCCCTGACGCGCTCGACCATGCTGCCGCCGCCGTCGAGATCGGAGCTGCTGATGACACCCTGCACGTCTATCGCCACGATCTTATCGTGTGTGTCCTTGTCGATGATTGTGTGCTCCTCATAAAACTTTCCGTCCAAGCGCGCTAGTTGCGGGCCGTGGCTAATACTACCTAAACCGATCATCATCAGCCCTATTAACATCAGCCCGCCAATACCCAAGAACCCAAAGACGATCCACCAACGGCTACTCTTGCGCGGTGATGGCGCGGGGGGTAAAGCCGGTGGCAGTGACGGGTGAGACTGCGAGGGTGGCATTGAATTGTCTCCGGTTTCCATTTGAGTAGGCTACCATCTTGCGGCGGGGGCGCAAGCGAGTTTGCATCCGCTACTTACAAAAGCACCGGAGAAAGGGGCTTTTTACTTAGCCTGCCGAGGCAGCAGGCTGTATTATGAGTCGAAAATATGGGCAAAGAATTTAGCATCACACCGCGTACGGTACCGCGCATCGAGACCAAGTATCGCCGCATCGTTACTCCCATTCCGCATCCCGACTCGGTGCCGACCCTCGAGAAACTCCGTCACTTCGAGCCGCAGTCCATGCGCGGGCAGCCCCCCATCGTATGGGAACAGGCGCAGGATATCTTTGTTAATGACAAATACGGCAACCGTTGGCTGGACTGGTCAAGTGGCGTGCTGGTGACCAACTCGGGCCACTGCGCGCCGGAGGTGAAACGCGCTATCCTTGACCAAGTCAACAGCAACCTGCTGCACAATTACTGTTTCCCGAGCGAGGAGCGCGCTGCGCTGGTGGAGGAATTGGCCGCGCTGGCGCCGGAGGGTCTGAAGAAAGTTTTCCTGCTCACGACCGGCTCAGAGGCGACCGAATGTGCGATCAAGTTAAGCCGTGCCCACGGCATCAAGGTCGGTGGCAAAAAAAAGATAGGAATCATCGGGTGGGAACGTGGCTACCACGGGCGCACGCTCGGCTCGCAGCAGGCCGGCGGCATGGCGGGCCAAAAAAATTGGATCGTGAACGAGGATCCCGCGATCATCACCGCGCCGTTTCCTGACGGATATTGGCAGACAGACACGAGCTTCGAGTTGTTCCTCAAAACCGTCGCCGCGCGTGGGCTGCAACCGGAGAACGTGGCGGGCGTCATTATGGAGACGTATCAGGGCGTAGGCCCGGACTTCGCACCAGTCGAGTTCGTGCGGCAGCTCCGTGCATGGTGCGACGCCAACCAAATCGTACTGACTTTCGATGAAGTGCAGGCGGGCTTTGGACGCACGGGCAAGTTCTGGGCATTTGAGCATTACGGCGTGTCGCCCGACCTTATCTGCTGCGGCAAGGGCATCAGTAGCTCGCTGCCGCTTTCGGCCGTCATTGGGCGCGAAGCCATCATGGACCAGTTCCCTCCCGGTTCAATGACCAGCACGCACACGGGCAATCCGGTGTCTGCCGCTGCCGCGCTGGCTAGCTTGCGCATAATCGTCCGCGACAAGCTCGCGGATAACGCTGCCGCACTCGAACCACTGCTGCTAGCGGGCTTGAAGGCGATTCAAGCAAAGCACCCTAGCGTGATTGGCCATGTCACCGCGCGCGGGCTCGTTGCGGGAATGCAGACCGTGAAGCCTGGCAAGAAGGAGCCAGACCACGACCTCGCGCACGCCATCATCGAACGCTGCATGTGGAAAGGCCTGCTCCTCTTTGCGCCCGTCGGCGCGTGGGGCCAGACGGTGAAGATCGCCCCGCCGCTGACGATCCCGCGCGATGCCTTGGAGGAGTCGCTGGCCGTGCTAGCAGAAGCGACTGATGAAGCCATCGCTGCGCGCGTCTAACGCCCCATATTTTACCCGTACGCTTGCCGCGATCCTGCCCTCGATGCCTTCAACGCTTGCGCTGTCACGCTTTGGAATAAACCTCCGCGCCTTGTTCGACAAATTCCTTTGATTTCTTCTCCATCCCCTTCCTTAACGCCTCTTCCTCGCTCACGCCTTGTTCGGCGGCGTATTTACGGACGTCCGGTGATCTTGTCGGAGATGACGCCGTCTTTCACGTCCTTCTTGTTCGGCAGGCCGTCCCGACGTGTCGGGATGGGCGTGACGTAACAGAGCATAGCGCAGCCGTTGGCCCGTGCGGCTCGCACCCTTCGTTCATCACTTGCACGCCTTTGGCCCGCGCGCGTTTGGTGAGTTCGCCCTGCACTTCAAGTTCGCCGAATTGCGCAGAGTCCGCACAGTCAGTTGGTCAGGTTTGTTTTCATAGCGTCAGCTTGGGTGATGATAGTAGGGTTGGCTTCACCGATCGAGGTTGATTTGCAGGGCGCGGTCCTTTCGGTCGTAAGACATCCAGTCTCCACCCGTTCCGCCCGAAACTGTGAACCAGCCGGTGTCTTTGCCGACGAGAACCGAGTTGCCGTTCACTTTCAATTCGCCATCCCAACGGTCACCTAGCGGAATCTCACCGCACTTTTTGATGAGCAGACGTTTCGCGTCAGGCTGAACGATGCCTTTTTCCCAATTGCACTTGATAGACTGATCGTATTCGAACGTGACGAGCAAAAGATTTCTGAACACGCCTGAACCACCACCCCGGTCCGATGTGAGCAAAACGTAAATGCCGGAACTGGTTCGCCCGACAAAATAGTAACCGAACTCAGTGTGGTTGGTTTCGCCGCCTTCAACTGTGGCGGTTTCGTGATAGACGTAGGGATTCTGTCCCGGAATCTTCCGAATAGGCGCTTCACCAAAATAGCGGTTGCTGTCCTGCGATTCCAAGATATTGATGGCCACAACTTGGTCTCCGTGGTCGCTTATCCAAGACGACAAGTCCTGAATGATTCGCGGGCTGATGAACGGCGCTTTGTCGAACGAACACTGGAAATCTTTGTTCGGCACGGTGGCGTGCTTACGCGGCGGAACATGGCAGCATCCAGCACAAACCAGCGCACACAGAACGACCGACAAGCTTGTGAACGGAATCGGAGTTTTCATATTTTTCTTACCCATTCAACCAGAGCGGGTAGAACATTTACGGGCTAACGCCCGAAAAAGTTTTTAGGCTGGTTTCACGCCTTCGCGTAAAGCTCGCTGCCCTTTTCGGTAAACTCGCGGGATTTTTCCTCCATTCCCTTTTGCAGTGCTTCCTGTTCGGAGACGCCTTGCTCCGCAGCATACTTCCGAACGTCTTCTGTAATTTTCATGGAGCAGAAGTGCGGGCCGCACATGGAGCAGAAGTGTGCGGTCTTTGCGCCGTCCTGCGGGAGGGTTTCGTCGTGGAATTCGCGCGCGGTGACGGG
>Ga0194134_10003931_pt1 | contig 15427 bp, 13 predicted proteins | sample TA2KigOff0mmetaG_FD_148602 | JGI IMG/M metagenome (GOLD analysis project Ga0194134, IMG submission 148602) | Freshwater microbial communities from Lake Tanganyika, Tanzania - TA2015056 Kigoma Offshore 0m | ecosystem: Environmental > Aquatic > Freshwater > Lake | place: Tanzania: Lake Tanganyika... | reverse complement strand
GGCGGGGGCACGAAGCTCTCCGGCTGCTGCGGCGCCGATGCGGGCCCCTTGCCGACATTCCAGATCGACAGATTGGGGTGCTGTACCTCGAGGCCGCCGGGCCTCGCAGGCTTCTCGAGATAGGGCTGGCCGGCGGTGACGAGCGGCACGGCGATGCGCCCCTGTCCGTCCGAGAACGCCCAGTAGCCGTAGCCGACGAGGCCGCCGAAGCCGATCGCGGCGACGCCGACCACGGCGATCGGCACCCAGCGGGGGATGCCGCCGCGGCGCTCGCGCACGGGGCGGCGCTGCTCGTCGTCCGGATCGCTCCTGAGCGTCATGTCGGGACCGGCCCCTGGGACCGGGTCCCTGATGCGCATGCCCATCGCAGGCCCTTCCGCTTCGTCTCGCCGCGCACGGCGCGTGACGGGTCCTTACACCAAGGGCCGGCGAGTCGCGTCAACGTGGCATGGTGCCGTCGCCGCAGAGCCGGGCGTGCTCCTCCAGGGCGAACTTGTCCGTCATCCCGGCGATGTAGTCGGCCACGAGGCGGGCGGCCTCCGCGTCGCTCGTCGCGCCCGCTCGCGTCCCCCATTCCCCCGGAAGCCGCGAGGGCTGCGCGAGGAAATGGTCGAACAGGTTCCTGACGACGCGCGCCGCGTGGACGCGCGCGCGGTTGATCCGCTCGTGCCGGTACATGCGCGCATGGAGGAACTCGCGCAGCCCCCGCATCGCCGCATCCATGTCCGTCGAGAAGCATGCCGTCGCCCTGCCAGCGTTGCGCACGTCATTCGCGCTCGCGATTGCGGCGCTTTCGAGGCGCGCGCGCGTGCTGTCCAGCACGTCGCTGACCATGCGGTCGATCATCCGCCGCATCGTCTCGCCGATGCAGCGCGACAACGGCAGCCGGCCATGGAGGCGCTCGACCTCGGCGACGACGTCGCCGACGAGAGGGACCTCGCGCAGGTCGTCGACCCCGAACAGACCGGCCCGCAGACCGTCGTCGATGTCGTGGCTGTTGTAGGCGATGTCGTCCGCCAGCGCGGCCACCTGCGCCTCTAGCCCGGGCCACGTGTGGAGCCAGAGGTCCTGGACGCCGGCGTAGTCGACGATCGCCGCCGGCAGCGGCCGGTCCCGCGTGCGCGCCGGCCCTAGCAGCGGGCCGTTATGCTTGACCACGCCCTCGAGCGTTTCCCAGGTCAGGTTCAGGCCGTCGAATGCCGCATAGCGCTGCTCGAGCCGCGTCAGGATGCGCAGGGTCTGCGCGTTGTGGTCGAACCCGCCATGGCGGGCCATCGCCTCCTGGAGCGCGTCCTCGCCGGTATGCCCGAAGGGCGTGTGCCCGAGGTCATGGGCGAGCGCCACCACCTCCGCGAGGTCCTCGTCGAGGCCGAGCCCGCGTGCGAGGGTGCGCGCGATCTGGGCGACCTCGATCGAGTGGGTGAGCCGCGTGCGGTAGTGGTCGCCCTCGTGGTAAACGAAGACTTGCGTTTTGTGCTTCAACCTACGGAACGCCGTCGAATGGATCACCCGGTCGCGGTCGCGCTGGAAGGCAGACCGGTAGGACGACTCGGGCTCCGCATGCAGCCTTCCCCGGCTCTCGGAGGGGCGGCAGGCCTGGGGCGCCCATCTCGGCGTCGGTGTTCCGTCGGGGGTCGACACGCGCCGAGGCTAGTCCCCGCGCGGGCCGGCGGGCAACCGGATCGCGCTTGTGCTGCGATTGCCCGCGCGCCATATCTTCTCTCCGTAAGCGTGGAGTGATCCCATGGGCCAAGTCAACGCCTCCGCCCCTGCCCCCGGCCTCGCCGATGTCGGCGTGACCGACAGTGCTGCCCGCCGCATCGCGTGGGTCCTTTCCCAGGACGACTATCGCGGGCGAATGCTCCGGATATCCGTTTCCGGCGGCGGCTGCTCCGGGTTCCAGTACGGCTTCACCTTCGACGAGGACCGCGTCGATGGCGACGTCCTGATCGAGCGGGACGGCGCGCGCATCCTGATCGATGACGTGTCCCTCGACCTGCTGAAGGGATCGGTGATCGACTACGTGGAGGACATGATCGGGGCGTCCTTCGCCATCAGGAACCCGCAGGCGAAGAGTTCCTGCGGTTGCGGCAACTCGTTCTCGACGTGACCCCCGCGCCAGCCTGCCCGCGACCGGCCGCCATGCCATGAAGGTCGCCACCTGGAACGTGAACTCGGTGAAGGCCAGGCTGGGGCATCTGCGCGACTATCTCTCGGGCGAGACGCCGGACGTCCTGCTCCTGCAGGAAATCAAGTGCCAGGACGCCGACTTCCCGTCGCTCGAGGTCGAGGCCGCCGGCTACCGCGTCGCGGTCCGCGGCCAGAAATCCTACAACGGCGTGGCGATCCTCTCGCGCCATCCGATCGAGGTCACCGCCGACCGACTGCCCGGCGATCTGTCCGACGACCAGGCGCGCTACCTCGAGGCGCGCGTCGCGGGCGTCCGGGTGGCGTCGATCTACCTGCCCAACGGCAATCCCGTCGACACCCCGAAATTCGACTACAAGCTCGCGTGGTTCGCCCGGCTGGAGGCGCGCGCGCGCGACCTCCTGGCCACCGAGGAACCGGTCGTGCTCGGCGGCGACTACAACGTGATCCCCGAGGCCGAGGACGTCTACGATCCGGTCGACTGGGTGGACGACGCGCTCTGGCGCATGGAAAGCCGCCGCGCCCTCAGGCGCCTCCTATGGCTCGGCTTCACGGACGCCTTCCGCGCGCTCGACGACCGGCCGCACCAGTACAGCTTCTGGGACTACCAGGCCGGGCGCTGGCAGCGGAACGAGGGCATCCGCATCGACCACCTGCTGCTTTCACCGGCGGCCGCCGACCGCCTCGCCGGATCGGGCATAGACCGTGGCCCGCGTGGCCGCGAGCGCGCGTCCGACCACACGCCTGTCTGGTGCAGGCTCGCCTGACATGGCCGCGCCGCCCGCAGCCCAGGCCGCCGACGCCGCGCACGAGCGGATGACGCAGGGCGACCTCGACCAGGTCATCAAGCAGCACGAGATGTTCTTCGACCAGCGCTCGGGAGGGAAGCGGGCGCAGCTGAGCAAGCGCGACCTCAGCGGCCTGCGTATGGCGCGGCGCGACCTGCGCGAGATCGACCTCTCCGGGGCGCTGCTCGTCGGCTGCGACCTCAGCGAGAGCAACCTGCAGAACGCCGTCCTCTTCGGCGCGAACCTGGGGAAGGCAAAGCTGATCGGCAGCAATCTCGAGCGCGCCGACCTGCGCGGCGCCGGGCTCGAGGCGGCGGACCTGACCAGCGCCAACCTGACCGACGCCGACATTGGCGTCGGCAGGATCGCCGAGCGCGTCGCGGGCGGTGAGCTCAAGGACGCCGCGGCCGCCGAGGGGACATTGCCCGCGCGCGATTCGGACCGAGCGAACTTCACCGCCGCGAACCTCACCAACGCGCGCTTCAACGGCGCCAACATCCGCGCCGCGATCTTCGACAACGCCAGGGTCGTCGGCACGGAGTTCAAGAACACCAAGCTCAACGGCGCGAGCTTCTCCGCCGCGACCATCGAGGACGCCGACTTCACCGACGCGGAGCTCGACGGCGGCGAACTCGCGGGCGCCAGCATCACGTCGATCATCGGGCGATCCTGCCACGAGCTGCACCCCACGCTCGACGAACGCCTGGCGGCGCACCAGCAATGGGTCGAAAGCGGCGGCCGCGCCGGCGAGCGCCTCGACCTCGTCGGCGTCGACCTGCGCACCGGCCCGTCCCTCGCGGGTCGGAACTTCTGCGCGGCGCGCCTGTCGCGCGTCATCGCGACCGGCGTCGACTTCGAGAAGTCGATGTTCCTCTTCTGCGACTTCACGCAGGCGGACCTGCGCTCGGCGCGCTTCTCCGGCGCCGACCTGCGCGGCTGCATCCTCAACGGCGCGCGTCTCGACAACGCGGACCTGCGCGAGACGAAGATCGGCGGGCTCCCGCTGGTGTCGGGCGGCCTCCTCACGGCGAAGATCCGGAGGGCCTCGCTGCGCAACGCGGACCTTCGCGGCGCCGACCTGCGCGGCCAGATCTTCACGGACTGCGACCTCACCGCCGTGTCCTGCATCGACGCGGAGATGGAGGGCAGCAACATCGCGAACATCATGGCCGCCGCCGATAAGGCCCGCGCCGGCTAGAACGCGCGGCCGCCCGGGCCAAGCCTCATGCCGCGGCGCAGCCGGCGCCAGGCCAGCGCCGCCGGGTCTGCGGCCATCGGACCCGGCGCGGCGACGACGAGCACCTCCTCCGCGATCGGCTGGAAATGCGCCCTGAAATGGACCGAGCTCTTGAGCGCGACGATGCCCGCGCGCGCCGGCTCGAGGCCGAGATGGCGGAACATCTCCTGGTCGGCCGCCTGCACCTTCCGGCTCGCCACGGCGACCACCACGCCGCCCTGGCGCAGCGCGGCCATCGGCCCGAGCGCCATGCGCGAGCCGAGGTAGAACGGGCCCGTGCAGGTGAACGCGCCGTCGCCGAGCGCCTCGACCCGGAACCGCCCCGTCACCGGCGCATGGCCGGGCAGCCCTGACAGCGCGCCGAGCGAGAACTCGAGCTCGGCGCCGATGCCGGCCTCGTGGGCGCGTCGCGCCGACGGCGCGTCGACCAGGAGCCCCAGCATCGCGGAGGGCACGCGCTGCGCGAGCAGTTCGGCGAGGAGCCCCGTCGTGTCGCCGTTGCCGCCCGCCCCGGGATTGTCCTGCGTGTCGGCGAGCAGCACAGGCCGCCGCGCCCGCGCGGCGATCGCGCTCGCCCTGCGCACCGCCTCGGCAGGAGGCAGGAACTCCGTGCGGAAGTCCGCCTCACGCGACGCGAGCTTCGCCTCCAGCGCGTCGAGCTCGCGGGCAAGCGCCGCGCCGTCGAAGCCCATGCCGAGGACGCTCGGCCCGCAGCACGCGACATCCGCGGCAGGGAAGCCGGTCGCGAAGGAGAGCCATGCGCCCGCGCGCGCATCCGCGCGGGCAAGCTCCGCGTAGACCGAGGCGCATGGCTCGACCAGCGTGCACTGCGACGTCAGCGGCATGAGGAAGCCGAGGCTCCGCATCGCCTTGGCCGGCCTGTCGCCGCGCGCAAGCATGCGCAGCACGAGGTCGGCGGCGCGCGCGCCCGTCTCGGCCATGTCGACATGCGGGTAGGTGCGATAGGCGACCATCGCGTCGGACACCGCGAGCATCGTCGCGCTGACATTGGCGTGCAGGTCGAGGCTGGCCACGACGGGCACGCGCGGTCCGACGACCTCGCGCACCCGACTCAGGATCTCTCCCTCTCCGTCCTCCAGCGACTGCGTGACCATGGCGCCGTGCAGGTCGAGGTAGAGCGCGTCCAACGCGCCCGCGCCGCGCAGCCCGGCGAGGATCGCGCCCGCGATGCGCTCGAACGCCACGTCCTCGACATGCGCCGAAGGAGTCGCGTTCGCGAAGGCCAGGGGCACGACGGCGTGCCCGGCCCTCGACACCGCGCGCACGAAGCCCTCGATGGGTATGTTCGCGCCGGACACGGCCTCGAGCACGTGCTCGCCCGTGCAGAAGCCCGGCCATCCGCCGCCCGCCTCGAAGTCGGCGAAGGACGCGCGCGACGGCGCGAACGTGTTCGTCTCGTGCTGGAAAGTCGCCACCGCGATCCGCGCCATGCCTCCCCCTCCCGCCACGCCCGCGCGGGGCTGCGCTCTGGCCGCCCTGCGGAGCCGCTGCTACGCTCGCGCGCATGATGAAGGTTTCCGCGGCGTCGTGGCAGTCCGACGCGAGGGTGATCGGCGCCGTCTCGACAGCCCATGGCCTGAGCCACTTCTTCCAGCTGACGCTGCCGCCGCTCTTCCCCGTGATGAAGGACGAGTTCGGCGTCGGCTATGCCGAGCTCGGCGCCGTCACCGGCCTCTTCTATGCCGTCTCGGGCGTCGCGCAGTTCGGCGCCGGCTTCGTCGTCGACCGCGTCGGCGCAAGCCGCGTGCTCGTCGGCGGCCTGGCGTTGCTCGCCGGGGCCACGCTCTGCGTCGCCTTCGCGCCGGGGTACTGGACGCTGCTCCTCCTCGCCGTGCTCGGCGGGCTCGGCAACTCCGTCTTCCACCCCGCCGACTTCGCGGTGCTGAACGTCCGCGTCGACCGCTCGCGGATGGGGCGGGCCTATGGCGCGCACGGGCTCGCCGGGAACATCGGCTGGGTCCTCGCGCCGATCGTGGGCGTCGGCTTGTCCAAGCTGCTGGGCTGGCGCGAGGCGGTCGCGATCATGGGCGCGGTTGGCCTGGCCGCAGCCGCGTTCCTGCATCTGCGCAGCGCCTGGATCGACGATCGCGCCGATCGGGCAGGGCTGCCCCCGCGCAAGGACGTCGTCGCCGACGCCACGGTGCTGCTGCAGCGACCGATCGTCATGTGCTTCGTCTATTTCTTCCTGCTGTCGACGGCGCTCGTCGGCCTGCAGGCCTTCTCGGTGCCCGCGGCGATGGCGATGTTCGGGCTGACCGACACGCTGGCGGCGAAAAGCCTGACCCTCTTCCTTGTCGGCAGTTCGGTCGGCATCGTGCTCGGGGCCGTGCTCGCGGACCGCACCGAGCGGCACCACGTGGTCGCGACGATCGGTCTCCTGGCCGGGGCAGCCCTCATCCTCGTCGCGGCACTCGAGCCCGTCCCGGCCGCCATCGGCCTGCCCGTGCTCATGGCGCTCGCCGGGCTATGCGTCGGCGTCACCGGGCCGTCGCGCGACTCGATCGTGCGCCGCGCCACGCCCTCGGGTTCCTCGGGCAAGGTCTACGGCTTCGTCTATTCCGGCCTTGACCTCGGCTCGACCCTGACCCCGGGGATCTTCGGCATGCTCGTCGACCGGGGTATCCCGTCGCTCGTCTACGCGACCGTGGTGGTGGCGCTCGTGCTCGCGGTCTTCACCGTGCTGGACATCAGGCGACAGGCGCAGCCGCCGGCCTGAACCCCGCCCAGCAAGCCCAGGCCCTGGCCCCGAAACGCGAGAACCCGCGGCGTCTCCGCCGCGGGTCCCGGGCTCCGCCCCGGCCGTGGCCAGGGCGATGTCGCGCCAGTTAGGCGGGCTTCTTGGCAGCCGGCGCCTTCTTCTTGGCGCCGTCCTTCTTCTTCGTCGCGTCCTTCTTCTTCGCCGCGTCCTTCTTGGGCGCGGCCGCCGGCTTGTTGCCGGACTGCTGCGCGAACGACTCCGCTGGCGCGGCCACGATCAGGCCGAGGGCGAAGAGGGCGGCGGGGATCAGGGCGAGCTTGCGAGCGAACATGGCGAGGTCTCCGTCGAGGAACGCGGCGTGGATCGCCGCATGCGCAATACACTGCGCGAGTCGCGGTTGCGCCGGGCTGGAGCGCGAGTGAATTCGCTGTAATGCCCTCCGGCCAATCCACCGCCGGCGCCAGCCATGCGCGCCTTGGATACCGCCACGCGAAAAAGCCGCACGGGTCGCAATTGTCAGGCCGGGCCTTTCCGGTATCATCGCGAACATGTGAACCTCCCTTCCGGGCGGTTCGCAGCAGATCCCCCGGGGGGCCCGGATCGTCCGCGAGGACGAACGGGAGGGGGAGCCCCGCCGGTCAGATGCGGTTCGCCCGCGTCCCGGCGGGGCCATTCTGCCCCGCCCTCGCGGCCCCGATCAGGACCCTCACATGGAGCGCAGGCGAGCGGCCGCGGCGTCGAGCCGCTCGAGCGCGGCCACAGATTCCGCGCGACGCTCGCGCTGCTCCTCGACGACTTCCGGATCCGCCTTGGCAAGGAAGTCGGCGTTGGCGAGCTTGCGGTCGAACTTCCCGATCGCCGCACGCTGCCTGTCGATCTCCTTCGCGAGGCGACGCCCCTCGGCCGCCGCGTCGATCACGCCCGCGAGCGGGACGACGAAGGTCGCATCGGCGAGCGCAAGCTGCGCGCAGCCCGGCGCGGTCTGCATGCCGTCCTCGATCGCCTCGAGCCTCGCGAGCATGCGCATGACGCCATCGTGCCGCGCGATGCGCGCACGGACCTCGTCGGAGGCGTCGCGCACGCCGAGGCGCAGGCGCGCGGCATTCGGCACGTTCATCTCCGAGCGCAGCGTGCGTATCTCGGTGACGGCGCGCACGACCCAGTCCATCTCCGCCTTGGCGGCGGCATCGCGCGGCAGGTCGCCAGCTTGCGTCCAGGACGAGAGGACGAGCATGCCTGCGGCGCCGTGACCCAGCTTCTCCCAGAGCTCCTCGGTCACGAAGGGCATCATCGGGTGCAGGAGGCGGAGCACCTCGCGAATCACGTAGGCGGTGACCGCGCGCGTCTCAGCCTTTGCGGCGTCGTCGCCGCCGGACAGGACCGGCTTCGTGAACTCGAGGTACCAGTCGCAGAACGTGCCCCAGACGAACTGGTAGGCGGCGCCCGCGGCGTCGTTGAAGCGGAAGCCCTCGAGCGAGGCGTCGACGGCCTGCGCCGCTAGGGACAACTCACCGAGGATCCAGCGGTTGACGGTCAGGCGCGCCCATGACGGGTCGAAGGCGGCGGGCAGGACGCAGCCGTTCATCTGGCAGAAGCGGGCGGCGTTCCAGAGCTTGGTCGCGAAGTTGCGGTAGCCCTCCACGCGGCTCTCGGCGAGCTTTACGTCGCGGCCCTGCGCGGCCATTGCCGCGAGGGTGAAGCGCAGCGCGTCGGCGCCGTAGCGGTCGACCAGGTCCAGGGGATCGATCACGTTCCCCTTGGACTTCGACATCTTCTGCCCCTTCTCGTCGCGGACCAGGGCATGGATGTAGACGGTGCGGAAAGGCACCTCCTTCATGAATTGCAACCCCATCATCATCATCCGCGCGACCCAGAAGAAGATGATGTCGAGGCCCGTCACCAGCACGTCGGTCGGGTAGTAACGTGCGAGCTCGGGCGTGCGCTCGGGCCATCCGAGCGTCGAAAAGGGCCAGAGCGCCGAGGAGAACCAGGTATCGAGGACGTCCTGGTCGCGCGAAAGCTCGACGTCGCGCCCGTAATGCGCCTGCGCCTGGCGCCGCGCGCCCGCCTCGTCGTAGTCGACGAACACCTCGCCGTCCGGCCCGTACCACGCCGGCACCTGGTGGCCCCACCAGAGCTGGCGCGAGACGCACCACGGTTCGATGTTCCGCATCCAGTGGAAATAGGTCTTCTCCCAGGCCTGCGGGACGAACTTCGTCCGCCCCTCCTCGACCGCGCGGATCGCCGGCTCGGCGAGCCGCTGCGCGTCGACGTACCACTGCGTCGTCAGCCAGGGCTCGATCGGCACGCCGCCGCGGTCGCCATGCGGGACCACGTGCAGGTGGGGCTCGACCTTGACCAGGGCGCCGAGCGCCTCGAGGTCGGCCACGATGCGCTTGCGCGCCTCGAACCTGTCGAGGCCCCGGTAGGCCTCCGGCGCGTTGTCGTTGATGCGCGCATCGGCGGTCAGAACGTTGATGGCGGGCAGGCCGTGGCGCTTGCCGACCTCGAAGTCGTTGAAGTCGTGCGCCGGCGTGATCTTCACCGCCCCCGTGCCCTTCGCAGGGTCGGAATAGGCGTCCGCGACGATCGGGATGCGGCGCCCGACCAGCGGGAGAATCGCGTGGCGGCCGACCAGCGCGGCGAAGCGCTCGTCCTCCGGATGCACGGCGATCGCGGTGTCGCCGAGCATCGTCTCCGGGCGGGTCGTCGCGACGGTGATCGTCGTGGCGGGCATGCCCTCGACCGGGTAGGCGACGTGCCAGAGCGATCCGCGGACCTCGCGCTGCTCGACCTCGAGGTCGGAGATCGCGGTGTGGAGCCTGGGGTCCCAGTTCACCAGCCGCGCGTCGCGGTAGATCAGCTTCTCGCGGTAGAGCTCGACGAAGACGCGCAGGACGGCGGCCGAGAGCCCCTCGTCCATCGTGAAGCGCTCGCGCTCCCAGTCGACCGAGGCGCCGAGGCGGCGGAGCTGGCGGGTGATCATCCCGCCCGACTCGGCCTTCCACTCCCATACCCGGGCGACGAAATCGTCGCGGCCGATCAGCGTCGATCCCGGCGCGGCCTCGGTCCCGGAGCGCGCGAGCGAGATGCGCTTCGCGGCGAGCTGGCGCTCGACGACCATCTGCGTGGCGATCCCCGCGTGGTCGGTGCCTGGCTGCCAGAGAGCGTCGGCGCCACGCATCCTGCGCCAGCGCACGAGGATGTCCTGGAGCGTGTTGTTCAGCGCATGCCCCATGTGGAGGCTGCCGGTCACGTTGGGCGGCGGGATGACGATTGCGTAGGGCGGCCCGTCCTTGCGCCCGCAGGCGAACGCTCCATGGCGTTCCCAGGCCTCGGCCCAGCGTCGCTCGGCCGAGGCCGCGTCGAAATTCTTTTCCAGCGCCGGCGCTTCCGCGCCGCCGATTGCGTTTTCCCGGGTCACGTCTTTCCGTCACGCGGCGCGGCCGCGAGGCCACGCTGCCCCTTCAATCGACGCCGCGCGCGATGCGCTCGATCTCGCGCTTCACGAGACGTTCGACCAGGGGCGTCAGGTTCTGGTCGAGCCAAGCCTTGAGGAGCGGCCGCAATTCCTCGCGCACCAGGTCCTCCAGCGTCACCGCGCCATTGCCGAGCAGCAGGCCGGGATCGGTGACGGGACGACGGCGCGCGGAAGTGAGGCTCGCGAGCGCGTCCGATGCGGTCGCGGCCACGAGGTCGTTCACCAGCCCGTCGCCCTTCGACCGGTCGTCGACGATGTCCGTCAGTTCGAGGACGTCGGATGCGGGCGGCGGCGGGGGTGGCGGGGGTGGTGGTGCCGGTGGCGGAGGCGGCGCCGGCGGTGGCAGGTCCATCGTCAGCGGCGCGGCCGGCTTGGGCGGCGGGGGCGGAGGTGGCGGCGGAGCCGCCTCCTTGGCGGGCTCCGCGTCCTCGGAGATGATCCGGCGGATCGACGCCAGGATCTCCTCCATGGACGGCTCGGCCTGGCCCTCCGGTTTTGCCTTGGTGTCGCTCATGCGCCGATCCCCGTGGCGACGATCCGAGAGGTCATTGACGCTTCCCGCCGCCGGCACCACCACCCTCGCCGACCGACGTGCCCCACCAGCGCCCGCGCGTCTCGCTGTAGTTGCGCGTCGGATCGTAGACGTCCACCGGGAGGGCGAGCTTCGCGGCGGTCAGCTGGCCGGTCGCGGAAGCGAGCTGGTAGGCGGCGACCACCTCGTCGCGCTGCGACTGGACGAGCAGGACCCGCGCGTTGAGGAGTTCCTGCTCGGCGTCGAGGACGTCGAGCACGGTGCGCGAGCCGACGCGCGATTCCTGCGTCACGCCGTCGAGCGCCACCTGGGCGGCGCGCACCTGCGCCTGGATCGCCTGAATGCGCGCGCGCGCCGTGTTGAGGGCCTCCCACGCGCGCGTCGTGTCCTCCGTGGCGCGGCGGCGCGCGTCCTCGATCTCGATGCGGCGCTGCCCCGCGACCTGCTTGGCCTCGCGGATGCGGGCCTCGACCTGGCCCTGCTGGTAGAGCGGGACGGCCACGGTGACCTGCACCAGCGCGGTGTCGCGCTCGACGCCGCGGGTCTGGGTCTCCTCGATGCGCGTCAGCGAGCCCTGGAGGTTGACGGTCGGCAGCAGCTCGCCGGCGACGGCGTCTACATTGTCCTTCGCCACCTTCTCGTTGAACGACGCCGCGATCACGTTCGGGTTCTCGGCGACCATCTGGAGCGCCTGCTGCTCGTTCGTCGGCACCACGGGCGGAAGCCGCGCCGGCTGAAGCCGGCCCGGCACCTCGCCGACGACCCGGCGGTAGTTCGCGCGGGTGGAGGTCAGGTTGCCCTCCGCCTGGATGCGATCCGCGCGCGCGCGGGAGACGCGCGCCTCCGCCTGGGCCACGTCCGTCCGGGTCACCTCGCCGACCTGGAACCGGTCGCGGGTCGCGGCGAGTTGGCGACCGAGCACCTGCTCGTTGCCCACGTTGAGCTCGAGCACCGCCGTGTCGCGGGTCAGGTTCAGGTAGGCCGTCGCGGCCTCGAGCAGGACCTGCTGCTCGATGCCCTGCAGCAGCGCGCGGCCGCGCTGCACGTTGTTCTCGGCGCGGCTGGTCTCCGCGACCGTGCGGCCGCCGCGGTACAGAGGCTGCCTCACCGTCACGCCTGTCGTGGTGGGCGTGCGCAGGCGCTGCGTCTCTGTGACCGCGTTGGTCATCGTGTTCGTCGTCGAGTTCTCGTCCCGCGCTCGGCCGATGTCGCTGCCGAACGAGACGCTGGGCCGCCAGTTCGACATGGCCTGCGCCACGAGTTCGTCCGTCGCGCGCAGCCGCGCCTGCTCCGCGAGGAGCAACGGGTTGGTGCGGTAGGCCGCGGCGAGCGTCTCCTCGATCCCCTGCGCGCCAGCGCCCGGGGAAAGGAGGGCGACCATCGCGAGCAGGAGGGCGCTCGCTGGCTTGGCCACTCGCCTCTCGGGGAAGCTGGTCTGCACGCGGGTTCTCCCGGTCAATAGGTGGACATTGCCGCATCGACCTCGCGGGCCCAGGCATCGATGCCACCCCCGAGGTTGACTGCGTTCGGCACGCCGTTGGCGCGCAACCACGAGACCGCTCGCAGCGAGCGCATCCCATGGTGGCACGTCACCACGACGGGCCTGTCCGTCGGAAGGCTGGAGACCGATCCCGGGACCGCGCCGAGGGGAACCGCGATACTGCCGTCGATCAGGCAGATCGCCGTCTCCCATGGTTCGCGCACGTCCAGGACCAGGTGCGGCAAGCCCGCGTCGCGCCAGCGGGCCAGCTCGGCGACTTCGATCTCGAGCGGCAGGTCGGCGGTCATACTCACTGGAACGCGAAGGCTTCGGCCGGCTCGAAGCCGGCGAGATGTGGCGTGTTGGCGTCGAAGAGCTGGCGCGCGGACGCGATCCCGGACCTCCGGGTCCATGCGGTCGCCCTGCCCGGCTCGCCCGCCGGGCGCAGGACGGCGACCAGCCTCCCCCCCTCCGCAAGCTGGTCGAGGAGGGCGCGCGGCGGCTCGGCCACGGCGCCGGACAGGAAGACCACGTCGTAGGGGGCCTGCGCGGCATGGCCCTCGGCAAGGCCGCCGCGCACGAGCACGGCGTTGTCGACGCCCTGGGACTGGAGCGCGGCGCCGGCGGCGGAGTGAAGCGCGGCATCGCCCTCGACCGAGACGACGGTGCTGGCAAGCGCCGCGAGCACGGCCGTTCCGTAGCCGCAACCCGTGCCGATCTCGAGGACCACGTCGCCCGCGCCGATGCCAGCCGCCTGGGCGAGCCGGGCGAAGACCATCGGCTCCATCAGGAACCGGCCGCGGCCGAGCGGCACGTCCTCGTCGAGATAGGCGACGCCCGCCAACCGACCGGGCAGGAACGCCTCGCGGGCGATCGTCGCCATGGCGTTGATCAGGCGCGCGTCGGTCACCTTGTTCGTGCGCAGTTGGCTCTCGACCATGTTGAGCCGCCGCATCGCTGGATCGGTCATTTCCCTGAACCGCCGAAAATCTCGCCGTCACCGGTACATATACCCCGCGGCCCGAGTCGAGACAATTGCGGTCCGTCCTCGGAGCCGGCGCGGAGGAAGGCGGCGATCCATCCTGTTGACCCCCGGCCATGGCCGCCCGTATACCTCGCGTCCCGTTGCGTCCGGGCCCGGTAGCAAAGTGGTAATGCAGGGGACTGCAAATCCCCTATGCGGCGGTTCGATTCCGCCCCGGGCCTCCAAGACGCGCGGTGCGCGGATGGCTGGCATAGGCGAGGCCGAGTTGTTATAAGCCGCCGCGTTCCTGATCCCCGGTAGCTCAGCGGTAGAGCAGCCGGCTGTTAACCGGCTGGTCGTCTGTTCGAATCAGACCCGGGGAGCCAGCTTCAACGGGGGCCCGCGCGCGCAGGCGTGCGGGCCCTTCTGCCTTTCCGGCGCCCGGCCAGGGACGGCCGGGCGCGGTCCTCGAGACGAAGGCGCCGCGCCGCGCCGGACTGCGTGATGGCGGAAGACCTACCTCCCCAGGACATCGTGATCGTGGGCGGCGGCGTGAACGGCGCGGGGATCGCGCGCGATGCCGCCGGGCGCGGCCTGCGCGTCCTGCTGGCCGAGCGCGGCGACCTCGGCGGCGCCACGTCCTCCGCGTCCAGCAAGCTGATCCATGGCGGGTTGCGCTACCTCGAGCATATGGCGTTCCGCCTCGTGCGCGAAGCGCTCGCCGAGCGCGACGTCCTGCTGCGCAGCGCGCCGCACATCGTCTGGCCGCTGGAGTTCGTCCTGCCGGTCAGCCCGGACGGCCGGCCGGCCTGGATGCTGCGCCTCGGGTTGCTGCTCTACGACAACCTCGCCTGGTCGCCGAGGGGGCGCGGCACGTCCCTGCCCCGCTCGCGCGCGATCGACCTGCTCGCCCCGCCCTATTCCGGCTTCCTGCGCCCGGATCGCGCCCGCGGCTTCTCCTACGCCGATTGCTGGGTCGACGACGCGCGCCTCGTCGTGCTGTGCGCCGTCGACGCGGACGCGCGCGGCGCGACGATCCTGCCGCGAACCGAGATGGTCTCCGCCGATCGCGTCGATGGCGGCTGGCGCGTGCGCCTGCGCGGCCAGGACGGCGCCTTGCGCGACGTGGCCACGCGCGCGGTGGTGAACGCGGCCGGCCCATGGGCCGGCGAGGTGCTCGCCGGCCGGTTGCGCGCGAACGCTTCCGCCGCGATGCGGCTGGTCAAGGGCAGCCACGTCGTCGTGCCGAGGCTCCATCCGGGCGCCCATGCCTTCATCCTGCAGAACGACGACGGGCGGATCGTCTTCGTCATCCCCTACGAGCGCGACTTCACGCTCATCGGCACGACCGACACGCCCTTCGACGGCGATCCGGCGCGTGTCGCGATCGACGAGGCGGAGATCGCCTATCTCTGCCGCGCCGCGAGCCTCCATGCCGCACGGCCGGTCCTCCCCGGCGACGTCGCCTGGAGCTATTCGGGCGTCAGGCCGCTGCACGACGACGGCAGCCAGAGCGCCTCGGCCGTCAGCCGCGACTACGTGCTCGAGCTGGTCGGCGGCCCGGGCGCCTCGCCGCTCCTCTCGGTCTTCGGCGGCAAGATCACGACCTTCCGAAGGCTCGCGGAGCACGCGATGGAGATCCTCGCGCCAAGCCTGCCCGGGCTGCGCCCTGCCTGGACCGGCGGCGCGACCCTGCCCGGCGGCGACGTGCCCAGCGGCGACCTCGACGGCTTCGCCGGGGAACTGCAGCGCGCGCATCGCGACATCCCCGCGGCGCATGTCCACGCCATCGCCCGCCGCCACGGCACGCGCGCGCTGGCCTTCCTGCGCGCGGCAGGGCTCGGAAGGCATTTCGGCGCCGGCCTCTACGAGGCCGAGGTCGACTTCCTTCGCCGCGAGGAATGGGCGTGCTCGGCCGAGGACGTGCTGTGGCGTCGCACGAAGGCCGGGCTGCACCTCTCCGCCGAGGCGCGCGACGCCGTCGCGGACTGGATGGGTCGCTGAAGCGCCGTCAGCCCCCGCCCGGGCCATGCAGGTGGCAGGCGACCATGCGCCCGCCCACCCTCGTCTCCCCGGGA
>Ga0194134_10003927_pt1 | contig 15444 bp, 24 predicted proteins | sample TA2KigOff0mmetaG_FD_148602 | JGI IMG/M metagenome (GOLD analysis project Ga0194134, IMG submission 148602) | Freshwater microbial communities from Lake Tanganyika, Tanzania - TA2015056 Kigoma Offshore 0m | ecosystem: Environmental > Aquatic > Freshwater > Lake | place: Tanzania: Lake Tanganyika... | reverse complement strand
CCTTAGTTCCTTTCTTGTTCGGTTTTCCACTTCTTCAATTAGGGCATGGAGAATATTTTCTGCCCTTTTTAGTTCTGCTGGTTCCAAGTGGTTCCCGCTCAGTAATTGCTTTATGATTTCGGTTATGGTCATGGGTTCCTTTCTAGGTTCTGCGTTGATCTGTTTAATTTGGCTTATATGGGCTTACTAGACGCACAAGGCCAGTCCTCTGCCGGAATAGACTGCGTTGATGTCCTCGCCCTCTTTAATCGAATCCTTCCGAAGCACATACAAGGCACAGCCTCTAGGGTCGCCTTGCTGATAGAAGCAAAGGTTGGGATGCCTCTCAAATATGGAAGCCAACCGCTTTAAGGCTCCCTTTTCCTTGTCGGGATAAGGGAATTTCTTGTCGTGCCATTGGCCGTTCATTCCCTGCCATTGACGGCGGAAGAATGGCTTGCCTGTTTCCTCGTCTCTTTCAATCGAGCCTGTTTCGTCCCCGCATTCCAATTCATGCCACCTATGGAGGGTTTTCTCGATTCTTAGGAGGTTGGAGGCTTCCACATAGTCGAAGCCCATCTCTGTGAGCCTTGCATAAAGGAAGGCGATTCTTTCTTGTTTTCTGCTCATTGGGTTCTGGTTCCTTTCTTGGGTTAGGCTACCTCAGCCTTTTCACGCTGAATATTTTTCAAGCCAATAATTTTGTCATTCAAAGACTGGAGTTCAAAAAACCCATTCATAAGAGGATGATCAAAATTCCCCTTCCCTGCAGTTTCAAGAATTTGGTTGCATCGCATTTCAATCATTTTTTCAACGCTTTCAAATGCACAGACCCTATTCTTGCCAGCTATAACTATGGCTTGTTCTTTGTTCATTTGGTTTTGGTTCCTTTCTTGTTTATTGTTCCGAATAGAAGAGGGAATGGGCAAGCCAGCCCAAGGCCGAGAGAATGGGAACAAGGGGAATGAATAGATCGCTCCCAACTGGAAGAGCCTTAACTAGGCTTGTTACGCATTCCAAGGCAAGGGGGAGGATATTCGCTTCGCTCATTTGATTCCTTCGGAATCTAGGTTCCTTATTCTTTTTTCTTCCCGATTGATCTTTTCCTCTAGGATGTGGAGTGTTCTTGCCATCTCGGAATAAAGTCCGGCCTTTGCCAAGTGGCGGTCTTTATGAAGTTGGCCTAGCTTGTCGTAAATCCTTGCGGATTTGACCAGCAATTCTAAGGCTTCTTGGTTTGGTTCCTTGTTCATTGGTTTATTCCTTTATGCCTTGCTTTGTATTTTTACCGCTTCTTCCAAAAATGAAATCGGGTTGCCGTCCGCATCTATTACAAAATATTCGGGATGGAGTTCAGTTTCCATAAAGGCCTCGATGTAATCCCCCGCAAGTTTGGAGGGGGAAACATTGTAGGCCTTGGCAACCAGAAGAAGCTTTTGCATAGTTGCTTTGCCAATCTTTATTTGATTGCTCTGCTTGTTCATCTGTCAGCTTGTTACTATATGTAACCGACAGGGTCAATAGCAACTAAACAAGTATTAGAAAAGTAATGCAGGCTTATTAGATAAACTTAATGAAGAGAAAGAGATTTGAGAGGGGAAAAGGCTTTGTCAGACTGACAGGCTTTGAATAATAATAAAAGAAATAAAATGAAGGGATGACAGGCTTAAACAGGAACAGGCTTCAACGGATGGCTGTCCCTTGTCCCTCGATTGCTTTGAATAATCTAGGCTTTGACAGACTGACAAAGCTTACCCACCCAAAAAGAAAAACCCACAAAAAGAAAAAGCCAGACCTGAACAGGTAGGAGGTTTCGGGAGGCCTGTCAAGCCCAATTAGATGTTTGCCAAAATAAAAATAACAGAAGGTATTACTTAAGCCATTAGGTGAATCTCAGTCCCGAAACAATCCGAGAGGAAGCGAAGGGGGAGGCCGGAAGGAAGTCCAAGTATTCCCTTAAGAAAGTGAGGGAGATTTGTAAGCATGTCTTGAGGGGGATTCCTTTGCGGTATGCCTCGCCCTTGTGCGGGATTCCGTTCGGGACGGCGAAGGGATGGCTGGCCGAACATCCAGAGATGGGGGAGATGTTGGAGGAGGCTCATGGGAAGTTCGTCCAGAATCATGTGGGCAATATTGAGAGGCATTCTAGGATGTCAGAAAAACCATCTCAATGGCTTCTTGAGAGGCGAGCCAAACAAGAGTTTGCCCCTGCTTACACCACCGAAGGCAAGGCTGGTTCTACTCTGAATGTCCTCGCCTTGGGCGATGATGCCCTTGGTAAGCTCATGTCCGGCTGGGTTGGCATGATGGAGGGAAAGTCCGAGCAGTCACAAGTGATTGATCTTACCCCCGAATCTAACCAGATTCCTAGCAGTCTAACAAGCCCAACAGAGTCGGAGCATAATGATGTTAAAATACAGGCACAGGCAAAACAGAATAGCCCCCCCAATTTAATAGAGGCAGGACTATCTCAGCAAGAGAAGCAAGCCGTTCCTGCTGAAGAAGTTAAACAGAAAAGAGGCAGGGGGAGGCCGAGGAAATATCCTAAGCCGGACGGCCTAGCCACCCCCCCCACCCCCCCGACACCCATTATATAGACCCCCCTTTAAGAAAACCCCTTTAAGAAAAATTCTAAAAAATCAATCCCCTCTGTAAATTAAATGCCCCTAGCCACTCTCGACCAACTTAACAAGAATCCCACCCCCGACCAACTCCTCTCAACGCCCTTGGGCTTCTCCAAGATGCTTGGGATAGACCTCCACCCTTGGCAGGCAAAGGTGTTTCTTGACGTAGGCCTTGGAAACAGGGTGGCCCTCAAGGCCGCAAATGGCTCCGGCAAGACCTCCTGCCTAGCCGCCCCCCTTGTCCTTTGGTGGTGTTCCGTGTATCCAAAATCACAGGTTGTCACAACGGCTGGTGTATATAGGCAGGTGAAAGAACAACTTTGGCAACGCCTAGCCAGTTGGAGGGACAGGTTGACGGGATGGACATTGAACGCAACCGACCTCACGGCCCCCAACGGCTCCAAGGCTATCGGCTTCTCTACTGACGAGCCCAACAGATTTGAGGGTTGGCACAACGACAGGCTCCTGATGATCTTTGACGAGGCCAAGGCCATCCCCACCGACATCTGGAGGGCGGCGGAAAGATGTCAGCCGACAGCGTGGTTGGCGATGTCCTCAACTGGGGGCATGGAAGGGGAGTTTGCCCAATGCTTCTTGGGAAAGCGGGAATACTGGAAAAACTACTCTGTGACTGCCTACGACTGCCCCCACATCAAAAAGGACTGGATTGAGATGCAGATCAGGAAGGAAGGCAGGGATAGTCCCTTTATCAGAAGCATGATCTTCTCTGAGTTCATGGGGGAGGACGATGGCATATCCCCCTTTACCTATTCCAAGATAAGGTTTTGCAAAGACAATCCTCCGAAAAAGACAGAGGGCCAACCCGTAGCTTTCATTGACTGGGCAGGCGGAGGGGATGAGAGCGTAATAGCCATAAGGCGTGGGAACGTCTTAGAAGCCCCGATAGGGTGGAAGGACTCGGACACGATGAAAAGCGTTTCTAGGGCCATTTATGAGCTAAAGAAGGCCAACCTGAAGCCTTCGGATGTGTGGGCTGATGATGGCGGTTTGGGCAAACCAATGAATGATCGGATGCGGGAAATGGGTTGGCCCATCAAGAGGCTTAACTTCGGGGGCAAAGCCTACTCGGATAGGTATCTCAACAGGGGGTGTGAGATTTGGTGGGAGACGGCAAGGCAGATAGAGAGGGCCGAGGTGATCCTTCCAAGTGACGAGCTATTGGATGCCCAGCTTTGTTCAAGGAAGGCCAAGATCACGTCAGCCGGAAAGATGGGGCTGGAATCAAAGGACGAAATGAAACGCAGGGGCGTGACCTCGCCGGATCGGGGGGATGCGGTTTGCGGGGTGTGTTGCGTGAGAAATGATTTGGGGGAGTTGACGAGGTTTGATTCCGGCGATACGGGATCTGATTGGTTAAGCCAGATGCAGGAATCCTCGGACGGGGAATCCTCAATATCGGGCTTTGACTCAGGAGGCTAATATAAATGCAAATCTGGAACTGGCTGACTCAAAACTGGACGGAAGTGGTCGCCGCAGTTGGCGGAGTTGTGTTGGCGGCAAGAATCATCGTGAAGCTGACCCCAACCAATTCAGACAATTTGGTGCTGGAAAAGATCGTAAATTTCCTGAAGGGCGTGGGCCTCAAGCTGGACTAAGTGGGCTTCCTGTCCGCCATTTTGCAGATTATTGCGAAGCTCCTTGGTTTGATTCCCAGTCGTAAAGAGCGTGACGAATCGGGGGCTAGGCAGGCTTGGGAAAAAAACAAGGATGCCATTGATCTTGATCTTGGCCCTGAGCCTTGGTGGGTGCGCCACAACGCAACCCGTCACAAGGACAACGGGGCAGGTTGAGCGGCTGATGAAACTTCCCGAATACCCGCAAGTAAGAAACTCCTCGCCGGAGGTCAGGCGTTGGGCGCATGAGGCTCTGACGAGCGTGAACGATCTTGAATATCAGTTGAGAAGCAAATGAAGGAGCGTTCCGAGCTTTATTCGATTCTCTTGGAGGATTTGCGGGCCCGTACTGGCTGGGAGGAACGGCAGAGGATTTGGTATGAGATGCGCCACTCCGGCCTGCGCAGAAAGAAGAAACTTCCTTGGCAGGCCGATCTTCACTATCCCTTGGCCGATTCCATCATTGGAAAACTCAAGCCTTTTTACTATCAGCAGATTTTCTCCAACGAGGTCATTGCGACTTTCGTTCCTTCCCGTCCTCAGACCGAATCCTTAACTCAGAGCATTTCCCGCTGGTTTGATTACCAGATCCGCCAGCAAAGCAATTTTGAGACGGAGATCCTGACCTCGATTGATGCCATGCTGATGAGCGGGATGAATCTGATGAAGATTTCTTGGGACGAGGATTCCAAGGCCATCCGATTTGATGCCGTTGATCCCGTCCACGCCATCGTTCCTTATTACACAAGGGACATACGGAATTGTGACCGCCTCTGCCATGTGATTCCGATGTCGGTCAACCAATATAAAAACAACTCCCTCTATTATCAGGACGAGGATTTTATCAACAAGATCAAGGGCCGCACAAACGAGGGAACAAGATTCTCCTCGCTTGAGGATGTGAAGCTTCGCAGGGAAGGCATCACGGTTGGAACCGAGGACGATCAGATCATTGTCTGGGAGGTTTACGAGCGAACCGATGACAACAAGATTTTTGTCCACACCTTCAGTCCCGTGGAGCCCTCCATAGACATCCGGCCCACCTTCGAGCTTCCTTACAGGCACGGCCAGTTGCCCTTTGTGCCGTTTGTCATGGAGATCAAGGACAAGGGGGTTTATTCCAGCCGAGGCATCTGCGAGATCGTGGCTCCGTTTGAGGCCTATATGTGCAAGCTGATGAACGAGAAGGCGGACGCAATGACGCTCTATAACCGCCCGTTGTTCCGTTGTGAGCAGGACATTCCCAACACCAACAACCTGAAGTTCGGCCCCGCCACCATTCTTCCCGTTGGCGTTGCCCCCGTCACCATGCCCCAGCCCCCGATTTCCTTTGATCAGGAGATGATCAACCAGCGCATGATTTCGGAATACCTGACCTCCATGCCGGACTTCGGGCTTGCCCAACAGGGCAACACCAAGAGTGCCCGCACCGCCACGGAGATTTCCCAGATCGGAGCCCTGATGGGCCAGTCCACCGATCTTCGGGCTCGCATCTTCCGCATCTCGCTGGGTTATGTTTTCCGTCAGGCCTATTCGATCTTACAGCAGTTTGGCAAGAAGGAGCTTCGGTTCCATTTTGAGCAGAGCTTCGGGATTGTCCCGCCGGAGGCCTTCGAGGTTGAATATGCGATTCATCCAAGCGGAAGCGCAGATGGCATCAACAAGGCCGTCCAGTATCAGAAAGCCTTTGCCCGTCTTCAGCTTTTGGGGGCCAACCCGATGATCAACCAAGCCGCCCTGCTTAAGAGCGTGTTGGAGATTGATGATCCTTCCTTGGTGTCCAAGCTAATCACCGATCCCCGCTTTGAGGAAATGGATCAGGCCGAAGATCAGGCCAACGAGAACCTGATCTTGGAGAGCGGATTTCCCGCCTTGGTTCGTCCCACCGACAACCACAAGGCCCACCTGAAGGTTCTCTTGGATCGCATTGATTTCCTTTCAGCCAGCGGAGGCGGAAGCCCCACGGCCATGCAGAGATATCGGGATCACTTGGAACAACATCTTCAGGGCTTGGGTCAAGCCGACAAGAATCTTGAGCGGCAGATCCGGCGTGAGCTTTTGGAGAAGGCAAGGGCGATGGAGGCACAGATGAATGATGGGGCAGTCACCACCCAGAACATTCAGCAACCCCCTGTTGCGCCTGATGCGTCATTAGCCTAAATAATATATGTTGACCAAACTTACTTCCGCAATACGCCTCTTCAGAGAGCTAGGCCACGTTGAGATTGACTGGACTCCAGCCCATCAGAACGAGGCCAAGAAGTTCTTTGAGTCCCCAGCCGGAAAGCGACTACTCGTCATCCTGCGAAACTGCGCCACAAGAAAAGACACACAGGCAGTATTTTCAGGCGGGAATCGCTTTGAGGCTGGGAAAGCCGTTGGGATGAGGGAGGCGAATGTGATCTTGGAATACCTAGTCCAAACGGAAGCTGACGAATTTACCGAGAGTTCAGAGGGTGGGGCCGTTGCTGAACTTCTCGAATCATTACGGCCCTAAACATCACGGGAAGGAAACCTGACAAACCATGGAAACACAGGAAGCAGTCAAGGAAGTGACTCCGGCTGAGGAGCCGAGCATTTCTCCAGAGAACATCACGGAAGAGCAGTTGAGGGCGATGGCGGCGGAAGCCGATGGCATTCCCTTCAAGGCTTCTTCCAAGGCGAATCCCGAACCTGAAGTCGCCGCTCAGGATTCTCAGGAAGCTTCCGAGAACAACCAACCAGAGGCCAAGGAGGAAGAGAAGGACTCGGATGAGTCCGCCCCCAAGGCCGATGCAAAATCAGAGTCTAAACCAGAAGAGCGCAAGGCCTCCGAGAAGAAGATCGAGGAGCTTGAGCAAAAGAGCGATCCCACCAGTCCCAGCCCAGAAACCCTCCGCAAATATGCAAGGGAATGGGAAAACGAGGGGCGGGATGATCTGGCCAAGGCGGCACGGGCTCAGGCAGATGCCTTGGAGCAGAAATCCAAGGTTAATGCCGAGAAAGAAGAGCGTAGGAAGCGGGACTTCACCGAACAATGGAGTTCCAATGTCCGGCGCATGATTGACGAAAACCCCGAACTAAAGGACGAGGAATCGCCCTTTGCCAAGCGGGTTGTCGGCCTTCTCCAGAACGAGGACGGGGAGCTACGAAGGCTCCTCAACACCAGCCCCAACGGGTTTGCCTATGCCACCCAGATTGCCTTGATGCAGGAGGCGGCGGAGGCTTCGGAAGCCTTGCGATCCGAGGTTGAGACTTTGAAAAAAGAGAACACAGAGCTTCGTAAAAAGACCAGCCTATCGGCTGGTTCCACGGCGAAGGCCTCTCCAAAAAGGAAGTCCTTTGAAGAGATGAGCTACCAAGAGCAGGAAGAGTTCCTGCGAAGGAGCGCATCTGATTCCGACAGGCTTGGTGTTCTCATAGGAGATTAAAAAACATGGCACTCATGTCCCGCTCTAATCCGGCCACGCTGGGAAGCTATTATCAGGCTTTCCTCAGCAAAAACCTGATTGATCGGATCAAAGAAACCCTTCGCTTAAACGAACTGGCGAATCAGGTTGACCTTCCGAAAAACATCGGAACCTTCCGAAAAACATCGGAAGCACATCAGTAAAGTTCTTTCAGTTTGACTCCGTTCCTGCTTCGAGCAACGTCCAGACGCTCACCGAAGGCACTCCGATCTCCACGTTCCGTGAAGTCGGCCTGAACTCCGTGGCGGTGTCCCTGACGCAACTTGGTCAGGCGGTGAAGATCAGCGACATCCTCAGCCAAACCAGCCTCTTTGACGTTCTCAAAGAAGCCTCCAACACCCTCGGAGAAGAAGCGGCCCTCAAGGCCGATGATCTCAGCAGGGATCAGTTGGTGACGGGTACGGACGTTGCTGGCAATGCCACCACCAAGCGGTTTGGTCAGGGCATCGCCAACTTCGCCACCCTTAACTCGACTGCGGCGGCTTCGGCATTTTTGGATTCCGAAGACCTCTTGGATTCCGTGACGCACCTGAAGGCCAACAAGGCAAACCCCTTGAATGGTCAATTCACGGCGTTGGTTCCCCCTCAGATCAGTCGTGATCTGTTGCGTGACACCGACTTCCTGAATACGGTCTATCGCAATCCTGAGAGCAAGGTCGGTTCACTCTATAAGGGCGAGTTGGGCTCGTTTTACGGTGTACGCATCGTGGAACACACCAACCCCTTCATCGAGGCGGCAACCTCTGGGACGTATGATGCGGCTGGCTCCATCTATTCAACGGTGGTGTTGGGCGCAAATGCGTTCGGAGTTGTCAAGCTGGCTGGCGAAAGCCCGTTCAGCCCCAAGATGATTGTCCTGCAAAGCGCAGACAAGAGCGACCCCTTGAACCAGACGATCACGGCAGGGTATAAGGCGTTCTACGCCGCCAAGTTGCTGAACAGCAAACGGGCGGTTGTCATCAAGGCCAAGAGCCGTTTTGCCTAAAAATGGCTAAAGGACTTGTCATTCTGATGAGTCCAGAGGCGAAGGAGGGGGGTTCTGAGAAATCTCAGAGCCTCCCTCCCAAGCCCGAAGAGAAGTCTTCGGGTCTGCGTCTGGAGATCCCCGCAAACGAACTGCCGGAAGGTAGCGTGGCGGGGGATCGTGTGTCTATGAAGGGGGTTCTCTCTTCCATAGACGGGGATATTGCGGTTGTTGAGGTGGAGGAGGCGGAGTTCATGCCCTCGAAAGAAGAGGGTGAAATGGATGAAAGCCAACTTCGCTCCAAGGCCGAAGAAGCCGATCTGGAAGGCTAAGAGGAATTTAGCCCGTGCCTATTTATCAATATGAAAACAGGGACGGGGAGATTGTCTCTTATATGCTTCCTGTTGATCAAAGGGACGAAATGCGGGGTCTTAAAAGGCTCCCGTCCGCCCCTTTTATCAGCAGGGGGGTGGCCAATCCAGATTCCTGCGAGGAGGGCGCAAGACGCTTTTACAAGCAGGCCGAGGAGAAGGGAACGCTCAAGAGCAAGAAATACAGCAAGAGCAGGGTGAAGGAGATTTGGGGATGGTAGATAAATCCAGAATGTCCTGCAACCGCCCACAGCGGACTCCCGATGGCCCGAAGAAGTTTGTGGTCAAGGCCTGCAAGAACGGGGAAGAGCGGATTGTCAGGTTTGGAGATCCAAAGATGAGCATTAAAAAGAACATCCCCGCAAGAAAAGCGAGCTTCATGGCTCGCCATAACTGCTCCGAGAAGACGGACTCCTTCAGTCCGGCCTACTGGAGTTGTAAGGCTTGGAGATAATTTATGCCTAGCGTCAAAGAAGTTTATCATAAAATTGAAGATGTCAGGATCGAGGCTGACACGATCAATCTGAACGTGGACGGGGTTGAGGCTCTTCTCAGCACCGCCCAAGCCGATCTGGCCCTGATCAAAACCGATGTGGATGACATCCGTGTGGACATGGCCAATGGCGTGTCAGTCAGCGGCACGGTGACGGCGACTCAGGCAACTGCATCAAACCTAAAGGCTCAAGTTCAGATTCTTAACTCGGCTGGCTCTGCGGTTGTGGCCCCAGCGGAAGTCGGAACCGCTGGAAGCCCGTCCATTGATGTTATCTCTGTTCAGGGCGTAACCAGCGGAACTCCGCTTCCAATCAGACCAAGGAACGGAGCCGTTACAGTTACCACAGGCACAACCTCGGCATCGGCCAATACATCGGCACAAGCCCTAGCCTCAAACTCATCCCGCCAATACCTGCTCATCCAAAACATTTCCGACACCGATATGTATTTTAATTTTGGAGCCGCCGCCACAACGAGCAACCTGTTTGTTGCTAAAAGCGGGAGTGGGATTGTGTTTGAGTCGGGTTTTGTCCCTACCGATGCGGTCAATGTGATCTGCGCTTTGGCCTCCAAAGCCTACTACATTCTTTCTGCATAATATGTTGATTCTGTCGCAACCATCCTACGACACAGACGCTTCCGCCTACTTCACCACCGCTGGCGTGACCAACACGGCGGGTAGGCAACAAGTGAGCCGTTTTGTGAGGGGGATCAAAGACCTCGGCCTTTACAACAATATGGTTTGCTGGCCGCTTCGCTCCTCGCAAAATGCGGGGACGGGAACTACGGCCTATTCGCTGGGGGGCTTGGGGACTTTTAATGGGACACTAACCAACGGGCCGATATGGGGGGATGACGGGGTTGTTTTTGATGGTTCAAATGACTACATCTCACTTCCAAGTAATTCGTTTAATACAGGAAACGCGGCAACATCTATTTGGGCGTTTTCAAAAAACAACTCAACATCTGGAAGGCAGGTCATAATTTCTGCTGGGAATCAAAATTTACCCACAAACTCATTTACATTAGAACATCCAGAATACTTGGAAAACACATCGGGGAGCATTGCATTTACGGCGTTGTCTGGCTCAATTTCTGGTGTAACAACTAGCTGGAAGTCTGTTTTTATTGGAAATACAAGTTTTGGATTTTTTGGATACAATGGTGGATCGGTAACGCAAACAACATTAAATAACACGCTTAATAAATCTGGTGCAAATAACGCCATTGGCCGTATGGACAATCCATCGCAAAATTATTTTAATGGAATTGTCGGTGCAGTTATTAGGATAGATTCTACTCCAACGACAACTCTTAACGGACAAGTTTACTCCCTCTACAAAACCACCCTCGGCCAAGGACTAGGATTGCCATGAAGCTGATTGCCCTTTGCCTACTTCTTTCCGCCTGCTCGCCCAAGCAAAGCGAATCCAGCGATCTTCCCCGCTATTCCGATATGGGTGCGGCGGCGGATGCTGGGAAAACGGAGGGCAACTAACATGGGACTGTTCGGCGGCGGCGGCGGGGCGGCGGTGGATCTGGCAAGTCCTAGTGCCATTGGCAACACCACGCCCAATACGGGTGCGTTTACAACGCTGTCCTTTGCGCCAGCGGCCAACGCTACTGGTCTAAGCTCATCCTCTTATTCGCTGACAGGTAGCAATGCCCAGAGCCTTGTCAGCCTGTCGGGAACTTGGAACACCACGGGAACGCCTACGGCAATTTTATTAAACATAACAAACACCCAAAGCAATTCAAGTTCAAAGCTAATGGATTTAAGAATAGGCAATAATTCTGTATATTCGTTTGGCAGGGGGACATTTTCAATTAAAGCCCCATCTGGAATTGCATCAACGCTTGCCATTTATGCAACAGCAACAAATTCTAACAGCGGCGCGAGCGGGCCAAATTGCATTGATATATTTAACGAATCATCCGTGAGGACTGCTTTTATAAGAAAAGATGGCCTAATTGCCAGCTCTCAGATAGGAACCGTAGATGACCAAACAGCGGCACTTGTAGATTCCAGCTTCGCCGCCGCAAATTGGCCTGCTGGCTTGAATCTTGCTAGTAATGTTCTTGTTGGATGGAGTTCTGGGACATATTGGTGGAACGGTAAAGATACAGGATTGAGAAGAAACAGTGCTGGAGCCATAGAAGTAAATAATGGAACGGCTGGAACATTTAGAGATTTAATTGTTCGTAATTTTAGGATGTCTGCCCCCACAGGGGTTCCCGCCACAGCGGGGGCAACAGGCACAGAGGGGAGTATCCGCTGGGACGCAGACTACATATATATCTGCACCGGCACAAACACTTGGAAGCGTGTCGCCATTGCCACTTGGTAATTTATGAAAACAATTCAACTCACCGAAGAACAGGCCAAAAACACCATGCAACTCCTCGATCTTGCGGTAAAGGCTGGGGGGCTAAACGCCTCCGTGCTGGCCCTGCCCATCGCCCAAGAGATTGAGAAACAGCTAACCAAGCCATGATCCTCGCCGCCACTTCTAACGATGAGGCCGATGCGGTGCATTTTGTGGCTCCGAGTGTGCCAGAGGGCTTGTAATAAGAAAAACCCGTGACAAGGAAAACCCAGCTTTCTTTTCATAAGCCGTGAGCAAAGACGAACAGGCCATTCAAGCCATTCAATACCTCTTTGACGAGGGCTTCATCGTGGCTGGATTCAGGGACGGTGAACCCGCCCTTTTCTTGACAACGAAACTCTCGGAGGCGCAGGAGGCCATCAAGGCCAAGATCAAGGAAGACCCTGCCGACTACTGGAAGAAATGACCAGATTTACCAGTCTCTTGTTTTGGGCTTGGGGGCGGCTCTTCTTAGGCCGTCAGGACTGGGAGCTATTGGAACGCTCCATTAAAATTGCCAAGCAGGAAAACGCCATTTCCGCCGAACTGGGCTACGATCCCCGCACCAAGCACCTTCTGTCCTACGCAAAAGTCAGGAAGGAGCTTGGCGATCCCGATGGGCTGACGGGTGCGCTGGTGCATATAGCCGTTGCGGTTGCCTATCTGGAGGGCAAGAAATGGCCGGACAGGTTGTTCTGATGAGCGACCCAACGATGAGCGATCTGAGGGAGCGGCTTGCTCGCATTGAAGAGGTGCAGAAAAGTATGCAGGAGCGGCAGGCTTACATCATGTCCATTCTGGAAAAACAGGCTTCCGAGCTTGGGGAATGGGTGGAGAGGATATCTCTGCGGGTAAATGCGTTAGAGCATATCTGGGCCAAGATCCTCGGAGCCGCCTCCGTGATTGGCATCATTTTCTCTTTTCTATTCGACTGGATCAAGAACCGCTTTACATCGTAACGGGAGTCAATTTATGGCCGAATTAACCACTTCTCAGAGCTTTGCCGATGGCGATACCGTAACAGCGGCGAAGCTAAACAACATCATCGCCAACGCCTCCGTTGGGGCCGAGGTCATCACCAACCGATCCGAACTAACGTCCGTTGATGGGGCTTCTGATTTCGTCTTGGGCTACGACACCTCCGCCACGGGGCTTCGCAAGATCAAGCCAGACAATCTCCCCATCGCCAACGGGGCCATAACTTCTGCCAAGATTGCCGATTCCGCCGTTACTACTGCCAAGGTAAATGATGGCGCAATCACCACCGCCAAAATCACGGATGCTAACATCACCACGGCCAAGATTGCCGACTCAGGCGTAACTACCGCCAAGATCAATGATTCCGCCGTCACGTCAGCCAAGGTGGACACGACAGGCGTTGCGGTCTTGGGTACGGCTCAATCCTTCACCACCGCCCACGGGTTTGCCGCCTCCACCCTCACCGATGGGGCCAACATCTCTTGGGATCTTTCGGCTAACCAAGTGGCCAGAGTTACCCTCGGCGGAAACAGAACCCTCTCCAATCCGACAAACAAGGTTGAGGGCAATGTCTATATTTTGATCGTCAAGCAGGACGGGACGGGAGGCAGGACTCTTTCATTTTCCTCCGACTATAAGTTTGCGGGCGGAACCGCCCCCACCATCACCACCACGGCCAACAAGGCTGACGTTCTCACGTTTGTCTGCGAGGGAACCAACCTCCTTGGCGTGGCCTCACAAACCTTCCTCTAATCCCCATGTCCTATCCAGTCATGCCTCTTGGCTTTCTGGGTAGCCAAGGCGACAACGACGCCTACCAGATCAGCCGCTCCCTTCGGTTCAACTCCGCTGATTCGGCGTATTTGAGCAGAACGCCAGCTTCGGCTGGAAACAGGAAGACTTGGACTTGGAGCGGGTGGGTTAAAAGGTCTGGACTTTCAGGCAACCAAACTATATTTAGATCGCCAACAACCGCCCCGTCAACTGGACTAAGGTTCGGTGAAACAAGCACTGATGTTTTTAGGTTTTTTTTGAGCGATGGTAGTGCTGGGGACTTTATAACCACGCAAGTATTTAGGGACATATCATCATGGTATCATATAGTTGTAGCTACTGACACAACGCAGGCCACCGCATCGAATAGAATTAAAATTTACATAAATGGAAGTCAGGTAACAAATTTTTCAGTAGAAACATATCCTTCCCAAAATTACGACACTCAAATAAACAACTCAACAGTTCATAATATAGGTTATTATGGTGCTTTTGCTGAGGCATTTGACGGATACATGGCCGAAATCCACTTCATTGACGGCCAAGCCCTGACCCCATCCAGCTTCGGCGAAACAGACGGAGTCACGGGCAGGTGGAAGGCGAAGGCTTACACGGGGAGTTATGGGACGAATGGGTTTTATCTCAACTTCTCCGACAACTCTGGAACCACCCTAACTACGTTGGGCAAAGATCAGGCTGGGTCTAACAACTGGACTCCCAACAACTTCAGCGTAGATAACGTAACAAACAACGGAGTAGGCAACGACAGCTTTGTGGACAGCCCGACCAATTACGGAACCGATACTGGCTTGGGCGGGGAGGTGAGGGGGAATTATGCGACCTTAAATCAAATCAGTACAATTAAGGGAACGATTATTGACGGAAACCTTAGAACAAACGGAGGCAATAGGGGATCAATTTCAACCATTGGGATGTCTTCAGGTAAGTGGTTTTTTGAAATGACGGTCACTACGATTGGGGCTGAAAGCAGTATTGGAGTTTCGCAGGGATTGAACATAATGAATACTTATGTCGGATCTTCAGATAGCTATGGGTATTATTTCAATGGATTAAAGTATAATAACGCATCAGGCGGAGCATACGGATCTTCATATACAACTGGAGACATTATTGGGTGTGCGTTTGATGCAGACAATGGAACTCTTGTTTTTTACAAAAACGGAGTATCACAAGGGACGGCCTACACGGGGCTTACAAGTGGCCCCTATTATTTTGCTGTTTCTGGAAGAACGTCAACGGCGGCAAATGACGTATCCGCAAACTTCGGCCAACGCCCCTTCGCCTATGCCGCCCCGTCTGGCTTCAAGGCTCTCTGCACGACCAATCTGCCCACTCCCGTAATCAAGAAGCCAAGTTCAGCGATGGATGTGGTGACGTACACGGGAAACAACACGGCCAGAAGTATCACGGGCCTTGGCTTTTCTCCCGATCTTGTCTGGATCAAAGGCCGTAGCGGGGCGACTGACCATGCTCTGTATGATTCGGTTAGGGGAGTTCAAAAGGACTTAGGCTCAAATCTTACCACCGATGAGACTACTCAGGCTCAAGGCGTAACAGCCTTTAACTCGGATGGGTTTAGCATCGGAACCCTTGCCAAGTTGAATACTAACGCCGCCACCTATGTCGGATGGGCTTGGGACGAATCGGCTGTCTCTGGGCTGGATATAGTGGCCTACACGGGCAACGGAACGGCAAGAACGATTGCCCACAATCTAGGTGTGGCCCCAAGGATGATTATTGTCAAAGCCCGTACCACGGCCTCCACAGACCAAGGCTGGCCTGTTTATCA
>Ga0194134_10003925_pt1 | contig 15453 bp, 15 predicted proteins | sample TA2KigOff0mmetaG_FD_148602 | JGI IMG/M metagenome (GOLD analysis project Ga0194134, IMG submission 148602) | Freshwater microbial communities from Lake Tanganyika, Tanzania - TA2015056 Kigoma Offshore 0m | ecosystem: Environmental > Aquatic > Freshwater > Lake | place: Tanzania: Lake Tanganyika... | reverse complement strand
GAGCAAATGCGCGAGCAGGTGCAAAACATCGAGTAACCCGCCATGGACTACCCTGGAAATCTTTTCGTCGTGGCCGCTCCCAGCGGGGCGGGCAAATCCAGCCTGGTCAAGGCACTGATGGAAATCGACGCCCGGGTGACACCCTCGGTCTCGCACACCACCCGCCCCCCTCGGGGCCAGGAAAAGCACGGACGCGAATACTTTTTTCTATCCGACGGAGAGTTTGACCGCATGGTCGAGCACCAGGCCTTTCTGGAATGGGCTCATGTGCACGGACACCGCTACGGCACCTCGCGTCAGGCCATTGAAGAACGCATACAGGCCGGCGGCGATGTCATGCTCGAAATTGATTATCAAGGTGCCATCAACATCAAGCGTCTGTTTGGCAATGCTGTGCTGATCTTTATCCTGCCGCCAAGCTGGGATGAACTACGCGCCCGCCTTCAAAGGCGCGGCGAGGACAGCGCCGAGGTGATCGAGCTACGCCTGCAAAACGCAGCCCAGGAGATGGCGCAGGTGCAACACTTTGACTTCGTTATAATCAACGAGTTATTTGAACGGGCTCTTTTCGACCTTAAGAGCATCGTTCACGCCCAGCGCCTGAAGTTCGCCGCACAGCGTCGCGCCCGCGCCGAAACCTTCAAAGCCCTGAACCTGTCCTGATCAGACCCCACTGGAGTTAGCCCATGGCCCGCATCACCGTCGAAGACTGCCTGGAGAAAATCCCCAACCGCTTCCAACTGGTTCTAGCGGCCACCTACCGGGCCCGCATGCTCAGCCAGGGACATACGCCGCGGATCGAAAGCAAAAACAAGCCTGGCGTCACCGCCCTGCGCGAAATCGCTGCGGGTCAGGTCGGGCTGGAGATGCTCAAGAAAGTCCCCGGTTAAACCGACATCCCTTCAGCCTAAAAGCACCGCCGACGGCGGTGCTTTTTGCTTTCTGGCACACCCCGCCGACACTGCAGCGCGCCGAATTGAGCGCCAGACGAGCCGGGCTTGGGCGGTACGCGCTAAAGTTAGGGCATGAGCAACCTGCAGCCCGCCACGACCGGACGAAGCAGCTTGGCAGCCGTCAATGCAGCGGCAGCCAGCTTCGCCGCATTGACGGCCAAGCTCGGATACCTGGGCGCGAGCGATATCGAACAGGTGCGGCGTGCCTATCGCTTCGCCGACGAGGCGCATCTGGGGCAGATCCGAGGCAGCGGCGAACCCTACATCACCCATCCGATTGCGGTGGCCGCGCAGTGCGCCGACTGGAAACTGGACGCCCAAGCCCTGATGGCCGCCCTTCTGCACGATGCCATTGAGGATTGTGGGGTCAACAAGCCCGAATTGATCGAACGATTTGGAGCACCGGTGGCTGAGTTGGTTGATGGCCTGACCAAGCTGGAAAAACTGGCTTTCACCACGCGTGAGGAAAACCAGGCCGAATCGTTCCGAAAAATGCTGCTGGCCATGGCGCGCGATGTGCGGGTCATCCTGATCAAACTGGCCGACCGTACGCACAACATGCGCACGCTGGGCGACCTGCCCCGGCTCAAGTGGAAGCGCATCGCCGACGAAACATTGGATATCTTCGCGCCGATCGCTCACCGCCTGGGACTCAATGTGACTTACCGCGAGTTGCAGGACCTGTCATTCAGACATCTGCACCCCTGGCGCTACAACACGCTGGCCAAGGCCTTGACACGATCCCGAGGTCGCCGACGGGATGTGATTCGAAAAGCACGCACTGAGATCGAGGCCGCCTTCAAATCAGCAGGCCTGCCTGTTCGGATCGAGGGCCGCGAGAAAACTCTGTTTTCGATCTATCGAAAAATGGATGGCAAGCACCTGTCCTTTGCGCAGGTTACCGACATCTACGGCTTCCGCGTCATTGTTGATGACATCACAACTTGTTACACCGCGCTGGGCGTGTTGCATCAACTGTACAAACCGCTGCCGGGTAAGTTCAAGGACTACATCGCCATCCCTAAGATCAATGGTTACCAGTCGCTGCACACCACACTGATTGGGCCGTTTGGCACCAACATCGAATTTCAGATGCGTACCGAGGCCATGCACAGAGTGGCCGAATCGGGAGTCGCTGCGCATTGGCTGTACAAGGCCGATGACCCAGAAGGCGCTGGCTCGCAAAACTTGGGCAACCAATGGCTGCAATCACTGCTGGATATCCAACACGAAACGCACGATGCCTCCGAGTTTTGGGACCACATCAAGATCGACCTGTTCCCCGATGCCGTTTATGTGTTCACCCCGAAAAGTCAAATCATGGCCATGCCCAGGGGGGCCACTGTGGTTGACTTTGCCTACACCATACACAGCGATATCGGGCATCGCACCGTCGCTGCAAAGATCAATGGTGAGCAGGTGCCACTGCGTACCGAATTGCGCAACGGAGATGTGGTGGAGGTCATTACGGCGCCGGTAGCCAACCCCAATCCGGGCTGGCTGGGTTTTGTACGCACGGGTCGGGCGCGATCAAAGATCCGCCATCACCTCAAGACGCGGGCGCTGGATGAATCCCGCGACTTAGGCCAAAAAATGCTCAGCCAATCGCTGCGCGCCGAAGGCATCGATACACTCCCCGCCGACGACGATGCGCATCACAGCCTGTGGGATCGTTTGCTACGATTTTCAGGCAACCGCACGCGTGCGGACCTGCTCACCGATATTGGACTGGGCAAGCGCGTGGCCAGCATCGTGGCCAAGCGGCTGGCGCGTCTGCTGGTGGAGTCCGGTGCCAAAACCGACCCCCTGCTGATGAGCCGGGAGCGCTTTACCGCGCATGAATCGGTGTCCCAAGGGGCTCTTTTGCTTGATGGCAGCGAGGGCAGTTCCGTCCAGTTTGCAACTTGCTGCCGCCCGATTCCGGGCGATGAGATTGTTGGCTACCTCGGCCATGGCGAGGGTGTTGCTGTGCACGCGGCCGATTGCGCCATCGCCCAGCGCTTGCAGCACCGGGATCAGGAGCGCTTCATTGCGGTCGAGTGGTCGGACGAGCCCTCGCGTGCCTTCGAGACCGATTTGTTGCTCACCGTGACCGCAGGCAAGGGAGTCCTGGCGCGGGTGGCCTCCGCTCTGGCGCGCGCCGAAGTCAACATTACGCACCTCCAAATGCAGCCGGAGAGCACGCAAGAGACCACCGAGTTGCGCTTTACCGTGGCGGTGGACAACAGCGAGCACCTGGCCACCGTCCTGCGCAGCCTCAAGCGCACGCCGGCCGTGCTCAAGGCCCAGCGCATGCGCAACGGACACGCGAGCTAAGAGACCGAGCCGCCGGCGCTGGGGTAGCTCAGGCCCAGCACCTCGAGCATTTGCACGCCGCGCGGGGTGTGCAAAGGGACCTCATCGCCAATGCGGGCCTTGAGCAAGGCCCTGGCCACCGGACTGATCCAACTGACCTGCCCCGACAGGCCGTCGGCCTCGTCGATGCCCACAATAGTGACTGTGTGCACCTGACCGTCTTCCTGCGCATAGCGTACCGTGGCGCCAAAAAACACCTGATCACCACCGTGATGCGCGGCTGGATCGCTCACCTCGGCGATCTCCAGACGCTTGGTCAAAAATCGAATGCGTCTGTCAATTTCGCGCAATCGCTTCTTGCCATAAAGATAGTCGCCGTTCTCGGAACGGTCGCCATTGCTGGCCGCCCAATGCACTACCTCGACGATGCGCGGCCGCTCGACATCGATCAAATCAAGCAATTCGGCTTTGAGCCTGGCAAACCCCACCGGCGTGATGTAGTTCTTGCCGCCGGCCGGCAAAGGGGGCAAGGCGAGATCCTCCTCGTCGACCTCTGCTTCCTTGGTAAATGCCTTGCTCATGCGCCAAGGATATCAGCCTGACCGCAGGGTCTGACCAGGGGTTCTGCAGCGCAAGACCTCAGTCGAAGATGTCACTGAGCCAGGATTTGTGCTTGCGGTAGCCGTGGTGCGGTGGCTGAACCCAGCCAGGACTCGGCGCGCCAGGGGCGGGGGCCCGGGCAGCCGGCGCGCCTGCCGTCAGGCTGCGCTCGATAAGCTTGTCCAGCTCACCGCGATCGAGCCAGACACCCCGACATTTCGGGCAATAGTCGATTTCGACGTCCTGCCGATCGGACATCATCAAGGGCGATTCGACGCAATTAGGGCATTTCATCACAACAGCTCCTATCAAACACTCAACGATCCAGTGCCTTGACACCGCCGGCGGGGCCACCCGCCGTTCTGACGCTGATCAGCATGGTGACGACCAGAATACCCACCACCACGGCCAAAGAGACGGCCACCGGAATCTTGTAGATGTCGATCAACACCATCTTGGTGCCGATGAATACCAGGATGACGGCTAGGCCGTAGTTGAGCAGGTGGAACTTGGAGGCCGCCGCCTGCAGCAGGAAAAACATGGCTCTCAGACCCAAGATTGCAAACACATTGCTGGTCAGGACGATGAAGGGGTCGCTGGTGTTGGCAAAGATGGCGGGTATGGAATCGACTGCAAAAATCACATCGGTCAGACCCACAAGGCAGATCACCATGAAGAGCGGGGTGGCGATTCGTTTGCCGTTCTCAAGGGTGAAAAAATTCTCGCCGTCATAGTTCTTGCTTACCGACATGACCCGGCGCAGCAGCTTGAGCGCTGGGTTCCCGTCAAGGTCGGCCTCTTTACCAGCCGCCCACCACATCTTGATGCCGGTGATGATGAGGAAGGCGCCGAACACATAGAGCACCCAATGGAATTCGGACAGTAACCAGCCCCCGATAAGGATCATGATCGTGCGCAGCACAATGGCACCGATGATGCCGATCATCAGAACGCGCTTCTGAAACGCCGGGGGCACTGCAAAGTAAGTAAAGATCATGAGGAAGACAAAAATGTTGTCAACCGCAAGGCTCTTTTCGATCAGATAACCGGTGAGGAACTCGAGCGACTTCTCCGATGCCAGTTCCGGATCGCCGGTGGTGTCGCGTATGGCCCACTAAAACAGGCCATTGAAAACAAAACTCAAAGCGATCCAGATGATGGACCAATTGAGCGCTTCTTTGAAGCCGACCTCATGCGCGCCCTGCTTTTTAAGGACAACAAAATCAACGAAGAGCGCCACCAAAACGAAGGCGACAAAGACAATCCAGAGCCAAAGCGGCGCAATGGTATCCATAGCAAAAGACCTCGGTACGCTTGAACGCACCCTCAAGGTCTTGCGGGATCCGAAACTAATGGATCTGGGCGGGCCGACAGGCCGCTGCAGCAACCTGCGTATTGGCGAACCCGACCGCCGGACGGGCCGGCTCGCTACTCTCCCTGGGGAAATAACCGAACTATACGGTCAAAGAAAGTCCCTAGCAGACGACCGGAAAATTTTTTTGGGCGCTCAACCTCGTCAGGGAGCACAAAGAAGTGGCGCGGCTGGCAGGATTCGAACCCACGACCCCTTGGTTCGTAGCCAAGTACTCTAATCCAACTGAGCTACAGCCGCGCGAGCTGCAATTATGACATAGCCTCGGTCGGCCAGACCGTCAAGGCCTCACCAGTAGCGCCAGCCCCAGCGTACAAGGCGACGCATCAGCGCAGGCACCTCACCGGGGCGCAGCGACTTGACCAGCCAGGTCCATCGGGCCTGCAGCACCGATCGCTCATGGCTGAAGGCACGAAAGCCGTAAAAACCCCGTGACTGTCCCAGACCGGAGTCGTTAACGCCCCCGAAAGGTAGACGGCCATGCAGATAATGAATCAAGGCATGGTTGATACAGACCCCACCGGAGCTGGTCTGGGCCACCAAGTGCCTCACATGCCCAGGCGTTCGGCTGTAGACATACAGGGCCAGGGGCTTGGCACCGGCATTGATGCGGTCGACCACCGCGCGTATCTGGTCAAACCCCATCACCGGCAACAAGGGACCAAAAATTTCCTCGCGCATCAGTTGCGCATCCGCCGCAGGCTCGGTCAGTAGCGTAGGCTGCACAAAGGAGGCTTGCTCACTGACCCGGCCCCCCATCATCACGCGCGCCCCGCGTTCTAGCGCATCCTCGAGCAAGCCGCGCAGACGACCCATATGCCGCTGATTGACGATGTGGGTGAGCACGCCGCCCCTTTCCTGTTCGGTCAGCGATGCTCCATAGGCCTTTTCGATCTCCCGCCGACACAAGTCAATCCAACGATCCTTGACCGACTGATGCACAAAGACATGATCAGGGGCGATACAGGTCTGACCCGCATTGGCAAATTTGGCCCAGACGATGTTGCGGGCGGCCAGTTCCAGATCGGCGCTGGCATCGACGACGGCCGGAGTCTTGCCACCGAGTTCCAGGGTCAGGCTGGCCAGATGCCGGGCGGCCGAGGCCATCACCCTTTTACCCACCGCCGTGCTGCCGGTAAAGTGCACATGGTCGAACGGCAGTTCCTGAAGGGCCTGAGCGACCTCGGCTGAACCCTGAAACACGGCCACCTCATCGGGTGCGAATACAGTGGCAATCACCTGCGCGAGCAGTTCCGACATCGCCGGCGTAAGCTCAGAGGGTTTGAGGATCGCGGTGTTACCCGCCGCCAGAGCGCAGACCAGCGGGCTGAGCGTCAGGTTGAGCGGGTAATTGAAGGGGCCGATGATCAAGCAACGCCCGCGCGACTGGAACTGGATTTCGGCCCGGGTTCCCAGCGTCATCCAGGTGGGGCGCACGCGCCGCGGCCGCATCCATCCATCGAGATGCCGCAGAGCTTGATTGGCCTCCAGGCAAAAGGGCAGAAGTTCTCCCAGATCGACCTCGCCGGCGCTCTTGCGCAAATCCTGCTGCGCGGCGCGGTACCAGTCCTCCCGGCGATCAAGAACAGCCTCCCGCAGGCGGACGATACGCTGGCGCCTGTCCCGGGCCGATGACGCACGCCAAGCCAGCGCAGTTGGACCCTGCGCCTCAAAGATTTCGAGCCAACCCTGCGGTGGCACTGCCTCTTCCATCAACTCCTGTCCTTTCGGGGCCTGGCCTCCCGGAGGCTGCGCATCGCAGCCCGGAGCAGCGCCGCCGAGTTTAGACCCGGTCCGGTACACTCGAGGGGCATCCCCTAAAATCGTCAGATGTTTGTAAAAAAACCGCGACTAGCAACCTGCTTGACCGCCGCCATCTTGCTGATGGCGGCGCTGGCCGTGCGGGCCGACGAGTCGCTGGATGCGAAGGCGGTACCCGCCTACAGCCATCCCGCCGTGGAGTTGGCGCATACCCTGATCGGCATTCCCTACCGTTGGGCCGGTTCTGATCCCGCGCGCGGCTTCGATTGCAGCGGCCTGGTTTATTACATCTTTAATCAATTGCAGATCCGCCTACCGCGCATGCCACGCGAGTTGTTTCACAGGTCTGAGCAAATCGGCCGCGATGAGCTCAAGCCCGGCGATCTGCTGTTCTTTCACACATTCGCGCGGCTGTCCCATGTGGGCATCTACATCGGGGAGGGGCGCTTCATTCACGCACCCCGGCGCGGCCAGACGGTGCGTATCGAATCCATGGATAGCCGCTATTACCAGAAAAGATACGCCGGCGCCAGGCGCGTGATGGAACCATCGACCGATTCAACCCCCAAGTTCAACTTCTGACCTCATAACGGCTCCCCTCATGATTTTTGATCTGCACAGATTTTCAAAAAACCTGGCTTCACATCTTTTGCTTGCACTAGTGCTTTGCGGCCTGAGCCTGAGCGCCCGAGGCCAAAGCCCCGGCGCGCTTTCACTGCTGGCCGGACAGGCCGGAGCGCCGCCCGACCAAGTCGATGCACCGGCCTGGAAGACCTATTCCGAAGCGGTTCAGCGCAACTGGCAGCAGTACCGCAGGGAAATTGGCGAACCCATGCAGGCCTGGGCCGCCCAGCAGGTGCCTGCCTTCACCGACACGGTCTTCTACCCCTTCTCCGGCCCCGATTTCTCCACCGTCAGTCAACTTTTCCCGAAAGCCAAGCGCTACATCCTGGTGGCCATGCAAGCCGCCGAACGACCCATCCATCTGGCCGAACTCAAGCCCAGAGCGGCCCGGCAGACCCTGGAAGTGCTCACGCAAGCCTGGGGCAATTACGGGCAGAGCGGATTTTTTGTCACCGAGTACCTGGACAGATATCTGCACACAAATCAGGTCCGCATCGGTGCATCGACCTTTCTTGGCACCTTCTTTCAACTCAAGGGCTTGACGGTCCGCAGCATGGTGCCCATTTCAGTCAACGAGCAAGGTGAAATCGAAGAACTCGATCCGCGCGAGAGTCAGTGGCGCTCGGTGCGCTTCCGGCTCGATCGGGCCGGGGAGACCGTGGTGGTGGACTACCTGCGTATCGATCTGTCGGACAAAGGTTTGAGCGGTCAGCCCGGTCACCAAAAGTTCGTCGAGCAGGCCTCGTCTCATCCCGTATTGCTCAAGGCGGCCTCTCACCTGCCCCAGAACGCCGGCTTTTCCATCATTGCACAGCATTTGGTCAGTCGCTCACCCTTCATCATTCAGGATGAAACCGGAATACGCTACAAGCAACTGCAGGAGCAGTACAACCTGACCCTGTTCGGCAAGCTGGAACGCACCCACAGCGCCTTCGGTGGCTATCAGCGTGACCTGGTCAAGGCCTTTGCCGAAAACAAAGATATCCGGCCGCTGAACTTTCGCGTGGGTTACTTCAAGGGGGGCAGCTATGCCTTGATCCTGGCCCGACGCAAAGGCTAGCGGGCGGTCCGATGTGATCTCCGCCAACGGTCTGCTGCTGCTGCCCTTGCTGGCGGCCGTCTACCTTAGCTTGGAGACTCAACGCGCGCGGCTGATGCTGCTCCTGGCCGCTGGAGTCCTGACACTGAGCGCTGAAGTTGTGCTGGCCGATCCGGCTGAGCAACTCAAGTCCAGCCTGGATCTGCTGCTGGTGTGCGCGCTCATGCTGCTGTGCTGGCTGGGGTGCCGCCTGATGGGACGCAGCAGCGAGCCCTCCCAAGCGCTGCTGACCGCCCTGGTCATTTTGCAAGCCCTGCCCCTGTTTAGTTACAAGCTCCTGCTGGCGGGCTTGGCGGGCAGCTGGGCGCAGAGCCTGGCGCATGACCTGCTAAGTAACGCCACGCCCCCCCTGGGCCTGTCCGTGATGACCTTCCAGGCCATCAGCTACACCGTAGACAGCTATCGCGAGCAAGTGCCCACAGCCGACTGGCGCCACTTCGGCGTGTACATGACTTTCTTCCCCCACCTGGCGGCTGGGCCGATCCTGAAGGCCTCGGACTTCGTGACCCAGCTGATGGAACGCAGACCCGTCACCACAGACGATGCGCGAGCCGGGTTGTGGCGCATCTTCAAGGGCCTGTTCAAGAAGTTGGTGCTCTCCGACCTTATGGCCAAAGCCGGGGTCCATCCCGTCTTTGCAGACCCACAGGCTTTTTCTTCGGGCGAAATCATGGTGGCGGTTCTGGCCTTTACGGTCCAGATGTTCCTGGACTTTTCGGCCTACACCGATGTGGTGATCGGCAGCGCCCGCTTGCTGGGGCTCAAGTTGCCTGAAAACTTTGATCGCCCTTATCAAGCCACCTCGATCGCCGATTACTGGCGGCGCTGGCATATGAGCTTATCGAGCTGGGTAGGACACTATGTGTACCGCCCCCTGGGCGGTAACCGGGTGGTACGCTGGAAAATTTATCGCAATGTAATGATTTCCATCGTTTTGCTGGCCCTCTGGCACGGGCTCAGCGCGAACTTTCTGATCTATGGCCTCTTGCACGGCACTGCAGTGTGCTTCTATCGTTGGATGCGAGAGCAAGCAGGGTGGCAAAACTGGAGCCGGCGCAACCCTCTTCAAGCCAGTGCGGGCGGATGGCTGCTAACCTTCTCCTTCGTGGTGCTCGCGCGCATTCTGTTTAAGACGCCGACTTTCGAGGAAGCTGCGCTGCTCTGGCACAGCCTGCTGCATTCGGAGTTCAGCGCCTGGCCGCGATTCAGTCCAGCCTTTTGGATCTGCCTGACACTCGGTCTGTTTGGCTGCTTCATGCCCAATCGCTGGAAAATGCCGCTACAGCAGGCTTTTGAGCGCGGGCCCTTGCTCTTGCAGGGCCTGCTGATCGCCGCTGTATTGATGCTGGGAGCCAGACTCTCCGACGGACAGGCTCTGGCCTTCATCTACAGGAATTTTTAGAGCCATGCCATCACCCGATCAGGTCAATAAACAAGCTGCAGCCCACTTGATCGGGGTGATGTTGGTGGCTTTGTGCGCACTGCTGCCGCTTTACGCTTTTGACGATCTGCGCTCGTTGCGACCGACCCGGGTGCTCGGACCGGTCGGCCTGAACCTCCCGGCACCGTTGGCCCAGGAGCAAGCGTCTGAGACGCAAGCATCCCTGACAAGCCAGCCCGCGCTGGCACCCGATCCAACGCGACCGGCACCCGCCCTCGCCATCAGCCGGCCTGCGGCCTCCACTGAGGCCGGCAGTGCACCTGCGCCCATCTCCGGCCCAGCCTTGCACCGAACTGTCCCGCTTTTGCCGATTGAAGGGAGCGAACACCTCAAGCCCTTCTTCAAGGCACTCGACCGCAGCGATCGCACCACACCCGTGAGGGTCCTCCACTATGGCGACTCCACCCTGGCTGGAGACGGCATCGCCAAAACCGTCCGGGGCCAGCTCAAAGCCCAATTCGGTGACGGTGGCCCGGGCTTTTTTGTCGCTGGCATGGACCCGCGCTGGATGCGGCGCGATGATGTGCGCGTCAATCGCAGCGGAGCGTGGGACATCCACACCATACTCCACGGCGGTAACCAGGGGCGCTACGGACTTGGCGGCATCGTAGCCAAGCCGCGCGGTGACGCTCAGGTCCAGATCAATCCGGCGCGCTCGGGTCAAACCTTGGGTCACCGCCTTGAGGTCTACGCACAAAAGGGCCGCAAAGCGGAACCGCTGCGCATTCAAGTCAACGGCAGCGCGGTGGCCGCCAGACGGATAGAGCATCCCTCTTTCGACCAATGGGTGGTCGAGCATGACTCCGACATCGTATCGGGCACCGTACTGGTCAGCGAAACCGATCTGGAGCTTTACGGTCTGGTGCTGGAGGCCAAGGCGGGCATCACCTGGGAGACCACGGCGGTCGTGGGCGTTTCCAACGGATCCTTTCGGCAATTCAACGCAGTCCACCTGGCCGAGCAAAGTCAGGTTCGCAGGCCCGATCTGATTGTGCTGATGATCGGGGGCAACGATGCGTCCAATGGCGGCATCCTGTCCGGCGATGGCCGCGCCTATCGGCAAGGATTCGAGCGTGCCTTGCAGACCTTGCGCCAGGGCTCACCCCAGTCGGCCTGTCTGATCATGAGCCCGCTCGATCAAGGAATGCTCAGCGACTACGGCCGCGTCTATTCCAAGCGCACCATGCCCCGGATGGTGGAGCTACAGCGACAGGTCAGCCAGGAGCAGGGCTGCTCCTTTTGGGACGCATGGAGCTTTATGGGCGGCAAGGACTCATTTGCGCGGTGGCTCGATCAAGGCCTGGCATGGACCGATCTGGTGCATCTGACCGAACGGGGACTCAACCGCATCGGACAGGGTTTTTCCAGAGCGCTGCTTGAGGCCTACGAGCAGCACCGGAGCGGCCGATGAGGACCGGCTTCTTGCAGGCTCTCGTGGTCGGCCTGGCAACAGTCGGGCTGGGGCAATCGGCCGCCCAGGACGGCGAGTCCGCCAACGGTAGCCCCCTCCCCTCACCGGCCCTCACTTGGAGCTCAGCGAACCGAGATGCCCTGCACCAGAGCCTGCGCGTTAGTGGCGGGGCGTCACTGCCGCCCTTGAAATGCCAGGGGCCACAACGCGCGCCGCTGGCCGTGATTCGCCCAGGTGAGGGCGGCCCGGCGCCAGCTGGATCCGATGAGGAGCTGCCTCTGAGCGAACAGCAGGAACGCGAAGTGCGCCAGCTTGCCCTGCCGCCTCCTACCCAGGATGAGATCCGCAGGGCAATGCCACACGAGGAATGGCTCCGCGTCCTGCACCAACGCCTGAAAGGAGCGGCCGATGCACGCCTGGCGCGGGTGGGCATTTGGGGCGGTAGCCACATGGCAGCCGAGTTCTTTGTATCCGAAGTGCGCAAGCAGATGCAGGCCCGCTACGGCTCAGGCGGAGCCGGCCATGTCAACCTGCTTTATGCTTTGCCCGGACTGCGTCTGCCCGTGCAAGCCTTGTGTCGCCAGGGCAAATGGCACAACGAGCTGGCACCGCGAGCCCCGGGGTCTGAGGCAATCGCCGCGGGACTGGGTCTGTTCGTGCTCAGCAGCCGAGACTCTGGCGCCTCGGTCGAAATCGATCTGTCCGCCGCCAACGCGGACAATGGGGCGCGATCGGTCACCGTGCACTATCTCCGACAACCGGGTGGAGGCCTGATGGATGTGCTGGTGGACGGAGCTGTGCTGACGGTCATCGATACGGCCGGGGTACAGGCTGTGGGCAGCCTACAAATCAAGGCGGTGGCCGATATCAGTCGCCTTAAACTGGTCGCACAGAGCAAGGAACCCATCGGCTTGCTCGGTGCGTATGTCGATGATGAACAGGGGCTCGTGGTCGACAATTTCGGCATCGCCGGTGCCTCTGGAGCCTTCTGGACCCATGTGCGCAGCGACTTACTGCAAGAGGCAGTAGCGCAACGGCCCTACGACCTGGTGATACTGGCTTACGGCACCAACGATGTCACCGGTGCGCAGTGGGACCCCCAAGACTACCGCGCGCGATTCGAATCCACGCTGCTGGCCATGCGCACCGCCATGCCGCAGCCGATGTGCATTCTCATCACGCCGGGCGACCGAGCCAGCAGCAGCCGGGTACAAAAGACGGTCAGGGGCAAAGACGGCAAACGACGCAAAGTGTTCCAGATTCAGTATGACCTCAATACCTATCCGCGCCGACACATGGAAACGGCAAGGATCCAGCGTGAAATCGGCCAGCGCCACCACTGCATGACCTGGGACTTGTCGATGGAAATGCGCAAGGCGGGTGGCGCCTACGCGCTGATGAAACAAAATCCGCCCTGGATGGCGCGCGATCTGATTCATCTCACGCCTCTGGGCTACCAGGAAATGGCCAAAGCGTTTTGGAAGTGGCTGCGCCTGTAAGGCAGCTTGGCCCTTCCGGGCAAGTCAACGAAGGCGAGAAAGAAAATCAAGCAATGCGGCGTTGAAGGAGTCCGCGCTGTCAACAAAAAGGGCGTGGCCCGCCTCCTCGAACAGGGTCACCATGGCCCCTGAGCGCAAGGCAAGCAACTCTTGCGCCTGCGCCGAAAACCGCGGCGTGATGGCGTACCACAGCGGGACTGAGGCAGCCAGAACCGCCTGCTTGTAGTACTCACGGGCATGCGGCTTATCAAGCAGGCGCCAAGCCACCGCGGGCTCGAGCTGGCTGGCCGAGCGCTCCACCAACTCAAGCAAGTCATCCTGCGGTGGTCGCTTGAAAATCGCCCGCGAAAAATCGCTGACATAGCGCTGGAACAATTCGCGCTGCATGGGTCGTGCGGCCCTGCTGCCTGAAGAAACCGGAGCGGGCCCCATGCCTATCGAGTTGTCGATCAAGACCAGGCCCCGCAGGCCCGGCATTGGGTAGCGTGTGCTTGTCTCCAGAATCTCCATCACACCCAAAGACCACGCCAGTAAAACATACTCGCCAGAACCGAGATGCTCAAGAAGTTCCTTGATATCCCTGGCACGCCGTTGAGCCGACATGTCGCGCACCTTGACCTGCGATCGTCCCTGGCCCCGGGGATCCAGCACCACCACCCGGTAGCGGTCTGAAAAGGCAGCCACCTGATGCCTGAATACATCGCCTGGCATCAACCAGCCCGGGACGAAAACCAGCGTGAGCGGGCCTTGACCCGCAGAGACATAGTGCAAAGACACCCGATCCGATGTCCTGAATACCTGCCTCTCGAGCGCAAGGACCGGGTTTGACAGACTCATCAGGAGGAGGCCGCAGAAGGATCCGACAGTGAGCAGGGATTTGAAGCGCTTCACGGACTGACTCAGCGCCGGGACGGCGTATCGAGCAGATGCCGGGCCACAATTTCCTTCATGATTTCAGTGGTGCCGCCGTAAATCCGCTGCACCCGCGCGTCAGCCCATGCACGCGCGATCGGGTACTCGCTCATATAGCCATAGCCACCGAAAAGCTGCACACACCGGTCGAGGACGGAGAACTGCATTTCCGTCGTCCAAAATTTGGCCACCGAGGCCGCCGAAGTATCGAGTTCGCGCCGGATGTGCCGGGCCAGACAATCCTTCAGAAAAGCGCGTGCAACTTGCACATCGGCATAAGCTTGCGCCAGGGCATGTCGCACCACCTGTTTGCTTGCCAGGGGCGCGCCAAAGGCTTGGCGCTGCGTCACATACTCGCAGGTCCATCGTACGGCCGACTCCATGGCGCCCACGGCGGCAATGGCCACCAGCAGTCGCTCCTGGGGCAACTCATTCATCAGATAACTAAAGCCCTGACCCTCTTGACCCAAAAGACAGTCGCTGGGAACCCAGAGGTCATCGAAAAAAAGCTCAGAGGTGTCCTGCGCATGCATGCCCATCTTCCGCAGTCGGCGCCCCCTTGAAAAGCCCGGCCGCGATGTGTCAATCAGAAAAAGGCTGATGCCACGGGCACCCTGCTGAGGGTCGGTCTTGGCCGCCAGGACAATCAAGTCCGCGAGCTGACCATTGGAAATGAAAATCTTCTGGCCCTTGATGAGGTAGCCCCCGTCGTGAGGCGTCGCACGCGTGCGAATAGCCGCCAGATCACTGCCGGTTCCTGGCTCGGTCATCGCGATGGCCGAGATGACCTCGCCACGCGCCATGCGCGGCAGCCAGGTCTGCTGCTGAGCGGGGCTACCATAGTGAAGCAGGTAGGGCGCCACAATGTCCGAGTGCAGGTAAAACAGCGGACCGGTATGTCCGCCGCGCGCCAGTTCCTGGACCAGGACCGCACTGTGATTGAAGTCGGCGGCCGCACCTCCGAGTGACTCGGGTAACTCCATGCACAAAAGTCCCAACTCGCCCGCCCGCGTCCAGAGCGCACGCGGCACCTGACCCTCCTGCTCCCACTGTGCGTGGTAGGGGACAATCTCTTTGTCGATGAACCGGCGTATGGTCTGGCGTAGAGCCGCCAGATCCTCGCTGTCCTCATCCTCCCACTGCCGAGGCAGGCTCATGACCAGACCCTCCGTAACTTGCGACCTCGTGCTCACCGCTCCTGCCGGTCCAGTGCCAGGCGGATGTGGGCCGTCATCGCGCGGGCGATAGCCGGCAAGGACTTCCGCCCGCCCGGCCTGTACCAGATAGGGACATGGTTGAGCGCACCAATGACTTGCAGGCGTAGCAAGCTTTTGTCAACGCCACGCCTGACAGGCAAGCGAGCGATCAAGGTTTTAAACTTTTTCTCATAATTATGGCGCAGGGTAACCAGGGCCTCGCGGCGGTCGGCAGGAAAGTCATGGGGCTGCACCTGTATGAAGACGCTGGCAAAAGGTGAAGCACCGGG